>Ga0335071_10002922_pt1 | contig 18159 bp, 22 predicted proteins | sample Lox_Sample_15_FD_206724 | JGI IMG/M metagenome (GOLD analysis project Ga0335071, IMG submission 206724) | Soil microbial communities from Loxahatchee National Wildlife Refuge, Florida, United States - Lox_Sample_1.5 | ecosystem: Environmental > Terrestrial > Soil > Wetlands | place: USA... | reverse complement strand
GCCCTTGCCGTGGTGGGAGTGGTCATGGTGGCGGCGTTTGCGCTGCGGTCCACGCTCGACCTCACGATTCTGCACGACCGGGCGCCGCTCTTCGTGATGCTGTCCGACGGATCGATTCGCAATGGCTACACGATCAAGATCGTCAACAAGACGCGCCGGACCCGGCACGACGTATTGACGGCAGAGGGATTGCCCGGCGCCACCCTGCGTGTGGTCGAGGCGAACGGGTCGGCCGATGCGGCGGCGCGCGAAGTGCTCGAGGCGCGGCCGGACACCGTGGCGACTTATCGCCTGTACGTGACCGCGCCGCGCCGCCGCCTGCCCGAATCGACGCCGCTCACGTTCCGTCTGCGCGACCAGGAAACGGGCGCGACCGCGCAACACGGGACCGTGTTTCTGGCGCCTGGGCGCGGCCGGGGTGAGCATGACGAGGAGCACGACGATGACTGATATCGCAGGCCCGCGCACCAGCCGGTTCATCCCGTGGTTGTTCGTGGGCGGGATGGCGGTGGTGTTCCTCGCCAACGCGGCGCTGATCTATTTCGCCGCGCATAGCTGGACGGGGCTCGAGGTCCAGCACCCTTATGAAGACGGCGTCGGCTACAACAAGGCGCTGGCCGCCCAGGCGCGTCAGGAGCAGCTCGGCTGGGCCATCGAGGCGCGGCTCGCCGGGCCGGGCGGGCGGGCCGTCCTGACGTTGACCATCACCGGGTCCGATGGGCAGCCGCTGACCGACCTCGAGGTGCGGGCGAAGCTGGAGCGGCCCATCGGATCACCTGAGACGCAGCAACTCGATCTTCGTCCGGCCGCGGGTGGCGTCTACGCCGCGGCGGCACCTGCGCTCCGCTCCGGCCAATGGGACGCGGAGGTCACGGCAACGCGCGGCAGCGACCGCATGCTCGTGACGCGCCGCGTCGTTCTCCCATGAGCAGCGCTGCCCAGGCGCTTGCAACGGGTGCCGCGTTCGCGCCGGCCACCGGCACCTGTGCGCATTGCGGCGCCGCTCTGGCCGCGGAGCGCGATCGCTTCTGCTGTGCCGGCTGTGCGGCCGCGTACGCTCTCGTGTGCGACCTGGGGCTCGACCGGTTCTATCGCAGCCGGACGGGGCAAGACGGCGCGTTGCGCCCGGATCCGGCGGCGCCGGTCGTCGATTACGCGACGCACGTGACCACCGACGTGGCCGGCCATTCGGCGTTGCATCTGATGGTCGACGGCATCAATTGTGCCGCCTGCGTGTGGCTGATCGAATCGGTGCTGGCCGCCGAGCCCGGAGTCATCGAGGGGCGGGTCAATGTCGCGACGCGGCGGGTCCTCGTGCGCTGGGCCGGGCCGCCTGCGGACGCCAATCGCCACGTCCAGCGGCTTACGGCACTCGGCTTCCGCCTTGTTCCGTTCGACCCCCGGCATCTCGGTGCGGCGGAGCAGGGGGCCGAGCGGGAGCTCCTCAAATCGATGGCCGTCGCGGGCTTCGCGGCCGGCAACGTGATGCTGCTGTCGGTCTCGATATGGGCCGGCGAAAGCGGCGAAATGGGCCCGGCGACGCGCGGTCTTTTGCACTGGGTCTCCGCCCTGATCGCACTCCCGGCGATCGCGTATGCCGGCCGGCCGTTCTTCCATTCGGCGCTGGCGGCACTGAAGGGCGGGCGGACGAACATGGACGTGCCGATCTCGATCGGCGTGCTGCTGGCCTCGGGGATCAGCCTAGTCGAGACGTTTACGTCGGGCGTTTCCGCCTATTTCGATTCCGCGGTCACCCTGCTGTTCTTCCTGCTGGTGGGGCGCTATCTCGACGTGCGGGCGCGTGGACGGGCGCGGGCGACGGCGGAAAATCTGCTCACCCTGGCCGCCAAGTCGGTCAGCGTCCTTTCCGAAGACGGCACCGTGCGCGCGGTGCCGCCGCAGGCGGTCGCATCGGGTGCCACCGTGCTCGTCGCCGCGGGCGAACGTTTCGGCGTCGACGGCCACATCGTCGACGGCCGCTCGGATCTCGACACGAGCCTGGTCACCGGCGAGACGGTGCCGGCCGTGGCCGGTCCCGGCACTGCGGTGTTCGCCGGGACGGTGAACTTGACCGCCCCCGTACGAATCGTCGTGACGGCGACCGGCGAGGATACCCTGCTCGCCGAGATCGTGCGGCTGATGGAGGCGGCGGCTCAGGGGCGTGGACGCTTCGTGGCGCTCGCGGATCGCGTCGCCCGTGCCTATGCGCCGGTGGTTCACGCGCTCGCAGCGCTGACATTCGTGGGATGGTACGGGCTCGCTGGCGCCTCGGCGCACACAGCACTCCTGACCGCGGTCGCAGTCCTGATCATCACTTGTCCTTGCGCGCTCGGGCTAGCCGTGCCCGTGGTCCAGATCGTCGCCAGCGGCCGGCTCCTGCGCGGCGGAATCCTGCTCAAATCGGCGACGGCGCTCGAGCGCCTCTCCGATGTCGATACGGTGGTGTTCGACAAGACCGGCACCTTGACCGTCGGGCGGCCCGAGTTGTGCCTGGACGGAAGGCCGCCCCTGGAGGATCTGCGGCTGGCGGCTTCGATCGCCTCCTCAAGCCGGCATCCGCTCGCCCGCGCGCTGGTGCGCGCGTGCCCTGGCGTGGCGCCGCTCGCGAGCGTGGCCGAACATCCGGGTCGCGGCCTGGCGGCGGGCGATGGAGGCGAGATACGCCTCGGCAGCCGCGCGTTTTGCGGCATTTCGGCGGATGGGGCGGCGACCGCTGGGCCAGAGCTGTGGCTCGCCCGCCCGGGACCCGCGCCCGTGCGCTTCGTATTCACCGACGCGCTGCGCTGCGACGCCGCGGAGGTCATCGACGGCCTGCGACGCCGCGGGGTCGACGTGCGTCTGATGTCAGGAGACCGTGCCGCGGTGGTCGCCCGCGTCGCCGGCCAGGTCGGGATCGATTTGTGGGAAGCGGAGTGCACGCCGGCGCGCAAGGCCGCCGGGCTGGCGGCGCTTCGCGCCCAGGGCCGCCGCGTGCTCATGGTCGGCGACGGCCTCAACGACGCGCCGGCGCTGGAGGCGGCTGACATCTCGGCCTCGCCCGCGACGGCCGCGGATATCTGCCAGACCGCCGCGGATATCGTGTTCCAGGGCGACCGTCTGGCGCCGGTGCGCGAGGCGCTCGACGTCGCACGTCGCACGCGGCGGCTTGTCAGCCAGAACCTTGCTTTGGCGCTCGCCTACAACCTCGCGGCCGTGCCGCTCGCGATCCTCGGCTATGTCACGCCGCTGATCGCCGCCGTCGCGATGTCGAGCTCGTCGGTGATCGTGATCGGCAACGCGCTGCGCCTGGGGCGGGCGGGGAGGAGCGCATGAGTAGTCTTTTGCTGCTGATCCCGGCCGCGCTCTCGCTGGGCCTCGTCGGCCTGGTCGCATTCCTATGGGCGCTGCGTGCCGGCCAGTTCGACGATCTCGAAGGGGCGGCGCAGCGGATTCTCTTCGACGATGTCGATGGACCCAAGAAGAAAGGAGACTGACATGACTGTTGGATCGATCGTCATGATGGTGGCACTCGGCCTCGTGAGCCTGCTCGGCCTGTTCGCCGCGGCGAACGCGGTCGACATCGGGATGGCGGTGTTCGGAACCGTGCTGACGCTGTTCGGCGTGGCGATGATTTTCTGGTTGCTCAAGCGCCACTTCGACGAACAGGACGCGGCGGCGGCCGAACGCTCAGGCGAGGGCGTCCTTGATCGCGTCGCGTAACCACTCGACGCGCCACGGCTTCACGAGCAGGCTACCCTCCCAGACGCCCTCATCCTTGAGATACCCGCTCGTATAGAGGACCCGCAGGCCCGGATGGAGTTGCTTGGCGCGCTCGGCCAGATCGAACCCGTCGATATAGCCGGGCATCACGATGTCCGTGAACAACAGCGCCACATCCGGGTTCTCATGCAGGACGTCGAGCGCCGCCGGCCCGTTTTCGGCCTGCAGCACGGCATAGCCCTCGGCTTCGAGGCTTGCGCTCGCGACGGCAAGGACTTCCGGATCATCGTCAACGACCAGGATCTTCAGCGGGTTCTGTTCCACTCTGGTTTGAGTCCGACGCCTGCGATGCGACAGCCGGACCCTATATATGTCGCCTTGCGGACGAAGAGTACCTGTCCTCAAGCGGATAAGTACTTTCCCCGGGCCAACTCGGGTTTTACCCTGAGCGCGCGCGGTCGCCTGGTGTGTCGCCTGCGGGAATTGCCTAAAGTTTGCCTAGCACCTGCATGAGCTCAGCGACTTTTTTGCGCTGCTCGCGCGAATCGCCGCTCCGGATCGCGTGCTCGACGCAGTGCGCGACATGGTCCCGCAGCACTTCTTCCTCGACGCGCTTCAACGCCGCACGTACGGCCTGAACCTGGGTGATGACGTCGATGCAGTAGCGGTCCTCCTCGACCATGCGGACGAGGCCGCGCACCTGGCCTTCGATGCGGCGCAAACGGGCAGTGCAGGAGTCCTTGACGTCGCTTTGCATGCCGGCCTATATACCCTACGGGGGTATCGTAGTCAAGGATCAGCCCATGCACCCGCCGGCCGCGCCAGATGAGTCCGCCACAGCCGCACGCGACCCCGTGTGCGGCATGAGCGTCGAACCGGCGACGGCAAAGCACCAGACGCGTCACGGGGGAGCCACGTATTACTTCTGCTGCGTTGGGTGCCGGACGAAATTCGAAGCCGATCCGCAGCGCTATCTGAACAAGGCTCCTGCCGGGCCGGCGAAGAGGCCCGTGGGCGCAGTCGACCCGGTCTGCGGCATGGCGGTGAACCGCGCGACGGCAAAGCATAAGCTCGTCCACGACGGGGCGATGTATTACTTCTGCTCCGCCGGCTGCCGCGCGAAGTTCGAAGCGGAGCCGGGGCGCTATCTGGATCGGAACAGGCCCCGGGCGGCGCCCGTGCCCGCGCCCGCGGCGTCAACCGGTGCGATCTACACCTGTCCGATGCATCCCGAGGTGCGGCAGGTGGGGCCGGGGAGCTGCCCGATCTGCGGCATGGCCTTGGAGCCCGAGGTGCCGACCGCTGATGCGGGCCCGAACCTCGAGCTCATCGACATGCGGCGGCGGCTGTGGATCGCTTTCGCCCTGGCGCTCCCGGTCGTGATCCTCGACATGGCCGGAGACATGATCTCCGCCCTGCCGCCCGCCACGGGCAACTGGGTTCAGTTCGTGCTCGCCACACCGGTGGTCCTGTGGGCGGGCTGGCCGTTCTTCGCGCGCGGCTGGGCTTCGGTCGTGTCGCGCAACCTCAACATGTTCACGTTGATCGCCATGGGGACGGGTGTCGCGTGGCTCGACAGCGTCGTGGCGACCGTCATGCCCGGTGCGTTCCCGGAGGCGTTCCGCGGCGACGGCCGGCAGGTCGCGGTCTATTTCGAGGCGGCATCGGTCATCACGGTGCTGGTGCTGCTGGGTCAGGTGCTGGAGTTGCGGGCCCGCGACACCACGAGCGGCGCCATCCGCGCCCTCCTCGACCTGGCGCCGAAGACCGCGCGCCGCGTCGGTGCCGGCCAGGACGAGGAGGTGTCCCTCGATCTCGTCAAGCCGGGGGACCGGCTTCGCGTGCGCCCGGGCGAGAAGGTGCCGGTGGACGGCGAGGTGATCGAGGGCCGTAGCGCTATCGACGAATCGATGGTGACCGGCGAATCCATGCCGGTGATGAAGGACACGGGCGCCAAGGTGATCGGCGGCTCGCTCAACCAGACCGGCAGTTTCGTCATGCGGGCCGACAAGGTCCGCAGCGACACCATCTTGGCGCAGATCGTGCGCATGGTCGCCGAGGCGCAGCGCAGCCGGGCGCCGATCCAGCGCGCGGCCGACCGGGTCGCCGCGTATTTCGTGCCCGCCGTGATCGGCGTCGCGGCGCTGGCGTTCGTCGCGTGGTCTATGTTTGGGCCGGCGCCGGCCTATGCTTACGGGCTCGTGTCCGCGGTCGCAGTCCTCATCATCGCCTGCCCATGCGCCCTGGGCCTGGCGACGCCGATGGCGATCATGGTCGGGGTGGGGCGCGGTGCGGCGGCGGGCGTCTTGATCAAGAACGCCGAGGCGCTAGAGCGCCTCGAGAAGGTCGACACGCTCGTGGTCGACAAGACTGGGACTCTCACCGAGGGCAAGCCGAAGGTCGTGGCGGTGGTGCCAGCCGGCGCTCTCGCGGACCATGACCTGTTGCGGCTTGCCGCGAGCCTGGAGCGCGGCAGCGAGCATCCGCTGGCCGCCGCCATCGTTGCCGCGGCTGGCGAGCACCGCTTGGGGCTCGTCGAACCGGCCGATTTCGTATCGCCCACCGGCAAGGGCGTGCTCGGCACGGTCGAGGGCAAACGAGTGGCGCTTGGCAATGCGAAGCTGTTCGCCGACCTTAAGGTCGACATGCGGGCGCTGGAGCCGCGCGCCGATGAATTGCGCCGCGATGGCGCCACCGTGATCTTCATGGCGGTCGACGGGCAGGCAGCCGGTGCCCTGGCCATCGCCGATCCCGTCAAGGCCACGACATCCGAGGCCGTGCGCACGCTTCAGGCAGAGGGGGTGCGGGTGATCATGGTGACCGGCGACAATCGCACCACGGCGGAAGCGGTCGCCCGCAAGCTCGGCATCGACGAGGTCAAGGCGGAGGTCCTTCCCCAGGACAAGGGCAAGATCGTTCGAGCCTTGCGCGACCAGGGGCGGATCGTGGCGATGGCCGGCGACGGCATCAACGACGCGCCGGCGCTCGCGGCCGCCGAGGTCGGCATCGCCATGGGCACAGGCACCGACGTCGCGATCGAAAGCGCCGGGGTCACTTTGGTCAAAGGCGATCTCGCCGGTATCGTGCGCGCCCGCCGGCTGTCCGCGGCGACGATGCGCAACATCCGGCAGAACCTGTTCTTCGCCTTCGCCTACAACGCCGCCGGCGTGCCGATCGCAGCCGGCGTGCTGTATCCGCTGTTCGGCATTCTGCTGAGCCCGATTTTCGCCGCGGCGGCGATGTCGCTGAGCTCGGTCAGCGTCGTGACCAACGCGTTACGGCTGCGTCGGGTAGCGCTGTAGGCGACACCCGTCAGTCCGGCGACACGTCTTCAAGCCGGAATACCCAGCCCTCGGGGGTGAGGGCACAGATGGCAAGCTTGTGGCCGCCCGGGGCGTTCGTGCGCGTCCGTGCCGCCGTTCGTGCCTCGGCCAGCGAGCCGAACTCGGCCTCGATATAGGTGCCGGTCGGCGCGGTGCTGAAGAGGGCGAACGAAGAAATCCGCGTGTGTCGTTTGGCCGCCCAGCTGCGGGCCGCCTCCAGCCGGTGGTCTGCCGCACGTCGTGGCATGACGTTCACGTGTGCGGCGCGCGCCGCGCATTCAAGAGATCGCAGGCAGGTCACAAAAATGCAAACGGCTGCCCCTCCGGAAAGGGGCAGCCGTCGCAAGCGGACGACGCGGCTATGTTTACCGCGTGTGGTGGTATTCCTCCGCGATGTCGCGATTGGTGTAGTCCGGCATCATGGTGGTCGCGATGACCGTGATCGCGGCGCAGACCGCGATGTAGATCGCGATCGGCACCCAGGATTTGTACTCGGCAAACAGATACGTCGCGATCAGGGGCGCCGGGCCGCCGGCGATGATCGAAGCGAGCTGATAGCCGAGCGAGGCGCCGCTGTACCGCAGCCGGCCCGTGAAGCTTTCGGCGATCAAAGCGGCCTGCGGCCCGTATTGCATGTCGTGCGGAATCAGCGACAGCACGATGGCGAGGAAGATCAGCCCCGCCGAGCCGGTGTTCAGCAGGCCGAAGTAGACGAAGCCGAAGATGCCCATCGTCACGGCGCCGATGAGGTACATCCGCTTCCGGCCGATGCGGTCGGAGAGGTGGCCCGAGTAGGGAATGGTGAACAGCGACACCACCGAGGCGACCAGGACCGCGGTCAGCAGGAAATTGCGGTCCATCTTCAGCGTGCCGATGCCGTATGCGAAGATGAACGCGGTGAAGATATAGAACGGCGCCTGCTCGGACATCCGGGCGAAGGCCGACAGAAGGATCTCCTTCCACTGCTTGCGGATCACCTCGGCGACCGGCGCCTTCTCGAGCTTGTTCTCGGCAACGAGCTTCGAGAACATCGGCGTCTCGAGAATTCCCAACCGGATATAGAGGCCGATCGCGACCAGGAAGATCGAAAGGAAGAACGGGATGCGCCAGCCCCAGGTGATGAACTGGTCGCCCGCCATGGAGCTGAACGCCAGTACCGCGAGATTGGAGAGGAAGAGCCCGCATGGCACGCCGAATTGCGGCCAAGAGGCGGCATAGCCGCGGTGCGCGTTCGTCTTCGTCCATTCCATGGACAGCAGGACCGAGCCGCCCCATTCGCCGCCGACACCGATGCCCTGGATGACGCGCAGGACGGTGAGGATGATGGCGCCCCAGATGCCGATCTGCTCGTAGGTGGGAACCAGGGCGACCAGGAACGTGCCGATACCCATCAGGATCAAGGTGGCGATCAGCGTCGCCTTGCGGCCGATGCGGTCGCCGTAGTGCCCAAAGATCGCGGCCCCGATCGGACGCCCCACGAACCCGATGAAGTAGATCGCAAACGAATTGAGGGTCGCGGACAGCGGGTCGCTGTTCGGAAAATACAGCTTGCCGAACACGAGCCCGGCAGCCGTCCCGTACAGGAAAAAGTCATACCATTCGATGGTCGTTCCGACCGTGCTGGCGATCACCGCACGCCGCAATTGCGTTTGGTGCTCGGCGTCGGACATCGTTCCGGCGGTCGCGGCAATACTGGTCATACGCATTTCTCCCTATTGTCGTTACCCGGATTTGCTAGGAATAATAGACCAGCGCCGGGGCCCGTCCAAGCGGATGTGAAATGGCTTAACCAAGGCCGGCGCGCGAACAGATCGGGAGACACGCATCATGCACCGGACCATCGGCCGCCTTTCGGCCGCCCTCACGGGGTTTCTGGTTTTCTCTTACGCGATGACGGCCTCGGCCGAACCGCCCAAGCTCAAGGTCGGCTTCGACACGATTCCGACCCATCTGGCGCCGGTCATCTTCAGGATTCCGGAGGCGGTCCAGCATTACGGCAAGGATTACACGATCGAGTTCACCCGTTTCCGCGGAAGCGCGCTGCAGTTGCAGGCGATCGCCTCGGGAGAGGTCGATCTGGGCGTGCTCGCGTTCTCGAGCTTTGCGACCGGCATCGTGAATGCGCATCTGCCGATCAAGGCCGTGGCCGACGTGGCGCAGGACGGGCCGTGGTTCTCGACCGTTTACTGCGTGCGCGCGGACTCGCCGATCAAGACGCTGAAGGATCTCAAAGGGGCGACCATCGCGGTGAACGCGTTTGGCGGCGCGGTCGACCTCGCAGCGCGCAGCCTCGTGCTCAAGGAGGGGCTCAAGCCAAACACCGACGTCAACTTCATCGAGGCCAACTTCGCCAACGAAGAGGCGATGCTGCGCGAGAACAAGATCCAGGTCGCAGGGTTGGTCCAGCCGTTCTGGTCCTATGCCGAGACGCATGGCGGCGTGCGCTCGCTGTTCACGCAGCGCGACGGGCTCGGCACCACCGAGTTCCTGTTCTTCGGCGCCCGGCAGGACGTGATCGCCGCCAAGCGCGATCTGTTGGTGAAGTTCTTCGCGGACTATGTGCGCGGCATCCGCTACGTGACCGATCCCGCCCACCGCGAGCAGGTGCTGAAGGTGGTGGCGGAGCTCGACAACCAGCCGGCAAGCCAGTTTGCACCCTGGGCGCTGCTCAAGGGCAAGGATTACTATCACGACCCGAACGGGCTCGTGAACGCGGACGCCCTGCAGGCCAACGTCGACGAGCTCGCGAAGCTCGGCCAGCTCAAGCAGTCCTTCGACGTTCACCCTTATATCGACAACTCGCTGGTCGAAGAGGCGGCCAAGACCTTGGCGCAAAAATAACGCGGCCCGCGCCGGGAACCGTCACGGGCCGCGGTTTGCCGGGCGGCTTTACTTCGTGATCTGGCCGCGAATCTCGCCGCCTTTGTTTTCCGCGGTATGCAGGTTGATGTAGGTCTTGCCGCCCATGAGGTCGGCGGCCTGCGCATCGGTCAGCGTGGCCTCGCCCTTGATCGGCGACGTGCCGGCGTTCTGGAACGGCACCTCGACCCCGGCATTCGCACCGGGGGCGGCCGGCCCGTGGATGTGACCGGCGGTCACCGGTCCGCTCATGTCCTTGTAGGTGACGGTGTAGGTCAGCTTCTTGCTGGCCGTGTCGAAGGTGAACTCCCCGGTGCCACTGCCTTTGCTGGCCGTCGGCGGCACTTCCTGCTTGGCGTCCATATTGGCCTTCAGCTTCACCATCTCGGCCTGCGCGGCGGAGACGCCGCCGGCGAGAGCAACTGCGGCGGCCAGGGCAAGAAGAACGCGCGAGCGTTGACTGTCGAAGGGGGTGTACATCCGGATGATCTCCCTAGTTATGGTTGGCTTGGAGGGGCTCTTGACCTTGCGGCGCCGGCGGGTGGCTCGGACGTGGCGCCGGAGCACCTATTCTAACACCGCGGGACCGAAAAAATTTCCGAGGCCCCCGAAAAAGACGCCCGCTGAAAGGACAGGGCGCTAGTTCTTCGGCCGGCCGGCGGCGGATTGCCGGAACGCGGCGATCTCCCTCATCACGTCCTGGTCCGCCTTCGCGAACTTCTCCGGGTCCCGCTTGAGGATCTCGAGGGCGGCCACCGCAGCCGCCGTGAAGGCATCCATTTCTTCGCGCACGCGCGCGAACGGCGGCTGTTCCTGCCGCAGGATCAGCTCGGCCTCGAGATCGTTGGGCTCGCGCTGGAGCGAGGTGTCGCGGACGTCGCCGACCATGCGCTTGAATGCGGCGACCCAGCGCTCCTTCACCTCCTCCGTCGGAACGTTCTCGTAGCGCCGGCCGCGCCGCGCATAGAGCTGCGCCTGCTCGAACGGCTTGTTCTCGATCCAAGCCCGCGTCAGCTTCGCGATGTCGTCGTCGTCCGCCATCCGTTACCTCGGGGGCCGACCATAGCTCATCGGGTCGCGGATGCTGTGATATTCGACACAGCTAGTCCGCCGTGATGCCAGCCTCTTCGATGACCTTGCGCCACAGCGCATAATCGGCGTGCAAGGTGGCGGCGAATTCCCCCGGCGTGCTGGCAGTCGGCTCGATGCCGAGCGCCTCGAGCTTGCCGGTGAAGGTGCGATCCTTCATCGCGGTGGCGATCGCGCCGGCGAGGCGCTGCACGACCGCGTCGGGTGTTCCGGCGGGTGCGAAGAGGCCGTTCCAGGTGACGGCGTGAAAGCCCGGATAGAGCTCCGCGATCGCCGGCACGTCGGGCAGCTGCGGGATGCGCTTGTCGCTCGAGATGCCGAGGAGGCGCAGCTTGCCGGTGCCGACGAAGGGGATCACCTCCGACGGGCTCGCCGAGTACATCTGCACGTGGTCGGCCATGGTCTCGGTGATCGTCTGCGAACCGCCCTTGTACGGCACGTGCGTCATGGTGAGGCCGGCCTGCTTGAGGAACAGCACGGCCGATAGCTGCGTCAACGTGCCGTTGCCCCCCGAGGCGTAGTTGAGCTGCCCGGGCCGCGCCTTCACGTACTCGATGAACTCGCGCAGACTCGGCGCCGGGACGGCCGGGCTTACCGTGATGACGAAGCCGTTGGCGCCGACCTCGGCCACCGGCACGAAATCCTTGAGCGGATCGTAGGCGACCTTGTGGGTGAGCGGCACCGGCGCCATCTGCGACAGCGAGCAGACGCAAAGCGTGTAGCCGTCGGGCGGCGCCTTGGCGACCGTTTCGGCGCCGATGGCACCCGCGGCACCGGCACGGTTCTCGACCACGAACTGTTCGCCAAGTGCTGTCGACAGCGCCTGGGCGGTCAGCCGGCCGATCGTGTCCGCATTGCCGCCCGGCGCGTACGGGACGATGACCTTGGCCGGATGCTGCGGCCACGTGTCGGCGAGCGCCGGGGCGGCCGCGACGGCCGCCGCGGCGACGGCGGCATGGAACAGCCGTCGCATCGCGTGTCCCGGTGCGGTAGGGGCTAGCGGGCCTTGCGGCGCTTCGGCTTTGCGACCTTTGCCCGGCGCTTCGCGCCGGCGATCTGGGCGCGCGGTCTGGCGTGTGCCGCGGCGCGCTTCGGAGCTGCGGACTTGGCGCGCGCCTTGCCAGTCCCTTTGCTCACGGCCTTCACCTGGGCCGCCGGCACGACCTCCTTATGGGCGCCGCCCCAGCCATTCGCCGAGATGTCGACCACGATGCCGTTGGGATCGTGGAACTTCACCTCGTAGAACAGGTTGTCGCGATTGTCGCCGGTGCGCGGCACTTCGCCCATCCAGTAGCTGCCGCCCGAGGCTTCGATGCTCTGGCGCGCCTGGTCGGCGTCGTCGACCCAGAAACCGAGATGATGGATGCCGACGAAGTCCTTGCCGCGATGGCCGGCCATCTCGTCGGTCTTGTAATGGAGGATCGCCATATTGACGGTCCCGTCCGACAGGTAGACGCCGTCGGCGAGAACCGAATGTGTCTCACCGACCTTCTTCATCCCGAACGCCTTCTGGAAGAAGGCGGCGGCCTTCCACGGGTCCGGTACCGACAGGGCGATATGGCGCAGCTTTCCCATGATTTCCTCCACGAAGCGCCTCGTGTCCGCCCGGGCTGGGCGAAGCGGCGCAAGTCCGTGCCTAATCTATCCCGGTCTGCCGGCCGCCGCCACCCCCAGGCCTGGAATAAGCAGGCTCGGCGGCCGGTCTTATCGGTGAGACGCAGCCAATGGAGGCAAACATGACGACTGCCCGGCGGCGCGATCGGATCTCGGCATGGCAGACCGATGGCATTGTGATGGCCAGTCTGTGGACCCTGGTGGCCATCCTCTGGGTCGGGATTGCGGTCGCTCCCAAGGTGTTCGGCGCCGGCCTCTGTTAGCGCCCCTGTAACGTTAGCGGATCGACACCAGTCCCGGGAGGTCGCGCTGGCCGTTCGCGGCCTCCGGAAATATGGTGCCGCCCATTCCCTGTGAATCGGGGACCCGGGCCAATGCCAGGTCCTCCGGGAAGACGAACGCCCTCTCCGCCGTCCGGTCGAGCAGGTGCAATTCCTGGCGCAGGGCGGGCCGCCGCGATTCCGGAATGGCCTCCATGACACTGTCGATCATGGCGCGCAGGCGCCGCATCACCTGAACGCTTTGGCCGCCATACTGGCGCAGCTCGGTAAAGGTCAAATACACGAAATCGCCCCAGTTCGGCGTCCGGAAGATCAGCCGCACCCGACCGTCGGCGTCCCGGATGACCTCGTCCTGGAGCACGCGCTGGCCGACGGTGCGCAGCAGGCGCTGAAGCTGGTCGATGGCAAGCACCGCGGTGGTCGGATCGTTGATCGCCGGCGACAGCGCCTTGAGTGCGATGTCGGTGATGACGCGGAATGCGAACATCGAATCCTGCTCGATGGTGCGCTCGGTCCCGAACGCAACCCAGCCGCGCAGCTTGCGCTCGTCGATGGATTTCGCGCCGGGGCCGCGCAACAACAACAGTGGCTCGCCCGCTCCAACGAAATCGCCCACCTGGGGGACGAACTCGATCACGCAATCCGCTCGGGTGGCGGCCGCCGCCAGTGCTTTCAGGTTGAGGGCGATGACGATCGCCGACGTCCCGCGGTGCAAGACCGTTCGTTCTGGAGGCCCGAGCTTGTCGAGCAACGTCGCGGGTGTGCCGGCTTCCATCTCTTTGAGCAGCCGGGGGTAGACCTCCTCGATGACCTTGAGGCCGCGTTGGGCGATCCGCACCACAATGCTCACCGGGCGCAGCAGCCGCGCGGCATAGTCGATCAGGAACATGAATACGACCAGCTCGACGATCCCGAGCAGGCCCACGAGGCTCACCAGGAAGCGCGGGATGGTGTCCGGCCGAGTGCTCACGGCGGCGGCGAGCATCAGCGTGTACACGAACATGGCGACGGACCGCCGGATCGGCTTGTCGCGCAGCAGCATCGTTGCGATGATGCGCGGGGTGAGCTGGCCGCTCGCGACCTGGATGGCCACCAGGAGCGAGCTGAACGTGAACGCGAGAAACGCAATCGATTCCGTGATCGCAAAGTTCGCGACGGCGATCGTCCCCTCTTTGTCGAAGATGAAGCCGGGAATCACCCCGAAATCGAACTGCAGCGAATGCGGGATACGGAAGGTCAGCTGCTCGAGCGCCAGTGCGATGACCGGCGCGATCCAGATCGTGGACAAGAGGTAGCTCTTGATGGCGTACCACCGGCTCCAGCTCATCTAAGGCCGCCCCTGGCCAACGCCTGCGACAGATTCGAGTATGGCCGCCCGGCAATTCAGCCGCGCTGTCCAAGGGTTTGCTTTAGGGGGCCACGCCCGGGGTGACTGTCGGAATCACGCAGATTTTGCCGGGGACCGGGCCCGGCCGTCCCGGCTTGACGGGTGGCCCCGTTTGATGCGTCTTTCTCCGTTCCACTCGCACTCGCCGCAGGAGGCAGGATGTCGACACGCCAGGTCATCAACCCCGAAACGCTCGGCCAATCGCGGGTGCCGTTGTCGCATGGGGTCAAGGTCGGCAATCTCGTCTACGTGTCGGGGACGACGCCGTTCAAGCCCGGCACGCGCGACATGGCGCCCGATTTCGAAGGCCAGATGCGCCAGGTGATGGCGAATATCGGCACGATCCTCGAGGCGGCCGGCAGCTCGTTCGATCGCGTGGCCAAGGTCAACGTGATTCTCGTCGACATCGGCAATTTCAAGAAGATGAACGAGATCTACCGAACCTATTTCAAGGAAGGTAACTACCCGGCGCGCACCACGATCGAGGCCGGGCTCGCCACACCCGGCATGATGCTCGAGATCGAATGCGTGGCGGAAATCGGTCCATGAACCGCCTCAAGCTGAGCATCGCGACCACGGACTACGATCATTTCCGGGATTTCCGCACCGGCGAGGTCCGGGCCGAGGGGATCGACCACACCTGGTCCTTGCTCGGGCACCATGAGGTGTTCGCCCGCTTCACGGCGAACCGGGAATGGGACGTGGCCGAGCTGAGCTTCGCCAAATTCTCGGCGCAGATCACCCGCGACGACTGCGACATCGTGGGCCTGCCGGTTGTCTGTTCGCGCCTGTTCCGCTTCTCGTCCTTCTACGTGAACAAGAAAGCCGGCATCCGCATGGTGCAGGATCTCAAGGGCAAGCGCATCGGCTCCCCCGAATGGGCGCACTCGGCCGCCGTCTACATGCGCGGCTGGATGCACAACGACTGCGGCGTGCGCCTTCCGGACGTTCACTGGTATCAGGCCGGCACGAACGCGCCCGGGCGGGCAGAGAAGGTCGAATTGACCCTGCCTAAGGGTGTCGAGATCACCCGCGTCGGCGACAAGTCGCTGTCGGACATGCTCGCGGCGGGTGAGATCGACTGCGCGATCATCGCCCGTCCGCCTGCCTGCTTCCTCGCCGGCCATCCGGATGTCGTGCGGCTGTTCCCGGACTATCTCGAGATGGAAAAGGACTATTTCGAGCGGACGAAAGTCTGGCCGATCATGCATATCATCGCGATCCAGAAGCGCATCCTCGATGCGAACCCGTGGGTTGCGCGCAATCTCTTCAACGCATTCAACGAATCCAAGCGACGCAGCGTCGAGCGCATGCTCGACCCGGCCGTGTCGCGCTATCCGCTGGCGTGGCTGCCGACCTATGGGCGCCAGATGCAGCAGATTTTCGGCAAGGACCCGTTTCCGTTCGGGATCGAGGAAAACCGCGCGACGTGGGAGCAGATGCTGCTGTACACCCACCAGCAGGGGATTGCGCACAAGCACGTGAAGCCTGAAGATATTTTTCCGAAAGGCATCATGACCAAGGTGGTCGTCTGATGGCGGAAGCTCCACGGTCCGGCGGGCAGGTGGCGCCCGAGTTCACCGCGGATCTGGCCGCGGCGAGCCGGATCCTGGCCGAGCGCGGCGTCGTCGATGCGTTCGGGCACATCTCGCACCGCCACCCGTCCGCACCCGACCGCTATTTCATGTCGCGCGCCATGGCGCCCGCGCTGGTCACGCCCGGGGACCTGATCGAGTACAGCCTCGACAGCGACCCCTGCAATGCGGACGGGCGGGCGAGCTTCCTCGAACGTTTCATCCACGGCGCCATCTACAAGGCCCGCCCCGATGTGAGCTGCATCGTCCACAGCCACTCGCCCTCGGTGATCCCCTTCGGGCTTGTCGATACGGCGATGCGGGCGATGTTCCACAATGCGGCCTTCCTGGCCGAAGGCGTGCCGGTCTTCGACATCGGCCAGAAATTCGGCGCCACCGACATGCTGGTCGGCGACAAGACCAAGGGCGTCGCCCTGGCCGAATGCATGGGCGGCAAGAACGTGGCGCTGATGCGGGCGCACGGCTCGGTTGCCTGCGGCCCCAGCCTGCAGATGGCGGTCTTCCGCGCCGTCTATACCGAGGTCAATGCCCGCATTCAGCACTGGACGGCGGCCCTTGCCGGCGGCGGCCCGATGGCCTCGCTCAGCGAGGAAGAGGGCCGCCTGGCCGACGTGACCAACCGCGGCGCCTGTATGCGCGCCTGGGAGCTGTGGCGCCGGCAGGTGCGCGAGCAGGTGAACTGGTGAGGGCCGGGGAGGGCGCATGAGCGAGGCCGAACAAAAGCAGCTGCTCGTCCGCTGCATCCGCATGCTCGAGCGGCAGGGCATCATGGACTACAACGGCCATGCGAGCCTCCGCGTCGGTCCCGACCGGATGCTCATCAACATCGGCTCGTGCCAGCGCAGCCAGCTCACCGCCGACGACATCATCACGATCGACTTCGGCGGCAAGGTCGTCGCGGGCACCGGCAAGCCGCCGCTGGAATTCCACCTCCATGCCGGCATCTACAAGGCGCGGCCGGACGTGAACGCGGTCATTCACGCGCACCCGAACTGGTCGACGATCCTCACCACGGCCGGCGCTCCCTATCTTCCGGTCTACGCGCAGGGCTCGCTGGTCCACCCGCTGCCGGTCCTGGATTCGCCGAACTCGATCAACAACCCGGAGATGGCCAAGCGGCTGACCGACGTGCTCGGCAGCCGCCCGGCGGCGCTGATGAAGGCGCACGGGGCGGTGACGACCGGCAAGAGCATCATCGACGCATTCGTGCTCCTGACCTATCTCGAGGACAACGCCCAGCGCCAGTACATGGCCCAGCAGATCGGCAAGCCCTACGCCTTCAACGAGGAAGAGCTGGCCCTCTGCCGCGAGAAATTGTGGAACGATGCGCTGTTCAAGCGCACCTGGGACCATTTCAGCGCCAAGCTCGACGAAGCGCGCGCCGCCGGATGAAGCGCCCGACGTGACCAAGCCGGACCGCTTCCTCCTGGCGGGCGTCATGGGATGGCCCGTGATGCACTCGCGCTCGCCCATGATGCACAATTACTGGATGGCGCAGCAGGGGCTGGCCGGGACCTACGTGCCGCTGGCGATCAAGCCCGGCACCCTGGCGGCGGCCTTGCGCGCGCTGCATCCGCTTGGCTTTTCCGGCTGCAACCTGACGATCCCGCACAAGCTCGAGGCGATGAAGATCGTCGACGAGATCGACGACGTCGCGCGGAAGATCGGGGCCATCAGCTGCGTGGTCGTGCGCGGCGACGGCACGCTGTTCGGTACCAACAACGACTGGCTGGGCTTCATCGGCTGCGTCAAGGAAGCTCGTCCGGACTGGCGCGCCGACGCCGGACCGGTGGCCGTGATCGGTGCCGGCGGCGGCGGGCGCGCGGTCTGCTACGCGCTGCTGCGCCAGGGTGCCGCCGAGATCCGCCTCGTGAATCGCACGCCGGACAAGGCCGCCCTGGTCGCCCGCGAGCTTGGCGGGCCCATCCACCCCTGGCCGTGGGAGCAGCGTCACGACGCGCTCGATGGCGTGGCCATGGTCGTGAACGTGACGAGCCAGGGCATGGCCGGCCAGCCGGCGCTCGATCTCCGCCTCGACAAGCTGCCGAGATCGGCACTCGCCGCGGACATCATCTACACGCCGCTGGAAACGCAATTCCTGGCCGCCGCGCGCGTCCGCGGCAACCCGACGGTCAATGGGCTCGGCATGCTGCTCCACCAGGGCCCGCCAGCCTGGAAGCTGTGGTTCGGGGTCGAGCCCATTGTCACGGCGGAGCTGCGGCAGCGGATGGAGCAGAGCATCACCGGGCGATAAACACCCGGTCAGCGCACGCCGCCCTTGTTCTCGACCGGGCCCGTATAGGCCTCGTATC
>Ga0335071_10002921_pt1 | contig 18163 bp, 19 predicted proteins | sample Lox_Sample_15_FD_206724 | JGI IMG/M metagenome (GOLD analysis project Ga0335071, IMG submission 206724) | Soil microbial communities from Loxahatchee National Wildlife Refuge, Florida, United States - Lox_Sample_1.5 | ecosystem: Environmental > Terrestrial > Soil > Wetlands | place: USA... | reverse complement strand
CGGGAAGCCCGACGGGCGGCAGCATGGCCGCGAGGCTCGTGCCCTGGGCCTCGAGCCGGCCGAGCCGCGCCGCGTGGACGAGCAGCGGGACCATCACGATCCCCCCCCCGATGCCCAACAGTCCCGACAGCGCGCCGCCGGCGAGCCCGATCCAGAGTCCATGCCAGGCGCTCGCGCGCGGTCGCGGCGGGAGGCCTCCCTGGGGGAGGGAGGAGACGCGCCAGCCGTGGATCGCCACGGCGAGGAGGAAGAGAACGAAGACGAGCCGGAGCGGGCGGTCCGGCAGAGAGTTCGCGGCCCTTGCGCCGCCGACGACCCCGGTCACGAAGCCGGTGACGAGCGCGAGGACAAGCGGCCAGCGGATCGGCGCGTGGCGACGGTACGCGAGGACCGCGGGCAGCCCGATGGGCAGGACCAGGACCGCCAACGTCATGCCCTGCGCCTCGTGCTGGGAGAGCCCGAGCAGGAGGGCGAGGAGCGGCACGAGGACGATGCCGCCACCGATCCCGAACACGCCCGACAGGAGGCCGGCGAAAAGCCCCGCCGCGCCGGCGCCGGCCAGCCCTGCGGCGCTCAACGCGGCGCTCCCCGCCTTGAACCGGGCAGGGGCGTGGCGGGGGCGCGGGTCCGGGCAGAGGCCATCACCGGTGGACGTCGAGGAACGACCCCAGCGCCCGCCGCACGGAGCGCTCGACGGCCGGCGGCACCTGGGCCTCGCCCGCGTTCTTGCACAGGGCGAGTGTCGCCCGGAGCGAGTCGCAGCGCCCTCGGCAGGTGGCGCAGCTCTTCAAGTGCTCCTCGAGCTCGGCGCAGGCGTTGCCGTCGATCTCGCCCTCCAGCCTTCGAGAGAAGAGTTCCACCACGTCCCTGCAGGCCCTGTCCGGCGCCGGCGCGCCCTCCTGGAGGAGGAGGGGCGCCAGCTGCTCGCGCACGGCCACGCGCGCCCGGTGCAGCCGGCTCTTCACGGCCTCGACGGAGAGCGAGAGGACCTCGGCGACCTCGCTCGCCGGGAGCCCCTCCACGTCGCGGAGCACGAGCACCTCGCGGTACATGGGCTCGAGCCCGCCGATGGCCTCGTCGAGCGCCCCGCGGAGCTGGCTGGATGCCGCCTCGTCCTCCGGGTTATGCCGCGGGTCTGGCAGCTCGGCCGCACGTTCCGCGTGCTGCTCGAGCGATTCGACCGCCGCCGGCGCGAACTTGCTCGTCCTCCGCTTCTTGATGCAGAAGCTGCGCGCGATCGTGTACAGCCAGGTGGAGATCGAGGAGGCGCCCCGGAACTCCGGCAGGGTGCGGACCGCGGCGAGGAGCGTCTCCTGCAGGATGTCCTGCGCGTCTTCGTCGTTCCGGCACATCTTCTTGCCGAAGCGGAAGACCTGGGCCTGGTGGCGGGTGAGGAGCTGCTCGAGGGCCTGCCGGTCGCCTGTCCGGGCGGCCGCGAGCAGGGTGGCGTCGTCGCTCGACATGGTCGAATCCCTAGTCGAGGCGGGACGTCGCGACAAGCAGGAAAGCGATTCGCAGGGAGTCGCCCGAGGTCCGGCGGGGCGCCGGGCGCCGCCGCCGCCGACCGCCGATGGAGCCCGGACGCTTCTCGATCCTGCACCGCCACCGCATCGGATGGGGGGTCAGGCCGGCCTCCCGCCGGTGTGCGAGGCGTCGCCGCCACCGGCGCCGGCAAGCTCCGCCCCGCTGGGGACGACGGCGCGCGGGTCGATCGTGCCGGCCGCGTACTCCTCGGCCTCGACGGCCGCCACATCGGCCAGGACGGCGCGCGCCCGGGAGAGATCGAGCTCCCCTTCCCACCGCGACACGGCGACCGCCGCCACGCCGTTCCCGACGAGATTCGTCAAGGCGCGGGCCTCCGACATCACGCGGTCGATGCCGACGAGCAGGGTCAGCCCGGCGAGGGGGACGTTGCCCACCGCCGTCAGCGTGGCGGCGAGCGCGATGAAGCCGCCCCCCGTGACCGCGGCCGCGGTCTTGGAGGTCACGAGCAGCACGCCGAAGATGGCGAGCCCCTTGGCGAGGGCGATGGGCGTGTTCGTCGCCTGCGCGATGAACACCGTCGCGAGCGTCAGGTAGACGGCCGTCCCGGTCAGGTTGAACGAGTACCCGAGCGGCACGACGAGGCCCACCACGGGCCGCGAGCACCCCAGCCGGCCCATCTTCTCCATCAGCAAGGGGAGCGCCGACTCGGAGGAGGACGTTCCGAGCGTGATGAGGAGCTCCTGCCGGATGTAGCGGAGGAACCGCGTGAACCCCAGGCCGGACCAGCGCAGGACGGCGGCGAGGACGACGAAGACGAACACGCCGCAGGAAAGGTAGAAGACGGCGACGAGCTTCCCGAGCCCGACGAGTGCGCCCGGCCCGAACTTCCCCACCGTGAAGGCGACGGCGCCGAACGCGCCGATCGGCGCGGCCCGCATCACGATCGCCATGACCCGGAAGAGCAGGGCCGAGAGGTCCTCGACGAACGCAAGCACCTCGGTGCCGGCCGCGCGCAGAGCCGCCAGCGCGATGCCGAAGAGCAGGGAGAAGAAGATCACCTGCAGCACGTCGTCCTTCGCGAACGCGTCGACGACGTCCTTCGGGATGATGCCCAGGATGAACTCGCTCGCGGTGAGCGCCTTCCCGGCAGCGGTGTAGCCGGAGATCGCGCGCACGTCGACGCGCTTCGGGTCGACGTTCATGCCGGTCCCGGGCCCGAAGGCGATTCCCGCGACCACTCCGAGCGCGAGGGCGACCGTGGTGAGGGCCTCGAAGGCGACGATCGCCTTCCAGGCGACGCGCCCGGTCTTCCGCTGGCCGCCGACCTTGGCGATGCCGGTGACGACGGTCGTGAAGATGATCGGGGCGATGAGCATCCGGACGAGCCGGATGAAGCCGTCCCCCAGCGGCTGCAGGGCGACCCCGAGCGCGGGACGGGCGGCGCCGACCGCCGCCCCGAGCACCATGCCCGCGAGGACCTGCGCCCAGAGGCTCCGCGTGAGGCGCCTCACGCCCGTTCCTTCGCGGGCGCGGCGGCCTCGGCGAGTTCGGGCACGGCCGCGGTGGGCTCGACGCGGCCCGCGCGGTACTCCTCCGCCTCGACCGCGGTCACGTTGGCGAGCGTCGCGCGGGCGTGGTCGAGGTCGAGCTCGCCCTCCCACTTCGAAACGACCACGGCCGCCACCCCGTTGCCAATGAGGTTGGTGATGGCGCGGGCCTCCGACATGAAGCGGTCGACGCCGATGAGGAGCGTCAGGCCGGCGACGGGGATGTTGCCGACCGCGGTGAGGGTGGCGGCGAGGGTGATGAACCCGCCACCGGTCACGGCCGCCGCCCCCTTCGAGGTGAGGAGGAGGACCGCCAGGATCTCCATCTCTTGCCCGAAGCTCACCTGCGTGTTGGTCGCCTGCGCAATGAACAGGGTGGCGAGCGTCAGGTAGATGGAGGTGCCGTCCAGGTTGAAGGAGTAGCCCATGGGGACGACGAGCCCCACCACAGGCTTGGAGCAGCCGAGCCTCTCCATCTTGCCCATGAGCAGGGGCAGCGCGGACTCGGAGGAGGAGGTCCCCAGCACGATGAAGATCTCCTCGCGGATGTAGCGGAGGAAGCGGAAGACGCCGAGTCCGGCCCAGCGGAGGACCGCCCCCAGCACGAGGATCACGAAGAGGAGGCTCGTCGCGTAGAACGCGGCGATGAGCTTCCCGAGGCTGAGGAGGCTCGCGATCCCGTACTTCCCGACGGTGAACGCCATCGCGCCGAAGGCCCCGAGCGGGGCGACGCGCATGATGATGGCGATGATCCGGAAAAGGACGTGCGAGAAGCCGTCGATGAGGTGCAAAAGACGCGTCCCGTCCGCCTTGAGCGCCGCGAGCGCGACGCCGCACAGGACCGAGAAGAAGAGCACCTGGAGGATGTCCCCCCGGGCGAAGGCGTCGACGACGTCCTTGGGAATGATGTTGAGCAGGAAGTCGGCCGTGCTCATCGAGTGGCCGGCCGACGTGTAGGACGCGATCGCCGTGGTGTCGAGGGCGGCGGGGTTGACGTTCATCCCGGACCCCGGCGCGACCACCTTGCCCACGAAGAGGCCGATGGCCAGGGCCAACGTGGTGAGCACCTCGAAGTAGACGAGGGCCTTGAGGCCCACCCGGCCGACCTTCCGGAGGTCGCCCATCTTCGCGATGCCGGTCACCACCGTCGTGAAGACGATGGGGGCGATGAGCATCTTGACGAGCTTGATGAACCCTTCCCCGAGCGGCCGCATGGCCGTGCCGAGCGCGGGGTTCACGTGGCCGAGGATGGCTCCGACGACGACGGCGAGGAGGACCTGGGCGTAGAGGCTGTGCAGGAGCCGTTTCACGCGGTACCCCCGTCGGGCGGTCGAGACTGAGAGTCAACGACTCTACACGTCCGCGGGGCGGCGGCGCCACCGCCCCCGGCGCGAACCGCCCCCCTTCGCGGGGTCCCGGATGGGCTGGGGCACCCGGGACCGGGGGAGGCGAGGGCCGGCGCGGCCTTCAGGCCGCGAGGCGGAAGTAGGTCGCGCCCGCGCACTCATCGCGCCGGAATCCCTCATGGATCCCGACCGTCGTCTCCGCCGAGCCGAGGAAGAGGACCCCCCCCGGGCGCAGCTGGCGCCGGACCTTGTCGAGGATCGAGCGGCGGGTCGGCAGGTCGAAATAGATGAGGACGTTGCGGAGGAGGACGACGTCCATCTGGGGGAACGCCGGCCAGGGCCCGGCGAGGTTCAGCTGGGAGACGCGGAGCCGCTGGCGCAACTCCTCGGCCACCACCCAGTCCGCGCCCTCCTGGCGGAAGTACTTGACGAGAAGCGGCGCCGGGAGCCCGCGGTTGACCTCGAGCTGCGTGTAGCGGCCGGCGCGGGTCCTGAGCACCATCTCCTGGGAGAGGTCCGTGCAGTGGATCTGCACGTCCCACGCGGAGAGCAAGGGAAGGCGCTCGCGGACGAGCATGGCGACGCTGTACGCCTCCTGCCCGGTGGAGCACGCCGCGCTCCACACGTCGAGCCTCTTCTCGGCGCTGCGCCGGACGGAGGCCTCCGGCAGGAGCACGGAGCGCAGCGCCTCGAAGGGCTTCCAGTCGCGGAAGAAGCTCGTCTCGTTCGTCGTCAGGGCCTCGACGACCGGCAGCTGCAGCCGGCCGTGCGGCTCCTCGCGGAGCCGGCGGATGAGCGCACCGACCGACGCGAGCCCCTCCTTCCTCGCGACAGGCAGCAGCCGCGTCTCGACGAGGTACTCCTTGCCCTGTTCCAGGGCGATGGCGGAGCGCTCGCGGAGGTACCCGCGGAAGAAGTCGAAGTCGTCCGGCGCGAGGCTCACGGGGAGCACCGGGCGCCGGCGAGCCGGCCCCGCTCCACCCGGGCGGCGATCTCCGGGGCGATGCCTCCGAGAGGAAAGACGCCGTCGGCGAGGCCGGCGGTGGCGACGGCACCGGGCATGCCCCACACGACCGAGGTCTCCTGATCCTGGACGATGATCGTCCCGCCCGCCGCGCGGATCGCCTTGCAGCCCGCGCACCCGTCGCGCCCCATCCCCGTCAGCACCACGGCCAACACGCCGGCTCCCCAGCTCGCGGCGGCCGAGCGGAAGAGCACGTCCGCGGCGGGCTTGCAGGAGTTCTCCGCAGGCCCGTCGTCGAACCGAAGCTGGCGCCCTGTGTCGCGCCCCGCGACCACGAGGTGCTGCCCGCCCCGCGCGACATAGACCATCCCGGGCCGGATGGCCGTCCCCTCCGTGGCTTCCTCGACGCCCAGCGCACAGATGCTGGCGAGCCGCCGCGAGAGAAGCTGCGTGAACATGGGGGGCATGTGCTGGACGACGAGGACCGGCACGGCGAGGTGGCGCGGGAGCCTCGGCAGGACCTGCTCCAGGGCCTGAGGACCGCCGGTGGACACGCCGATCACGACGGCCTCGACCCTGCCCGAGAGCCGCGGGCGCGCCGGGGCCGGGGCGCGGGCACGCGCGGGCGCCTCGACGGCCCGCCCGCCCAGCGCCCGCAGGCGCGGGAGGACCTCGAGCTCGACGAAGGCCCGCGCCTCCTCCAGGCTCGAGGCGCGGGGCTTGGCCACGAAGTCGGACGCCCCGGCCGCGAGCGCATCGAGAGTCGCGAGCGCTCCCTTCTCGGTGTGGCTCGACAGCATGAGCACCGGGAGCCTGGGGGCGCCGACCCGCAGTTCCTTCAGCGTGGAGATGCCGTCGAGGACCGGCATCTCCACGTCGAGCGTGACCACGTCCGGGCTGGGCTCCCGCCGGAGACGATCGAGCGCCAGCTGCCCGTTCGCCGCGGTCCCGGCGAGCTCCAGGTCCGCCGACGCGCCGATGGCGTCGGAGACGATGCGGCGGATGGTGGCCGAGTCGTCCACCACCAGGACGCGGATCTTCCTCACGCGTCCGCCTGCTGGAACCGGAAGCCGAGGATCTGGAGCTTGGTCTCCAGGTCCTCGCGGGTGAACGGCTTCATCATGTACTCGCTCGCGCCCTCGAGGAGCGCCTCGCGCACGCTGTCGATCTGCGAGTTGCTCGTCGCCATCACCACGAGCACGTCGCGGAAGGCTGGCTCCTTCCGGAGGTGGCGCAGGAACCAGAGGCCGTCGGTGTCGGGCATGTTCCAGTCGAGGACCACGAGCTCGACCGGCCCGAGCCGGGACAGGACGTGCATGCCGTCCGCTCCGTGGACCGCCTCGTAGACCTCGAATCCCAGATCCGCGAGCATGCGGCCGACCTCGCGCCGCACCGGCAGGGAGTCGTCGACGACCAGCGCGCGCATCGTCACACCGTGAAGCGCGAGATCATCCGCTGTAGCTCGGAGGCCATGCGCGTGAGCTCCTCGGCCGCCTTCTGGGTGTCCGCCGTGCCCTGCGAGGTGTGGCGGGCCGCCTCGGCGACGCCGCTGATGTTGCGGGCGATCTCGGCCGACCCGGTCGCCGCGCCCGAAACGTTGCGGTCGATCTCGTTGGTCGTCGCGCTCTGTTCCTCGACGGCCGCCGCGATGGTGCTCTGGTGCTCGTTGATCTGCTTGATGACGGTGCCGATCTGCGCGATGGCCTGGACGGCGTCCCGCGTGTCCACCTGGATGGCCTCGATGCGCTGGCCGATCTCCTCGGTGGCCTTGGCGGTCTCCTTGGCGAGCTCCTTCACCTCGTTCGCCACGACGGCGAAGCCCTTGCCGGCGTCACCGGCCCGGGCGGCCTCGATGGTGGCGTTGATGGCCAGGAGCTTCGTCTGGGCGGCGATCGAGGTGATGACCTTCACGACCTTGCCGATCTCGGCTCCGGAGACGCCGAGCTTCTGCACGGTGGCGTTGGTCGCCCCGGCCGCCTCCACGGAGGCCATGGCGACGCGGGCGGCCTCGGCCGCGCTGCGCGCGATTTCCTTGATGCTCGCGCTCATCTCCTCGGAGGAGGTCGCGACCGTCGCCACGCTGCCGCTCACCTGCTCGGCCGCCTTGGAGACCACGTCGGCCTGGGTCGCCGTCTCCTCGGCCGAGGCCGACATCTGCTGGCTCACCGCGTTCAGCTCCTCGGCGGCGCTCGCCAGCACCTGGGCGTTCTGCCCCACGGAGGCCACGAAGCCGGCGAGGCTGTCGGTCATCGCGGCGAAGGCCTTGCCGAGGCGGCCGGCAATGGGCGAAAGCTGCTTGTCGCGACGCAGGTCGTTGGCCGCGATGGCCTGCGCCTCGGCGAGGAGTGCGGCCAGCGTGTTCTTCACCTGCACGAGCTGCTCGGTCCGGTCTCCGCCGCCCTCGGTGTCGACGGCCTCGACCGCGATGCCCATCGACTCGAGCGTGCTCAGGAGGAACGCGTCCCCGATCGCCTGCATGTCGTAGTTCAGCACCTTGGAGAGCGCGACCTCGACCTGCGCCGCGGTCGCCGCGTCCACGGTCTCCGCCAGCTTCTCGCGGACGATGCGGGTCCACTCGCAGTAGGAGCCGATGTACCACTTGAAGGGCAAGTTGATCCTGTCGTGGACGGCGCCGACCTGGAGCCGGTGCTCGTAGTAGGCGACCCCGTATCCGTCGCGGGCGCCGCGGAAGCACCCCACCAGGTACTCGGCCTGCGTGATCTCGAGCCGCTCGCGGAGCCGCTCGAGCGTCATGCCGTGGCCGCTGGCGAAGCGCTCGAAGAAGGAGCGCGTGGCCGGGAAGGCGAACTGCCAGTCGTAGAACTCTCGGGCCAGATCCGGGGCGTGCTCCTCCGCCCAGGGGACGAAGCGGTCGAGGAGCGCGCAGTCCGCCGTGCCGAGGCGTACGAACTCGCGGCGCGAGGCCAGGTTGGCCTCGTTGATGCCGAACCGGGTCGCGAGGACGGCGTCGACGGCGGGGCGCTGGGCCGCGGCGCGAGGCGCCTCGGGCCGGGGCGCGGCCTTTCGGGCAGGGTGGTTGCGGGTGGCTCGGCCGTTCTTGGAGGGGTGGGTCTGCATGGCGTCTCCTCGGAAGGTCAGGGGGAAGGATCGACGGCCCGCGCGGTGTCGAGCAGGAGCACGAGCTCGTCTTGGAGCTTGCAGATCGCGCGCACGAGCTCGCGGACTGCGGGGCGAAGGGTGTCGGGCGGCCGCTCCACGGCGGCGGCAGGGATGTCGATGACGTCGCCGACGTCGTCGACCGGCAGGCACACGAGGCCGTCGCCGCCCTGGACCACGACGTTCACGTGGGGGCGCTCCGGGTCCCACGGGGCGAGGTCGAGCTGCCGGCGGAGGTCCACCGCGGTCGCGATCTGCCCGCGCAGGTGCACGAGGCCGAGCACGGAGGGCGGTGCGAGGGGCACGGGAGTGGCTTCGAGGTCCTTCACCACCTCGCGGACCTCGCCGACCGGGAGCGCGAAGGTCTTCCCGTCGAGGAGGAAGGTGCAGACGCGGAGCGCTTCAGGCACGAGGCGTCTCCTTCTGGGGGCCGATCTGGGCGGCCAGCACGGCGGCGGTGTCGAGGACCTCCGTGATTCTTCCCTGGATCACGGCGCAACCGGCGACGCCCGGCCGCGCCCGGGTCGGGTCGATGGCCACGTCCTCCTCGGTGACGTCCAGGATGGACTCGACCACCAGCCCCACCTCGCGCCCCCCCCATCGCTGGACGACGACCTGCAGCTTCTCCGACGAGTGCTCGACGCCGCCGCGCCCGGCCCCCTCGTTCAATGCCGCCGCGATCCGGACGAGCGGAAGGACGGACCCGCGGTACTGCATCGCCTCCGCGCCGCCCACGAGCTCGACGGCCTCGGGCGCAATCTCCTCGATCCGCGCGACCTCTCCGAGCGCGATCGCGAGGCGCCCGTCGTTCCGGCCCCGCAGGATGAGATAGGGGCGCTTGACCGCGGCCGCGGCGGATGCCGCGACCGCCCCGCTCCGCGCGTCCGCGTCGGCGAGGATGCCCGACCGCCGCGCGATGCCCGCGACGTCGAGGACGAGTGCTACCCGGCCGTCGCCGCGGACGGTCGCGCCCGAGAACGCGCCCAGGGCTTGCAGGCGGCGGGCGAGCGGCTTCACCACGATCTCCTCGGTGTCCGCCACCTCGTCCACGAGGATCCCGAACTGGCGCCCCTCGGCGGCGAGTACCACGACGGACAGCGCGCCGTCGGGCGCGCGGCCGGCGGCTCCGACGCCGAGGACCTTGGCCAGGTCGAGGAGCGGCAGGAGCGCGCCCCGCAGCCGCAGCACGAGGGAGCCGTGCACGTCGACGACCATCTGGGCCTCGCGCTCCGGGGCCACCCGCACGAGCTCGACCAGGCTCGCCTGCGGCAGCGCGAAGCGCTCGTGCCGGCACGCCACGATGAGCGCGGGGACGATGAGCAGGGTGAGCGGGACGCGGATCCGGCAGGTGGTCCCGCGCCCCTGCACGGCGATCATCTCGACGGACCCGCCGATGCGCTCGACGTTCGTGCGCACGACGTCCATCCCGACGCCGCGCCCGGAGATCTTCGTGACCGCCTCGGCCGTCGAGAAGCCGGGGCGAAAGACGAGCTCGAGGGTCTCGCGCTCCGAGAGGCGCTCCGCCTCCTCGGCGGAGACGAGCCCGAGGCTGACGGCCTTCGCGCGGACCTTGCCGAGGTTCACGCCGCCGCCGTCGTCCTCCACCTCGACGATCACCTGCCCCCCGTCGTGGAAGGCGCGAACCGAGACCGTCCCCTCCGGGGGCTTCCCGGCGGCGGCGCGGACGTCTGCCTGCTCGATCCCGTGGTCGACGGCGTTGCGGACGACGTGGGTGAGGGGATCCTTGATGGCCTCGAGGAGCGTCTTGTCGAGCTCCGTGTCCTGGCCGCTCGTGACGAGGCGGACCTGCTTGCCGCACGCCTGCGCCGTGTCCCGGGCGACGCGGGGCAGGCGCGAGAAGACGTTGTCGATCGGCTGCATCCGGGCCTTCATCACCGCTTCCTGGAGGCCGGTGGTGAGCTGGTGGATGCGCTGGGTCGTGGCCGCGAGCCGCGGGTCCTCCCGGGCCGCCTCCTGGCAGACGAGCTGGTTGCGAGCGAGGACGAGCTCGCCGACGAGCCCCATGAGCCCGTCGAGCACCGGGACCGGCACGCGCAACGTTCCCTCGCCCGATTCCGGGTGGGGATCGGGGGCGGTCGGGCGGGCGGGCTGCGCCTTCTCGACGGCGGGCGCCGACTCGGGGGCGGGCGCGGCCGCCGGACTCGGCTGCCGCAAGAGCGTCGGCGCCGGGGCTGTCGGCCGGAAGACGGGCTTCGGCTCCGCGGCAGCCGGAGGCGCGGGGGCGGGGCTCGGAGGAGAGGCCGCCGGCGCCCCGGGTTCGTGCGGGGACGCGAGCGCTCTCAGGCGGGCGACGAGCTCGGGGTATGCGTCGTCGCCGTCCTTCTCGGTCCGGGCGGCCACGTCCAGGATCGCCCGGAGCGCGTCGAGCACCTCGAGGAGGATGTCGGTGACCGCCCGCGTCCAGTGGACGCCTCCCTCCCGGATCGCGCACAGGAGGTCCTCCCCGGCGTGGGCGACGCCGCCGAGCCGGTCGAAGCCCAAAAAGCCGCTCGTTCCCTTGAGGGTGTGGAAGGCACGGAACGTCCCGGCGATCACGTCGGACGGGTCGAGCTCGCCGCCGTCCACGGCGACGAGGTCGCGCTCCAGCGAGTCGAGTATCTCGGCCGCCTCGGCCAGGAACTCGGTAACGACTTCGTCTGCCACCGCGCCCTCCCAGCGCCCAAGCGGGTTGCACCAGCGGTGCCATGCCTACCCGGGGGTCAGCGAGCCCCTCGAACGGGTGCTTGCGCGGCGTAAGATATCGATTCTGCGGCGGATTCTTGAGATCGCGCCTCGGCCGCCAGGAGGGGTCGGCACCATCGAGGGCTCGAACCCGGGGTTCGATCGGACCCGGGTGGACGGACGCCGGGCGAACCGCTCCGGCGGGCCGGGGCTCTCACCCCCAGGAGGGCTTTTTGCGAAGGCCCCGGACCGGCCGCCCGCGGAGGCCTGGACACGCTGGCAAGCGAGGGTTCGCCCTGAGACCGAGGACCACACGGAGACCGCGGCTCCCGGCGTCCGCAGGGGCCTCGACGCCGCGGCCGATCGTGGCCGCAGACTGGGCGACCGCTGGCGTCGACACCCACGAGCAGCTGAAGGCACGCGCATGACCTCCGTCCGAAGGTTCTGGAACTCGCACGCACGCACGGTCCTGTTCGCGGCCGTCGGCGCACTTGCCGGCGTCGTCTACTACGAGACCGTCGGCTGCCGCTCCGGCGGGACGTGAATGTTCACCGGGAGCGCCTGGAGAGCGGCGCTCTGGATGGGGTTCGCGGGCGGACTTGTCGGTTGGCCGGAGAAGAAGCGGGAGCCGCCAGCGGAGCCGCCGCAGGTCTAGGACCGGGGGTCGTCGCGGGAGGCTTCTCGGCCCGCGCCCGCCGAAGCTCGCCCGCGGCACCCGGGGGCGCTGCCGCCGTCCTCTCCATCCGGGTTCCGCCCTTCGTACGGATCCCGGAGCGTGCGTCTCCTTGCGCTGCGGGAGCCCACCGCCGCCGGGGAGCGTCCCGCCGCGGGGTTCCGGCGGGAGCGTCGCTACTTCATCGCGGCGACGTGCTTCGCGACCGCCGCGACCTCGGGGGCTGAGAGCTTCTTCAGCTTCATCGCCGGCGAATGCATGTCGATCACCTCGGTGACGAACGACGCGGACTTGCCGGCGACGGCTGGCGCGCTTCCCCCCTTGCCGTTCGCTCCGTGGCACGAGGCGCAGGCCTTGGCGTAGAGGGCGGCGCCGTCCGCCGCGAGCGAGGGAACCGCCGCAGCGGCGAGGGCGACGGCGAGGAGCATGCGAGTCATGGTGTCCCCCTGGATGGCGCGGCGTCGCGGTCCGCCGCGCCGCGTGCCTCCCCGGTAGCACGGCCGCGGCGGCCCGGGATGCGCCATCCGGGCAAGGCCCCCAAGAGGAGTCGGTGCGCCGCGGGAGGCGGCTCGACGGGCCAGGGTAGAAATGGGTGGGGGCGCGGTGCGCGCCCACAGGGGGCGGCATGGACTTCCGCGGGGAATTCGTCGTCGAACCCGGCGCCCGGGTGAAGCTGAGGAAGCTCGACCCGGCCTACACGGCCAGGCTATCCGAGGAAGAGGAGCGGCCGGAGATCGAGAACCACCTCGAGCACCTCCGGAGGCTCCAGTTCCTGCTCTACGCGGAGAGGCGCCGCGGGCTCCTCGTCGTGCTCCAGGGCCTCGACGCGTCCGGGAAGGACGGGACGCTGCGGCACGTGTTCGGCGCGATGAACCCCCAGGGGACCACCGTGACCGCCTTCCGCGAGCCGACCGACGAGGAACTCGCCCACGATTTCCTCTGGCGCGTGCACCCCCACGCGCCGGGAAAGGGGGAGGTCGCGATCTTCAACCGCTCGCACTACGAGGACGTGTTCGCGGCCCGCGTGCGGGGGCTCGTGCCCCGCGACGTCTGGGAGGGGCGCTACGAGCTGATCAACGACTTCGAGAAGCTGCTCCACCGCGCGGGGACGCACGTCGTGAAGTTCCTGCTGCACATCAGCCCGGAGGAGCAGCTCCGGCGGTTCGAGGCGCGGCTCGACGACCCCGCTCGAGGCTGGAAGATCAGCGAGGACGACTACCGGGCGCGGCAGCATTGGGACTCGTACCTGCAGGCTTTCGAGGACGCGCTCGAGCGGACGAGCACGAAGCATGCGCCCTGGTACGTGATCCCCGCGGACCACAAGTGGTTTCGGAACCTCGCCGTGTCGCAGATCGTGGCCGCGACCCTCGAGGACCTGGGCATGCGGGTCCCGCCGCCCCGCGTCGACCTCGCAGCGATACGCAGGCGGTACCACCGGGCCGCGCGCCGGCGGAGGGGCGGCCGGGCGGCCAGGACCTGACCGCCGCCGGCGAGGCGCGCTCCTCGAGGACGCCTTCCGCCCTCAGGGGCCGAAGACGAACCGGTAGCCGACCTCGATCCATCCGTGGAGGGTGGGGCCGCCCCAGATCGTCGGAGCCCCCGTGACGTCCACGGCCTCGAACTCGGCCAGACGGCCCTGGAGGTAGAGCCCCATGCCCAGCGAATTGCCGAGCCGCCAGTCGACGCCCACCGAGGCGACGACCTCCCAGCCCGTGTATGCGAACGAGACCCAGTTCCCGTCGTTCGAGACGTCGAGCCACTCGAAACCGCCCCCGAGGGACACCCAGGGGTTCACCTCGCGCGTCGGCAGGAAGCTCCAGCGCGCGAACAGGCCGAGGCCCATGTCGAGCGAGTCGCACCACCCCCCGTTCGCGGTGCAGAAGCCGTTCAGCGCGGGCTGCGACGAGCCGCCGCCGAGCCGGAAGTACGCCCCCACCGCGAGCGGCGCGATGAAACGGTAGGCCGCCTCGAACTCCAGGACGAGCTGGGGCGTCACCGCCTCGGCGAGCGTCAAGCCCCCGGCGCCGAGGTTGCCGAGGGGGAAGTCACCCGCGATCGCGATCGCGAACTGCCAGCGGTGGACGCCACCCTCCAGGCCGGTCGGGGCCTCGGGAGGGGGGGGCGGTGGCGCCTCCGGCGGTGCCTCCGGGGGCTGCATCCCGGCGTAGTAGACGACCGCGACCTCGGCCCGGGGAACCTTGCGAATCGTGCCGTCCGGCATCTGGAGGACGAGGTCCTGCTCCGGCACGTTCTCGATGATCGTCCCGCGTACGACGCCCCCGTTGGCGAGGAGGACGGTGTCGTACTGGGGCTGCTGCGCGGACAGGGCCAACGCGAGAGCCGTCGCGAGGCAGGGCATGGTCCCCTCCTGGGTTCACGTCCCTCGACGAGAGGGTATGCACGGAGTCCGCGGCCGGCCCCTGGGCAAAAGGGGGGGGCGCCGGGTTCGGGGGGGCGGACCCGGCACCCGGCCGGGCTCCCCGCGTCGCCCGGGTATGATGGCCGCAACCGCCTCCAGGGGGGACCCCACGATGATCGAGAAGCAGCCCAGCTCCCGTTCCTGCTTCGTGTGCGGGCGAGACAACGCGGCGGGGCTCCGCACGCGCTGGGTGGCGGACGGCGCCGCCGGGGAGGTGCGCGCCACCGTGACGCTGGACGAAAAGTTCCAGGGGTTCCCGGGACTCGTCCACGGCGGCGTCGTCACCGCTCTCCTCGACGAGGCGATGGTGCGCGCGCTCCTGCTGCACGGCGGGTTCGACGATCTGATGGTCACGGCCCGCATGGAGGTCACGTTCCGCCGGGCGATGCCGACGGGTCAGCCGGTGACCGCGGTCGGCCGGATCGTGAAGCACGCGGGGACGCGCGCCAACGCGGCCGCCGAGGTCCGTCTCGCGGACGGCACGGTCGCGGCGCGCGCCGAGGGGCTGCTCGTCCGGCAGCCGCCGGAGGTGGCGGCGGCCTGGGCGGAGGAGCGCACGCACTGGCGCGTCGACGAGTAACCGCCCTGGCGTTCCGGCGGGCGGCCTCGAGGCCAAACCACGCGGGAGGCTGCGATGGAAGAGGAGGGGCGGCTCGCCTCGATCAACGTCTCCGGCGGTGGCGTGCCCAAGCGCCCCGTGAGCTCGGCGCGCGTGACGCCCTCCGGCGTGGAGGGGGATCGGCAGGCGGACCTCGAGCACCACGGGGGCGTGGAGCGCGCGGTGTCGGTCTTCTCGCTCGAGCGGATCGAGTCGCTCCGGCGGGAGGGACACCCGATCGCCGTCGGCTCGACCGGAGAGAACCTGACCGTTCGCGGCCTCGACTGGAACCGCGTCGTCCCCGGCGCCGACCTGCGGGTCGGCTCGGTCCTGCTGCGGATCACGAGCTACGCGACGCCCTGCTCGACGATCCAGGCGTCGTTCTGGGGCGGCCATTTCGCCCGCATCTCCCAGAAGAATCACCCGGGGTGGAGCCGGGTGTACGCGCGGGTCCTCGAGGGGGGGAGCGTCGAGGTCGACGACCCCGTGCGCATCGGGCCCTAGCGCCCTTGAACGGTCACAGGCCGCTCGTGTCCTTCGCCCTTTCCTTCGGCGAGTACACGACGGCGGGCGAGAGGCCCGCGCCGATCGACGCGAGTCCCAGGTAGATCGTTTCGCCGGCGGACGTGACCCAGGTGTCGTCCTTCTCGTGCGTCACCGCGGGCTTTCCGTACTTCGAGGTCAGGGCCGCGCGCAGCGTCTGGCGAATCGTCTCCGCCTGTGAGGGGCTGGGCGGCTCGAAGAGCGCCTGCCGGAGGTCGACGTCCGTGCCCTGCTCGGGGAAGACGATCGACACCCGCTTGAGGCCCTCGGGGGGCACGCCGAAGTCGAAGGAGACGAGCGCGGTCGAGAATCCGGCGACGGCGCGCACCACGCGGTACTCCGCGCGCCCGTCGGGCTGCCGGATGGCCACGCCTCCGGGGTAGAGCGCCTGGACCTGGGGGACCGTCATGCCCCACTCCGTCTTGTCGTAGCTCGCCCGCGCGGACGCGGTGGCGCCGACGACGAGGACGGCGGCGAGGGCAGGGGTCGTTCTCATGGGCGGCCTCCGCCGCCCACCATATCAGCAGCGGCCCCGGAGGCGATTCCGAGGGGAGGCCGTTTGGCGGAGCCGCCGCCGGGGACCTCCGGATGCGGTAAGCGGTCCCACACACCCATCTGCGCCATGCCCGGGCGATTCCCGAGGCTACACCGGGCCCCATGAGCGTCTTGGCCGGCACGGTGCCCAGATCGACGCGACCGCCGCGCTTTGCCGCTCTCGCGATGGTCGCCGCGTTCGGCTGCGCCGGTTCGGTGCGGCTCGGCAGCGCCGATCGGGACCGGCTGCGGGGCGGGCCGGACATCGCCGTCGCCTACGAAAAGTCGCCCCATCCCTGGGTGGACTGCCGCGGGGACGAGGGGAAGGAGGTCTGGACGTTCGGGGGGGCGGCGATGGCATGGCCGCCGCCGGCGCGCCGCGGTCCCGTCGTCGAGCTCGTCTCCGCGCCACAGCGTCCCCTCCTCGCCGGAGACACGTGGACCGACATCGAGGAGGAGTGGACCAAGACTCTGCGGGAGTCGCCTCCCGAGGACCCGGCGCGGGCCACGGCCGGCGCCCTGCTCGCCCTGGCGACCCGGGCCCCCGGTTCGATGCCGCTCGGGCAGTCCGTCGAGGAGGCGCCCGCAGCCGGCCCGCGGTCGCTCGCCGCGCGGCCCGGGGCGGGCCCCATCCTGTCGGTGAAGGCGACGCGCTGGGTGCTCTCGGGGTGCTTCTTCAAGTACACGCCCTGGTTCACGGCGGAGGCCACCCTGCTCGAGGCCGGGACCGGCCGCGTGCTGTGGCGGCACTCGTGCGGGGGCATGTACCCGTCGCCCGGCTACCGGGAAGCGGAGGCGGCGGAGCTCGAGGCGGACGGCCAGTCCCTCTACCGGAGCTTGATCGAGCAGCGGGCCGCCCAGTGCGCCCGCGCATTCCTCCGGAGCCTCGAGGGGGGCGTCGTGTCCGGGCCGGGTGGCACCGGCGAGCTCGCGAACCCGGGGGGCTAGGAAGCCCGGCGGCCGGCCCTGCGCGCGGCGCGGGCGCCGGGCGGCCGCGGCCGCGCCCGGCGTGGCTTCGAGCGCGCCAGCGCCGCCGCGTGCTTCCAGCACTCGTCGACCCAGCGCGCGAGTTCGGCCCGCCTGGTCAGGCCCGCCGGCCCGACGAACACGTAGCCGCGCATGGGGCGCCCGTTGAAGTCCATCACCCGCGCGTGCGGCCGGGAGAGCGCGGCCTCGTACGCGTCGGGTCCGACGCGCGCCATGAGATCGCCCCCGATGACCCCGCAGAACATCCTTCCCCCGGCGAGGAAGGCGAGCCCGCCGAACATCGCCTTCTCGGTCGCGCCGCGCCGCCTGGAGACCAGCGCGCGCAGGCGGGCGGCGAGTTTCGCGTCGTAGGCCATGGGCCCTCCTCCGGGGGGCTGGACCGGTGCGGCGCCGGCCATAGGCCGGCGATCCTCCCCGGGGTGAGGCACCCCCGTCAATCGACGGCCCCGCCCGGGGGGACGGGGCGTGTCGCGCATGCGACCACACGGCCGCGCAAACTTGGCGCGCTTGCGACCCCCGGGTGCGGGGTCGGCTCGGCGGTCTCGCGCACGGCGCCCCGGAACTCGCGGGATTGCCCATCGACGCGCCTTGGCACGTCGCCCGCAACGACCGAGCGAGGAGGCTTTGAGAACGGGATCCGAGATGGCGATCGACCCTCAGCTCCGGGTTCCACGCCGCCCGCCCCGGTGGGCGGCGGCCGCCCTCCTCGCCGCGAGCCTCGCCGTCCCCGCTCGTGCGGCGGCCGACGATGCCTGTCCCGAGGCCGGGACGGCGATCGTTGTCGAAGCGGGCTCCCACACGCTCTGGCTCTGCGGCGACGGGGTCGCCGTCGCACGGTTCCCGGTCGCTCTCGGGCGGGGCGGCCTCGACAAGCGCGAGAAGGGCGATGGGAAGACGCCCGCGGGCGCCTATGCCCTCGGGGCTCCGCGCCCGTCGGCGAGGTTCGGCCTGTTCATCCCCGTGGCCTATCCGACCCCAGCGCAGCGGGACCGGGGATACACGGGAGGTGCAGTCGGCATCCACGGCCCGCACCGGAGGATGCGCTGGGCCGGCGAGGCGAACACCTGGTCGGACTGGACAGATGGATGCATCGCGCTCGCGAGCGACGAGGATCTGCGCCGCGTCGCATGGTTCGTCCGGGAGCGCACGCCTCCCGTCTTCATCCGCTAGTCCCACGCGAGGCCGTTCGCGGACGGCGCCCATCCCCGGGGGCGGCCCGCCCCCCGCCGAAGGCCCGACCGTCGAGGCGAGCGAGGAGGAGGCGGCTT
>Ga0335071_10002920_pt1 | contig 18163 bp, 15 predicted proteins | sample Lox_Sample_15_FD_206724 | JGI IMG/M metagenome (GOLD analysis project Ga0335071, IMG submission 206724) | Soil microbial communities from Loxahatchee National Wildlife Refuge, Florida, United States - Lox_Sample_1.5 | ecosystem: Environmental > Terrestrial > Soil > Wetlands | place: USA... | reverse complement strand
GCGCCTGATGGAGAAAGGCTCCGGTCCGCAGCGCGATCCGGACGGGTACTTCTTCAGTGTCTTCGGCGAGCCGGTGGAGACCGGCACGTGGGGCTACCGCGTGGAGGGCCATCACATCAGCCAGAACTTCACCGTCGTGAACGGCAAGATCCAGGACGCCCCGAGCTTCTTCGGCACAAACCCGGCCGAGATCAAGGAAGGGCCGCGCAAAGGGCTGCGCGTGCTGGCTCGCGAGGAAGACGTGGCGCGCGAACTGGTGCAGTCGCTGACGCCGGAACAGAAGAAGACGGCCATCGTCAGCGCCGACGCGCCCAAGGAGATCCTGACCGAGGCGTCACGCCAAGCAGCGCTGAAAGGCCAGCCCAGCGGCCTGGAGGCATCGAAGATGACCGCCCACCAACGCGAGATTTTCCAGAACCTGCTGGATGAATACTGCAACAACATGCCGGAGCCGGTGGCGCAGATGCGCGAGGATCAGATCAAAAAGGCCGCGGGAAATCTGTACTTCGCGTGGGCCGGCGGCGAGCAAGCGGGCCAGGGTCATTACTACCGCATACAGTCGCCGAGCTTCCTGATCGAGTTCGACAACACGCAGGATCACGCCAATCATATCCATTCGGTGTGGCGCGACTTCAACGGCGATTTCGGCCTGGACCTGTTGAAAGAACACTACCAGACGAGCCATAAGTAGCCCTTGAGTCTGACCCGCCGCGTATTCGTGTCGTCGCTTGCCGGTGCGGGCGTTGGCGCCTATTCGTTGGCGGCGGAGAAAGGCCAGGTATTTCCGTCCGAGGTCAAACGCTACGCCGATGAGGCCACCGAGTTCAACGTCTTCCGGCTCACCGACCCGGCGCATCAGAGCTGGCTGGCGACGCCGTATGGGCGCACCGTAGGGCGGCATAACGATTTCCTGATTCACGCCAGCGATCGCTCGGGCACCGTGCAAGGCTATCGATTGGATTTGAAGAGCGGGCAATCGCGGCTGCTGACCGAAGCCGAGGGCTTGGTGCCGGATTCTCTGACGTTGTCCGCGGACGAGCGCGATTTCTGCTATCTCGCCGGGCGTTCGCTGTATTTGGCCAAGCTGAACGGGGGGCGCGCTCGCGAGGTCTACGGCGCTGCCGAAGGGTTCGAATTCGGCCGCGGGTTCAGCCTTTCCGAAGACGGATTGTACGCGACGCTCGTGGAAAAGAGCGCCGGGATGAGCCGGCTGCGCTTGATCAACATGCGCACGGGCGCCGGCACGACGCTGGCCGAGTCGAGCGAGGCGATCTCGGATCCACAGCCGAGGCCGAAGCGCGCCGGTGTGCTCTACCGGCGCGGCGACGATCTGTGGCTGGTGAATTATGACGGCGCGCAGAACCGCAAACTGCGGTTGGCGCCGGGTGGCTTGGCGAACGCAGTCTGGTCGGCGGACGGGCGGACGGTTCTGTATTTGAATCTGCCTGCAAATCCGAAACAGCTTCACAATCTCCGCGAATTCACGCCGGACACCAACGACGACCGCCTGATTTCCGAGACCAGCCAGTTCGTCACCTTCAATCGCAATGCCGACTCCAGCGTGTTCGTCGGCGCCAGCGGCAGCAAGGCCTCCCCCTACATGCTGCTGCTGGTGCGATCCGTCAAGCGGGAGCTGACGCTGTGCGAGCACCGCGCGAGCGACCCGCGGCAGATCGTGACCATGTTTTCACCCAACAGCCAGCGGGTGTTTTTTCAGAGCGACCGCGACGGGAAGATGGCGATTTACACGATGGCAGTGGACCGGTTGGTGTCGGAGACGGAGACCGAGGCGCCTTAGGCGAACAAGCCGGCGTAGGCAGCCCGGGCGTTGCGCAGATTGTAGCCGGCTTCGATTTTGGCGCGGCCCTGCGCGCCCATACGCTCGCGCAATCCGGGTTGGTTCAGGAGGGTGTTCAACGCCTGCGCGAACCTGGCTGCGTCATCGCCGGCGGGTTCGATCAGGACTCCGCAGCTGGAATCCAAGGCCTCAGCCACGGCGCCGACGTCGGACGCCACGATGGGACGGGCGCAGGCCAGGGCTTCCAGCACGACGAGGGGCACGCCCTCGCTGCGCGATGGAAGGATCACGATATCAGAGGTGGCATAAAGAGCCGCGAGGTCGTCCACCTGCCCCCGCATTTCGAAGATGCCCTCGAGCCCGGAGTGCTCAATGCGCCGGCTCAGTTCCTCGCCCTCCGGCCCGTCGCCCGCGATCACAAAACGGAAGTCGCGGCTCTGCCGCAAAGAGGCGAGTTGGGCGGCTATATCCACCAGCAGCAAGGGACGCTTGACTGGTTCCAGGCGGCCAGCGAAAAGGATTTGATGAACCGGACCGGCGGGCTGCGGCGTGGGCTGGAACCGGTCCGGATCCACGGCGTTGCGCAGCAGCCGGACGCGATCCTCCGGCGTGCCCGCGGCCTGCAACCGCTTGCGAACCAGATCCGACACGGCAACGCGGATGTCGATGCACCCCGCGACCTGCGCCGTTGACGCCGTGACGTCCCATTCGTCATCGATGTTGTGGACCACGTCGATGACTTTGGCGGCAGGGCATCGCCGGCGGATATGCGGCAACGCGGCGTAACCGAACAGGCTGTTCTGCACGAGAACGAAATCACAATTCCAGTTCGAGACCACGGAACACACGGCGGCGACCATGTGGTCCGAATCGACGAGGGCGGCGAGGTCGTACACATGCTCCACTTTTTCCTGCCATTTCGCGCGCCAACGATCGTCGCGCGAATGCGTGGCGAGCAGCAACAGCTCGAAGCCGGCCTTGCACAGCGTGGATGCGATCTCAAACAGCACGGCTTCGGCTCCGCCCGGTCCCAGATGCGGCGTTACGAACGCCACACGCTTGCGGCCCGCGCCCGAACGGGGAAAGTAACGCAGGGGCTCGATGAGTGAGTTTCCGAGCTGCAGCGAGGCGGGTTGGAACTGTAGATAGAAAGAAAGATCGAAAAGCGCGCGTCCGGCGGCCCTATTGATTCGCTCCTTCACGCGCAGAGGGATGAGACGAGTGGCGGACCGCACCGGGTGCTGGAGCCACGATTCCCAGGAGAGCAAACCAGCGTTCTGCAAGTGCCGGAGCAAGGTACTTCGGGGAGCGCCCTGCGCAGCCGGAGGCGATGCCCGGTAGCGGCCGCCCCACGCGGCCAATGCAGCCAATTCCGCGCTGTGCGGCTCCAGCCCACAGGCCCCGGCATGGAGCGTCGCTGACGCCGATCCGGTTTCTCCCGGGGCGATCACCTGGATGTCTTGAATGGTTTGGTTATCGACCGGATGTGAACTGATGATACAGACAGCCGGCGCCCAACGGGCCTTGATGCGAGCTCGCGGCTCGTATTCGTAGAGCTCCGGATGGCGCGCCTGAATATAGCCGACGAACTCCTGGTGCCGTGCCAGCGCCTCATCGTACAACGATGCTCCGTGCTTGCGATACCGGAACAAGGATTTAGGGACGTATTGTCCGAACCGGCCTCTCGATCCGAGCCGGAGCCACAACTCCCAATCTTCGTAACCGTGGCAACGTCCGGTTTCGTCGTAGCGGCCGGCCTGCTCCCAATCTTCGCGCCGGATCATGGAAGAGTAGGCTAGAAAATTCCGGTCCAGCAGGCGGTAGAGATTGTACTCTCCCGGCTGCTCCTGATAGTTGTGGGAACCGAAGACTTGAAAATCGGTGTAGGCGAAAGCGGCCTCGCGGTTGTGATGCAGGGCCTTGAGGGTCTCGCTCACATAGGACGGCTCCAGCAGGTCGTCGGCATCCAGGGGCACGACGAACTCGCCGCGAGCCCGCGCAAAGCCGGTGTTGCGAGCCGCTCCCAGGCCTCGGTTGGGTTGTTCGATGTAGAGGCTCACCTTGCGCGCTGCTTCTTCCAGGATGGCAAGGCTTTCGGGCTGCTTTGTGCCGTCATTCACGATGATGATCTCGGTTTCGCGGTGGGTCTGCGCTGCAACGGATGCGAGGGCCTCGATCAGATAGTCGGTGGGGTTGTAGCAGGGAATGACGATGGAGACCAGGTCCACGTTACGGTTACTCTCCGTGAGGCGGGAGTGACAATTATACCGCGGCGGTTTGGAGCGGCTCTTCCGGCAAGGCGTAGTCGGGCAGGCAGGCGCGGCCCTGCCTGCGGCCTTCGGCAACATAGTGCAACAGCGGATTGATCCCGGCCCGCGCGACTTTCGGGTAGACGGTGAGGTAATAGCGCGTGTGGAACCGCGGCGAAGGGTCACATCCGCGCCGGAATCCAAATAGCAGGTAGTGCCAAAGCGGAGAGATTCTGGAAGCTGCCGCATTCCGGCAGGCCGCCGTGTAGTGGCCGGCGTCGAACAGAGCCGACAACTCGGCCATTGCCTTGGGGTTGCGGCGCAGCCTCCAGTACGTCAGCAAGGTCCGGACAGTGCCTATGAATCGGCTCTGATCCAGGTCGAGCGGCACATCCGATGCGGCTTGCAGGGCTTGCGGTGAGAACGGCCGGGCGCGGATCCCACAGTCCCGAGCGAGCCCGGTGAACAGGGTGGCGTAGCTCTCGCCGGCAGGAGCGGCTGAAAAATGAGTTCGCGCCTGGTCCACACCTGCTGAGGCCAGCTCCCGGCGTGCATCCGGACTGACCAGCAGCTGTTCGATCGCATCCTGAAACGAGTCAATATCGGCCGCTTGGCAGAGCCGCGTGCCTCGTCCCTCAGGCGCCATCGCTGGAATCGCTCCCGTGCGGCTGGCCACGACCGGCACGCCCATCGCCAGGCTCTCCATGAGGATATGGGGCCTGCCATCGAGGCGCGAGCTGATGACCGTGATATCGCAACAGGGTAGAATCTTGACGGACGGCACGAATCCGAGAAAGTGGACTTTTCCATTCAGATCCGCATCCCGACATTGCGTGCGCAGCGCCGCCTCCAACGGGCCCGAGCCGCATAACAGGAATTCGACATCCTTTCGATGCCGAAAGCGTTCCGCAATCTTTATGTAAATATCCGGACCTTTTTCCGGCGAAAGACGGGCGAAGAATCCAATTACATAGGGAGGGCCGGATGGACGTTGCTGATTTGTCCGCCAGTCCTGCCGTGGTTGGGGCTGGAACTTGTCCAGATCGATCCCGTTGGAGATGATCGAAATCCTGGATTCTCGCTCGCCGCGCCGGATCAGCCACTGTTTCATTCCCTCATGCTCGACCACCACGCGGTCGATCCTGGCACGCTGCTTGAAATAGGCTTCTGCGTGGCCGGAGGGATTGAATAGCAAGTCCACGATGGCGATTCCTGGAAATAAGCGGCGGATTTCGGGCAGGAGCTCATACACGAAGGACGATCCGGCCAACCAGAGCACTCCGATGTTGCTTTGGTGTAGCAAACGGAAGATGAAGCCCCGCCATTCGCCGACATCGATGAGCCGGGGAAGGTGGTAAACGCCCTCCACCGCGGGAGTGAACCAGTGGGTGGTGTCGCCGGGCGAATTGCGGGAAGGCGCAGTGACCACGACAAAGATACGGAAGCCCCTGCTCTTTAGTTGCCCGCACAAACCACTCAGCGTCGTCTCGGCGCCGCCTTCCTTCAGATAGGGCATCACCAAAAGGATGGCTGGAGCGCTCATTGGCATTCTTTAGGATAGCGGAGGAGTGATCCGTTACGATGAAAAAGTCAGACGTGTCTCTCTTTGCAACGCTGAAATGAAGTGCTCGGTTCTGCTTCCGGTCTATAACGGCTCGCCACATCTTGTAGCGGCCGTTGAGTCCATTCTGTCTCAGGACGAAGACGATTTCGAACTTCTTATCATTGACGATTGCTCCAACGACGGGTCGGCCGAAGTTGTGCGGCGATACGCGAAGGTGGACGCGCGGGTCCGCGCGATGTTTCATACCAAGAACATCGGTCTTTCAGCGACGCTCAATGAAGGTCTGGCAGAAGCGCGCTCGGAATTCGTGGTGCGCATGGACCACGACGACATCGCGATGCCGCGGCGTCTGTCCACACAGATCGGATTTCTTTGCGAGCACCCGGAAGTCGCCGTCGCCGGTTCCTTCGTCTATCACATGGGCCGGGACCGACAGCACGATCGTTTGGTGGAGCTGCCCGTCGAGCACAGCGAGATTGTGCGCATTTTGCTGCACCGGAACTGCCTTTACCACCCTTCCGTCATCCTGCGGCGTTCCGAGATTCTCGCGCTGGGCGGTTATCGGGCCGAGTTTAAGAACTCGGAGGACTACGATCTTTGGCTCCGGGCGGGGAAGACGTACCGTCTGGCCAATATTCCCGTGCCGCTGCTCCGCTACCGGTTTACGCCCGGTGGAATGAGCTTGAGCCGCCGGTGGCAGCAGGTCATCTGTGCCCGGACAGCGGTCGTGAGCTTTCAGAATCCGGAATGGAGCTACACGCAAGCTGAACAGGAGGCTGCCAGGCAACTGGAAAGACAAGGGAACGGCGGGTTTCTCGAACAGGTTGCGCGAGGTACTGTGAGGGAGCTGAACCTGCTTAGGCTGCATCGCGAAGCCCTGCATATGCTCTGGATCTTCGCGCGCCAGTTGAGCCCTGCGCGCACTGCGCGGATGACACTGGAGTGCGCGTTCGATTTACTCCGGGCCAGACGAAGGCCCGCGCCGCCCTAAGGCGAAGACCCGAAACACTGGCCTCGTGATTTGTTCTATGCTGGGAAAGTGCGGTTGAAGCGGTTTACGGAGGATCGATGAAGACGCAATGTTTGCTTGCTGTGGCCTGGCTGGCCGCCGCAACGGCTTGGGGCGCTGACTACCACCCCCTGGACATTAAGACCGGCCAATGGGAAAACACCATGAAGAGCCAGACCAGCGGCGCGCCACCCGTTCCCGCGGAACTCTTAGAACGGCTCACCCCCGAGCAGCGCGCCAAGATGGAAGCCGCGATGAAGGCTCGCGCGGCCCAGGGCCCGCGTACGACGGTTACCAAGAGTTGCATCACCAAGGATCAGCTCGCCAAGCCTCTGGAACTGGGCGAAGAGCAGGAGAAGTCCTGCACCCGCACCCTCATCACGTCGACATCGAGCCGGCAGGAAATCACTTTCACCTGCTTGATCGCCGGCATTAAGAGCACCGGGACCATGCACATCGACGCCGTCGACTCCGGGAACATCAAAGCCCATATGACGATGAACATGACAAGCTCCTCGGGCACTTCCACGAACAACTTGGACTTCACCGCAAGATGGCTGGGCCCGATCTGTACGGAGAAGGACGGCAAGTAGAGCCAGGCCGGCACGAGCCAATTTTGAGTTCTCCTCGCGGGTGCGCGACACTAGGAGTGTTGACTATGCCCAACACCAGTGGACGTCACTTTCTTCAAGTCCCCGGCCCCACGAACGTGCCGGAACGGGTTTTGCGGGCCATCGCTCGCCCGACCATCGATCATCGCGGCCCTGAATTTAGCCGCCTGGGTCTCGAGCTCCTGGAAGCTCTGAAACCGATCTTCAAGACTACCGGTAAAGTGATCATCTTTCCTTCCTCGGGAAGCGGCGCGTGGGAAGCGGCCATCGTGAATACGCTCTCGCCCGGCGACAAAGTTGTGATGTTCGAAACCGGCCAGTTCGCCACGCTGTGGAAACAGATGGCTGTGGATCTGGGGTTGAATGTCGATTTTGAGGCCGGCGACTGGCGACACGGCCTGGACGCAGCGGCGTTAGAGGCTAAGCTGCGCGCCGACGCATCGCATCAGATCAAAGCCGTGATGGTGGTGCACAACGAAACCTCCAGCGGCGTCACGAACAACATCGCGGCGGTCCGCAAAGCGATGGATCGCGCCGGGCACCCCGCGCTGCTGATGGTGGACACGATTTCTTCGCTCGGATCGATGGACTACCGTCACGACGAGTGGGGCGTGGACGTAGCCATCGCGGGTTCGCAGAAGGGTCTCATGCTGCCGCCCGGCCTGGGTTTCAATGCGGTCAGCGAGAAGGGTTTCACCGCGGCCAAGACCTCGCGCTTCGGCAGATCGTATTGGGACTGGCAGGCGATGCTCAACAACAACAAGAGCGGTTTCTTTCCGTATACGCCGGCGACGAATCTGTTGTACGGGCTGCGGGAATCGCTTGCGATGATTCATGAAGAGGGCCTGGAGAACGTGTTTGCGCGTCACGCGCGTCACGCTGAAGCCACGCGGCGCGCTGTGAAGGCCTGGGGCTTGGAGACCGTTTGCCTCAGTCCGGATAGCCACAGTAGCTCGGTCACGGCTGTGATGATGCCGGCTGGCCATAACGCCGACGAGTTCCGCAAAGTGGTTCTGGAACAGTTCAACATGGCGCTGGGCAGCGGCCTGGGTAAGCTGGCGGGCAAGGTGTTCCGCATCGGCCATCTGGCGGACTTCAACGATCTGATGCTGGCCGGGACGCTGTGCGGTGTTGAGATGGGCCTGGCGGTGGCCGGCGTGCCGCATTCGAAGGGCGGCGTCGCCGCAGCGCTGGACTATCTCACGACGGCCGCGCAGGAAGCACGCGGCGCGGTGTTGCAAGCCGCGCGCTAGTGCTGATCGACGACCCGAAAGGAAAGCGGCCTTCCAACAAGGCGGCCGCCGAGGAAATTCTTCAGGTGGTACGGCAGGCCGAAGAGGTCCGCACGCGGCGCGCCTACCGCGAGCAACCCGATTCTGAAGCTGAAGCGGACGACTGGTCGACGGCTGAGGCTTGGAAAGATTAGGGACTTGCAAACGCCCTCTGGGCCTCAACTGGAGTGGCAGTGATATGATGGCTCGGCGTTGAGCTCACCCGTGAAACCTGCGCAAACTCCGCAGGCGGCCGCCACGTTGCGCGCCGCCACAGTGCTGGGTCGCCCGACTCATGTGCGCCACGTCGTCCTGGCGATGACGGTGGCGATCTACATGATCACCTACATGGATCGCACTATCATCGCTTCGGCGGTGCCTGCGATCCGGCAGGAGTTCGGCTTTTCGCTCATCACCATCGGATGGATTCTCGCCAGCTTCCGTTGGGGGTTCACACTGTTCCAGATTCCGGGCGCCTGGTTCGGGGACAAGATCGGGCCGCGGCGCGCTCTCTCGATCATCGTCACGTGGTGGAGCATCTTCACGTCACTGACGACACTGGCGTGGAGCGCGGCATCGATGGTGGTGGTGCGCTTCATTTTCGGCGTGGGCGAATCGGGCGCCTTTCCCATCGCCACGCGGTCGCTGTCGCGCTGGATGCTGCCGGCTGAGCGCGGCTTCGCGCAGGGGATCACGCATGCCGGTTCGCGGCTGGGAGCGGCTGTCACGCCGCCGCTGGTGGTCTTCATGATCCTGCGCTACGGCTGGCGCATGCCTTTCCTGACCTTCGCCTGCTTGGGCTTGGTGTGGGTTGCGGTCTGGCTGTTCTATTATCGCGACACGCCGGATGAGCACCGCGGCGTCAATGAGGCGGAACGCGAGCTGATCCATTCCGCGACCGGCGGGCCGCGGCAGAAAGTAGGCACCGCGGTACCGTGGCGGCGCATTCTCGCCAGCCGCACGCTGTGGGAACTCGCGCTGATGTACTTCTGCTATCAATACGCGCTGGCGGTTTACCTGGATTGGTTCCCGACCTACCTGAAAGAGTCGCGCGGCTTCACTCTGGCGCAAATGGGCTTCTACGCGAGCTTGCCGCTGCTGGCAGGCACACTGGGCGACCTGCTGGGCGGGTGGCTGTCCGATTGGATCCTCCGCCGGACCGGCGACGTCACGCGTTCGCGCCGGATCGTCGGTATCGGCGGATTCCTGATCGCGGCGCTCGGAATCTTGCCCGCGACGCTCACCCACGATCCGCGCATGTGCGTGGCATTTAGCTGCCTGGCGTTTGGCGGGCTGGAGCTGACCGTGGGCGTCTCTTGGGCCATACCCCTCGATATTGGCGGCGACTTCGCCGGCTCCACGGCGTCGGTGATGAACATGTGCGGCAATATCGGCGGGGCGATTTCCCCCGCGCTGCTCGCCTACCTGGTCAAGGGCTTTAGCTGGAACGTCCCATTCTTTGTCACCTCGGCGCTTTGCCTCGTGGGCGCGTTGATCTACGGCAAGATCGACGCGAGCCGCCGCATCTTTGAGGCGTGATCCCACCGATCGCGAGCCTTACCACCCTGCATGTTTTGGCCGTGCTTTTCGTGGCTACCTTGATTCGCTCCGCTTTCGGATTTGGCGAAGCCCTGGTGGCCGTGCCGTTGCTGGCGCTGGTCTTGCCGGTCGAAGTGGCGGCGCCGGTCGCGGTGCTGGTCTCGGTGACCGTGGCCGGCATTGTGGTGATTGAGGATTGGCGCAACGTTCACCTCCATAGCGCAGGCTGGTTGGCCGGATCCGCGCTGCCCGGCATTCCGCTGGGCTTGGTGCTCCTGAAGACCGCGCCTGAGTTTCTGGTCAAGGCGATTCTCGGCGTCGTGATCCTGGGCTTCTCGCTCTACTCCATCGCGAGCCGCGGCCAGGGCGAACTGAAGCACGATCGGCTGGCTTGGTTGTTCGGATTCAGTTCCGGCGTGCTGGGCGGGGCGTACGGTATGAACGGCCCCCCGCTGGTGATCTATGGTGTGTTGCGCCGTTGGACACCCACGCAATTCCGCGCCACGTTGCAGGGCTATTTTCTGGTCGCGAGCCTGGTGGGAATGGGCGGTTATTGGATTGCCGGCCTATGGACACGCGCGGTGAGCGGCTATTATTTGCTGTCGTTGCCGTTGGTTTTCATCGCGGTTTTTGCGGGCAAGCTCGTGAATCGCAGGCTGAGCGGGCCGCGATTTTTGCGGCTGGTTTACATGGGTCTCGTGCTGATCGGAGCAACGTTGTTGATACAGGCCCGGAAGAGTTAGCTACGGCAGAAATGTCGTCTTCAGAATGTAATCCAGATTCGGGAAGCGCTGCGTCAGGTATTCGTTTGCTTCACCCTCCACGCGCGCCGGATCAATGTACTTGCCTTCCGGCCGCATTTCGCCGTAGCCGGAGTAGAACTGATCGACAACTTCCATGCCTTCCACCACTCTGGCGAAAGGCACAAATCGCTGCGCGTCGAGCGCCGGATCGTCGGCCAGGTTGATAAAGATTTCGGTAGCACGGGTGTCGGGACCAGACATCGCAAAAGCCAGCGTACCGCGCAGGTTCTTCTCTTTGGGCGGATCATCGACGATGAACAGCTCGCGCCATTTTTCATGGACGTCGAAGTTGCGGTGCACTCCGAACTGTGCAATGAAACCGGGCACGACACGAAAGAACCGGCCCTGGTCGAAGTAGCGGATGCGCACCAGTTCGTGGAACCGGTCGACGCCGTGCGGCGCCCAATCGCGGCGGGCTTCCACGACAAAGGGTCCTTTCGATGTGTCGAACCGCACGCGAAAGACATCCGGCACGATGACCTTCGGCGCCGGCTTCTTGCAGCCGGTCAGAGTGAGCGAGAACAGTATCGCCGCCAGGGTACGTTGCGCGAGCATGCTTCCCAATTATCGGTGACGAGTTGCTCTGTCTGCTACACTGGCGTCGGACCATGCAGGGCAAAGTTGTTGTGATCACCGGCGGAACGTCGGGCATCGGACAGGTCGCGGCGGAGAAGCTGGCGGCCATGGGCGCGCGCATTGTTCTGGTGGCTCGTGAGAGGGCGCGCGGGGAGGCGACGCTGGCGCGGCTGCGGGGATTTGGTCCGGCGCAGGCCCACACCGTCCATTATGCCGACCTGTCGCGGCTCGCCGAGATGAAGCGGGTCGCGCAGGAGATCGCCGCGGCCGAAGCACGCATCGACGTTCTCATGAACAATGCCGGAGCGATCTTCACCGACCGGCGCGTCACCGAGGATGGCCTGGAGCTGACATTCGCTATCAATCACATGTCGTATTTTGTTTTGACGCAAGGCCTGCGAGAAAGGCTGCTGGCCTCCGGACCTGCCCGGATCGTCAATACTTCATCGAACGCGCATACGAGGGCCCGGTTGGATTTCAACGACCTGCAGATGGCCCAGGGATATGCGGGCTTCAAGATGTACGGCCGCTCGAAGCTTCTGAATATACTGTTCACGCGTGAGCTCGCGCGGCGCCTTGCGGGAACCGGCGTAACCGCCAATAGTCTGCACCCGGGATTCGTCAACACCCGATTTGGCGATCAGGCCGGCGGCGCGTTGTCGAGCATGGTGCGCGTGATGAAACTACTGGCCATCTCGCCGGACAAAGGCGCCGAAACGATGGTCTATCTGGCGTCGTCGGACGACGTGGGGAAGACCACCGGGGAATACTTCTACAAGTGCAAAGCGACGCCGCCATCGAAGGCCGGACAGGACGATGAAGGCGCGCAGCGTCTCTGGCAGGAGACCGCAAAGCTGGCGGGGTTGCCGGAGTAGCTACTTCTCCACCAGGCTCTGAATGGCTTCCAGCTCCTTGCCGGCTTCGGAAAGCTTGCCTTGCGAAACCAGCTCGCGATAGCGCTGCAAGTGACGGCGGACTTCCGTAATGCGAACATCGGGCGCAGCCGGGGTTGGCGGGCTGGGAGTCGCGGTGGTCTGCTGCGTTGAAGTCGCAGTGGGCGCGGTAGGCAGCTTCTCGCCTGCTAACTGTGACAGCGCGTCCGGATAGCTGTCGGCATAGACCAGATTGTTGCCCATCGCCAGGGCGACCTTCTTCATCTGCGGCATCTTGGCCTGCGACGCCTGAATGTAAATCGGCTCTACATAGAGAAATGTGTGCTCGATGGGCAGCACCAGCATCTGGCCGCGCAGCACCTGGGAGCCTTGCTGGTTCCACAGCGTCAGGTCTTTGGAGATGTTCTGGTCCTGATTAATGCGCGCCTCCACCTGCATCGGCCCGAGAATGATCTCCTGTTTGGAGAGCAGCAGAACGATCTTTTCGCCCAGATGATCGCCGTCGCAGCGCGCCATCATCAGGCCGATGAGGTTGTCGCGATTGCGGGGCGTGAACGGAATCAGGAGCAGGAACTCGGGCTTCGTCTCGCCCGGCAGCGTAGCGACAACGTAAGTCGGGGCCACCGGCGAAGGTGTTCCGCCCTGTTCGTTCGTAAACTTGGCCGTGTCCCAAGCGTCCGACTTGTTGTAGAAAGTGTCGGGATCGCGCATGTGAAACAGCCGGTAGATATCGGCCTGAATGCGGAAGATGGTCTCCGGGTACCGGACGTGGCGGCGCAGGTCGGCGGGCATTGCGGACGCCGGCTCGAACAAATCCGGGAACAGGTTGCGATAGGCCTGGAGCAGGGGATCGTCCGGATCGAAGACGTACAAGTGGACTGTGCCGTCGTAGGCGTCGACAGTGGCTTTCACCGAGTTCCGAATATAGTTGACGGCGCCGACGCCCTCGATGTCGATGCGGGTTGAGTAAGGGTGCAGACTTGACGTCATGTAGCCATCGATGAGCCAAACCAAGCGGCCGGAATCGGTGAGGACGAGATAAGGATCGGCATCCCAGGTGAGGAAATCCGCCAGGGTGCTCACCCGCTGCGTAACGTTGCGGCGGATCATCATGCGGCTGTCGGAGGTGAGATAACTGGTGAGCAGGATGTTCGGGTCTTCGCGCGAGACCGCGGCCGCGGTCCGCATCAGCAGCGACGAAATGGGGAAGCCGCCTTTACCGTCGTAGTGGGTCTCCATGTTGTGGTCGCCGGAAGGATAGTCGAATTCCGGTTGCGCGGTGTGGACGAAGACCGGGTCCTGGACGTTTTCGCCATAGTACAGTTCGGGCCGCGTGAATTTCAGACCGGGCTCGCTGATGACGGGCGGCGCGTCCTTGACCATCAGCGTGGGCAGGCCGTTTTCGGAGACCTGATTCGCCTCGGCCATGACGATGCCGTAGCCGTGGGTGTAAATGAAATGCGGATTGATCCAGCGCGAGCGCGCCTCGCCGAGCTGGCTGAGGTCGAGTTCGCGGGGCGACAGCATCACCTGGCGCGTCTGGCCGCCGATGGTGTAGCGGTCGATGTCGGTGTCGGAGTAGATGTACGGGCGATAGGGCTGGAGTTGGGTGATGGTGTCGTGGAAGGCGCGCCAGTCCCACAACCGCACGTTGTCGAGCAGTGGCTTGTGCTGATTAAAGTCGATCTGCTGATCGGGCTTGGCGGCGAACTCCGTTTCCTGGGTTCGCTGATCGATGCCGAAGGCAGAGCGCGTGGCCTGGATGTGACGCTGGATGAAGGGACGCTCAATGGAAATTTCGTTGGGCCGGACGTAGGCAGTGGCGACGATGGGTGGAATGATGTTGCGCAACAGAATTGCGCCGACCAGCACGATCAAGGCGGTGCGCCATCGCGCGACGATCAACAATCCCGCTGAGAACACGCAACTGGCGATCACCAGCCACTGCAACGGCAGCGCGACATACTGATCTACATAATCGACGCCCACCATGAAGCTGCCGTGCTCTTCGAGGAGCATGGAGTAGCGGCCCAGGAAGAACCGCACCGCGAGTGCGAGAAGAAAAACCGCTCCAATGCCGCGCAGGAACTTGCTCTCGAGCGCGCCGGCCAGGCGGAATTGGCTGAGGTCGATGGACTGGACGTTGCTCAGGTCGCCGACGGTGTCGCGCAATTGCCACCCGCGCGCGGTGAGCCAGTAGATCAAGGCCGCCAGGAAAACAATGGCCAGCACCAGGCCCAGCAGGTCCGAGTAGAAGGGGATCTTGAAGAGGTAGACCGACAGCGGATTGCCGAAAACCGGATCATGCCAGGCGGTGGCCGCGCCGCCCAGGTCGCGCCCGCCGAAATAGCGAACGACAGTCCAGGTGTCGAGCGTGGCCGTCGCGACGATCAGCGCGAGGAGGAACAGCGCGATGGTCGCCAGCTTGGCGTACAAGGGATGCTCGCCGAGGCCGGTGCCGGCGTGCTTCATGCCGCGGGCATGCGTCACCCAGAAAACGGCGAAGCCGAGCAGGGTGGCCGCACTGGCGGGGATCAGGCTGTAGGTGAGAATGCTGAACCAGGTGCGAAGCTGGCCCATCTCCTGCCACCACTGGTAGTCGATGGCGAAGGAGCACAGCCAGCGCGCCGCGACGAATAGTACAACAGCAGCGATGATGTACCAGAGGCAGCCGGAGCGGCTTTGTGCGCCCGCGATCTCGCGATGGGAATGAGGATGGTGCAAGGCTCTAGTAACTGTACTCTATTCCGAGGCTTCCCAAACGACGCGGCCGTTGACGATGGTGGCGACCGGGCCGCCGCGGAAGGCATGGCCGTCCAGGGGCGAGTTGCGGCTCTTGGAGGCCGAGCGGTTGACGTCGTAGGTCCAGGCGCGATCGGCGTCGAAGATGGTTATGTCGGCAGGCGCGCCGACCGCCAGCGTTCCGCGATCCAGATTGAGCACGCGGGCCGGGCCGGTGGTGAATAGCTCCACCAGCCGCAGGAGCGGAATCTTGCCGGGATGGACCAGCTTTTCCAGCGCGAGGCCCAGCGCGGTTTCCAGGCCGAGAATGCCGAACGGGCATTTCTCGAATTCCTGCATTTTTTCGCTACCGGCGTGCGGCGCGTGATCGGTGGCGATGGCATCGACGGCGCCCGAAACAATGCCCGAAATCACCGCGCCGGCGTCGCACTCCGAACGCAGCGGCGGCTTCATCTTATAGTTGCTGTCGTAGGGCGGCATGGCGCTGTCGTTGAGCGCGAAATGATGCGGTGTGGCTTCGCAGGTGACGGGCAGCCCGCGGCCTTTGGCGAAGGCTACCATCTCCACCGAGTACCTGGAAGAAATGTGCGCAACATGGAAACGCGCGCCGGTGAGTTGGGCGAGCAGAATGTCGCGTGCAACCATCACGTCTTCGGAGGCAGCCGGAATGCCGCGCAGGCCGAGCCGCACGCTCTCGATGCCCTCGTTCATGTCGCCGCCCGCGCTCAGGTGCAGGTCCTCGCAATGATCGATCACTGGAATGCCGAACGAACGCGCGGTTTCCATGGCGCGGCGCATGACGCGTGCGTTCATGACGGGGCGGCCGTCGTCGGAAATGGCGACGATGCCGGCCTGTTTCATCAGACCGATGGCGGCCAGTTCCTCGCCGGCGCTGTCCTTGGTGATGGCGCCGATGGGGAGAACATTGACGATGGCGTGCCGTTCGGCGCGCTCGATGATGTAGCTGGTGACGGTGGCGTTGTCGTTCACCGGCGAGGTGTTGGGCATGCAGCAGATGGTGGTGAATCCACCGGCCGCGGCGGCACGCGAGCCGCTCTCGATGGTCTCGGCATGCTCGAAGCCGGGCTCGCGCAGGTGTACATGCATGTCGATGAAGCCGGGAGCGACGATGTGGCCGGAGGCGTCGAATAGCTGTGCGCCGGCGTGATCCAGGCGCTCGCCGACAGCGGCGATCTTGCCGTTCTCAATGGCTACGTCGCGGACCGCGTCCAGACGGCTGGCCGGATCGATCACGCGGCCGTTACGAATCAGAAGCTTCGACATGAAATCAATTACTCAGAATGCGTTCCAAGACGGCCATGCGAACGGCGATTCCGTTCTCCACCTGGTTGAGGATGACGGATCGCTGCGAGTCGGCGACTTCGGACGAAATCTCGCGGCCGCGGTTGATGGGTCCGGGGTGCATGACGATGGTGTCGGGTTTGGCGAGCGAAATGTGCTCCAGCCGCAGCCCGTAGAACTGAAAATATTCGTTGGCCGAAAACGCCGCCTCGTGCTGGCGTTCCAACTGGACGCGCAACATCATGATCACGTCGGCGTCGCGGATGGCTTCTTCGATGCGATGCGTGAGCGTCACGCCGGGCGCCAACCGGGCCAGTTCGGAAGGAAGCAGGGAAGCCGGGCCGCACAAGACGATTTGGGCGCCGAACTTCGACAGCAGAAAGAGATTGGAACGCGCGACGCGGCTGTGGGCGATATCGCCGATGATGGCGACGCGGAGGCCTTCGAGGGTGGGCCGGCGGTCGAGAATGGTGCGGGCGTCGAGCAAAGCCTGGGTGGGATGCTCGTGCGTTCCGTCGCCGGCGTTGATGATGGGTGTCGGCAGATAGCGAGCCAGAAAGTGGGGCGCGCCGGAGGCGGCGTGGCGCATCACGATCGCGTCGGGGCGCATGGCTCCCAGGGTGTTCAAGGTGTCCACCAGCGATTCGCCTTTGGTGACGCTGGAGCCGGAGGCGGTGATGGAGATGGCGTCCGCGCCCAGGCGCTTGGCGGCGATTTCAAAGCTGGTGCGGGTGCGGGTGGAAGCCTCAAAGAAGAGATTGACAATCATGCGGCCGCGCAGCAGGTCCGACTTGCGGCTGGCGGTTTGTTGGGGCTGAAAACTCTTGGCGCGTTCCAGAATGCTTTCGATTTCGGCGCGGTCCAGCGATTCGATTCCCAGCAATCCACCCGGCATGCGAGGGCCTCAGGTCTTCTCCACCAGCAGCACCTTTTCGGTGTGGTCGATCTCGTTCAGCTTCACTTCGATGATCTCGCTGGCGCTGGTTTGCACCATGCGGCCGACGTAGCGGGCTTCGATGGGCAGTTCGCGCCAGCCCCGGTCAATCAGCACGAGCAACTGCACTCGCGCGGGGCGTCCTTTGTCGAACAAGGCGTCGAGCGCAGCGCGGATGGTGCGGCCGGTGAAGAGAACGTCGTCGCACAGCACGATGTCCTTCCCAGTAACGGGAAAGTTAATGTCGGTGGCGCTGTGAACCGGCTTTTCCGAGACGGTGGACAGGTCGTCGCGATAGAGGTTGATGTCCAGGAATCCGACCGGGACGTCGAGCTTCTCCAGACTGCGGATCTTCTCCGCCAACCGCGTGGCGAGCGGAACGCCGCGGCGGCGAATACCGATGAACGCGAGCCGGTGAAGGTCGTCGGTCTTCTCCAGGACCTCGTGCGCCAGCCGTACCAGAGTCCGATCGATCTCAGAGGCGCTCATCAACTGGGCTTTTTCGCGTGTTCCAACCATGTGTACTAAACGCTCCAGCGTAGCATATCAATAACGTTTCAGCCGGTCGTGGATGCGCTTGGCGAGCTTGTCGATGTCCTCGGTTTTCTTAAGGGTCGCCAGGGGAAGCACGTTGTAGTCGGACTTCTCCAGGTCAGCTTTCAGTTCGTCGGCGAGTTTGGAAAGCTCGCGGGCGTCCTCGAGCGTCTTTTGATAGTCGGCTTTGAGCATCTCCTGGCGTTGCGATTTTCCGTTGGGAAGCTTTAAGTCCTCCGGCGGAACCTGAGGGACGATCGGTGGCAGATCGTGCTGGGCTTCGAGCGCCAGCGCGACGAATACAAGAAGCAATATGCGGAGCTTCATATTTTGCGCCA
>Ga0335071_10002919_pt1 | contig 18166 bp, 22 predicted proteins | sample Lox_Sample_15_FD_206724 | JGI IMG/M metagenome (GOLD analysis project Ga0335071, IMG submission 206724) | Soil microbial communities from Loxahatchee National Wildlife Refuge, Florida, United States - Lox_Sample_1.5 | ecosystem: Environmental > Terrestrial > Soil > Wetlands | place: USA... | reverse complement strand
TCCCCTTCGCGTGGGGCACTTCGTAAAATCCCGGGGTCAATACACCGCCGACGAGATCCTCGATGATTTTGCCTCCATCGTCCCGGGCGAGGGGACGGTCTTCCTCGGAGTGACGGAGGCAGACATCTATTCACCCGGCCTGAACTTCGTATTCGGGATCGCGAACCGGGGAAGGGCCCTCATCTCCACCTTCCGGCTCCGGCCGGAGTTCTACGGCCACGACAGGAACCCCGGGATCTTCCGGAGGCGGGTGCTTGTCGAGGCGGTCCACGAGATCGGCCATGCGCTCGGCTTATCGCACTGCGAATACCCGGGCTGCGTGATGTACTTCTCAAACCGGATCGGGGATTCCGACCGGAAGGGTCCCGGGTTCTGCTTCAGGTGCGCCCGGGCCCTCGAGAGACTCATGGCCGGCTGACGCGTGCCAGCCCGGTACCTCATCCCCTGTCCAGGCGGGCATGGAGGATACCCATGACCCCCATCACGTCGTAGCAGGGCTTCCGCTCGATCTCGAACTGGTATTCCCTCCCGATGTAATCGAGGAGGGCAGGGGCCGGTGGTCCCCCGATCGGGGGCAGGTGGAGCTCCATCTCGATCCTCCTGATCCCCGCGAGATCTCCGGGCCGGATCAGCCATTCGGCTCCCTCGCAATCGCATTTCAGGAAGTCGCACCCGCCCGCCATGCTGACGATCTGCCTCAGGGTATAGGTGGGTACGGGTCCCCCGCACCCGTCCCACGTGATCTCGGCCGGGTTTCCATCGCCCAACGCTCCCCGGACGACCCTGGCGGTGACCCCGTTCAGCCGGATGTTCTCCTCAAGGCGCTCCCATGCTACCGGCTCGACGGCAAGGACCCTGTCGGCGAGCCACGCCGCACGGATGCAGAAGGCCCCCACGTTGGCCCCGATGTCGATGACCCGGTCCTCCCGCCTGATATCGTCGAACCGGTAATCCCCGGCATCGGTGATCTGGCGGTATGGAAGCTCTGTCCCGACGAACTTCACGTCGCCGTTCGTCATGTTCCTTCCGTGGGGTGAGGGTCCCCGGTCCATGGATGCGGATATACGGGAGAGATTTCCTATGCTGCCGGCGAAACCGGCGGCGGGGCCTCCCCGGCTTCGTAGACCAGCGCGAAGTACCTCGCCGAGAACACGGTGAGGAAGGGCGCAAGGGCAACCGGGACGATCCAGCCGACGTAGGGAATGATCGCCGGCACGGACACGGCCAGGCTGAAGAGAACCGAGACCACGCCGAGGAGTACGAGGGCGATGAAGTAATTCGCCCAGCCGATCCTCCGGATGATACCCGAGACCGCGGAAAACCTCCATCCCTCGATCATGCTCCCTGCCCGGGTGAACCTGATGGCCCCGATCGTGACGTAGAGGGCGGCGATGATGAAGAGGACCAGCGCCACGATAAGGGCGAGGCCCAGCGCAAGGATGAGGGCCGGGTTATTGAGCGGGGGGAATACCCCGGGCATGAAAAGTCCCCCGACGAGGAGGGCGAGGGCGGCAAGGCCGAGCACGAGCCCCGGGAGGAACCAGACGATTATGACGATGTCGAGCTTGATCCCGTCGATGAAGAGGGATACCCACCCCGTGAAATCGGGGGCGGGCTTCGTCCCCCGGTATATCCGGACGGTGTACCCGGCAACGAAAAACGAGGTGATGATACCAGCGAGGACGAGAACCGCGATGGAACCCCAGGGTATCAGTTCCCAGTGGATCGTGGTTTTATCGACGATTTTCGCGGGGTCGACGACGAACCGGATGAGCGAGAACGGAAGCCCGAGCAGGACGAAGATCAGCCACCTTGTCCAGTGACCGAGGAAGGTATCCCGGGAATACTCGATGGCGTCCGTGACTATCTTCTCAAATTCCATGGAAGCACCTGTGAAAAAGGAGGGCATGTTCCGTTAAAAACCCATTCATGGCGGAGACTGCCCGGCACCGGGACTGGGAAACCATAATGCCCGGAAAAGGGGAAACAGAGTGTGCTGTGAAGACCGCCTTCCACGTGATGATCGTCCCCACCCTCGGCTGCCCCTCGAAGTGCGCCTACTGCTGGAGCTCGGAGGAGGGATCGCCGGTCATGACCATCGATACCGTGAAGGAGATCGTCGCGTGGCTGAAGGATCTCAAAACCGACCGGGTTACCTTCACCTTCCACGGCGGGGAACCGCTCCTCGCCGGGGCGGACTTCTACCGTCAGGCCCTCCCCCTCCTCTCGGAGGGGCTCGCGCACCTCTCGCCCGAGTTCGCCCTCCAGACAAACCTCTGGAGAATGACCGACGAGATCGCTGAAATCCTCGCGGAGTACCATGTCCCCATCGGCTCTTCCATCGACGGGCCGCAGGAGCTGAATGACCTGCAGCGGTCGGAAGGTTACTTCGAGAGGACGATGCGGGGGTACGAGATCGCGAGGAAGCACGGGCTTTCCGTCAGGTTCATCTGCACATTCACCTCGTATTCCGTGAAGCTCCGGGAGGAGATCTTCCGGTTCTTCCTCGAGAACGGTTTCACTCTCAAGCTTCACCCCGCCCTTCCATCGCTGCGTTCGGACGAACCGGAGAAATGGGCGCTCGCCCCGGCGGAATACGGGGAGCTCCTCGTGTACCTCCTGGACAGGTATCTCGATCACTTCGACGAGATCGAGGTCATGAACATCAACGACCTGGTCAGGTGCGTCTTCACCCGCCGGGGGAGCGTCTGCACCTTCGTGGACTGCATGGGGAGCACCTTCGCGGTAGGCCCCGACGGGAGCATCTATCCCTGCTACCGGTTCGTCGGCATGCCGGAATTCGTCATGGGGAATGTCCGGGATCATCCGTCCCTGGAAGAGCTCGCCCGATCGCCGGCCGGGCAACTGATGCAGGAGTTCAGGAAATACGTCGACGAGGCGTGTAAGGAGTGCGCTCACATCAGGTACTGCCGGGGCGGGTGCCCGTACAATGCCATTGCTCCGACGGGGGGAAAGGTCGTGGGCGTTGACCCGCACTGCAAGGCCTACCGGCGCATCTTCGATGAGATCACGGACCGGCTGAACAAGGAAATGTTCGAATCGCCCATGATGGAGATGGAGGCGTTCTCCACGAGGCAGAAGAAGGGCAGGAAACCGGGGATCATGGCAATTATCCGGCGGGGTGTGACGGGAAAGGTCGAGTTCCCGTAGCTATGGAATCGATTATATTCCCCCTCTCCCATCAAGGATAGAGGATCGTCCATGGTCACCGTCGGCGTGCACGTCTCGATCGCGAAGTCCATCGACCTCGCGGTGGACCGGGCGAAGGAGATCGGGTGCGACACGTTCCAGATTTTTTCCCGAAGCCCCCGGGGATGGAGCTACAGGGATATCCCCGAGCCACAGGTGAAGGCCTTCCGGGAAAAGCTTTCGAAGAGCGGCATCGCCATCCCCGTCGACCACATGCCCTACCTCCCGAACCTCGCGTCGCCGAAGGGTGAGCATTATGCGAGGTCCGTCGACACCCTGAAGGCGGAGCTCGCCCGGTCGGGCCAGCTCGGCATCCCGTACCTGGTCACCCACCTCGGCCACTACCATGACGAGGGAAAGGAAGGCGGCTTTCGGGGGGTGATCGATGCCGTCACCGACGCTTTCTCGGCGGTGAGGAACGACGTGATGCTCCTCCTCGAGACCACCTCGGGAGAGAGGAACACCGTCGGGGGGACCTTCGAGGACATCGGGAGTATCCTGGACGGCATCGGCGAGAAGCGCCGGGTCGGGGTCTGCTTCGACACCTGCCACGCCTTCGTCGGGGGGTACGAGCTCCGGACGCCGGAGGGACTCGGGCAGACCCTTGACCATTTCGACGAGGTCATCGGGCTTCCCCTGCTGAAGGCGGTCCACCTGAACGATGCGAAGGGTGATTTCGGAAGCCACCTGGACCGGCACGAGCACATCGGCCTTGGCACCATCGGCGAGGAGGGCTTCCGGACGATCCTCCGCCACCCGGTCTTCACCCGGCTGCCCCTCGTCTGCGAGACCCCGGTGGACGACCGGAGGGATGACCTCGGAAACATCCGGAAGGTCAGGGAACTCGCGGGTGAGGAGGGGCAGGAGGCCGGAGGAAAGGGACGGGGAGGGGGCCGGGTCAACCCGGCGGGATTCCATTCGGCGAGGGAAAAGAGCCGGGCCGCACCGGGGGCCCCGAAGCGGTCCCGATCCTGATTCGCTCGGCCGGGCGCCACCCCATCGCATACTATATACCTGATTCCACCGATTCCGGGGTATGGACTTCGTCTGGCTGGAATGGAGCCTTCTCTTCCTCGGGATCTGGGGAGCCGTCTATGCCCGGCTGCGGGACCGGGCGGGCCGGCACGAGATGCTCGTCGTTTCGGCCTGGACTTCCCTCCTTGCCCTCACCGAGCCTCTCTTCGTCCCGGAGTACTGGAACCCGCCCTCGCTCTTCGGGCTCGCCCAGTCGACCGGCTTTGACATCGAGAGCTTCATCTTCTGCTGGAGCATCGGGGGGCTCGCCGTGGTGCTCTACGAGCTCTTCGTGCCGGTCAGGCACGTGCCCATCCCGCCGGGCTCTCCCTCGTACGTCCTCCACCCCGTCGCCCTCGTTGCCACCCCGCTCCTCTTCGCCGTTCTCCTCTTCACCACCGGCCTGAACCCGATCTACTGCGCCATCATCGCCCTCGGTTCAGGAGGGTGTCTCGTTGTCGTGAGCCGGCGGGACCTCACCAGGAAGATGTTCACGAGTGCCGTCATCTTCCTCGGGCTCTACACCGCCTTCTTCATCACGCTCGAGCTCGCCGTGCCCGGGTATGTCCAGCGGGTCTGGGATCTGAGCGTCCTCTCGGGGGTGACCGTGTCGGGGATCCCCGTCGAAGAGCTCGGCTTTGCCTTCAGTTTCGGGTTCTTCTGGTCCGGCATCTACGAGTACGCCCTTGACCTGCGCCTGCGCCGGAAAACGGCGGCGGCCCCGCCGGCCGCGGGATAACGTCCCTGCACACGGGGTTACGGCCTGCGTTCCGTGCGGGAACAGGGTCCGGGCCGTTCCCGATCCACTGGTATAAAGAGAGCCCGGCCCCATGATCTCCCGTGAAAGGCAGGCTGGAGGGATCATCGGTCATCCTGGGGCCCGATGGGGCCGCGCTCCACGAGCAGGGCGGCTTCGGCAGGATGGAGCGGGGCGGCCTCCGGCTCTCGCCCGAGGAGGCCCTGTACCTGGTCCACCGGCAGAAGATCGAGGTGGAGGGCCGGGACTTCGACCGGCTCCTCTCGGCCTTCCCCGACCGGCCAGGCCTCCTCAGGAGCTTCCTCGTGTACCGGGACATCCGCGAGCGGGGGTTCGCGGTGCAGCCGGGCGTCGGCCACTTCCGGCTGTTCCGCCGGGGCGAACGGCCGGGCACCGGGCGCTCCCGGCTCCTCGTCACGGTGCTCTCGGAACGGGACGCCGTCGATTTCCAGGCGGTCATGGGAGAGGTCGAGACATCGGACCACATGAGGAAGGACCATGTCCTCGCGGTGGTGGACGATGAGGGGGAACTCACCTACTACGGGGTGAAGGTGACCGATCTCCCCGTGATCGCACCTGCCCCCTCCTACCCCTCCATCGGGGGGACCCTCTCCGGATGGAACGTCATCCTCCATGCCCCGATCCCTCAGGCGGTCACCGACTCGTGGTTCGGGACGCCCCTTGACGAGGAGCGACTCGTCCTCTCGCCGGTCGAGGCGCTCCACCTGATGAACGGGGGGGCCCTCACCATTTCGGCTGACGGGGGGATCCTCTCGCCGGAGAACTACTTTGCCGGGGCGCTCGGGTCGGATCCCGGCCTCGCGGAAAAGGCCGCCGTGTACACCGACCTGCGGGGCAGGGGCTACATCCCCCGCACCGGTTACAAGTTCGGCCACCATTTCCGGGTGTATGCCGGCGACCGGAGCCACTCGAGCCTCCTCGTGCATGCCGTCCCGCAGGGCGAGACGATGTCGGTCTCTGTCATCTCCCGCTCGGTCAGGCTTGCCCACTCGGTCAAAAAGAAGATGTTGTTTGCCCGCGTACACCCCTCAGGCATCCGGTACATCGAGTTCGGGAGGATGAAGCTGTGAAGGACGGGGAGGCAGGGCAGCCGGCGGTCAACCCCTGGGGGAACAACCAGGCGCAGGACTACCAGGCCATCTTCACCGAGTTCGGCATCGACCCGATTTCTAAGGTCGTCCCCGACCTCCCCGAGGTCCCCTCCTTCATCCGGAGGGGGATCGTTGTCGGGCACCGGGATTACGGGGCGATCGCGAAGGCCATCCGGACCTGCTCACCCTACTACGTGATGACCGGCTTCATGCCGTCGGGTCACCCCCACCTCGGGCACCTGATGGTGATGAAGGAGGTGGTCTGGCACGTCCGGCACGGTGGCACGGGCTACATCGCCATCGCGGACCGGGAGGCCCATGCCGTGCGGGGAATCCCGTGGGAGAAGTGCCGGGAATACGGCGAGGAATACCTCAGGTGCCTGTTCGCCCTCGGGTACAAGGGGAAGACCTACTACCAGAGCGAGAACCACCCGCTCCATGCCCTCGCCTTCGAGGCATCGACGAAGGTGAACTTCTCGGAGCTCTCGGCCATCTACGGTTTCGGCCCCGAGACCTCCCTTTCCCATGCCGAGAGCGTCATCACGCAGGTGGCAGACATCCTGTTTCCCCAGGTGGACCGGTTCCCCGCCCCGACGGTGGTCCCCGTCGGCGTCGACCAGGACCCCCACCTCCGCCTGACCCGGGGCATCGCCCACAAGCTCCGGATGTTCACCGTCGAGGAGCGGGAAGGGTACATCTCCGTCCGGTCCAAGAACGCCCCGCAGGAGGCCATCTCGGCGGTCCACCGGGCCTTCCCGGGCTCGAAAAAGTTCGAGGGCCACGTGGACGTCAGGGGCCACCCGCTCGGCGAGGTGGAGGAGCGGGCCCGGGAGATCGAGCAGGAGCATGGCGGGTACGGGTTCTACATCCCCTCCTCGACCTACCACATCTTCATGCCCGGGCTTCAGGGCGGGAAGATGTCCTCCTCGGTCCCCGAGAGCCTCTTTACCTTCGGCGAGCCGGACGAGAGCATCGCAAAGAAGGTGAAAAACGCCCTCACCGGCGGGAGGATGACCGTCGAGGAACAGAAGCGGCTCGGGGGCGAGCCAGATAAGTGCTCGATCTTTCTCCTGAACCTCTTCCACCTCGTGGAGGACGACCGGGAGCTCGACGAGATCCGGAAGGCCTGCAAGGAGGGATGCATGCTCTGCGGGGACTGCAAGAAGCAGACGCTGGACCGCGTCCGGGCATTTCTCAAGGATTTCAGGGAGAAGATGGAGACCGCACCGGCGGGAGGCGGATAGAGAATGGATCTCACGGCAAACGAGAGAAGGCTCCTTGGGGCGCTCGGCACGAAGGGGCGCTCGGGCATCCCTGCCCTTGCAGGCGAGCTCGGGACATCGGAGGAGGCGGCCCTCCAGTATGCCCGTCTCCTCGCCGAGCGCGGGCTTGCGGAGCTCCTGAAGGACTCGAGGAAGATCTATACCCTTACCGACGAGGGGAAGGAGTACCAGGAAAAGGGGCTCCCCGAGCGGCAGCTCCTGGAGAGCTTCGCGGGGACGATTCCCATGAAGGAGCTCCAGAGGAACCCGAACGCAAAGCTCGGGATCGGCTGGATGAGGAAAAAGGGCTGGGTCGCGATCCGTGACGGGGTGGTGGCAAAAGCAGGGGACGCACCCCGGGGCCCTGACGAAGCCGCCCTTGGATCCCCTTCGCCGGAGGGAGAAGGGGCACGGATGCTTGCCGCCCGCGGGCTCCTCACCGAGAGGGAGGAGATCTCCTTCGAGGTCGCCCTCACGAAGGCGGGCAGGGATGCTCTCGCCGAAGGCCCCGGGGCCGCCGGCGAGGTGGGGACCCTCACCCGGGAGCAGATCACCACGGGTTCATGGAAGGGCCTCAGGCTCAGGCGGTACAGCCTCGAAACGCACCCGAAACCGGTGATCCCCGGGAAGCTCCACCCGTACCAGCGGCTCATGAACGAGATGCGGGAGATCCTCCTCGACATGGGCTTCACCGAGCTGTACGGCGGGATCGTGCAGTCGGCCTTCTGGAACTTCGATGCCCTCTTCCAGCCCCAGGACCACCCTGCCCGCGAGATGCAGGACACCTTCTACCTCGACGAGTGCGAGGGGCTCCCGGGCGGGTATGAACGGGTGAAGGCCGTGCACGAGAACGGCGGAGGGACGGGATCGACGGGCTGGGGCGGGAAATGGTCGGCACAGAAGGCGGAGCAGTGCGTGCTCCGGACCCACACCACCCTCCTCTCCATCCAGCACCTCGCGAAGAACCCGAAGCCGCCGGTGAAGGCGTTCTGCATCGGCCGGGTCTACCGGCGGGAGGCCATCGACCCCACCCACCTCCCGGAGTTCGAGCAGCTCGAGGGGATCGTCATGGACGAGGGGGTGAACTTCACCCACCTCCTCGGGTACCTGACGGAGTTCTACCACCGGATGGGGTTCCCCGGCGTGCGGTTCCGGCCGGGGTACTTCCCGTACACCGAGCCCTCGGTGGAACCCGAGGTCTGGGTAGAGGGGCTCGGCTGGGTGGAGCTCGGCGGGGCGGGAATCTTCAGGGAGGAGGTCACCCGCCCGTGGGGGATAGAGCACCCCGTCCTCGCGTGGGGACTCGGGGTATCGAGGGTCGCGATGCTCACCCTCGGCCTCAGGGACCTGCGGCAACTCTACCGGAGCGATCTCGCCTGGATCCGGGAAAGCCCGATCAGGCGGCCCGGGTGAGAAGGCCCCCGGGCACTCTATACCTATATCATATCCCTCCGCCGAGTACCTCCTATGGTGCACGGGGCAGAAAATCCGAAAATCCGGGTGCCGCACCGGGTGTACGAGCTTCTCGAGGACGCCCGGCTCGCCGGGTTCATGGACATGGCCCGGGAGAACCATGACCGGGGGTTCGTGATGCTCGAGGGGCACCTCCTCCACGAGGCGGACCGGACGGGTGACCGGCGGTACAGAGAGCTCCTCGACTGGCTGAAGAAGCATAAGCAGGAATTTTTCTTCGGGGTCTCGTACGGGTTCGAGGACGGCCGGTGAACCTTCCCGGGGCCCCCGGAGAGAAACAATTCAAATATATACCCATCCCGAAGTACTGAGAGCTCAGACCGAAGAACCCCCATGAACGCGAAGATCAAGGTCCCCCGGGATGTCTTTGAGGTGCTCGAGACCCTCCGGAGCGGGGGCTTCCTCGACATCGCGAAGAAGGAGAAGGAGAAGGGGTTCCTGATCGCCCTCACCCACTGCAAGTTCGAGTACGAGAAGAAGAAGGATGCGAAGTTCATGAACACCTACGAGTGGCTGAAGCGGCACAAGCACGAGTTCTTCTGGGGAGTTCTCGACGGGTTCGAGGTGGGGATGTGACCGGGGCCGGGGGCGACGGGTGCCCGGTCACCCTCACGAAATGAGGCGGGCCCCGGCATCCCGGAAGGAAGGGGAGGACCCGGTAGCTGGCGGGATCAGTTCCCTCACCGGCATCCTCCGTTCGGATCCCGACCCCGCGGCCCGGAAAGCAGCCGCCGCTGCCCTCGGCGGCTCAGGCGATGCCCAGGCCATCGGGGTACTCGCCCTGGCCCTCCACGATCCGGTAAAAGAGGTTCGGGCGGCGGCTGCGGAAGCACTCGCAGTCACCGGCCCGCCGGCCGTCGGCGCCCTGATCCGGTGCCTCGCCGATTTTGACTGGGTCGTCAGGTATCGTGCGGCCGAGGCACTGGGGTCCGTCAGGGACCGGCGGGTGACCACCGCGCTCATCCGTGCCCTCGGCGACCCCAGGGACCATGTCAGGTACATGGCGGCAAAGGGCCTCGGCAGGCAGGGCGGGAGGAGCGCCATCGGGCCGCTCACGGCCGCCCTTTCCGACGAAAACGAGTTCGTGCGCCGCGCCGCGAAGGCCGCCCTCGCGGCTCTCGGCTGACCTGCGCGTCGGGTCACGGCTCCCTGCGGGGAGCGCACTCGTCAAACCGGCAGACGATCACCGAGAGGTTGTCTGTGCTCCCGCCGGCGACGGCTGCGTCGATGAGGGCATGGGCGGCCTCGTGGGCCCCGGGGGTCGCCGCGAGCCTCCGGAAGCGGTCCGGCTCGATGAAATCATGGATGCCGTCCGATGTGAGGGCGAGCACACTGCCCCCTGCCTCCATGTTATAGATATCGGGCACGCACCCCCTCTCGAGCCCGAGGGCCCGGGTGATGATATTGGCCCGGGGGTGCCGGATCGCCTCCCGCTCGGTGAGCTCCCCGGCATCGATGAGCTGCTGGAGATAGCTGTGGTCCTTCGTGTGCCAGGAGCCCGCCCCGCCGATGACCCAGGCCCGGCTGTCGCCGAGGTTCCCGATGGTGCACCGCCCGTCGCAGGAGGCGATGCAGGCGGTGAGGGTCGTCCCGGAGTTGACCCCCTGTTCCCGGTTGTACCGCACGATCTCCAGGTTCGCCTCGGCAAAGACCTGCAGGAGGAGGAGCTCGGGGTCCAGCGCCGACAGCGCATCGGCGTCAACCCTCGCGAGCCCGGCGATGGCTGTCCCGCTCGCCACCTCGCCCCGGGCATGGCCGCCGAGGCCGTCCGCGATGCCAAAGACGAAATATTCCCCGGTGTCGACGGCGAGGATGGCGTCCTCGTTCCTCTCCCGGCCGCCCTTGTCGGTGATGGCATAGAAGCTGCAATCAGGCAGGAGTACCACCCGGCTCTTCCTTATACCCGATCCGGATGGTTGCCCATGAACGGTTAAAAAGCTTGGTCGGGACGAAGCCGGGGAAGGTCCTGGAGCGACCATAGGTATAAATCCGCGGGAGTACCCGGTCAGGTTAGATCCCGGCCGTGGGGTAGCCGTCTGAACGGCCGTCCTCCCGGCGGATCGGACACGTGAGGGGGCAGGTGAGGATGCAGGAAGAACTCGATCCATTGCGCCTGGTGCTCAGGGATATGCGCCTCGATCTTCTCGAGCGGGAGAACGTGGTGGCGACCGGTATCGGGTACAAGGTGCGCGGCGGGGAGAGGACCGGGACGCTCTCCATCGTCTGCTCGGTTGTTGAGAAGGTTGCCGGAGCGCGGCTCGCGGGGAACGCCCTCATCCCCCCTCAGGTGGGAGGGATCCCGACGGACGTGGTGGAGACGGGCGTCATCCGTGCCCTGCAGGCAAGGACCGACCGGTGGCGGCCCGCGCCGGGAGGGGTGAGCATCGGCCACAAGGACATCACCGCAGGGACCCTCGGGTGCCTGGTGAAGGACGACGCAGGGACGTACATCCTCTCGAACAACCATGTCCTTGCGAACTCGAACGCCGGTTCCCCCGGCGATGCCATTCTCCAGCCGGGGCCCATCGACGGTGGGAAGAACCCGGCCGACCGGATCGCCGAGCTTGCCCGGTTCGTGACGATTGCCTTCCCGGAGCCCGCTCCACCGAGCGACTGCCCGATTGGGAACGGGGTCGCCTCGGTTGCGAACCTGTTCGCCCGGGCGGTGGGGAGCACGACCCGGCTCCAGGCGGTCAGGCCGCTTGCGGCAGAGAACCAGGTGGATGCGGCCCTCGCCCGGCCCGTGAATATCGCCGACGTCAGGAACGATATCCTGGAAATCGGGACCATCACCGGCGTGAAGCAGGGTGAGCTCGGGATGGCGGTCCGGAAGAGCGGGAGGACCTCCGGGCTCACGAGCGGGGAGATCCAGCAGGTCGACGTGACGGTGGACGTTGACTACGGGAGCGGTCGCACGGCGAGGTTCACCGACCAGCTCCTCGCGGGCGCGATGAGCCAGGGGGGGGACAGCGGTTCCGCGGTGCTCGACACCTCCAGTAACCTTGTCGGGCTCCTCTTTGCCGGGAGCGACGCCTCGACGATTTTCAACCGGATCGAGAACGTCTTCTCGGCGCTCCAGGTGCATCTCTGAAGGAAGGCGGGAAGAACCATGGCTGCGAAGGGAAACCCGGCTGGAAGGGCGGGAGGCCTGGCGGCAATCCGGGAGGTCAAGGCCCGGCACGAGGACCGGCTCCTTTCCCTGCCCGGGGTTGTATCGGTGGGGATCGGCACGGCCGCCGGCGGGGACATGGAGATCGTTGTCGGGCTCGACCGGCACCGGCCCGGGACCGAGAGCGAGGTCCCGGTCGAGCTCGAGGGGTTCAGGGTCCGGGTCGAGGTGATCGGGAGGCAAAGGGCCCTCTGACCCGGGTTTCCCGGCGGAACATCAAGCCATAAATACCCATGGGGCCCAGTTTTCTCCATGAGGGAACAGAAGAACCGGGTCCGGCAGGCAATGCGCGAACGCCGGGAGAAGCTCTCCCCGGCCGAGCGCCTTGAAAAGAGCCGGAAGATCTGCGGCCATGTCCTCGGCCTCATCCGGGAGGGGGAGACCGTGATGGTCTACTCCTCGAAGGAACTCGAGGCGAACACGAGGCCCCTCATCGAAGAGCTCCTCGCGGCAGGGAACCCGGTCATCGTCCCCGTCATCGTGAAGGAGGACGTGAGCCTCAGGCTCTCCTATCTCACAGATCCCTCGGTACTCGTCATCTCTACCTTCGGCGTCCCCGAGCCCATCGGAAGCGAAATCCCGGCGCGGGCGGAGGATGTCGACACCATCATCCTCCCGATGCTCGGCTTCGACCGGAGGGGCGCCCGGCTCGGGTACGGCGCCGGGTATTACGACCGGTTCCTGGCGCGGAATCCCCGGATCCGCCGGATCGGGATCGCCTTTGCCTGCCAGGAGGCGGACGAGGTCCCGTGCGACGAGAACGACATACACATGCACCTGATCATCACCGAGGACGGGATCGTGTACTCCGGCGGGAAGGGGCGATAATGGAGATCAACGGGGCAGGGATTCTCGATACCTATGCCGAGGCCTTCCCCGTCTGGGTGTCGAGGATCGTGATCACTGCCGCCACCCGGGAATGGGCCCGGCGGGCGGCTGTCGAGGCGAGCGGGTTTGCCACCTCGAAGATCGGGTGTCCCTGCGAGGCGGGGATCGAGGGCGATCCCGGGGCCGGGGAGACCCCGGACGGGCGCGAGGGGGTCTCCATCCTCGTCTGCTCCGAGAAGAAGAACCTGAAGGCGAACGTCGCGTCCCGAATCTCCCAGTGCGTCCTCCCGGCCCCTACCGCGTCGGCGTTCGACGGCCTCCCCGAGGCGGGTGTGCGGTTCCACACCCGGATGCACTACTTCGGGGATTCGTACGAGGAAAGGGTCACCGTCGGGGGAAGGCGGTGCTGGCGGATCCCGACGATGGAAGGCTGGTACGTGGGCGAGGAGGGATTCGGTGCCGTGCCGGGGGTTGCCGGGGGGAATTTCCTCGTCATGGGCAGGGACCGGGAGTCGGCCCTCCCGGCAGCAGAGGCGGCCGCCGGAGTAATCGCCGGGATGCGGGGCGTCATCACGAGCTTCCCCGGGGGGATCGTTGCGAGCGGCTCCAAGGTCGGGTGCAGGAACTACCGGTTCCCGATGCCCGCCTCGACGAACCATCCCCTTTGCCCCGGCCTCGCGGGCAGGGTAGCCGATTCACTGGTCCCGGATGGCGTCGGCTCCATCTACGAGATCGTTATTAACGGGCTTTCGGAGGCCGCGGTGAAGGGAGCGATGAAGGCCGGTATCGAGGCCGCGACCTCGACGGGAGGGGTCCTTTTCATCGGGGCATCGAACTTCGGGGGCAGGCTCGGGCCGTACCGGCTCTCCCTCCGCGATCTCTTCCGGTGATTGCCGGGGTGCGGTCCGCCTTCAGCAGCTCATCCCGGGATCGATTTTGAAGCTCGGCCCGAGCTTCGCGTACTTTCCCGGGTTCTCCCCGAACTTCTTTTTGCAGCTCGCGGTGCAGAAATAGTACCTCTGTCCCTTGAACGTCGCCACGTGCTTCCCCGTTTCTTCGTCCACCTCTGCGTAACAGACCGGATCGGTTGCCACGGTTCTCCACCTCCGACAATCCCCCATCGGCACCGGGCGATATCTTCTTTTCGACTGAAAGGCGGGAGAACCCTTATATGTACCGGGGGATATTCTCCCGCATGTCCGGAAGGTTCCTGCCCGAGAGGGAAGCCGCGGCGAGGCTCGGGGTTCCCCCCTCCGCGCTGAAGGCGATGATAGAGAACGGTGAGATCGGGGCGGTGAAGAAGGGCCGCATCATGATGGTCCCGGTCTCGGACGTCGACGAGCTCCTCAGCCAGAAGCAGGGGAGGTTGGCCGGCGACCTGAGCATGGCCGAAGAGAGGTCCCTCGACGAGTTCAAGAGGAACCTCATCCAGGCGCTGGATGACCGGGTGGTGAAGCAGGCGCTCCAGAGGTGCCTCGGATGCCTTCCTCCCGCAAAGCAACCCGCAAGGGTCAGGAAGAAGTAACCCGCCCTCTTCCCCGCGAACGGGCCGGGTTCCCGCAGCCTAGTTCAACGGGAAAGAAGCAGGCGCAGTACCCGCATTCCCGGATTCCCGGGATGGTCGTCGCCGCGGTGAGGAGCGAGCCGCATCCCGGGCACCGGTAGACAGGGTCGCCTTCCATAGGGAGACATGCCGGGGGACACATATCAGGATACTGCCGGTGCAGGGTGAAAATGAACACCCGCCCCGGATCACCGGCCGCTTCAGACCTGCAGTTTCGGGACCTCGAGGGCCTCCTGCAGCTCGTACCACCGGTACGCCCCGTAGAGGCCGATCGCCTCCCAGATGAATATCCCGGCGGTGAAAACCGGGAACGAGTCGAGCGCGAGAGAACCCCCGACGATCACGAAGAAGCACCCCAGCCAGGCGGCCCCTGCCGCCGCCTTTGCCTGGTTCCCGCCCCTGGCAGAACCTCCAAGGCGGGTCTTCTGCCTGAGGGCCGACTCGATGATCCAGACGCCTCCCCCGAAGGCCGGGAAGAGGAGGACCGCGGCCATGAGGTATACGGCCGTCTCAAAAAGCGGCAACGTGCCTCCTCTTCCCTGACCCTGCCATGCAGGACACCCGGACATCTCCTGATCGTGCGGTTTACGCACGTTGGCGGGTGCCTGAATTAACTCTTTTGAAATCGCACCGGGCCGGCGGGCAGCAGACGGAGAAAATGCGCCGTCAGGACTGAACTGGGGGAAAAGAATGGTTGCCGCCCGGTTACCCGAGCGCCTTCTGCATCTTCTTCGGGTCGAACCCGGGGATGAACTCGTCCCCGATCTGTACGACGGGCGAGCCGAGGTACCCGGTCTTTGAGACGACCAGGTTCCTCGCCTCCTCGTTGGCGGCAAGGTCGACCTCGGTGAATTCCACGCCCCGTGCCTCCAGGAATTCCTTGACGGCCCGGCAGCCGGTACAGTGGGGCGTCGAGTACACCCGTACTACGCGGTGAACCACCGGGGCTTCGCCCCGTCGGTTTACGGAGGGACTTGCGTCCCTCGCGTTCCCCCACACCTTGTCGATGAACCGCTCCCGCCCGGACAGGACCTTGTACTGGTGGTACCGGGCAGGGTTCTTTTTATCATAGTCCTGGTGGTACTCCTCGGCGGGATAGAAGTTCACAAACGGCCGGATCTCCGTCGCCACGGGCCGGGCGAACTTCCCCGACTCGTCGAGCCGTTTCTTCGAGGCCTCGGCGAGCCTCTTCTGTTCCTCGTCGTGGTAGAAGATCGCGGTATGGTACTGCGACCCCCGGTCCGCAAACTGGCCCCCAGTGTCCGAGGGGTCGATTTGTTTCCAGAAGGTGTCGAGCAGGGTGTCGTACGAGACCTTACCGGGATCGTAGGTCACCTGCACGGCCTCGAGATGGCCCGTTGTCCCCGACGATACCTCCTCGTACGTCGGGTTCTCTTTCGTGCCGCCGGCATATCCCGATACCACGTCCACCACGCCTTCCACCATCCTGAACGGGGGCTGCATGCACCAGAAGCAGCCGCCCGCGAAGGTCGCCTTTTTCAGGTTCCCTGACTGTTGTCCATCCATGATGTTCCTCTCCCGATTACCCAAAGGTGAAGGTATAAGCCCGGAGACCCGGCCCCGGGATGTCGAGCTCCAGGGTGTGCTCGCCGTAGGCGGTCCCCTGGACAAGGGTATACAGCCGCTCATCCCTGACCATGACCATGCCTCCGGCCACGTCGGAGCCGGAGTCAGCCGCCGGGACGGGCATCCCGTCCAGGAGGACCGAGACCGCCGTCGTGTTTGAGGCACTTGCGACCAGGTAGACGTTCTTTGCCTCGTAGATATACACGACCGACGCCTTGCCTGTCGTCTCTGCATACTGGTCGGTGATGTTCCACGTGCCGGTGAGATACAGGTCGTTGAGATGCCGTATCCCCGGCAGGGGGGACATCGTCTGGAGCCCCGCCGAACCATTCCCGTTCGCAAGGTACACGTTCTTTGCGGCCCCGAAATAGGTCTCCGGGCTCCCTACCTCGGAGAAGTTCACGGGGACGGCATTCATGGGCACGCTGGTCGTGTTCGGGATGACGAGCTGGAGCCCCAGCGCCTGGGCCCGTTCCCGGAGGAGGCCCTGGATCTGCGTCTCGGTCGTGTCATAGTCACCCTCCCCGATATGGCGGGCCACGATGAAGCCGTCGATGTCGATCAGGTAGTCCTCGGGCCAGTACAGGTTCCCGTACGAGCTCCAGGTCGCGTAGTCATTGTCGAGGACAACGGGGTACCTGATGCCATACTTCCGGACGGCATCCCTCACGTTATTGATGTCATGCTCGAACTGGAACTCGGGGGTGTGGACCCCGATGATCTCGAGGCCGAGGGGGTGATACTTCGCGTACCACAGGTTCAGGTACGGGATCGTGCGGACGCAGTTGATGCAGCTGTACGTCCAGAAGTCGACGAGTATCACCTCCCTCCCTACCAGGCTGCCGATGGTGATGTTGTCCACGTTGACGAACCCCGAGGGATCCGCGATCTCCTTTGCATAGGGGTACATCTGCGCCTTGACCTCGTTGATCCCGGTCCGGTTCCCCGGCGTCACCGGTGTCCCGGTGAAGGCCCGGTTCGGGCTGTAAGGCTCGAGGGCGAGGATGGCCCCCGCGATGAGGACAAGGGCGATGACGAGCCCGACGGTCCTCCGTTCCATGCCTTCAGCCACCCCCGAGGAACTGGCTGAGCCCGGGCAGGTTCGCGATGAGGAAGAGCGTCTGCGTAAAGATCAGGATGCCTATGATGACCAGGAATACCCCGAAGACGATGTTCACGTACCGGACGTACCTGGAGTACTTCCGGATCCATCCAGCCGCCTGGCCGGCGAACAGGCCGGTGATAATGAAGGGCAGCCCGAGGCCGAGGGAGTACACGAGGAGCAGGGTGAAGGCGAGGCCCGGCTGCGTCGCGGCAAAGCCGAGGATCGCACCGAGCGCCGGGCCGACGCAGGGGGTCCACCCGGCCGCAAACGCGACGCCGAAGAGGAAGGAGGCCAGGTGCCGGGACTTAACCCCGGTGATGCTGAGCCGGTGCTCCTGTTCGAGCCAGGGGACCCGGATGAGCCCGACCAGGTAGAGCCCGAAGAAGATGATGATGAGCCCGCCGATACGGGAGAGCCAGAGCTGCACCCCGTACGAGGCCGAGGCGAGGATGCCGTTCAGGAGGACCCCGAGGAGCGAGAACACGAGGGAGAACCCGGCAACGAAGAGCAGGGTCGCGAGGAGGATGTCCCACCGGCGGGAGCCGGCCTCGCCCGCCGAGGTCCCCGCGAGGTACACGAGGTAGCCCGGGACCAGGGGGAGGACGCAGGGCGCGAGGAAAGAGACGATCCCGGCGAGGAAGGCGACGAGGTAGGTTACCACTGCCATGGAAGGCCTCCCGTCCATCCCCGGGCTGAATCACTGCCATGCCCTGCGTCGCCAGGACCTCTTGACCGTCTCCTCAGGCGGGACCACCCATGCGTATCACGGAGGCAGGGGCAGGGTATAAAGATTTGGCCGGGTTCTATTTCCCGGGAGCAAACGGGATGCCCCGGTGAAGGCCGGCCTTCCGGGCCGTTTCCACGGCTTCCCGGCATTCCTTCCGGGCGAGGCATCAGGCCGTAATATCGCCCGTTCTGCCTTCGCCTTCCTTTCACCCTGTGAAATTCGGGGATACTCTTATAAAGATCGGTACGATGGGACATTGTCATGCCACCGATGACCTTTGTGAAACGTGCCCGCGAGTTCCTCTCAGATCAGGGAAAACTGAAAACCCACAGGCGTCGGGATACGATGGTCGCTACCG
>Ga0335071_10002918_pt1 | contig 18167 bp, 8 predicted proteins | sample Lox_Sample_15_FD_206724 | JGI IMG/M metagenome (GOLD analysis project Ga0335071, IMG submission 206724) | Soil microbial communities from Loxahatchee National Wildlife Refuge, Florida, United States - Lox_Sample_1.5 | ecosystem: Environmental > Terrestrial > Soil > Wetlands | place: USA: Florida... | reverse complement strand
CGCGCCATCTCCAGAGACTCCGGTGTAACCTGCACCTGGAAGTACTTGGCCCTCAGAAACGCCTCATAGGCTTCGAGTTTTGGAGTGTAGTGAGGACTCGCAGCCTGCGGCGAAAGCCTGACGCGCAGCGCTTTGGCGATTGCTGCCGCGATCTCATCCTGCACGGCGAAGATATCGCTGAGTTCCCGGTCGAATCGCTCCGAATACAGGTGCGAACCATCCGCGGCCTGGATCAACTGTGCCGTGATGCGGATGCGGCTTCCCGAGCGCCGCACGCTGCCTTCCAGAACCTGCGTCACATTCACCGCGTCGGCGATCTGGCGGATGTCCTGCTCTTTGCCACGAAAGGCGAACGACGATGTCCGCGCGATCACCTTCAGCCCGTTCATCTGTGCCAGCAGGTTGATGATCTCTTCGGCGAGCCCGTCGCTGAAGTACTCCTGATCTCTGTCGGCACTCATATTGGCGAAGGGAAGCACAGCGATGGATGGAACGGCATGGGTTCCGCCAGAAGCTACAGGGAAGGCATCGGAGGACGGAGGCGCCGGGTGAGCGACGCCGGCCTCAGGAATTTCCAGTCCCGCTTTGCGGAGGCCGTCGATGATGTGCTCGATAAGTTTCGCGTCGTGGTCGTGACCCAGTTCCTCGCGCGCGGAGGCGGCAAAGTCGGGGCGCAGTCTGAGCAGATCCTGTAAGGATTTCTGCGCCTGCTCGCGCATGCCAAGCTGACCATAAACTGCGGCGGTGAAGGCGTGAGCAGTGAAATAGCCAGGGAGGTTGAACTTGAGCGCAATGGCGAGGGCGCTGCGATAATCCTCCTTGCGGTAGGCGTTCAAAAACGAGGCAAACCAGTACCACCCCGGATGGTGCGGATTCAGCTTCAGGGCAGATTCGGCGAGAGCACAACCGCGCTCCCAGTCGCCGGAGTACGCAGTGAGCAGTCCGACGTGGGCCAGATTGGAGCCGTCCATGGGATTCATTTCGATGGCACGCTCTGCCATCGAACGAAACGCCGGAATGTCCCTTTGCAGATAAAAGACGGTTGCCAGCGCACTGTAGCCCAGGTTGTTGGTGGGCGCCACGTCGATGCTGCGTCGCGCTGCGGCCAGCGCACGGCCGAGAGGATCGGGCTGAGGATTAAATCCGAGCGAATGTTCGTGCCAGTAGACGGTCGCGAGCATGGCCCAGATCTCGCCTTGATTGGGAGCGACGCGAGCGGCGCGTTCCAAAATGTCCCGTACCCGCGCATGCTCTTCGAGGGTAACTCGCTCGAAGTAACTGAAGGCGCGCAGCACCGCTTCGTAAGGGCTCAATTCATCGTCCGCTTTGCGGCGGCGCAGCGCCTCGCAAATGCTGTGCGGCAAAATGCCGTAGTAATCGGCGACCGTAGAAACGATGCGGGGAACCAGGTCGTCCTGCAACTCGAAGAGCGCGTCGGTATTGAAGGGGCGCTCGTAATTCTCGGCCCACAAGTGTGTGCCTGTGGTCGCGTCGGCCAATTGTACGGCGAGCCTGAGCTTCGTACCTGCCTGGCGAATGCTGCCTTCCATCACGTAGCGCGCGCCGAGTTCCTTGCCGATGGCGCGGATATCGCCCGATTCGCTCAAGTATTTTGCCGTCGATCCGCGCGCGACAACGCGGAGATATGAGAAGCGCGAGAGACCGGTGATGACCTCGTCGGAGATGCCTTCGGCGAGGGCTTTGAGATCGGGGCTCGCGCCGGAATATTTGAAAGGCAGGACTGCAACCCAGAAGCCCTCGTCGGCCCGCGTTTCTCCAGAGGCGGTTCGCGCGGCCGAGGTGCCTGAAGGGAGCGACGACCGAGGAGCGCCGGCGTCGGGAGCATCGAGACCGGCCTTGCGCAGATCGCCGAGTAACTGTTCCGCCAGTTCGGGCAGCCAGAATTTTTCGAGCTCGTGGCTGGCGACGTCCGCGAAGTCTGGACGCAGCTCAAGTAAATCGCGCAGTGCGGCGCGGGCCTTCTCCATGTTTCCCATCTGGGCATAGATGGCGGTGAGCGCGGCCTGCGCGGTCCACAAGCCCGGCATATTCATCCGCAGCGCAAGCTCCAGCGCGCGTTCCGAATCATGCCGGCGGTAAGCGTTCATCACCGGGGCCAGCCAGTACCATCCCGGATGATTGGGATTGAGCTGGGTGGCGCGTTCAGAGAGAGCACAACCGCGTTCCCAATCCCCGGCATAGGCAAAGTGCATGCCCAGGAAGGCCGTGATGTATCCCTCCATGTTGTTCAACGCCAGCGCGCGTTCCGCTGCAGGACGAAAGGGGCCGAGCTCGCGGCGAAAGAAGAATGCCGAGGCCAGCGCCGCGTTCGCAAGATGGCTCGCCGGCGCGAGCGCCACGGCGCGTTGCGCAGCAACCAGGCTTCGGTCCATGGCGTTGGGCCGTGGATTGAAGCTGTTCGAGTGCTCGGCGCGATAAAGCCAGCTCAGCATCGCCCAGCAATCTGCGCGGTCGGGCGCCTGCTCGACGGCACGCTCCAGGGCCTTTACGCTTGCCATGTGCTCAGCGGCGTTCACATGCTGGTGGAATCCGAAACTGCGCAGAAGCGCTTCATGGGGGGTGAACGTTTCCGGGTCGCGGCCGCGAAGCGCCTCAGTCATGCTGTGCGCCAGGATGCCCTGCGTGTCGCCAACCGTGGCCACGATGCGCGGCACCACGTCATCGAGAAGATCGAGCGTGGCGTCGGGGTCGAAGGGGCGGTCGTAAGTTTCAGCCCAAAGGCTCGTGCCGGCGATGGCGTCGACAAGCTGCGCGGCGATGCGAACCTTGGCGCCGGCGTGACGGATGCTGCCTTCCAGCACGTAGCGCGCGCCCAGTTCCTTTGCGACAGCTCTTGCATCCGCGGCCTGGTTTGCGTAGCGCGCCGTGGAACTGCGCGCAATGACTCGCAGATAGGAAAACTTCGACATGCCCGTAACGATGTCGTCGGTCAATCCTTCAGCAAGCGCCGCGAGATCCGCGCCGGAGCCAGTCGACTTGAAGGGGAGAACCGCGACCCAGAAACCTTCATCAGCGCGGGTTGAGCCGGAAGCAATTGTCGTGCTGCCCGGGCCCGATTTCTCCACGGCGGGTCTTGCCGATTCGTCATCGATCTGCAACCCAGCTTTGCGCAAGCCGTCGAGCATATGCTCGGTTACTTCCGGCGTCCACCACTTCAGGAAGTCCTTGCGCGCCTCCGCGGCGAAGTTTGGACGGAGCGCAAGCAATTCACGCAGGTCCCTCTGTGCTGCCTCGTGCTGCCCAAGCTGGCCCCGCGCCGCGGCCAGCGATGCGTAGTAGTAGAAGAACCCCGGAAGGTTAATTCGCACCGCCGCTTCAAGCGCCTCAGCGTATTTGCCCTGCCGATAGGCCCGGTTGACGGCCACGAAATGGAGAATGCCCGGATGGTTTGGATTCAGCCGCATGGCCGTCTCCACCATTTGTTTTCCCCGCTCTTCGTCGCCGGAGTGGTCCACAAGTATGCCCAGCAATCCGATGACCGATCCATCCATCGGATTCAGCACCACAGCCCGCTCCACCGCTGCGCGCATGGGAACCCACTCCTTCCGGAAGAAGTGAACCCAGGCTAGAGAGTAGTGGCCCAGGGCATGCGTTGAAGCCAGAGAAATGGCGCGCTGTGCGGCGGCAAGCCCACGGTCCAGCGGATTGAGACGCGGGTTGAACTCATCGGCATATTCGATGAAGTACATCATGGCCAGCATCGCCCAGGCGTCGGCCAGATCGGGGGCCTGCTCTACGGCATGCTCCAGAATGCGTCGAACCGCAGCGTGTTCCTCGGGCACGGAACGGAAAAAGTAGCTGAACGAGCGCAGCAGCGCCTCGTGCGGTGTCAGCGAATCCTCGCTTCTGCCGCGCAGAGCCTCGCTCATCGAACGCGGCAGAACCCCGTGCATATCGGCAACGGTCGAGACGATGCGCGGCACCAGTTCGTCCTGCAACTCGAAGACGTTCTCTGTGCTGAAGGTTCGCTCGAAGGTTTCTGCCCACAGATGGGTTCCCGTTGCTGCTTCCACCAGTTGGACCGCAAGCCGCAGTTTGCTGCCGGCCTGGCGCAGGCTACCTTCCATCACGTAGCGCGCATTCAGTTCCCTGGCGGCGCTGCGCGCATCCACCTGCTGACCGGCATAGCGCGCCGTGGAACTTTGCGCCGTCACTCTGAGATAGGAAAACCTCGAGAGGCCGGTGATGATCTCTTCAGACAATCCGTCGGCGAGTGTTGCGACGCCTGGGTCGGCACAATTACATCGGAACGGCAGCACGGCGACCCAAAAACCGTGGTCCGCCGCAGTCGAACCCGAAGAACCCGCCCCTGTGGTGCTTCTCGATGGCGTGGCGACAGGTGCGGCTGCACGCGCGCCTGTCTGCGTCAGGTCACGGAATTCGTTGCTGACGTCGCGAGCCGTTTGCACCCGGCGGCGCGGATCCTTTTCCAGGCAGCGGCGAATGATGCGCGCCAGATCGGCGGGAAGATCGGGCCGAAGCTCGGTGACGGGGGCAGGCTGGTCGCGCAGGATGGCGGAGATCAGCTCGGCGGATGAGGTGCCATGGAACGGACGTCGCCCCGTCGCCATCTCGTGGAGCATCACACCTAAAGAGAAGATGTCGGTACGGTGGTCGAGCGTGCGACCGGAGACTTGTTCGGGCGACATGTACGACGGCGTGCCCATCACCAGGCCGGCCTGCGTCACGCCGGCCGAGGTCATTGTGCTGTCGTTCGGGCGATCTGCGGCCATATCCTTGGCGAGCCCGAAATCCAGCACCTTAACCCGGCCTTCATTCGTTACCATCACATTGGCCGGCTTGAGATCGCGATGAATGATGCCCTTCTCATGGGCTGCGGCCAGGGCGTCAGCCAGCGCGCTCGCAATCTCCACGATTCGATCCAGGGCCAGCCCATCCTCCGGGATGAGGTGCTCGAGCGGACGCCCCTCGATCAATTCCATGGTGATGAACTGCAGATCTTCAGAGTGCTCGACCGAGTAAATCGTCACGACGTTGGGATGGTTGAGTGCGGCGACGGCGCGCGCCTCACGCTGGAAGCGGGCGAGCCGGTCGGCATCGCGGGCCATATCGGCGGGCAGGACCTTCAAGGCAACGTCACGCCCCAGCTTGGTATCGGTTGCGCGGTACACTTCGCCCATTCCACCCGCACCGACTGAGCTGTTGATCCGGTAGTGGGAAACGGTCTTGCCGACAAGACTGGGCCGTTCTCGGGCGTCCACGCTGGTTCTGTCCTGATTGGCTGGATTGAGCCTGGGGTGCGTCGATTCTACACCACGGGCAGGACTGCAATCGCGGGGCGGACCGTGAACCGTTTTACCCGTCGTCCGGCCTGGTGACTGACTCTTATTGCGATCCCGAAGGCCGGCCGAAGTCGTGCTCCATGCGCGCAAAGTAGGCCGCGTTGTCCAATGAGTTCAGATCCACCCATTCCTCGTCGGTCATTGCCTTGCGCCATTCCAGAAGCGGAATGGCGTCGGTCCCAACCGGATAACGCAACTGCCAGCTTCCGCTGTTGGCAATTTCGAGAATCTTGTCTGCAACCCCAGACGCGGGCCGCAGCGAGGTCAGCGCATTCGAGAACAACTGGGAAAACCGGCTTCGCTGGCAATAGACTGAGGGCTCTCCGGGCGCAGCGCATCGCCGCGCCATCGAGGTATCAATAATCCCAGGCTCGACGATAGCCACGCGCACGTTGAAGGTCTTCATCTCGGCGGCGAGCCCCTCGCTCAATGCCTCCAGCGCCCACTTTGACGCGCAATAAGCGGTCAGTGGCGGGTTGGAAAGACGGCCGGCGATCGAAGTCACGTTGATGATGCATCCGCTGCGCTGCTTCCGCATCCTGCCAACCACCGCCTGAATGCAGCGAAGCGCGCCGAAGTAGTTGGTTTCCATCACCTGTCGGACCTCGGCCAAGGGAAGTTCCTCTACCGATCCTGCGCGCTCCACCCCGGCGTTGTTGACGAGCACGTCGACAGGGCCATGGTTGCGCTCGATGGCCGCGATCGCTTCTTTGACTGATTGGTCCGAGTCGACATCCATGGCAGTCACGATGATGGGAAGCTTTTCGCGCGCTGCCGCCGCGGCCAGTTCCGGCGCGCCAGCGGGGTTGCGCATCGTAGCGTGCACTTTGTATCCCGCGCGCCCGAATGCCAGCGCGGTTTCAAGCCCGATTCCCTTGCTCGTACCCGTAATCAGAACTGATGGCATGCCTGCCTCTTTCCGCAGCTCGATGCACACGGTGAATGAAACTTACGCATCACTGATCATCTCTCCGGAATCCTACGGAACTATTGCGGAGCAGCTCGGAGGCTGCCGCGGGCGCTCCTTTGCAGAAGCGCCCCGCAACATTTATTTGTAAATGCCGTCGCTCTTGTCCAGTTCGTCGCGATGAGCCGTGAAGTCGGTCACGGAACCAAAAGCCTGGATGCCGAGCGGGTGGTCTTTCACTGAGTCCCGGATGGCTGCCTGAACGGTATCGATGCCTTCCGGAGTGGGAGTGAGATAAACGATGAAGAACAAGCCGGGCGTCGTGGTGTGCACGGCCTGGACATCGATTTCGTATTCGAGAATAGTTCCGGCGGCGAGCTGCTTCTCAAGCAAGGGCACGACCAGATGCTCGCTGAGGTTCTTCAGCGCATCGTCGGGCGCATCGGCTTTGAGTTTGTACATGGAAACGGAAGTGTATGCGCCTTTAAACGAACCGGGCTTCCAGTTGTAGTAGTGGCTCACAAACACATCGTCCCAGTGCTTGGCGCTGTTGAAGGTCACTGAGTGCGGATCGGTGGCGGCCCGAGCCTTCTCCAGGGCCTTGATCAGGCCGGCCATCGACATCGAGGACCACCAGGTGTCGTGCGTGCTGCCATCAAGCGTGTGAACCAGCGCGGTGTCGCTGCCGAAACCGACGAGGGTTCCATCGTCGAAGGCCTTTTGCAGGGCCCCGTCCGCGGGCGCGGTTGTGCTCTCAATATCGGGCCAGTGCTCACGAGGGATCTGCCAGTTGGCGACGTAGGTATACATCGGCGGCTTCGGCTTGACTTCCTGCATTTGCGCATTCGCCGGGATGGCGCAAAGGGTGAGTGCCGCGAGCCCCAACAGGCCGGCGCACATAGACCACACTTTCTTGCTCATTTCGTCCTCCAGTGGTTGATTTGGCCAGCGGTGCTCTGGGGATGCCTGGCAGAGTCGCAGTATACACGCCTGCTTTTGTTGCAGGAAACGAAGAAGACTGTGGAATGCGGAGAGAGCAGCGTGGTTATGCAGTCACGGGCTGGCGAGCGGCAAGATTGGCCGACGGCCCGATCTCCTCGGCGCGCAGGAAAGAGACGCGGACGACGGTAACATCGTCGTCCTGCCCGTAGGCCTGCACTTCACTGACGACATCGGCCGGAGACTTTCGGCTGAGCACGCGAGCCTGGTCGAAGCCTAAAAGCTCGCCGCGCTTGTTCCTGGCTTCGACCACACCGTCTGTCATGAAGGTCAGGATGTCGCCCTGGCGAAGCTGCACCTGCATTTTCGTGGGGCTACATTGGCCGGCGATGCCCAGCGGCAGTGAGCCTTCGAGGTCGAGCTCGCAGCCGTTGAGGTAAGGCGGGAGATGGCCTGCGTTGGCCAGGCGCAACACGCCGTTGGGAAAGAGCTGGGCTGCAACGCAGGTGGCGAAGTGCCCGCCGGAGCGGCCGCCGAGGCGGTCGTCCAGCGTTTGCAGCATGGTGAGGGGATCGAAGTCCTGCGCAGCGCGGGTGCGAGCAGCGCCCACCAGTACTGCCACCAGCATGGCCGCGCTGATGCCCTTGCCGCTGACGTCGCCGATCACGACGCATAAGCTGCCGTCGCGGCCGATGATCGTGACGAAGAAATCGCCGCCGACGATTTGTGCGGCGCTGTATTCGGCTTCCACTGCAAAGTGCGGCGAGTGCAGATCCTCCGGAACAAGGACGCGTTGCTGCAGCTCTCGCGCCTGCTCAAGCTCAGTATGTAGAGTTTGCCGGGCGAGCTCCTGCCGGACATTGTCGCGAACGGCACGGTGCAAGAATAACGCGCCGAGGACCAGCGCCAGCAGGATCGATGCAAGGCTGGATGCGTCCACGGTGAGGCCGAACAGATTCAGCCCGGGGAAGGGAAGGCCGAACATCGGCGTGAAGTAGCTGAACAGCGCTGCCAATTCCAGAAGGCCGATAGGAACCGTCGCCAAAAGCGCTTCGGTATGTTCGCGGCGATAACCCTCGATAAGAACAACGAGAAGCAACAGGCAGTTGACCACGATGAGCACGAGGGATGCGTTCTGGCAGCCTCGCTGTCCCACCCACGAGAGAGAGTCGGGCAGGTGCGCGGCGATGATCGCGTAATAGTCGGCGAGCATAGTGAGGGGAACGGTGATGCCGGTGACAATCGGAATCCATCGCTTCCCGCGAAGGCCGAACCAGGACCACCAGACCATGATCCAGACCGGCAGCCAGATGGGCCCCAGGATGACCAATTGGCAAAATAGAATGTCGCTTTGCGAGAACAGGGCTGTCGTGGCGCCGATGATGTCGATGGCGTTGTAGAAAACGGTTGTCACCAGGCTGACAAAGAGCCACAGAAACGTGACCTCGCGGCGATTCTCGAACCAGGCCCATAGCGCGGCCGGCGCCATAAGCAGATAAAGAAGCAAGGCGAGCAGTCTGCCGAATCGCCCGAACGCGATATGCGTGCTCTGCGACGACTGGATGAGGCCGACAGCGATCGGCAATCCGAGAAGCGGCGGCGAGCGCATGCCGCCCGCCCCGGCGGTGTGGAGATTCGGGTTGGGCGACAGATAGAAGCGTAACGCAAGATCGATTTGGCCGCCCGGGGCGATTGGCGTGATTGTGAAGATCACGGGCCGGGGAAAGTAGACCACAGGCGGCGATGAATCGAAGCTGCCGAATTGCCCGATGAACTTCCCATTCGCGTAGACCTGGTAGACGTCTTCGAAATCGGCGGGCATCTTGAGCGACAGCGGCCGCGTGGGATCGGCGACCCGGAGCGACAACCGATACCAAGCATAGCCGCTGAGACCGGGAAAACCCCTCGCGCTCCAGCCAGGCACTTCGCTCTGTGCGCTTGATTGCAAATCGAAATTGTCGCCTGACGGCGTGAGGTCCAGCGAGGCCCAGTGAGAGTCGTCGAAGCCAGGCTGCGCCCAATCTGGCGACTTAATGAGTAACTCCGGCGCGTCCGGAGACGGGTTCATCGACCACGGTGAGTCGCCGGGAGCAAATTTCCATGGCCCGGTCAGGGGGACTGCCGAGTCGCCCAGTGTAATGACCTGCGGGCGCGAGGATATCTCAGCTTGCTTGGGCTGTGCGCCAAGCAGACAAGCCGGCAAGAACGCGATCGTCGCCGCGCTAAGAAACTGGGGGTATCTCAAGCGCATCTCTGGTCGAGCGTATCACCGGCGCAATCCGCCGGAAAAGGCAAAACCGCGGCGGGGGAAGTATTTGGTAACTCCGGAGAGGCGGAGTACAAGGTGACAAGGTGGCGACGGGGCCAGGCGACGACCATGCGTCAAGGTTTCACAGAGTTTTGTTGTCGATACTCTGCAGAGAGGCATCGCTCGCAGCGCGGCTCCAGCCGACGCGCAGATCCTTCACGTCATGCAGTGAGAAAGCACCGTTGTCGCCACGCGGCGCGGTGACCGCAAAGAAGTCGGCGCGATCGACGCCGGCGAGATAAAACGCCGGCCGTGCGTCAGGCGCGGCATTGGCGATCTCCACGTGGCTCATTTCGAGGTTGCGCATGTGGCGAAGAAAGAATCCTGAGGAGGGCGTGGGACCGAAGCGGCCAGGCTCAGGATAGTTGTCGATCTGCTCGGTGGGGACAGTCTGGATCATGTCGGCCGCACCCCCGCCCACGGTCTCGATGTAAATGTTCGAGAGCTTGACGTCTTCGATCGGCGACCCGGGAATGCCGGAGAGAATCGAAGCCTGCTTCATAGGGGCGTTATGGCATACCAGATTGCTGACCAGCACGCGTTTGAGTGTGCCAATTTTTGTTGTCTCCCTGGGGCCGCGCAGGCGCGCGCCGAGGCGCATGAAAAGCGGGCCGCACCCGAGGTCGCGCATGGTAGTGTTGACGATCGTGATGTCTTCGGCGAAGGCGCCGTCGACACTCTCCAGCGCGTAACCGTTGCAGCCCTCGAAGACGCAATTCGAGATGGTTATGTTGATGAAGCCGCCATTCGATTCGGTCCCGCACTTGATGCGCCCGGTGCCGAAAGCTTTGACGTCGGCCGGAAATTTCTTGAAGGTTCCGTCGAGCACCGTGCCCAACTGGTACCAGCCGGTCACAAGGCAATTGGTGATGGTCACATTGCGCGTAGGGCGCGCGTAGCCGAGAGCAAAGCTCGATTTGGGGCAAATGCCGTCGTCCCAGGGAGAATTGACCGTGCAGTTGGAGACGCGCACATTCTGGCAGCAGTCGAGATCCATGCCGTCGCGATCGGTGTCGATCTTAAGGTTGTCGATGGTGAGGTTGTCGACGCCGGTGAGGAGCAGCCCGAAGTGCCCGGCCTTGAGAATGGAAAAGTCGCGAAACAGAACGTTGTGGCAGTTCTTGAGTGCGATGGCTTTGTTGCCCACGCCCGCCTGCTCGGCGACGAAGGCCGGACCGTTTGCAGCTGAAGACGCGCCGCGCGAGAGACCCCTGCCCCAGATGAGGCCGGTGCCGGTAATGCCGACATCATGAATGTCTTCGCCCCAGATCAGCGAGTTGTGCCAGTGGTTGTGGCCGTAATCCTGGTAGGCATCCCAGGCGGTTTTGGATTCGGCCGCATCGTAGGTGCCTCCGTTATAGCCGGTTGTGTCGCCCGGCTTGGGCGAGTCGGCCGCCAGAATCGTCGCGCCTTCGTCGAGGTGCAGGTGAACGTGGCTCTTGAGGTGAATGGAGAAACAGAGATAGGTTCCCTGCGGGAAGAGAACCACGCCGCCGCCTGCGGATGCCGCCGCGTCGATGGCGCGATTGACGGCATCGGTATCGAGAGTCTTGCCGTCACCGGTCGCCCCGAACTGCCGCACGTCGAAGATGCCCTGGCCTCCGGCTGTTGTTGCGGCCTGGTGCGCGCCGCTCAGCGCTGCGGCAGTCGTGGGAAAAGCAGCGCCCGCAGCGCCAAGGCTCCCATAGCGCAAGAAGTCGCGTCGCAGCAGACCATTGTTCCTCATAGGGGAATCTCCTTTTGACCTTCGTGTGGAGCGGTTCTCTGGCGGCAACTGCAGTACTCAATCAGGGATGAAATTGGTTGTCCGGCAGAGGTCTGACCACTCACAGCACACAGTATCACATCCCGGCCGGCGCAAAACGCCACACTCGGGCCGACTCAGCGGGCGACCAGCCCGGCAAGCAGCGGCACATACGCCAGCAAAGACACCGCCACCCCCGCAAGCGTTGCCAGCGCCAGGCTGTGGAGAAAGACGAAGCGGAGAATCGATCCCTCCTGGCCGTAGCTTTGCGTTGCGGTGCTGGCCACCACAATGCTGGGCGCGGCAATCATCTTGCCCATCACACCGCCGGCCGCGTTGGCCGAAGCCATAAGCACGGGCGAGACGCCGATCTGGCGCGCCGTCATCTTCTGCAGGCTGCCAAAAAGTACATTAGCCGCGGTGTCTGAGCCGGTGCTTGCGGTGCCCAGCCATCCGATCAGCGTGCCAAACAACGGATAGAATGCGCCGGTGCGCGCGAAAGCGAGGCCGAGAGTCGCATCGAGCCCGCAATATCTCGTGACATACCCGAGAGCCATCATGGCGGCGATGGTCACAAACGTGTAACGGATGTTGAACACGGTCCGCGCGAATGCTACAGTCATCGATTTCGGCCCCAAACCCATCAGCGACCCGGCAATTACGGCGGCCAGCAGAATGCCGGTGCCGGTCGCCGCGAGCCAGTTGAGATTGAAGAGAGCGGGCTCGGCGGCAGCAGCGGGAACCACGGGCGGAACGCGCTCGACGACATTGTGCAAACCCGCGACCGCGATCTTGATCGTTGAATGCGCGTCGATCCAGGCCGAAATCTGAGGAAGTCCCCAGAGGAACACCACCACGCTGAGGATCACCCACGGCAACCAGGCTTTGAAGATCGCTTCCCCGCTGTGGCCGTGATCGAGGCGCGCGCGTCCGGATATGTCTTCGAGATCGACGTTCAGCGTGCGTCGCGGTTGCCAGAAACGCAGAAGCACGACGATCGCCGCGATGGTGGCTGCCGCGGAAACCACCGCTATGAGCGAAAGCCCAACATAAAAGGCCATCGCGCACTGTGCAATGGCAAAGGTCGCTCCCGCGGCGAGAAGCGCGGGCCAGATCTCGATGGTTGCACGCAGGCCGGCAAAGGCGCAGATGAGCCAAAAGGGAATGAGCAGATCGAAGGGGAAGAGAATGACCGCGGTGGTGCGCGTGAGAGCCGGCAGATCGAGGCCTGTCACGCCATGCAGAGCAACCAGCGGAATGCCCATGCCACCGAAAGCGACAGGCGCGGTATTCGCCAGCAGAGAAAGCCCTGCGGCCTGAAGTGGACGGAAGCCGAGACTGATGAGGATCGCGGAGCAGACTGCCACCGGCGTGCCGAAACCGCAGGTTCCCTCAAAGAATGAGCCGAGCGCAAAGGCGATGAGCAGAAGTTGCAGACGGCTGTCGGCAGTGATTCCGGTCAAGCTTTGCTGCAGCGTGGCGAACCGGCCTGTCTTGCAGGTTAGATCGTAGAGAAAGATGACGGGAAGAATGATCCAGCAGATGGGGAAAAGGCCGTAGCCGGCGCCGAAGGCAGCGGCCGTAAATGCGAGGCGCGCGGGCATATGAAAGACGGCGACGGCGGCGAGCAGCGCAGTGGCCAGTCCCGCGAGCGCCGCAAAATGAGCCTTGATGCGCAGGATCGCCATGGCGCCGAGAAGAACCACGATCGGCAGCGCCGCAATGATTGTGGAAACCATCCAGTGGCCGGTGGGGTCGTAGCCCTGCTGCCAGCGACCCGAAGTGGGATTTGTCGCGAAGAGATAGACGACGGCCGTGAGAAGAGCCAACGCTGCGATGGCTTCAACGACGATCGAAAGAACAGATGGGGATTTCTGCGCTGTCGCCATCTATGCCGCCATCGCCTGCGCCTGGCGTCGCACTGTCAGCACCGTGATGTCGTCCTGCTGGCCGAAGGCTTTCGCTGCTTCGGCGAGATAGAAGGCCGACTGCTGGCTGAAGTTGCGCAGGCGGTCGAAACCGAAGAGTTCGCCGGAAGGCTGGCGCGCCTCGACCACGCCATCGGAGAGCAGCAGGATGCGGTCGCCGGGATGCAGATACAACCGCGTTTCCTCATAGGTGATGCCGGCCAGCACCCCGAGCGGCAGTCCACCGGGCAGCGCGATCTCCTGGCTGTTCAGATAGGGCGGCAAGTGTCCTGCGCTGGCGATCACCGTTTCTCCGCTGGTGCTGAACCAGACCGCCTGGCATGTCGTGAAGCTCTGTGCCCCGACCAGCACGCGATTCAGCGAATGGAGAATCTTCGCCGGGCTGCGCTCTTCGGTTCGCCGCAGCGCGCCCATGATGAGCGAGACGTTCATTGCAGCCTTGAGCCCGTGACCGGCCACGTCCCCGATAACGACCAGCAGGCCGCCCTCGCCGGTCTGGATGTGGAAGAAATCGCCGCCCACCTCGTTGGCTGGGCTATAAACCGAATCGACCTCGAAGCCGGGAGTGGCTAATTTTTCTTGAGGAATCAGCAGCTCCTGCACGCCGCGAGCCGCGGCCAGCTCGCCGGTGACGCGCTGCTGATCGCGCTGGATGCGCAGAAAGCGCACAAATACGATGAGCACGATCACGAAGATTCCCGCGAAATCGCCGAGCGAAGCGAAGTGGATAGGAATGGGACCGGCCTGGAGGGTGAGCGGCGAGATGTAGGGCTTGCCCGTGTCTTCACTGATGATGGTGGTGATGACCGGCTCAACCAGCCCCACCACGCTCAGGATCAGCGGAACCAGCAACAGGCCCGCCTCAAAGTTGCGCTTGAGGACTGCGGCGATGAGCGTGAGAAAGATGAAGATCGACCAGCCGATCAGCCAGAGAAGGGAACAGAGAAAGATGGATGCCAGCAGCACCACCGTGATTCCGCGGTGGCCGACAAAGAGGAGGATGGGACCCACGCCCGCCAGCACTGGCGCGGTGTAGCGAAGCCACCGGATATACCAGCGGCGCTTGAGCGAGAGGAAGGAAACCAGGAACTCAAAGAAGAGGTAGGCCGCGGCAAGCGCCAATTCGAGCGCGAGGGCGGCGTACCACAAGCTGTCGAGCTGGGCCGAGCTCCCGGCGAGCTCGATGAAGCCGATCGGCGCCTGCACCAGCTCGTGCAGCGCCAGCCAGAGATATTCGTTGTGACCCCTTTGCGCGAAATACAGCGCAAAAAGAAAAATGGCCAGAACAATAAGAAGACTCGAGTAGACCAGCCTGGGCAGGCGCTCGAAGAGGCTGCGATTCGACCACAGCTCGAAGTCGCGCTTGAGGTCGTCGGGATTGCCCAGTTCGAAGACGCGGCCGCCAAAGAACGTCGTGTACGAGCCGTACCCGAATGAGATGTCCATGGTGCGGATGGCGAGCACCAGGGAGGTCTGTGACGCCGGCACGTTCAGGGGGTAAATGCGCGAGATGGTTTGATAGTGCTGCGGCGCGCTTCCGTGTGGGCCGCCGGGAGAAATCGCGACGCCATTGGCAAAGACGTCGGGAGAGAGCCCGGTTGAGGTGATGCCGACTGAGGAGTTCAGCGAAACCGGGACCTCGATCAGCAGCGCGACCGGGCCGTGGTTGGGAGCCAGCTCGATGTGAAGCCGAAACCACACGTAGCGATGCGAGTTGCCGGGCGCAGACTTGTCGCCATCTGCCTGATTCGAATCCGACCGATCCTCATCCGATACGTCTTCGATCACCGGCTGGGCATCGCGCAGCGGCCACTGAGAGTCGTCGAAGTCCGGCGACGCCACACCCGGATCGGAAGAGATTCCCACGCGCCAGTTTTTGTCGAGGACAAGTGGCGACCCGAGAGAGGTTGCGTTAATGACATTCGCAGATGCCGGAGAGGCGGGGACTTTCGACGGCTTTACCGGGCCACGGGGCTTCGAGTTCGCAGGGCCGGCCGAATCCTGAGAAGGAGAGGCCGTCTGGCGGGCAAGCGCGATGGTGGAGCAAAGTGCGACCAGAATCGCCGCTAGAATTCGCTGCCGCAATGCGCGCCTCCCTTAGCCCTTCCAATGTACTCGCGGAGGTTTGCAGGCTCCAAACGGCAGGCGGGTGACCGGCCCGGGGTGACCTGCGCAGAACTGACCGGTAAGGTGCCTCCCAGTGATTAAGACTGGGGCTTTGCGGGGACGTACTTGTATCTCTCTTGGCGAAACTTTCTCAAGCTCGGGTGTGGGAAGGCACTTCATAAGTTCCGGCTCAGGAAAGCGGACAAAGCCCTCTCGAGTACTAGGTATTCATGGGGCTCTTCTATCTTCTTTTGCGATCCTTCACCGGCTGTCCTGGTAGGATTGTGGCACGCTCCCCTACTCCAATTTCTTGTTCGATGCGAGTTACTACTACTCTCCTACAAGCGGGCAGAGGAGTGCAATGATCGCGATCATACAAGCCCTAGCTACTGCCCCCACTGCGTTGCCTAAGGATGCCTCTGCTTTAGAAGCCTCCATATCAGCCTTGAAAAGCTGTATTTCGGCGTTGGAAAGTTCAATAAGTACCCTAGGGCGGTCCTCGACGCTGTGGGAGTGGGTAGCAATAGTGTCTTCGCTCGTGGTAGTTCCTGGGATCGTTGGCGAGATTATCGTTATCGTGTCTGAATATCGCGAGGACCTAGCCGGTTGGAGACTCGGCAACATTTTCTGGGGCTGGAGAGCAATACGCCCGACAGGTCGCCCGCCACGGTGGAGATTCTGGTTCGACATCGTCTCAACCGCTGTTGTGCTGCTGGGCATCTTGGGGGAAGCGCTGGGAAGTATGGAATTGGCCTCTATAAACAACAGTGTCCGGTCAAGAACAAACATATTGAGAGCGAAGAGCGACCAATTACTTGGACTAATCACCGAGCAGGCTGGGTCGGCCGCTTCATCGGCGGAGAGAGCGCAGAAATCGGCAGGCCTAGCAGAAACAGCCGCACGACACGCCCAAGAAAAGGCAGATGCCGTTGGCGAGCGAGCCCAGGAACTGGAGAAAAGGCTAGGGACCGATGCCTTGATTCTCTCAGCCGGTACGTCTGAACACTTTTTCTTGCCTAGAGTATTTGACCAAATAGACCAATACCCAGAAACCGTGGCTGTTACATCCCTCCTCGGATCGGGGCCAGACACAGTAATGTTCGGAGATGAACTATCCACTGCATTTCGATCTCTTGGGTGGCAGGTTATTGACGTCAACCAGTTACAAACTGGTCGCGAAGTACGCACCTTCGATGTTGGGCCCAGCGGGGTCGCAATATATTGCGGTTGGTGGGAATCAGAGCAGTTGCCGTTCAAAGTCCCTTCTTCACATGGGCCTAAGAGCTTCTCCCCTGACATGTCCCTGATGGATTCAACTATGGCTACCGAATATCCAGACGTACCGTGGAAGAACCGAGTTGCTGCTATTAGGTTGCATTTTGCTCTTAATGCAAGAATATTCCGCGATCCGAAACTTCCAAAAGATCGCATTATCGTTGTGGTTGGCGATTTCAGAGGAGGGGAGTAGGCGGCTCCCTGAATCACAAGGAACGTGGCCAACAGAAGCACTTGGGTTAGCCTAGTCATTTAGTGCTAAATTCTTCGTTTTTTCTTCGCCTTTCGATCGAAACTCGGCTATGCTGGGTGGGCAACTTGGAGGTTGCCCGATGGATGCACAGAAAGAACTGATTGCCGAATTTGACCGTGAAGCCGCAAGAAGCCGCAGAATACTCGATGCCATCCCGGCCGATGTTGATTGGAGCTACAAGCCCACCCCGAAGTCGATGGCGCTGGGCCGCCTGGCCGGCCATCTGGCCGAGACTGCGGGCGATTGGGGCTACCACACCCTGGCGCTGGATAAGCTGGAGTTTCCCGCCGACCACAAGTTCGAACCCTACGTGCCCGCCAGCAAAGCCGCGCTTCTGGAGCGGTTCGATAACGACGTGAAGAAGACTCGGGCGGAACTGGTGGCCATGACGCCCGAAAAGTGGGACCACAACTGGAAATTTGTCGCAGGTGGACAGGCATGGATCGACGAGCCCAAATACCAGGTTTTTCGCGACTGGGTGTTAAACCACGCAATTCATCACCGCGCGCAGTTGGGCGTCTATCTGCGCTTGCTTGGCGCCAAGGTCCCCGGCAGCTACGGACCGTCGGCGGATGAAATGTGAGAAGGGCCGGGGGACAAAGGGAACAGGCGGACGAGGGGACAAGCGGACAAGGTGTCACCCTCGTCACCCGGTCACCTTGTCCCCTGCTTCTACGGGATCTGCTTCATCGGCAGTTCCATGATGGGGGTTCGTTTGCCATCTTTCTCCGCATAGGCCCACAGGCCATGGAAATTGGCTCGCAACCCCGGCTGAGCCTTGAGAAATGCACTCAGGACTGCTGTCGCCTCGGTGCGAAGCGCGGCGGGATCCGTAACGCCGGTCGATTCGTACACCACGCCCAGGTCGTTTTCGTGGAGTGATGCATCGAGGCCGACGGCTTCTATCTTCCATGTTCGGTCGCCATCATGGAGAGAGAGAGGAAGCGCGCTTAGCGGCGACGGAGAGATCAGGCCCTGCTCCTGGCGAAGCTTGTCGGAGTTGGGTGAAGAAATAAAATCAAGGGGCAGCAACAGGTAACGGGCTGCATCGTAGCTGAACCAGGCGCTCCAGGGGTCCGGCTTGGAGAGCTCGCGGCCGCGCGACCAGTACCAGACGCCATCATGCCCGTCGAAGACCCCCGGCCGGATGGAAAGCCCCGCCAGCTTCCATGCTGTCGCCGCGGTGTCCCACGCGAGGACCAACCCCATCTGCCCCGCCAGGGGCGCGCCCGCTGCGTCGGCCAGCAAAACCGCGTATCGGCCCGGCGGCAGGGCGCTCATGCTGATCGTCACGGTGAGTGAACCGCTGGCATTCGAGCAGAAGAATTGCGTGTCGGCCGGCGCCGTCAGGCTGGTGGCGTCGAGCAGATACCCGTTACGAAG
>Ga0335071_10002917_pt1 | contig 18167 bp, 14 predicted proteins | sample Lox_Sample_15_FD_206724 | JGI IMG/M metagenome (GOLD analysis project Ga0335071, IMG submission 206724) | Soil microbial communities from Loxahatchee National Wildlife Refuge, Florida, United States - Lox_Sample_1.5 | ecosystem: Environmental > Terrestrial > Soil > Wetlands | place: USA... | reverse complement strand
TGAACTACGCGCAGTCGAGCGTCACGGCCCAGATCGAGACGCTGGAGGAGTCACTCGGCGTCCCGCTGTTCGACAGGCTGGGAAATCGCCTGCGGCTGACCGGGCCCGGAGATCGGCTGCGGGGATACGCTGACCGCTTGTTGACTCTCGCCGAGGAGGCCCGCGCCGCGCGGGCCGCGGTTCGGCGACGACGCGCCACGCCGCGGCTTCGCGGTCGTCAAGCACCGGGCAGCCTCCCGGGCGGCGTCTTGCCTGAGATGGGCTGTGCTCTCGCATGCTTGGCAGTACAATCCATCGAATGAATGAGAGGATCGGGCTCCGAAAGCTCAAGTTCATCGGCTGCGAGGTCCTCTACCGCGAAGCATGCTTCATGGCAGCGACCTCGGCGTTGCAAGCGGACCTCGAGTTCCTGCGTAAGGGGCTGCACGATCTTCCAACGCAAGACATGACCGCGCGCATTCAAGCCGCGATCGATGCGGTCGATCCAGCCGAAGGCTACGATGCGATCGTCTTGGGTTACGCGAGGTGCAGCGATGGTCTCGTCGGCGTGCGGGCCCGGACCCTGCCGCTCGTCCTCCCGCGGGCACACGACTGCATCACCTTCTTCTTTGGGTCGCGAGCTGCTTACCGCGCGTACTTCGATGCTCACCCCGGCACCTACTACCTCACGACTGGCTGGTCGGAGCGCAATTTTGGATGGACGCTGAATGCTCCCCAGGAGCGGAGCGCATACGGACGCCCCGCCTACGGCTTGCAGGGAATCATGGGCAGGCTCGGCCTGACCGAGACCTACGACGAGATGGTCGCGAAGTATGGGAAGGAGAACGCTGACTATCTCCAGGCGACACTTGGCGACTGGATGCGGAACTATGAGAGGTTTCTATACCTCGAGATGGGGCTCTGCCCGGAGGAGGCGCACGTCGAGCGGGCAAGGCGAGATGCATCTGAGCGTGGATGGAAGCTGGACGTTCGGAAGGGAGATCTCTCCCTCATCGCGAAACTCTTCCGCGGGCCCTGGGACGACGACTTCGTTGTCGTACCACCCGGCGGACGTATCGTCGCTCGGGACGACGATCGCATTCTGGAGGCGGAGTCCTAGCGAGCCTCTCGCCGCGGCGGCGGGTTGTTGCGGGCCGCCCGGAACACGTCAGCGGTTGCCATTCGGTACACGTTGAGGCGAGGGACGGAACTTGAGCGGGGCCCCTGTGCGAGGATCCGGGATCGGGGTGGGAGAAGCGTCGCAGCGGGGTGCATCCCCAGGAGGTGGTGCGGACTGGGGGGGATGGGTCCCGGTGAAGCTGGGCATGCATGGCGGCCGCAGCGCTCCAGAATCGTAGAAGAGGGGTGTCCCCTCCGCATCTCGCAGAGCGCCGTTCCGAAGCATAGGGCGTTGGTGCCTACCGGGTTCCGTGCGCATTGGGTGAGTCCGCGCATTCGAGGTGTCCAGCCTCCGAGGGGCCCGGCCTAAGTCCAGGCGGATCGCGCGACGAACGCCTGCGCCGTGATCGCCATCAAGTGTCCTCAGCCGCCGGGGCCCGGCCCGGCGCGGAGAACGGAGCAGACCTGGAGGTGCCCCCTTTGGCTGGTCCGGCCGGCGATCTATCCTGGGACCGACGAGGGACTGTGCGCTGGTTGCTCAGTCACGGCGCGCGCGAGATTCCTGAGTGGGCAGGGTAGTCGCGACGGAGAACAAGATGGCCATCTTGCGCATCGCAGCCGCGCTGCTCTTCTTCCCCACAACGGGCGTGGCGCGTGCCGCCACCGACGCCGGGCGGGCCCTCAGGGAATGCAGCGAGACCGTCGACGCAGGGCGGGCTGAGGAGGGGGTGCGGCGATGCGGGGAGGCCGCAGCGCTGGCGGAGACGGAAGGAGATCGTCGATCCGAGGGTGAAGCGCTCCGAGACGAAGGTGTCTCGCGTCACCTGCTAGGAGAGTTCGACGAGGCATCCTCGCTCCTTGAGCGGAGCCTGACATTGGCTCGCGAGGTGGGCGACGTCGCTGACGAGGCCAAGGCCCTTCAACGAATCGGCGCTCTCCAGCAGGAGTCGGGTCGGTTCGAGGAGGCAACGAGTCATTGCGAGCAGGCGCTGATGCTCCACCGGAGCAGGCACGATCGCGAGAATGAGGCGATTGACTTGCAATTCCTGGCCTCGAGCCAGGTCATGCTGGGCAGGATTGCCGAGGCCTTCAAGGAATTCGACGAGGCGCTGCACATCGCTCGCGAGACGAGGAGTCGCCGCGAAGAGGCTGCCTTGCTTATGGACCTTGGGGCCACCTATTGGTATCTGGGCCAGTACGAAAGAAGCCTGGACTACCTCTCCCAGGCGCTTCCCATCCAGAAGGAGGTCGGCGACCGCCGATATGAAGGTGTCACCCTCGACTTGACGGGCATCACCCAAGCGAAGCTCGGCCGCTACGCAGAGGCGCTCGCCTTGCACGAGCAGGCCCTGGCGATCTTCCAAGAGGTGAAGGACCGCGGCAACGAAGCAGAAGCGCTGAAGCGCGCGGGCGCCGTCCTCGAGAGCCTGGGGCGTCACGCGGAAGCTGCCGAGCGGTACCTTCGGGCGCTCCAGATCACGCGTGAACTGAAGGATCGGTCCTTGGGGGCTCGGATCGAGATCGCCCTAGGCATCTCCTACCGCGGTCTGGGTCGTGGCGAGGAGGCATTCGCGGCCCACCAGGAGGCCCTGGCGACCCTGTGTGAGGAAGAGGACCCAGTCGGCGAGCAGGCGGCCCTGCAGGAGAACATGATCACGCTCTCATCCCTGGGCCATCCGGGGCTCGCGATCTTCTACGGCAAGGAGGCGGTGAACGCCCTGGAGCGGATCCGCGCTGGCCTGCGTGCACTGGACCGTGGCGCACAACGAAGCTTTCTCGCGTCCGTGGAGGTGACCTACCGGACGCTGGCGGACCTGCTCCTCGGTGACGGCCGCCTCCCCGAGGCAGAGCAGGTTCTCGACCTTCTCAAGGAGGCCGAATACGGCGGCGCCTTCGGGGGCGCCGCAGGGTCGCGCTCGAACGCCAGCAGCATTACCTTGACCCCACGCGAGACCGTCGAAGCGCAGCGGTACGAGGAGGCCGTGGCCCCCTTGCGCGAGGCCGGAAAGGCGCTCGAAGCGATCCGGCGAGAGCGCAAGCCGACCCCGGAGCAGGGGGCCCGAGTCGGTGAACTGGAGGCGGCGCTCGCCGGGGCACGCCGGAGCCTCCGTGGAGTCCTCGAGAGGCACGCGGCGGCGTTCGCGCCTGGCGAGCCCGCACTGGAACGCCTTGCCGGGGAGGAGCAGTTGAGGGCCGAACTCCGCCGGCTCGGGAAGGGTTCCGTTGCGCTCTACACCCTGACCGCGCGCGATCGCTACCGAGTCCTCCTGGTGACGCCTGGCGGAAGCGTCTCCCGCGAGCAGAGCATCTCGCGGACCGAGCTCGCGAGACGGGTGTTCGCCTTCCGGGAGGCGCTGCAGGATCCCGCGAGCGATCCGGTCCCGCTGGCAAAGGAGATGTACCGGCTCCTTGTCGGCCCCGTGGAGCGCGACCTCGTTGCGGCCAAGGCCACCACCCTGCTCTGGTCACTCGACGGCGTGCTCCGCTATCTCCCCGTCAGTGCGCTGCACGACGGGAAGCGGTGGCTCGTGGAACGCTACCGGACCGCGGTCGTCACGCCGGGGAGCCCGGCGGCGCCCACCGACGCCTCCCGGCATGCGCCGTTCGCCTGGGGCTTCGGTGATTCGCGTGGGGTGCCAGGCTTCGCCGCCCTGCCCGGAGTGGAGGCGGAACTGCGCGAGATCGTCCGAACCCCCGGGTCGCGGCGCGGCGTGATGCCGGGCGACGTGTTCCTCGACGAGCGGTTCACGCGCGAGGCGTTCTTCGGCTCCCTGGAAAGCGACCACCGGCCCGTGGTCCACATCGCCACCCACTTCCGCTTCCAGGCTGGCGTACCGGCGGAGTCGTTCCTCGTACTTGGCGATGGTGACCGGCTGACGCTCCAGGAGCTGGCCGCGCACTCCGCCCTCTTCGAGGGCGTGGACGTGCTCTCCCTGTCCGCCTGCGAGACGGCGGTGGTCGGAGGCGACGAGGGTGGTCGGGAGCTCGACGGCCTGGCGACACTCGCGCGGCGCCAGGGGGCGAGGGCGGTCCTGGCGACGCTTTGGTCCGTCGACGACCAGAGCACCCGGCAGCTCATGACCGAGTTCTACCGGCGCCGTCGAACGGGAGAGACGAAGGCCGAGGCGTTGCGCGCGGCGCAGCTCACGCTCCTGCGCGGATCGGCCGGGGTGACGACCCTCGTGGCTCGGCGAAGTGCCGTGCCCATCGGCGAGGGTGCAAATGCCTCCTTCCTGACGGCGGGGATGCGATACGCCCATCCCTACTACTGGGCACCATTCGTGCTCGCGGGCGACGCTCGCTGAAGCTCGGCCGCAGCGGTGGTCCGGGGACGCTCCGCTCCGCGACCTGGTCCACGCTCCGGCCCCCGAGCTGAGGGGAGGCCCCAAGCCGAAGGTGATCGCCTGCTCCTATTCCGTCCCCGGCCCGCGAAGCGCGACCCATTCCGGGCGCTCGAGCCCACTGGGCATTAGCTCGCCTTTCATCGCGCCCACCGGACGGGAATCTGGCGAGCCACAATCGGCACTTCGCGCCTACTTCCCGCAGCCGTGCGGACGGCCCGCTTCTTCCCACGCGCTCAGCTCGTCCTGATAGCGCCCGAACAACCAGAGCCGCACGACCCACCCTGACCCCATGACGCACGGATGGTGTGGTCCCGTCTTGAAGAGCGACCACAGCCTCGCCCGCCCCCCGGCGATTGTGACGGTCCCGATCGACGGTGTGGAGTCACCTGCTTCGTCCTGGCCGTTCTGCGCGCCTCGATTCAGGAGGTCTTCTCGTGGAGGACGAGGATGTTGCTGCTCGCCCGGGTGCGTACCCGCCGAACCCCGGTCAAACGCTCGTGGTCCCGCGACGCGAGCGCGGGAGTGTGACATTTGTCACGACAAACATCTTGACGGCCGAGATCGATTCACCGAAGCTCCTTGCCCATACGCCGGTGGGAGGCGAGGGACGACCGTGACCCCCGAGGAGCGCATCCTCCGCACGCTGCGCGGCCAGCCGGTCGACCGGGTGCCTCACTTCGAGTGGCTCATCGACCCGCACGTGGTCGAGGCGCTGCACCCGGGGGCGGACGTCGAGGACCTCGTCGAGCGGGAGGGCCTGGACGCGTTCTGCGTGGACCTCGACTACCGCGCCGATGCGATCGGGGACGGGCTCGTGCGCGACGAGTGGGGGATCGTGAAGCGACGCGGGCCCGAGCTCCACGCCGTGCCGGTGGACGGCCCCATCAAGAGCCGCGAGGACCTGGATCGCTACCGGCCGCCGGACCCGGCCGACCCGGCGCGCTACCGGACGCTGGAGGCGGCGCTGCGCCGTCACCGCGGGCAGCGCGCGGTGATCCTGCACCTGAACGACGCCCTCTCGATCCCGTCCCGGCTCATGAGCTTCCAGGAGTTCCTGGTCACGGCCATGACCGATCCGGAGCTGGCCGCGGACGTCATCGACCTGACCGTGGAGGTCAACCTCGCCATGGCCGCGGAGGCCCGCCGGCGTGGCGTGGAGGTCGTGTACACGGGGGACGACTATGCCTACAACAGCGGACCCATGCTCTCGCCGGAGCTGTTCCGGGAGCTGATCCTGCCCCGGGTCCGGCGGGTGGTGGCCGGTTACCACGCGCTCGGGCTGCTGGTCATCAAGCACACGGATGGCGACATCCGCACCATCCTCGACGACATCGTCGAGGCCGGCTTCGACGCCCTCGACCCCATCGACCCGGTGGCGGGCATGGATCTCGCCGAGGTGAAGGCGCGCGTCGGCCACCGCCTGGCGCTCAAGGGCAACGTGGACTGCGCCAGCCTCCTCACGTTCGGAACGCCGCGGGAGGTGAGGGCCGCCTCGCTGCGCTGCCTGGAGATCGGCTCACCCGGCGGCCGGTACGTGTTCTCGTCGTCGAACAGTATCCACTCGACGGTCCGACCGGAGAACTACGGCGCCATGCTTGCTGCCTGGCGCGAGTTCAACGGGGCGAGGGCGTAGGAGCGATGCATGGAGTGCGTGCTCGGCATCGACCTGGGATCCGCCAGCACCAAGGCCGTGGTCTTCGGGCGCGGCGGGCGCAGGCTCGCGGCGGCCGTCTGGCCCATGGAGGTGGGCCGCCTCGATCCCGAGCACCCGGACTGGCTGTTCTGGGACCCGGAAGTCGTCTGGCGCAACGCCGCCGCGGCGGTGTCGGGGGCGCTGGCCGCGCTGCCGGCCGGGGCGCGGGTGTCCGGCCTGGCCGTCACCGGGCTGGGCATGGACGGGTTGCCGGTGGACGCCGCGGGCCGGGAGCTCTACCCGTTCATCTCGTGGCGCTGCACGCGTACCGTGGAGACGGCAGCGCGGGTGTCGGCGCGCCTCGGGCCGGAGCGCATCTTCCGGATCGCGGGGAAGCAGGTGCAGCCTCACGACACGCTGTACCGGCTCGTCTGGATGCGCGAGCACCGGCCCGAGCTCCTCGAACGCGCCGCCCACTGGCTCCTCATCGAGGACTGGCTCTCGTTCCGGCTGTGCGGGGCGCGGGTGACCGATCCCACGATGGCGTCGTCGACCTCGCTCCTCGACCAGGGCACCGGGGAGTGGTCGGCGGAGCTCTGCCGCGACGCCGGCGTGGACCCGCGGCTGCTCGCGCCCGTGCGGCCCTGCGGATCGCTGCTCGGGGAGGTGCACGAGGAGGCGGCGCGCGCCACCGGGTTGGCGGCCGGCACCCCCGTCTTCCTCGGTGGCCACGACTACCTGTGCGCGGCACTCGGGGAAGGCGTGATAGCACCCGGCGACGTGCTCGACGTGATGGGGACCTGGGAGCTGGTGCTAGCGCCGACGCCGCTGGCCGCGCTCGATCCCGGAGTGTTCCACGCCGGACTCACCGTCGAGGCCACCACCATCCCCGGCACCTGGTCAGCGACGGGATTCGCGATCGCCGGTGGCGTGGCCGAGTGGTATCGGCATGAGCTGACCGGGCTATCCGGAGGCTGGGAGGAGATGGAGCAGCTCGCCGCCTCGGCGCCGCCCGGCGCCCGCGGCGCGACGTTCCTGCCTCACCTCGAGGGGGCCGGGAGCCCGCACAACGATCGGAGGTCGCTCGGGGCCCTGATCGGGCTCTCCAGCGCCTGCGATCGCGCCTGCATCGCCCGCGCCCTGCTCGAGGGACTCGCCCATCAGTCCGTCGAGCTGGCCGAGGCCGTGGCCGGCGCAGCCGGGGTTGGGGCGGGGCACGTGGTCCTGACCGGTGGGATGGCGCGAAGCGAGCTCTTCGCGCGTCTCAGGGCCGATCTCGGCGAGAGGCCTGTCTGGGTCTCCGCCACCGAGGACTCGACCGCGCTCGGGGCGGCGCTGCTGGCCGAGCTAGGACTGGGCTGGCACCACGACGCCAGGGCCGCGGCGGCCTCGGTGGAGCGGCGCGGCCATACCGTCGAGCCCGGTCCGGGGATGGAGGAATGCCGGAAGCTCCGTCGCACCTATCGCTCCATCTATCCCGCCCTAAAGGCGCTCAGCGGCGAGATCCGGAGCAGGAACGACGGCGACGGGCTCGCAGCTCCAAGGCGCTGAACGCCGCCACCCGCAAGCTCACCTGGGTGGAGGCTCAGACCAAGGCGGGCGACCTCTTCTGCAAGCTGGTCTGGAGCTCGCCACCGAGCACCGGTGCGCCCGACCCATTCACTCCTCATCCGCAGGTGGTCTGCTCCATCGGCGGCAACGTGGCGGAGAACTCGGGCGGTGCGCATTGCCTCAGGTACGGCTTTACCGTCAACCACGGGCTGGCGGTGCGGCTGGCGCTGGCGGACGGCACGGTCGTCGACGTCGGCGGGCCGGCGCCGGACGCCCCGGGCTACGACCTCCTCGCGGCGGTGGTGGGCAGCGAGGGGCTACTGGGCGTGGTCACCGAGGCCACCGTCCGGCTCCTGGGCCGGCCCGAGGCGACCCGGACCTTCCTGGCCATCTTCCCCTCCACCGAGGAGGCCGGCAGGGCGGTCTGGACGTGTTCGCCCGGCGCTGACGCGCCCTGCGGGCAGACGTCAGGAAGGCTCTCGCCTGTCCCTTCAGGGCCCCGCTTTGCGATGCTCCTCCAGCGGGACATCAGATGTTGGGCAGGAGATCGAAGTACTCGTCGTCCTCGTTCTTTCCGCCTTCCCCCCCACCCACCGACTTCTCGGATTCGATGAACTCGATGCGCTCGATCCACTTGACCATCTTGTAGCCGAGCTGGTTCTCGACCCGCAGTCGCAGCGGTGCTCCATACACCTTGTCGAGCGGCTTGCCGTTCATCTCGAAGGCGAGAAGGCACTCGGCCTTGAGCACGTTCTCGAGGCTCTGCGTGTCGTAGTAGGCCCCGCCGTAGAGGCCGGCCCCGAAGGAAAAGAACGCGACCACCTTCGCCGCGGGCCTGGGCCTCACCAGATCGACGAGCGCCTTCATCGGGATGCCCCTCCACTTGGCGATGCCCGTCCAGCCCTGGATGCAGTGGTGCATGGTGATGTGCTCGATCGTACCGAGCGCGGCCAGGTGCGCGAGCGAGAGCGAGACCGGGTTCTCGACCAGCCCCCCCACCTGGAGCCGGTAACCCCGGAAGCCATCCCGGGCGAGCTCCTCCCAATCCGCACGCTCGGGCAGCTTCCCGTTCGGCCAGAAGTACGGAGAGATGTCCTGCTCGGTGTACCGCTCGTGAGGAACGAGCCGGTCGAGGGTGGCGAGCATGAGCGGATAGGTGACGAGCTTCTGGGCACGCTGCAGGAGGCGGGGGTGCTTCCAGGAGACCCGGTGCGCCACGACCCAGGAGAGGACGACCACCCCGATCCCCACGAAGCCCCAGACCATGCCCGAGACGCCGGTGGCATCGTCGGTCCCCATGACGATGTGGTTCATGTTGCGGACGAAGCCGGTCATCACCACCAGCGTCACGTGCACGACCAGGAACCCGAGGAAGCCCAGCATCGTCAGGAAATGCAGGGAGCGCGCAGCCTGCCTGCCGCCAAAGAGCCGCGCATACCATGGGAATCGGCTCACCACCGCCGGCGACATGGCAATGCCGGTTGCGATCGCCGTCGGGCCAAATATGAGCACCACCGCGAAGTAGGCGATCTGCTGGAGCGCGTTGTACCCGAAGTATCCGTTGGGTTCGGGCGGTAGATGAAGGGTCGCGTAGTGCACCCAGGTGCTCCAGGCCTGGGCGACCACGAGCCCCGACGTCGGAACGATCCTTCTCCACTGCTCCGTGGCGAAGAGCATGGAGACGAAGAGGACACCGGTGACGACGAACCCGTAGACGTCGATGAAGTGCCATGCGCGCGCGATGCCCACGGAGTGGCGATAGCCGGGCGTGGCGATCCAGGGCGAGATGTACCGGGCGTCGTCCTTGGCAGTCCACAGCCGGTTGCGAGGCACCGCCAGCGGCGTGAACCTGATCCACTCGCTTCCTGGAGTGCAGTGGTCATTGAAATACAGGCGCGGGTGGTCCGCCAGGATGGAGAGCCCACTCCGGATCAGCATGGAGACGAAGAAGAAGTTGAAGAAGTGGCAGTATCGCACCCAGAATGGGAAGCCGTGCGGCCCCGCGAGATTGCTGGGGTGCTCCTGCGCCACGGGCAACAGCCGCGGCAGTCCGGAGAGAGCCACCTGAATCCAGGAAGCGAGGAGGGCCGCGACCACCACGCCGCCGGCGGCGACGAGGATCGACGGCCTGATCCAGATCCGGAACCGACGATCGAATGGGCGATGAACGGCGGCGTGGGCGACGTCGAAGGCGATCATGGGGACCCGGACCTTCCCACCTCACGCACCGCCCGCGTGCTCGCCCGTTCTCGCCGGGATCGAGGCGCTCGTCGACCCATCCAGCGACCTTCCCTAGCCAGGGCGCGCGATCTTCGTCCGTGAGCGGATGTTCCGCCTTCATCTTCCCGATGCTCGACTGGGGGTGCAGGGCGTCGGCCTCCTCGAGCGGCCAGCCCAGGCGGCCAGCCAGAATGGTGGCCACCGTCGTCCTGCCACAGCCGGATGCCCGATAAGGCCCGCACCACGGACTTCGCGACGGGAGCGGAGAGTGAGGGGCCTCGCTTCTTCCGCATTGGCATTGTCGTATCCGGCATCCAAATCGGGGCGGGGTGTGCGCCCATCGTTCTAAGGACGATTCGCACCGTCGTCGCCACGCCAGGCGGGCCGTGACCGAGTCGAACACCCGCCCGGGGTGACGGCGCCGGCCGGGACTCGCAGCGGGTGTGTCGTTCCACGGCGAGCCACCGCCTGCGGAGCAAGTCGCGCAGGTCAAGGCTCCGCTCCTCATCCGCTGCGCGGAGAGGGATGACCGCATCCATGCGGCATCCCCGCCTTCGAGCAGGCGCTCAAGGCCAACCAGGTGGAGTACCGGCCCTTCACCTATCCGGGCACGCAGCACGGCTTCAACAACGACGCCACCCCGCGCTGCGACAAGGCGGCGGCGGACCTGGCCTGGAAGCGCACCATGGGACCTCTTCGAGCAGCAGCTGAGCGGGTGACTCCAGCCGCGGCTCCGGCGCGAGCCGCCTCAGCAGCCCCCGCCGGCGAGGCTATCCCCCGCGCGGCTCGTTGCGCTCGCCGCGCCCGGTCGCCAGTGAGACGGTTCCAAAGCCGAAGCGCGCGCGGATGCGGTCGACGACCGCGCCGACCCGCTCGTTGCGATCGAAGAGCGGGAGCTGCTCGAACACACCCAGGTTCGAGAGCTGCAGGCCGAGCAGGCGGATCGGCAGCGACCGCGTCCGCGCCGCCGCGAACATCTCCTTGACGATGGGATAGAGATCGAGCTCCGAGCTGGTCGCCATCGTGGTGTGCGAACGCGTGAGCGTGTGGAAATCGGCGTAGCGCAGCTTGAGGGTGACCGTCCGCGCCTTCACCTGGCGCTTCCGCGCGCGCCAGCAGACCCGCTCGCACAGGCCGCACAGGACCGCCTCGATCGATGCCGGGTCGGTCACGTCCTCGCGGAACGTCCGCTCGTTCGAGATGCTGCCGACGGTCTCGCCCTCGGGATCGTGCTCGGCGAATGCCGGGCGCTCGCGGCCGAGGTCACCGGAGCCCAGCCCCTGAACGCCACGCGAGATCGACACCGCCCACGCGCCGAAGATCTTCTGCAGTTCCGCGACGGATGCCTCGGCCACGGCGCCCAACGTCCGGTAGCCGGCCGCGTGCAGCTTGGCCTCGGCGACGGGACCGATGCCGGGAAACGATCGCACCGGCAGCGGCGCGAGCACGGCGCGCTCCACGCCCGCCGGCACCATCATCACCCCCCGCGGCTTGGCCAGCGCCGACGCCACCTTGGCTACGACCTTGCTGGTTGCGATCCCGGCGCTCGCTGGCAAGCCGATCTCGTCGAAGATCGTCGTGGTCAGCTTCAGGACCGCGCCCTCGATCGCAGCCTCGCCGGTGCGGTCTTCGCCGCCGTTCCCGCCGCCGGCGCAGTCCCCTCCGTAGAGCCGCTCGCAACCCGAGAAATCGAGATACATCTCGTCGATGCTGGCGACCAGCACCGTGGGGGCGAAGCGACGCGCGATCTCGCGCACCCGCTCGGCGTAGGTGCCGTATGTCTCGTGGCGCGTGGGCAGGTAGGTCGCGTTCGGTGCGCGCTTGCCGGCCTCGACCAGCGACATGCCCGACTTCACGCCCAGGCGGCGCACCTCGTAGCTGGCGGCGGTGACCACGCCCCGGCTCCCCGGCTTTCCACCGACCACCACCGGCTTGCCTTCCAAGGTTGGATCGAGCAGTCGCTCGACCGACACGAAGAACGTATCGAGGTCCAGGCAGCAGATGCACGGCGCGGACAGCGGCTGCGCGCACGCGAGGTCCGACGCCCTGCCCATGGGCAGAATCATACCTGATCGTCTGTTCAGGTGCAAGTCACGGCTTGGCCTTCGACGCAGCCCTCCTCGTCCCCTCCCGGGTCTGCCTGCGCGACGCCCGGCGTGACACGGACCGGCGCGTCGACGCGGCCAGCGCCTCGCCAAAGTCCGCGTCGGTCAGCTTCGTGTGCAGCTTCGCTGTCGCGGCGCCCAGCGAGCACCCTCGATCGCCCATTCCCGCCCAGAGCTCGCCCACCTCACCGATGCGCGCCGCCATCGTGCGCAGCGTGAACGTGCGCGGGCCGACGGTGCCTCGCTCGAGCTCGGCCCATGTGCACGGCGCCGAGATCGGCGCGCCCGGCCTGGCGCGAACCGCGTACACCGCGGCAAACGTCGCGCCCGGCAGGTTGCGCCCGGTGTCGACGAAGATGCGATCGCCACGGTCGGCCTTGATGAACTCCTGCGTCAGGAGGCTCGGGTGACGCTTGACCAGCACCGCGCCCGCACCGTGCGCGAACCGCCATGCGCTCTCGGCGTCGGCCTCTCCGTCGAGGGAAATCACGATGTGGAATCCCTTCGAGCCCGAGGTCTTCACGTACGACGGCATCCCGAACTCGTCCAACAGCCCGCGTACCGCCAGCGCGGCCGTGCGCAGCGAGCTTGGGTCCTCCGCCGAGGGATCGAGGTCGAGAACGCACAGGTCCGGCCTTTGGAGCGTGGGTACGCGCGAGGTCCAGACGTGGGGCGTGATCGAGTTCTGGTTGGCCATCCAGACCAGCGATCGCGCGTCGCCGGCCAGCGGGTAATGCACGGATTCGCCCGCCCTGTCGTTGCGCTTCTCGACCTTGACGCGCTCGAGCCAGCTCGGAAACCCCTTCGACACGTCCTTCTGGATGAAGCCCTTCCCCTCGATGCCGGCAGGGAACCGCTCCATCGTGATCGGACGCCCGCAGATGTGCGGGATCATCAGCGGCGCCACCGCCTCGTAGTACGCGCACAGCTCACCCTTGGTGATGCCGGAATCGGGGAAGAGCACCTTTTCGGGGTGGGTGATCACACGCCTTAACTTGCCGTCGGCGTCTCTGCTTGTCGACGCCCGAACCGTGGGAGCCGCGAGGAGGCGAGCACGTGACCCCGTTCCTGTCCCAGGGGGAGCCACCCGCGAACGGCTCCTCCGCGAAGATGCAGCCCTGCTGCACGCAGCCGGTTCGCTCCAGCCGGGGGATGGCGAGGTAGTGTGTCGGGGCTGCGCAGAGCCCAGCTCGCGGCACGAGGCCGGGAACGTCGTCGGACCAGAGCGGTCGCCGTCCACCCGGCGCAGGAGCGCGGAGAGCCTGTCGAGGGGCACGCCGCCGAGAGCCCCGTGGCCTTCGAGGCTGTCCGGTACCCGCCGCGGAACGGCTCGAGAGACCAGCCGGCCCTGGCGACGCCGATCACCGGGACTGGCGTCCGTGCCACTCGCTGCTGGGACGTTGTACGCGAGGTCGCCGGTGGCCTCGAGGAAGACCAACGCGCCCGATGGTGGGCTGCCCGTGGCTCCCGGCCGGGGCCCACCATACAAGGGCGCAGGGTCGTCGCCCCTATCCCTGCTGCCGTCTGGGGTCTCGAGCGGCGGCGATGCCGCGCCGTACCAGGTAGGCGACGATGAGGGCGTTGACGAACAGAAGTGCGATCCGGTCGGGACTGACGCGGCGCACGAGTGCGGCGACCTCGAAAGGAAGGATGCAGGCCGTCGCGCCGACGATGAGCCACTGGCTCCAGCGGTAGCGGCGATGGAGCGCCCATCCCTCCACCAAGGAGGATACGCCATCGAGCAGCAGGGCGAAGGAGACGACCTCCAGGTGCCGCCCGCTGGCGGCGCGGACCAGCCATGCGGACAGCTCGATGCTCCAGGCCTCGACCGCGTGGTGTCGCAGGATCGAGGCGACCGCGAGCAGCCCCTGGGCAAGGCCCGCCTTGCCCAGGAGCAGGAACAGCACGCCGAGCGACAGCGCGGCCACCGCCTTGGTGAGCTTGTAGCCGACGATGAGACGGACGCCGAGCCCGTCCTCCCCTTCATCCCGGCCGGGCGCATCGTGGCGGGGCATGCCTACCCGTCACCCACCGTACGGCGCAAGGCCAGCGAGAGCTCGCGATCGAATGCCCCGGCGAACTCCCGGGCCTGCCTGGGGCCGTAACCGCTCGGGCCGCCGGTCATCACCCCTCCCTCGCGCAGTTCGTGGTGGAAGTTGCGGAGCGCCAGCGCCTCGCCCACGTTGTCCTCCGTGTAGACGGTTCCGCGCAGGTCGAGCACCACGACCCCGCGGGCGACGAGCGCGGCGGCGAGCGGGATGTCGGCGGTGATGGCGAGGTCGCCGGCTTGCGCGGACCTCGCGATGTAGCCGTCCGCGACGTCGAGGCCCATCGCCACCCGGACGGTCGAGACGTGCGGCGAGGTTCGCATCCGGAGGTCCTTGTTGGCGACGAAGACCGCAGCGACGGCCAGGCGCTCCGCGGCCCGCACGACGATCTCCCTCACCGCCGCGGGGCAGGCGTCTGCATCCACGAGGATCCTCAAGCAATCCAGGGTACGCGAGTCGGCCGGCGCCGGCCACGACCGCGGGGCCGTGGTCCGGCCCCCGGCCGGGTCGTCGTTTCCACTCGCCCGGCGTGAGGTGCCGTACGCGCCGGAGAGAGAACTCGACCGATGGTCTTCACACGACGAGCGTGTGCCCCTCCGCTCGACGATGGTGCGCCTCAGGGAACCGGACCGCGAGCGGCCTGGGGGTCGGCGGTCGCGACCGCCGCGGCGCTCGTCCTCTCCAACGTAGCGGGCCACCAGGCACCCGACGGCCGCACTCTCCTCCGCGGCGCGTCGAGTCGCGCAGCCAGTTCCGTCATCGCGTGGCCTTCGGCGGGGATCATGGCCGGGCGGACGCTGGCCAATCACCGATCCAGGAGTGCTAGGATCTCCGATCGTCACTTGGCGCGCTCGCTTTCGGCGCCGACGGGAGGCTCTGTGAAGGCCGTCTTGCTCTACCTGCCCGCCCCAGACGTGCTCACCAAGGCACCCATCCACTTCCTCGAGCACAAGGCTCTCCTCGATCGGTTCCTCCGCCGCGGGGATCTCATCGCAGTCGGAACGTGGGCAGATCCGCAGGATGGCTCGATGGCGATCTTCCACACCCGCCAGGCGGCCGAGGCATTCGTGAAGGACGATCCGTTCGTGAAGAATGGAGTCGTGTCGAGCTACCAGATCAAGGACTGGAACGAGAGCTTGCTGGGCGGATGATCCTCTCCCGCTTCGGAGGTCCGGAACACCGGCGGCGCTTCGCAACCCTGCCGGAGCTCGAGCTGCCGCGTATCCATCCGCTCCAGGGCCATCGTGGCGTGCAATCGCCTTGATACCGCAGGGCCGCTGGATTCGCTCTCCGCCCGACCCACCTGAGCAGGGCACGAAGGGCGTGGGTCGCGAACACCGCTCGCTCGTATCGTCTTGCCAAGCCGCCCGAGGACGAAGCCGTCTCGAAGGGTCCCACCTGCGAGTTCGGCGGTGCTCGACATCCCGCCAGCGAGAAACCCCGGGCTCCCGGCGCTTCCGATCGGGGCTGCCTGGGCAGGAGAGAGCGTCCCGCTCAGGTCAGACCCTCGAGCGCTGAAGCACTCAAGCCGTCCGGGGCCAGTCTGCCACCTACTTGAGGCGCGGCCCGTGCCTCGGCGGGTTATGGAGAGGTCGGTAGCTCGGGCACAGGTCACGCCGGTCGCGAGGGCCACATGGAATACCGGAAGCTCGGCAGCAGCAGTCTCGTTGTGTCGGAGGTGAGCCTCGGTTCGTGGCTGACGTTTGGTGGTGGCGTGGATCGCGCACGGGCCGAAGCGTGCGTGCGACGCGCCTTCGAAGTGGGCATCAACTTCATCGATACGGCCAACGTCTACGCGCATGGTGCGGCAGAGTCGTTCCTTGGCGAGGCCCTGCGCGGCGTCCCGCGTGACAGGTACGTGCTCGCCACCAAGGTGTTCTTCCCGATGTCCGCCAGCGACCGAGGCCTCTCCGCGGCGCAGATCGAGAAGCAACTCGACGCGTCACTCCAGCGGCTCCGGGTCGATCACGTCGATCTCTACCAGTGCCATCGCTACGACCCGAGCACCCCCCTCGAAGAGACCATGCTCGCGCTCACCGAGGCGCTGCGCAAGGGCAAGACGCGCCACATCGGCTTTTCCGAATGGTCGCCCGAGCAGATCCGTGCCTCGCTGGCCGTTCCGGGCGCGGCGCGCTGGGTCTCGTCCCAGCCTCAGTACTCGCTGCTTTGGCGCAACCCCGAGGCCGAGGTGTTCCCGCTGTGCGCCAAGGAGGGCATCGGCCAGATCGTATGGTCACCTCTCGCGCAGGGCATCCTCACCGGCAAGTACCGCCCCGGCCACCCGGTCCCGGCCGACTCGCGCGCAGCCAGCGACGCCATGGGCGGGTTCATCCAGCATTGGCTCAACGACCGGGTGCTCTCCGCCGTGCAGCGACTCGTCCCCATCGCGCGAGAGCTGGGCCTGAGCCTCTCGCAGCTGGCGCTGGCCTGGGTGCTCCGGCGGCCCGAGGTCAGCTCCGCCATCGTGGGCGCGTCCCGGCCCGAGCAGGTGGCGGACAACGCGGCCGCTTCGGGCGTCAAGCTGGATGCGACGGTGCAGGCCCGTATCGAGCAGGCGCTGGAGGGCGCCGGCTAGGTACAGGGCCTCAACCCATCGAGAGGGAGACCAACCGGGAGCGACGATCGAGGCCGTGAACGGTGGGAGGGCCTGCCTGCCCTCCTTGCGCGCCGCGGCGGCCCTTCGCCCTCCACGACCATCGCCCTCAGGAGTCGCCCAGATACCGGCGGAGGTGACTGAGCGTCCGATTCAGTGCGTCGGAGTAGACTCCCTGCCGATTCCTGTTGTCCGAGCTGAAGCCGTGCCCTACGCGGGGATATTCGTGCAATCGGAGCAGATCCGGCGCGGGACTTGCCTTGGCCGCCATGTCGAGCGCGCGTGCCTCTCTTATCGGGCATCTGGGATTCTGGTCGGCGGTACCGGCAAGTATCAGTACCGGAGCTCTGATGGTACCGACAAACGCGGCCGGATCCTTGATGAAGCTGGTCACCGGATACTGCGCTACGACCGCGGCGACGAGATCGGGCATCTGCGCGGCGTAGGCCAGCGCCGTCGCTCCGCCCCGCGAGCACCCGACCACGCCAACCTTGCCCGGTAGCGCATGAGGCGATTCCCCTGCGCGCATGATCACTCCCCTCAGGAGCGCCTCGCCCCCATTCCACGTCGGGTTATTGCCATTCCATAGGTCATTCCCCGCGACCAGAACCACGTAGTAGCCCGGATCGGCCATGTCCTGCGCCAGGCGTGTGTAGCTGCCTGGGCCGTCATAGCCCGAAACCAGGACCACGACCCGCCCCCTGCCACCCGGGGGCAGGTATTCCCTCTGGGACGGTAGCTCGTATTCCTCCCGGGACGGGACGAGGATGGACGCGCATCCAGCGAGAACGAGGACGAGACAGCCTGCCCAGGGTGCGACGGCCGAACTCCTTCTCGCCCCGGACATGTCGGTCTCCTCCAGAATGGACCGGGATGGATGGGAAGGTCGCGGTCGGAACGAGACGAAGAAGCCGCGAGGAGATAGTGGTGATGGGGCCCCCGAGCAATGGGGGGCGAGGACGGGGCTCCAGAACGGACCTTCGTCGAGCCGGACGGGGATCGCGAGAAGGCGGCCGACGCGGACCGATCCCCTGCCGGGGCGTGAGCGCGTGAGGTCGACAGCTCGCGGCGCTACCGATCCTTTGCGATCGCCCTACCGAGGACTCGACGGGCCCGCCGCTCGCTCATCTCCACCCTCGGCGCCTGGATGTCCTCGAGCGCCGGGTGCGCGACCATCTGCTGGAGGAGCCTCTCGTGTCTCGCGGCCAGCGCTGCCGACGGGTTGGGGAGCTGACAGACGTCGCCCCAGCTCTTGGCACCCAGCGTGTCGCTACCGCAGACCAGCGGGGCGCGAGCAAGAGGCGCAGGCCGGAGGGTCGACACGCTGCCTGGCGGCGAGCTGGCCGGTTCAAGGGACTCATCGGGCCACGGTGCCCGAGGATCCCTCCAGCAGGGCCAGCGACGACCCGGCGAACGTTCCGTGCTGACGACCTCGAGCTGCTGGGCGGGCTCGTCGATCGCGCGGGCAACCGGGCCTTCCCGGCGGCAGGTCATCCGCCGATCGACGCAAGGCTTCGCAGGGCGCCCCGGTGACGGTGCTCGACCGGCCGAGCGGTAGGCTTGAGGGCGACGGCG
>Ga0335071_10002915_pt1 | contig 18176 bp, 12 predicted proteins | sample Lox_Sample_15_FD_206724 | JGI IMG/M metagenome (GOLD analysis project Ga0335071, IMG submission 206724) | Soil microbial communities from Loxahatchee National Wildlife Refuge, Florida, United States - Lox_Sample_1.5 | ecosystem: Environmental > Terrestrial > Soil > Wetlands | place: USA... | reverse complement strand
CGAGCGTGATCCTTACGTGATGTGAACCGATGGGCGCCCATCCATGTGCGACGGAGTTGCAGGAGAGGCCGCTCTCGACCACGGACGGCTTGTCCCATCCGCGATAGAGGCCGAGGAACTTATCGCGTTGCGTGTCGAAGCCTGCAGTTTTTTCTGAGCACGCGAAGAAGGCGAGATGATCGCGGCGCTCGCGGTACTCGGTTTTGTGATAGATCACTCCATCTTCGACCTCAACCTCGCCAATGCTGAAGTTGCGCTGGAAGTTGGTGGAGTCATCCTGCGCGTCCCACAGGCAGAATTCGATCGCAGAGAAGATCGAGAGTTCCGCGGCCTGCTCACGGTGGTTGGTGACCGTCAATTGCCATATCTCAAGGTTCTCGTCGAGGGGTACAAAGTAGCGTGTACTCGCTTCGATGCCTCTGTATTGCGAAGCAATGGTGGTGTAGCCCATCCCGTGCCGGCAGGAATAATTCTCGAGTTTGTGCTGCGTAGGTTGCCACGATGGCGACCAGAATTCGCCTGACGCGTTGTCGCGGATATAGATGTAGCGTCCGCCGAGGTCGAATGGCGCATTGTTATAGCGATAACGGGTGATCCGGCGCAGCCGGGCGTCGCGATAGAACGAATACCCACCGGCAGTATTGGAGATGATCCCGAAATATGCCTGGCAACCGAGATAGTTGATCCAGGGCAGCGGTGTGTCGGGTTGGGTGATCACATACTCTCGGTGCTGATCGTCGAAGTACCCGTATTTCATAAATGCTCCCGAACAGAAGACGGCGCGGATTGATGCCGGGCTTAGTATAACGATTTTCTACTGGCGTTCAACAGCTTTCGGGTGTAGACATGTAGCGTACAAAAATGAGGCATTCTTCTCTTGAGGAGTAGTGCGTGTTGCGGTTCACGCCGGTACGTGAGTTGAATCACACTTTAGCATCCGGCGACTGTGAGACGCTCGCAGCGAATCGGAGCCAGGAAATGACAGGTTCACGACGTGGGTCTTCTCGCTCTTCGTCACTACGTATTGGTTTACTTCTGCTGCTTGGTGTGTCTGTCGCGATGTTGAGTGAGCTTCGCGCTGCTGACAGCAAGAGCACGCAAATCAAACTGGACCAGGTGGGGTATGTTCCGAACAGTCCCAAATTGGCGATGGTTACATCTCAAGCCAGCACGTTCGAGGTGAAGCGCGTATCGGACAACGGCACGGTATTCAAGGGAGAGTTGAGCGCCGCCAGCCAGGATCCCGATACCGGCGATTTGGTGCAGATCGCCGACTTTTCTCAGGTGAAGGAACCAGGAAATTACTATCTCGATGTGCCCGGCGTGGGGCAGAGTTGGACGTTTTCGATCCGTCCTGACGCTTTCTCGCGAACCTACTATCTGGCCATGCGAGCCTTCTATGGGCAGCGGTGCGGTACGGCCGTAGACATGGGTTCTGAGTTTCCCGGGTACACGCACCCGGCGTGTCATCTTAAGGGCGAGTTCCACTCGTCCTCGGGAAAGCAGGGAGAGCGGGACAATGTTGGTGGATGGCACGACGCAGGAGACTACGGGCGATACGTCGTTAATTCCGGAATTTCGACCGGTACTGTGCTGTGGACCTGGGAAATGTTCGGTCCCAAACTGAAGAACATCAAGCTGAATATCCCCGAGAGCGGCAACGGCACTCCTGACATCCTGAACGAAGCGCGCTGGAATCTGGAATGGATGCTCAAGATGCAGGACGAGGACGGCGGCGTCTGGCACAAGCAGACGAGCGAACATTTCTCCGGGTTCATCATGCCCGAAGAGGACAGTCTGACAAGCGTTGTCGTCGGCACGGGACAAGCACCTTACAAGAGCACGTGCGCGACAGCGGATCTGGCTGCCGTCGCGGCCATCGCCGCTCGCGTCTACTTGCCCTTCGACGCGAAGTTTGCGAAGCAGAATCTCGAAGCGGCACGTAAAGCGTGGCTCTGGACAGAGAAATATCCCAACGTGGCTTTTAGGAATCCGCAGGGAATCAGCACAGGCGAGTACGGGGACAGTTCCTGTTCCGACGAAAGACTTTGGGCAGCGGCGGAGCTGTGGCGCACCAGCGGAGACAAGAACTACAACGACTATGTCGTCAAACAGTATCCGGATTTCCGTTTGACGCTCGACGCGCCTGCTCCCGAGGGCTGGAGGGACGTTGCTGCCATGGGACTGTGGACGTACGCACTGGCGTCCCGCAAGGACGGGGATGGCGCGGTCGTGGCGGATATTCGCAAGCGCACCGCGCAGGCCGCGCAGAAAATTGTGGAAAGCACGCGGAATAACTCCTATCGAGTCAGCCTGCGCTCCAAAGACTACGTCTGGGGCTCAAATGGCGTGGCGGCATCCTACGGAGTTGAACTGCTGGTAGCGAATGCGCTCGCTCCCGATCCAGCCTTTGTAGAAACCGCGTTGGACGATCTGCATTACTTGTTGGGCCGAAACGCATTTTCGCTTTCCTGGGTCACGCAGGTGGGTGACAATCCATATCACCATCCACATCATCGCCCGAGTGGTGCGGACAAGAACGCCGAGCCATGGCCGGGATTGCTGTCCGGCGGCCCGAATGCAGGCCGACAGGACGATGTGCTGAAAAAGCTGCGGGCGGGCTTGCCTCCGGCAAAGGTGTACGCGGACGATCAGGGTTCCTACGCGAGCAACGAGATTGCGATCAATTGGCAGGCGTCGCTGGTGTTTTTATTAGCCGGGGTGTTGCCCTAACGAGGTTGCGGGGGGCGTCAAACGCCGCACCAATACTTGCGCGCGGTTCGCTCCGGACGCAGCGATCCGGGGCTACACGAGTTTTGAGGCGGTAGAAAACCGAGGTGCTACATGCATCTGCACGCAATTGATATTGCCATCATCCTTGCCTATCTGGTGTTGTCGGTGCTGGTGGGCTATTGGGTATCGCATCGCGCTTCGCGCGACATCAAGGCGTATTTCCTCGGCGGGAACGTACTGCCATGGTACGTGCTTGGCATCTCCAACGCCTCGGGGATGTTCGACATCAGCGGCACGATGCTGCTGGTGTACTGGATGTTTGTCTACGGGCTGAAGAGCGTATGGGTGCCGTGGCTCTGGCCGACGTTCAATCAGGTGTTTCTGATGGTGTATCTCTCGACCTGGCTGCGGCGGTCGAACGTGATGACCGGTGCGGAATGGATTCAGACGCGTTTCGGCAAGGGCCGCGGCGCGCAACTCTCGCACATAATCGTCGTGATTTACGCGTTCATGAGCATCATCGGGTTCTTCACCTACGGCTTCAAAGGAATCGGCAAGTTCGCGGCGACGTTTCTGCCGTGGCATTTGTCGGTGAATGAATATGCGCTCGTGCTGATTGCAATCACTGCGATTTACGTGATCAAGGGCGGAATGTTCAGCGTGGTGATCACGGAAATCATGCAGTTCTGCATTCTCTCGGTTGCATCCTTCGCAGTGGGCATCATCGCGATGATGCGCGTGGCACCCGGCGCGCTGCAAAGGTTCATTCCCGCAGGATGGGACAACGTTTTCTTCGGCTGGCATCTAGGGCTTGACTGGTCGCACCTGGTGCCATCTGCCAACGAGAAAATCGCACAGGACGGGTACGGGTTGTTCGGATTCTTCGTGATGATGCTGTTGTTCAAGGGCATCCTGATCAGTGCTGCCGGGCCGGCGCCGAACTACGATATGCAGCGCGTGCTTTCGTGCAAGAATCCGCGCGAAGCCTCGATGATGAGCGCATGGGTCAACGTTGTGCTGACCTTCCCGAGATATTTCCTGGTTACGGGGCTGACGGTGCTCGCACTGGTATTCTTCAGCGATCAGATTCGAGGAATGGGCACGAACATGGATTTCGAGCGGATTCTGCCTTCAACCTTGGCATTATTTGTGCCCGCAGGACTGCTAGGAATCCTCATTGCCGGGCTGCTTGCGGCATACATGAGCAACTTCGCCGCGACGGTGAACGCAGCTCCACCTTATTTTGTGAACGACATCTACAAGCGGTTCATCAATCCGGATGCGAGCCCGAAGACGTACGTTCGGCTCAGTTATCTGAGTTCGTTTGTCGTGGTTCTTCTGGGAGTGCTCATCGGTTGGTATGTCACGAGCGTCAACAATGTTGTGATCTGGATCGTGACGGCGCTCTGGGGCGGCTACACTGCCTCCAACGTGCTGAAGTGGTACTGGTGGCGCTTCAACGGATACGGATATTTCTGGGGCATGGTGGCGGGAATGGGGTCGGCGCTGACGGTTCCACCGCTCATCGCAAAGAATCCATCGCTGCAGGCTTTCGCGCGCGCGCGCTCCATCAATCTCGACGTTTCCGTGAGCTTTGTGATTGTGTTTGTGCTGTCGCTGGTGGGGTGTTTCGCGGGCACGTTACTGAGTGCGCCTGAGGACGAAAAGATCTTGATGGATTTCTATCGCCGGGTGCGACCGTGGGGCTTCTGGGGACCGATCCTGAAGAAGGTGCAGCAGGAAGATCCGTCATTCCAGCGCAACAAAGATTTCTTTCGAGACATGTTAAACATCGCCATAGGTATGATCTGGCAGATTGCGTTGGTGGTCCTCCCGATGTACATCGTGACCTGGAAGCTGGGGCGTGCTGCCATGACGTTCGGGGTTGTGGTCGTCACCTCTATCGTGCTGAAGCTCAGCTGGTACGATCATCTCAAGGAACTCGAACATATCGACCAGGTCAGCACTGTTCCTGCTGCTCCTGTCGCGCAGCTGAATTCGGTAGCGCATTAACGGAACGCCGACGCCTGGTGGTGTGCGCGTACATGTGACAGTCTTGCTCCTCTGGAGGACTTGACGACTCGAGGAAGCGCACTTCATTTATTGTGTATACGTCCCCGTCCTTGTATAAGAACACCTGTGAGCATGTCAGGTAGTTTGAACATTATTGAAGGCCAGTACTTACGCGACATTCTCGATCAGCCCAGTGCCATCGAGGCAACGGTCGTCGGGTTGGAAGTTCCGAAAACTCTGGACCAACTTGCCAGCCGCATTCGAAAAGGGAAGTTCAGGAGCATCGTCCTTACGGGCATGGGGTCGTCATTTCATGCGCTGCACCCGCTTAATCTGGAGCTCATTGAAGCGGGTGTCGCTGCAGTGATGGTTGAGACCTCGGAGCTTCTCCATTACCAGGCGCGGCTGTTCGACCCCAAGAACCTGATCGTTGCTGTATCGCAGTCCGGGCAGAGCGCGGAGGTGGTGAGGCTGCTGCAAATGAATCGGGGTCGGTCTGCCATTATCGGGGTTACGAATACACCTCAGAGCGCACTGGGGAAGCGGGCCACTGCCTGCGTCGTGACTTGCGCCGGAAAGGAGTTTTCGGTTTCCTGCAAGACTTATGTGAGCACATTGATTGCGTTACATTGGCTTGCCGACGTCATTTGCGAGCGCGACCTGCGCCGTACCCGCCGCGCGTTAGCGAGTGTGGCGCCGGTTATGAAGAGCTACCTTCAAGACTGGAAGAAGTACGTTGAAGATCTTGCTCATCGGCTCGCCGGTATGCGGCAGCTGTTTTTGGTAGGCAGGGGTCCGTCGCTCGCGGCTGTGGATACTGGCGCCCTCATTGTCAAAGAAGCGGATCACTTCCCTGCGGAAGGGATGAGTTCCGCCGCATTCCGGCACGGGCCATTCGAGATGATCAAGGATCCGACTTTCGTCGGGGTCTTTGCGGGACGTCGTAAGACTTATAAGTTGAATCGTACACTCTTTGAGGACATCCGCAGTCGGGAAGGAGAGGCGGAGTGGATCGGTGCGGACTCGGAATTTCCGGCCTTTCGTCTGCCCAAGGCTCAAGAATCCATTCTTCCTGTGCTTGAGATCCTCCCGGCACAGATGCTCACGCTCGCGTTGGCGGCGCTGGCCGGACGCGAGGCGGGACGTTTTTCGTTCTGTTCGAAGGTGACGACAACGGAATGACCCAGGTTGCTCGTGCCTGTGAACGGATGAACGCCGGCCGATGCATCGTGGCACGATACTCATCCAGAATAGAAGCTTGGCCTCGGGGAAATTGACATTCGGAACTCATAGTCTCTAACATAAGTTCATTCCCGCTAAGTTCTGATGGGCCAACGGTTGGGTAGCACGCCGTTGCCAGCGAAAATTTATGATCAAAGTCACACAGCTTACCAAGAGGTATGCGCGGACCACTGCCGTTGACCAGATCTCGTTTGAAGTGGAAAAAGGGCAGATCGTCGGCTTTCTAGGTCCGAACGGCGCCGGCAAGACGACGACGATGCGCATGCTGACCTGTTTTCTTCCACCCACTTCGGGAACGGCCACGGTGGCCGGGTTTGATGTACTCGACCAGCCGCTGCACGTGAAAAGGCGAATCGGATATCTGCCCGAAACGCCGCCCATCTACCCGGAGATGGCGACCTCCGAATATCTCGAGTTTGTTGGGAAGCTGAAAGGATTATCAGGAGCGGATGTGGCAAAGAGAGTCGACTATGTGTGCGGCCGGTGCGCTATCGCGGATGTAAAGAGCAAACTTCTGGGCAAGCTCTCCAAAGGATACCGGCAGCGCGTTGGACTGGCGCAGGCCATCATCCATAACCCGGATGTTCTGATTCTCGACGAGCCCACTGCCGGACTCGATCCCAAGCAGATTATTGAGACGCGCGATCTGATCAAGGATCTCGCCGGCGAGCACACGATCATTCTTTCGACGCATATCCTGCCGGAAGTCGAGCAGACGTGCCAGCAGGTGATCATCATCGACAAGGGGAAACTGGTCGCGACCGACTCGGTGCGCAATCTGCGGGCGCGAGCGCGTGGGGCAGAATCGGTTCTTGTGGAGGTTGCTGGACGCGACGGCAGGATCGAGCCTGCGCTCGTGCAGCACAAGCTGGAGCAGGTCGCCGGTGTGAACCGCGTTCTCTGTAAAGAGCATGTGGATTCGCGCGCGGTGTTCGAGGTCGAAAGCCACAAGGGAAGTTTCGTGCGCGGCGATGTGGCACGAGCTATCGTTCAGTCCGGCTGGGACCTGAACGAACTGCGCCCGGCAGCGATGAGTCTGGAGGAAGTATTCCTGCAGCTCACTGGAAACGAAAATGTCGGCCAGCCGGAAACACCAGTCGAGGTGCAAGCCTGATGAGAAACGTGTGGATTATCTGCCGCAAAGAGCTGGGGAGCTACTTCGCCTCGCCAGTCGCATACATTCTGCTCATTATGTTCGGGCTGATCTTCGGATTCTTTTTCTGGAATGCCCTGGGGGCGTTCGTCTTCGAAAGCATTCAGTCGCAGATGAGCGGCCGTTCGTTTCCGATGAACGTAAATGAGTGGATTATCCGGCCGCTGCTGTCGAATCTCACCGTGATCAATCTCTTCTTTATTCCGCTCATCACGATGCGGCTTTTTGCCGAGGAGAAGCGCAACGGAACCATTGAACTTCTGGCAACGTCCCCGATCCGCGACATCGAAGTCATCATCGGCAAATGGCTGGCTTCGGTCGTGCTCTATGGCTGCCTGCTTCTGTTCACGGCACTAGATTTTGCCTTTTTGTTCAAGTACGGCAGTCCCGACTGGAAACCCCTTCTCGTGGGATATCTTGGAGTATTCCTGCTGGCCGGGTCCTTGCTTGCGCTCGGGACGTTTGTTTCCAGTCTCACGAAGAATCAGATTATCGCCGGTGCGGTCACATTCGCGATCTGCTTGCTGCTGTATGTTTTTGGCTGGGTAAGCGGATACGAAACGGCTTCATGGGCGAAAGTCTTCTCATATATATCCGTTGCGACGCACATGGAATCATTTGAAAAGGGTGTATTGGATTCCAAAGACGCAATCTATTTTCTTACGCTGATTTTCCTGGGACTGTTTTTCTCGGCCCGTTCCTTGGAATCGCTGCGGTGGAGGTCCTAATGGCAAGTCAGTGGATGAAAGCGAGACAGACGAAATACGCAGCGTATGCGGCTACTTACATCTTGATTGTCATTGCGGCCGTGGTCGTCGCCAATGTGCTTGCGGACCGCTACAACAAGTCCTACGACGCGACGGCAAACAAGCGCTACAGCCTCTCGGACCAAACCGCGAAGATCGTCAAGGGTCTGAAGCAGGACGCGACCATCACCTACTTCAACCAGAGCACGCGATTCCGCGACGGCAAAGACCTGCTCGATCAGTACGCGAATCTGTCTCCCAAGGTGAAGGTCAAGTACGTTGACCCCGATAAGGACCCGGAACTGGCTCGCGAAGCCGGTATTCGCAATTTCGGAACGGCGGTCGTGCAGATCGGCGCAAAGAAAGAAGAAGCGAAGAGCATGACAGAGGAGGGCATCACGGGTGCGCTGATTCGCGATCTGAAGAGCAATACCCGCACCGTGTGCTTCGTTAGCGGTAGCGGTGAACACCAGTTGGATGACAGCAACCGCGAAGGGCTTTCGAAGTTCAAGGACTTGCTCGCCAAAGATAACTACGAAACCAAATCGGTCGATCTGCTGACGAAGGCTGAGGTTCCGAGCGATTGCACTACTCTGGTGATCGCGGGTCCTACAAAGAATTATGAGCAGCCTGAGGTTGATGCGATTAAGAAGTATGTGGAGGATGGCGGGCGTGCGTTGTTCATGCTCGATCCTCCGCTGAAGCTGGGTCACGAGGAGATCGCGGAGAACGATGCACTTACCGGCTTGCTGCAAAGCTGGGGTGTCACGCTGGATAAAGACTTGATCCTCGACCTCAACCCGCTGGGACAGATCGCGGGAGTTGGCCCCCAGGTAGCGCTGGTCACTCATTACGAGTCGCAACCGATCGTGGAGCAGATGCGTGGAACTGCTACTGGTTTCCCGTTGTCTCGATCTCTCGAGGTCAAGAATACGGACAAAACCACTGTCCAGAAATTGTTCGACAGTTCGAGCGACAGTCTAGCCACCAGCGACTTAACTTCGTCGGAACTGCAAAAGCTGGTGAAAGACCCGAAGAACAAGAAGGGACCGCTGACAATGGCGGCAGCGGGTACTTACGCCACCGGAAAGGAAAACGTGCAGGGAAGATTCGTGGTAGTCGGCAGTTCTACCTGGGCGGCGAATCGATTTATCGACTTCAACGGGAATGACGATCTGGCGTCGAACGCGGTGAACTGGCTATCGTCGGATGAGGATTTGATTTCCATCCGTCCCAAGGCGCCTGAGGATCGCCGCATTACCATGACAGCCCGGCAGTTGAACTGGGTGCGTGGCGTGAGCCAGTTCGGGTTACCGCTGGTCGTGGTAGTGATGGGCGTGTCTGTATGGTGGAAGAGACGATAGGGAATGAAATAGGGATTGAGTGAGCCATGAAGATACGTGGTCTGCTGGTTGCAAGCGCCGTTTTTACCGTACTAGCGGGTCTGCTGTATTGGTCCGATCACCGCAAGCCGAGTGCTGAGGCTGCCAAGCCCGATGCTGATGCCGCTCCCTCAATTCTGAAGCTGGACGAAGGTTCGATCACGAAAGTCGAACTGAAGAAGAAGGACTCTCCGGCCATCCTGCTCACAAAGAACGGCACGGAGTGGAAGATTACCGAGCCCAAGCCGCTGGCGGCGGACCAAAGCACAGTTTCGAGCATGCTTTCGACCCTGTCGTCGCTCAATGCAGAGCGGCTGGTGGATGAAAAGAATGCGAACCTGCAGCGCTATGGCCTCGATCATCCCTCGTTGCAACTTGACGTGAGCGAGAAGGACAACAAGACCCAGCAACTACTGCTCGGCGACGAAACCCCTGCGGGCAGCGCTGTCTATGCCGCGCTTGCGGGTGATCCGCGTGTGTTCACGATTGCCGGGTACCAGAAAACGAGCCTCGACAAGAGCCTGAACGATCTTCGCGACAAACGACTGCTGCGAGTGACTCCCGACAAGGTGAGCCGGCTTGAGATCAGCGGCAAGAATGGGGACATCGAATTCGGCCGCAACAAGGATGAGTGGCAAATCCTGAAGCCAAAGCCGATGCGAGCTGATTCATATATCGTTGGCGAACTGGTGAACAAGCTCACGGAGGCCCGCATGGATCTGGGCAGCTCCGACGCGGCGGCCAAAGATTCAGACCCAGCCTTTGCGAAGGGAACGCCACTGGCAACTGTAGAGCTTACGGACGAGTCCGCCACCCAGGAGCTTCAGCTTCGAAGGAACAAAGATACCTACTATGCCAAATCCAGCATGGTCGAGGGGGCGTACAAGGTCGATTCTGCGCTTGCTGATGCCGTAAACAAGAAGCTTGACACTTTCGAGAATAAGAAGCTGTTTGACTTCGGGTATTCGGATCCGAGCAAGATCGAGATTCACAGCGGGTCAAAGACCTATTTCCTCACGCGCGGCGGCCATGACTGGTGGGATAACGGCAAGAAAATGGACGAGGACAGCGTCCGGTCCCTCATCTCGAATCTGCGCGACCTGTCGGCCGAGAAGTTGGTCGATTCCGGCTTCACCACGCCTGAGATCGAGGGGACAGTCGCCGCCCAGGATGGAAAGCGAGTAGAGAAGGTTCAGATTTCGAAATCCGGGTCGAATTACATCGCGAAACGAGAGGGCGATCCGAACCTGTACCAGCTCTCGGCAAATTCCGTTGAGGGCCTGCAGAAGTCTGTGGAAGCGATTAAGCGTGCCACACCCGCCAAGCCAGGGAAATAAGAAGGAGCACAGTGGTGGAAGCGGTGCAGGCTGTGGTTGTCCCTGCTACGCCCAGCGAGAGTGCCCAGACTCGCTGCTACACTAGCTTTGCCCATGCACGTGCGCGTTCTCCTATTCGGGATGCTGAAGGATCTGACTGGCAAGTCTTGCGACATCGTGGATGTGCGCGAGGGGAGTTCCGTGCGGGATCTGCTGGCGCAGTATGCGGCGCGCTATCCGACGCTTAGCCCAGCTCTCTCGTCGATTGCAGTCGCGGTGAATCAGCAGTACGCGGCGGCAGACACCGTTCTGAACGCTTCCGACGAAGTGGCGTTGCTGCCCCCCGTAAGCGGCGGAGCACCCGACAGCACCGCAACCAACACCGAAATAGGCGAACTGGAGACACGGCCTCACGCGCGAATAGTCCGCTCGCCAATCGATGCCCATCAGACGCTTTCCATCTTGAAACGTCCAGAGGACGGCGCAGCCGTTCTTTTCGAGGGCGTGGTGCGCAATCAAACTCGCGGACGCCGTACGCTTTTCCTGGACTATGAAGCTTATGAGGAGATGGCGCTGCAGCAATTGGAAGCGCTAGCCAGCGAGGCCCTGCAGAAGTTCCCAATCCGCGACATTCAAATCATTCACCGCTTGGGACGATTAGAAATCGGCGAAACGAGTGTTCTAATCGCGGTGGCCTCAGCCCATCGCGGGCCGGCATTCGATGCATGCCGCTGGATCATTGACACCCTTAAGCGAACCGTTCCGATCTGGAAGAAAGAGCACTTTGAAGATGGTGCAGTGTGGGCTGATGGTGAGCCATTCCCGTCCGAAATTCCGCGCGCAAATTCCTGACCTCGGGCAGCCCCAACGAATTGGCCGCATCTAAGTGAACGGTGCATCTGGGTCGGCCCTTCGGAATTCCGAGTGTCGCAACAACGCGAAGGTATAATTCCGTCTTCAATGAAAAAGCCCGCTACGAGCCTGCTTCTGACCGTACTCCTCTGTACCTGCGGCCTATGGGGGCAAGGTCCGAGCGATCAGAAGCCACAATCCGCGGGTTCCGACCGTCAGTCAGGATCCGAACCGGCCACGACGTTGAAAGTCGACGTCAATCTTGTCAATGTTTTCGTCACGGTGACCGACCCGCACGGTTCTCCCGTGGGAGGGCTCACGAAGGACAACTTCATCCTGAAAGAGGACAACCACGAACAAACGATAAGAATTTTCGATCGGCAATCCGCAGTTCCCCTTTCCATTGCCCTGGAGATCGATACCAGTCTCAGCACCCGCCAGGATCTGCCGCTTGAGCAGTCGTCCGCAAAGAGGTTCGTTCATGAAATACTGCGGCCTGTAGATGCCGTGTCGGTCTACGCCTTCAGCGAAGTCGTTCGTGAAGCAACTCACGGTTACACTGCCGATCTCAAACACATCGATGAAAGCATCGATCACATCCGCGTGGGTGCTGCGACTGCGCTCTACGATGCCATTTATCTCGCCTCACGCGCTCTCGATGGCCGCATGGGACGCAAAGTCATTGTGCTGATTACCGACGGTGGAGACACAGTCAGCAAAGTCGATTACAAAGAAGCGGTGCGCGCGGCGGAAGAAGCTGAGGCTATGGTCTACTCCATCATAGTGGTTCCAATCGAGAGCAGTGCCGGCCGGGAAATCGGCGGAGAACACGCGCTGATTCAGCTCTCGGAGGACACGGGAGGGAAGTATTACTATGCGACCTCGGTCTCGCAACTGGACGAAGCCTTCCGCAAAATCAGCGATGAGCTTCGGACTCAATATTTATTAGCCTACTATCCATCGCAACGTAATTCGTTTTCCGAGTTTCGCAGGATTGAAGTGAATGTTGTGGGAGCGCCGGCATCCGCGGATTATCGCGTGCGGCACCGGGCTGGCTATTACACTGTAAAGTCGGAGTTCTGAAGCCGCGGCGAATCTCTATCGCCGTTCTTAACAAAACGCGGTTGACGCAGGATCGAAAGACACCAGCAGCACAATAGCTTGCTCGATGCGCCTGATACGCGGCGTACGCTTTTCAGAAAAACGAGCTACAGGTTTTGGAAGAATGAGGGCCGGGTCCGCGATTTTGGCCGATAACCGGCGAAGCATCCAGCAGTTTAAGCGGTTGAGAAAGATGCCAATAGAGCAGCCGCCGGGTTAGGCGATAGCTGATGGTGCAGCAATTGCTTTTAACAAGCTCAACGAATCTTTCCTTTTGCCGGATGTGGTGGACGTTGTACCCAAACAAAATTGCTTTTCGGGCGATTGTCTTCCTGGGGTTTGGGTTCTTTTGGAATTGATGAACACTCAGCGGCGTAAGGACCAAGGAAGGTCGACAATGTCGAAGTGTAAACGTTGGTTCACCGCAGGCGCTGTTTGCACGATAGTTGCGTTCGGACTCACAGCCGTCTCCGCGGCTCAAACGACGATCAGTACGGGAAGTATTGTTGGAACAGTGACCGATCCCTCTGGAGCCGTGGTCAGCGGAGCCAAAGTCACCATCACCAATAAAGGAACGGGCCAAGCCATCACTACGACCACCACCACCGCCGGTGCGTATACATCCGGCGCGCTCAGTCCTGGGAATTACCAGGTCCGGATTGAGGGGCAGGGCTTCAAGACCGTGGAATTTCCGGTCACCGTGCAGGTGAACACGACTGCCTCCGGGAACGTTAAGCTCGAAGTCGGCCAGAGCGCGCAGGTGGTCGAGGTCCAGGGGGCCGAAGTCGCGGTGAATACGGAGCAGGCCACAGTTCAGGGCGTTCTCACGGCCGAACAGATTGAGAACCTGCCGATCAACGGACGCAACTTCCTTGATCTCGCGCAGCTCGAGCCGGGAGTGCAGATACAGGATGGCGGCACGTTTGACCCGACCAAGAACGGATTCTCCTCCGTTTCGTTCAGCGGGCGTTTCGGTCGCACTGCCCGCATCGAGGTAGACGGCGTCGATATCAGCGATGAGACCGTCGGTACGACCACGCAGAACCTTCCGCTCGGAGCCATACAGGAAAGCTCCCTCCAGCAGTCCTCGCTCGACCTCTCGACTGAGCTGACGTCCTCCGGATCCGTCAACGTAACCACGAAGTCGGGGACGAACTCGCTCCATGGGGAGGGCTTCTACTTCTTCCGAGATCAGAGCCTGAACGCGAATCTGCCGGGCGCTTCCAAGAATCCGTTTCAGAGAAATCAGTTTGGCGGCAGCCTTGGCGGTCCCATTATCAAAGACAAGCTGTTTTTCTTCTTCGATGCGGAGCGCACCAAACAAGACCTGCTCGACCCGGTGATTCCCGGCGGGCCATTCACAGGGTCGACGGGAAGCTTCAACTCACCGTTCCGCGAGACCGAAACGATAGGGCGCGTCGATTGGCAACCCGGAAAGTACAGGGCCTTCTATCGCTTTACCTACGATCAAAATAAGTCGGTTCTGCCGTTCATTCCGAATTCGTTCCAGCCGTTTGCGAATGTGGATCACGCGCGAGGGCATGTGGTGGGTGTGGATTTCAGTACCGGGAGTTTTGCCCACAGCTTTCGGGCAGGATACACGAAGTTTGAGAATGGGATTACCGACGCAGTCACTGGATCCACCATTTTCAATCCAGCCCCTGGTATCGAATTGGCTATTGGATCTGACCCCAACTGCTTGACCGCGGGAGCAGATGTCTTCTGCTCAGGGCCGAACTTCCTCGCGCCTCAGGCGACAATGCAATCCAATAAGCAGGTCAAGTACGACGGGACGCGGGCCTACAAAAATCACATCTTTCGCTTCGGTGCTGGCCTGGACCACATTCAGGGCGGCGGGTATGCGAAGTTCCTGGGACTCGCGCCAGCTGTCGGCGCATTCAACATCACTCCTTCATGCGTGACTGCACAAAATTGCCCCTTTACCGGCGGCGCATCGAATCCGCTCAATTATCCTGCCACGAATGTGAACCTTGGAAACGGACAGGGTTTCTCTTCGGAGAAAGCTGCGTTCGGCCTGCCAGGTGGAGGACTAGGCCCGGATAATCGCTTCTCGTGGTACATCGGGGACTCTTGGAAGATAAAGCCGACGTTTACGCTGACGCTGGGGCTGCGGTACGTCCGCGACACGGGGCGTACGGACAGCGATCTTGGACCGATTCCCGCGTTAAATCAGTTCAACTACAGCAACCAGTACTACACGTACCGCGGCTTGGGGAATAGAGTTCGGCAGCCGAACGCCAATTTCGCGCCGCAGTTGGGATTTGCTTGGGACACCTCAGGCAAGGGCACTACTGTCATTCGCGGAGGTATTGGGCTGTTCTACGAGAACTCGATCTGGAACAACAACCTGTTCGATCGCCCAGCACGGCTCCAGAAGGGCTTGTTCCTGGGGATCTCGCCTGTCTGCTCGGATGGGCAGCCGCAGACGCTTTCGTTTACTTCTTCGGTCGATCCAAACGGTATTTGTGGGCAGCCGATCGGTAGTGTGGCATCGGATATTGTCACGCTCCAGCAGGATTATCAGGCTGCTACCCTGACAGCAGGTCCCGCTCAGAATGGAGCTTACATCGGGAATACGCTGGCCGATGGCATTGATGTGACCAGCACAAATCTTTTCGCTCCCAACTACGTGACCCCGCGTTCGGTGCAGATGAACATCGGATTTCAGAAACAGATTCGCCGAGGATCAGTTCTTACGATGGACCTTCTCCGGAATGTTTCTACACACAACATGCTCAGCCTGGACACTAACCATGTTGGTGATGCGAGGAGCCTTGCAGTCCAACAGAACCTTGCTAATGCGCAGGCGGCGATCCTCGAAACTCTATCAGATTGCGGAGCTGCAACTATCGAGGCGGCTCTCGCTGCCAACGGTTGCCTCGGGCTTCACCCCGACGGCAGCCGACTTACCATTGCTGACTTTGCGTCTCATCCCTCGCCATTAGGGCCAAACGGAACCGCACATCAGCTCGATTCCGGATACGTAGCCTGCGCGGGTTTTCCGTGTCCGACGGCCGCCTTCTCCGGCTTTAATCCGAACCTTGGGACCAATCAGATGCTGTTCCCGATCGGGCGTTCGGTCTACAACGGTTTGCAGATGACATTCAAGCAAGATGTCAACAAGCCATTCATCGGTGTGAAGTACATGAACCTGCAAGTTTCGTACGCGCTCTCAAGGTATGTTGCTACGGCGCGCGATAGCGACTTCATCAATTTCCCCTACGATAACGCGAATCCTCTGAAGTATCTTGGCCCGAACGGTCTGGATCGTACGCACCAACTTTCATTCGGCGGAGTGATGGATCTGCCAATGCGCTTCCGGATGAGCGTTATTGGTCATTTCGATAGTCCGTTGCCTTTGGATGTCCGAATCCCTGCCGGGGGGAATGCGGGCAGTATCTTCCAGTCGGACTTGACCGGAGATGGAACCGGAGATGGTTCTCTCCCGTCGAATGGTGGCTATGGTGATCTGTTGCCGGGAACAAAAGAAGGATCGTTCGGCCGCGATTTCGGGGTCAATGGTCTGAACCAGAAGATCAGTGCGTTCAATACCACGATGGTGGGCCAACTCACCCCCGCGGGGCAGGCTTTAGTGACAAACCACCTAATGACTCAGGATGAGTTAGTTAAGCTGGGTGCTGTTGTCAACGGCGGTGCGACCATAGCCTCTGCGCCCGCCGGTGCCGTCGGACAGAGCTGGCTGAAAACGGTCGATCTCGGACTGAATTGGGGATATAAGATCAAGGAGACCGTCGAACTGCGACCAGGCGTTACCATCTTCAACGTATTCAACTTTGCAAACTTCACCGGTCCTGCCGCTCCATTCAGCCCCGTCCTGGATGGCAGTGTCGGTTCTCCCAATGGAACCACGAACGCAGCGCTGCATGGCTCCGAGGGAAATTCGTTGCGACTGGGGCTTGGCTCGGGGGTGAACGCGCTTGGCGCTCCGCGCGCGATCGAGTTTCAGTTGAAACTCAACTTTTGATTTCCCACTCAGCATTGGGCACCTGGTTTGGATAAGTGGCCATCTTTGAGATGACCACTTTTTTCGGTCAAGAAATTGCGCATTGAACTTCGGGTTTGCCGCATCTGGCGCGGATCACAGCCGCGCACCGCGAGCTTTGTGTACAATGCGGGCATGTCGTTTCGCGCTCCCCATGGGAATCCTAACGCCAAGCGCGGCCGCACTCCGCCGCCGGAAGATACGTTTGAAGAAGCGTCCTTCTTGAAAACTCTCGGCGAAAAACAGAAGCCGGTCACCATCAAATTGATGGACGGACAAATCGTTCAGGGATGGATCGAGTACTACGACAAGAACATGGTCCGTCTGACCCGGCAAGGTGCGCCGAACCTGTTCATCTTCAAGCACGAGATCATGTACATCGCCGAGGACGGCGCCAAAAAGAAAGGATCTTAGCCTCAGGTTATTCTCAAGGCGTAATTGCCCAGGCCCGATTTCATCGAAGACCGAAAACTCAGCACCTGTGAACGATACCTCCAACTCCAGCTTCCTCCCCGAAATGTCGGCCATTGCGCGCGAAGCGGGCGCTCTCCTCATGCAGTACTTTCATCAGGGGCTCAAGATTGAGTACAAGGGCGACGCGGATCTCGTCACCGCGGCCGATCGCGCCTCAGAAGCGCTGATTCGCGAACGCGTCGCGAAGCAGTTTCCGTCACACGACGTGATGGGCGAAGAGCAGGGACTGAAAGATCGCGGGGGCGCGTACCGGTGGTACGTCGATCCGCTCGACGGGACTACTAATTTTGCTCACGGATTCCCGGTATTCGCGGTTTCGATGGCCATTGAGCACCGTACCGAGAACGCGCAGGACCGGATCGTTGGTGTCGTCTACGATCCTACCCGCGATGAGTTGTTCAGCGCCGAAAGGGGCAAGGGCGCACAGCTTAACGGCAAGCCGATCCACGTTTCGAAAACCAGCCATCTAAAAGAATGCCTCGTGGCTACCGGATTCCCCAGCCACAAGCGCCACAAGAATCCGAACATTTTCTTCTATCACCAGATCACGCTTCGCACGCATGGCGTTCGCCGCGCCGGATCTGCTGCTTTGGACCTTTGCAATGTGGCGTGCGGGCGCTTCGATGGATTCTGGGAGTTCAATCTCAATCCCTGGGACACCGCCGCAGGGGTGCTCATCGTCGAAGAAGCTGGCGGGAAGGTGAGCCGCTTCGACGGATCTCCATTTGAGCTCAACAGCACCGAGACTCTGGCTTCCAATGCGCTGCTGCACGATGCGTTTCTACATGAATTTAAGGAGATTTTTGCAGGACGCGGGTTGGAGCCTTTGCCGGATCCGCGGCTCTACGAGCGCTGACGGGCGGACCTCCGACTTTCAGACCGGCACAGTGCAGTCCCTCCCTGGATTCGGAGTTACAATAAGGTATGTGGGAACGGCGGCTCCGCGCCGCCGTCTAATTCTGGGATCCTCTGGCTGACCGTGATTCAATCACTCCTCGAACGCAAGATTGAAAAACGCCCCGACAAAGTTCGTTTGCAGGGCCGCATTCTGTTTCTTACTGAAGACCCGGAACTCATCAAACGTCAGCTCGCCGGCGAAGATTTGCCTTGGGATACGAAGAATTCCGCCAACAATCCCAA
>Ga0335071_10002914_pt1 | contig 18178 bp, 14 predicted proteins | sample Lox_Sample_15_FD_206724 | JGI IMG/M metagenome (GOLD analysis project Ga0335071, IMG submission 206724) | Soil microbial communities from Loxahatchee National Wildlife Refuge, Florida, United States - Lox_Sample_1.5 | ecosystem: Environmental > Terrestrial > Soil > Wetlands | place: USA... | reverse complement strand
GGCCGGCAGCTTCGTGCTCCAGCCGTAGCGCCGGTCCCACCGGGACTCGGGGAGGGGTCGCCCCGGCCCCTCCCCTCCTCGTTTCCGCCCATGCGGCCATTCCTCGAGCAGTGCACCAACGGCCTGGCGGTGGGCAGCATCTACGCCCTCATCGCCCTCGGCTACACCATGGTGTACGGGGTGCTGAAGCTCATCAACTTCGCTCACGGCGACCTGTTCACCTACGGCGCTTACCTGGGCATGACGCTGCTCACCTCCCTGCTCCTCCACGAGCGGCTGGGGATAGGGCCCGGGCTGCTGGTGCTGGCCCTGATGGTGATGGGGCTGGTGGCGCTGCTGGGCGTCCTCCTGGAGCGCGTCGCCTACCGGCCGGTGCGGAGCTCACCCCGCCTCAACGCGGTGGTCTCGGCGCTGGGCGCCTCCATCTTCCTGCAGAACGGGCTGATGCTGGTCTACGGCGCGCGCTACCAGGTCTACCCTGACGTGCTCCCGCAGACCGCCTTCTCGATCCTCGGCCTCCACGTCCCCGTACTGCGCGTGGGGGTGGTGCTCGCCTCGGTGGCCATGATGGCCGTCCTCTACTTCTTCGTGCAGCGCACCCGCTTGGGCGCCGCCGTCCGCGCCGTGGCCATCGACCCCGACGCCGCCCGCCTCATGGGCATCGACGTGAACAAGATCATCATGCTGGTCTTCGTGATCGGGCCGGCGTTGGGCGGCGCCGCCGGGCTCCTGGTCGGCCTGTACTACGGCCAGATCTCCTTCACCATGGGCTGGACGTACGGCATGAAGGCCTTCACCGCCGCCATCCTGGGCGGCATCGGCAACATCCCCGGTGCCATGCTGGGCGGCCTGCTCCTCGGCCTCATCGAGGCCCTGGGCGCGGCCTACCTCTCCATGGCCTGGCGCGACGCCATCGCGTACGGCGTGCTCATCCTCATCCTCATCGTCCGGCCCTCGGGTCTGTTGGGCGAGCGGGTGGCCGACAAGGTATGAACCGCCGCCTGGCGCTGATCTACGGGATCGCCGCGGCCGCCCTGGCGGTGGTCCCCCTCCTCGCCGGCCTGTCGCCGGATGGGCGCTACTGGGTCGAGGTGCTGAACAACGTCGGCCTCTACGCGCTGCTGGCCCTCTCCCTCAACGTCATCCTCGGCGATGCCGGGCTCTTCAACATGGGCCACGCCGCCTTCTACGCGGTGGGGGCCTACACCGCCGCCATCTTCAACACGCGCCTGGGCGTACCGATCCTCTGGACCCTGCCGCTCTCCGGCGCCGTGGCGGCCTTGTTCGCCGTGCTGGTGGCCCGCCCGGTGGTCCACCTGCGCGGCGACTACCTGCTCATCGTCACCATCGGCATGGGCGAGATCGTACGCATCGCCCTGGTCAACAACGTCTTCGGCTTGACCGGCGGCGCCAACGGCATCATCGGCATCGCCCGCCCGTCGCTCTTCGGACACCGCATCCGAAGATCCGAGGAGTTCTTCTACCTGATCTGGGGCTTCGTGGCCTTGACGGTCTTCCTCTTCCACCGTCTGGCCCGCTCCCGCTTCGGCCGCGCGCTCAACTACCTGCGCGAGGACGAGATCGCCGCGGAGGGGAGCGGGGTGCCCACCGCCCGCCACCGGCTCAAGGTCTTTGCGCTGGGGGCGGCATGGGCGGGCATGACCGGGACCCTCTTCGCCGCGAAGATGACCTCCATCTCGCCCGAGTCGTTCGGCGTGGGCGAGTCGGTCCAGCTCTTCGCCATGGTCATCCTGGGAGGGTCCGGCTCCATCCCCGGGGTGGTCGCCGGCGCGGCCATGCTCACCGGGCTCTCCGAGGTCTTCCGCGGATTCGCCAGCGCCCGCATGCTGGTGGTGGGCGCGGCCATGGTGCTGATGATGGCAGTCCGGCCGCAAGGGCTCTTCCCCGTGCACCTGCCGCGCTTCCGGGCCGCCGATCTGCCCTCGCCGGGGCCCGGGGCGCCGGAGCGGGAGGCGCTGCCGTGAGCCGCCCACTCCTCCGGGTCGAGGGGGTGTCGAAGAGCTTCGGCGGCCTGCGGGCCGTCGACCACGTCTCCTTCGACGTGGCACCGAACACGGTGATCGGCCTCATCGGCCCGAACGGCGCCGGCAAGACCACCACCTTCAACCTCATCACCGGGAACCACCGCGTCGACGAGGGAACGATCCTCTTCGAGGGACGGTCGGTCACCGGGCTGCGCCCCCACCGGATCGTCTCGTTGGGCATCGCCCGCACCTTCCAGAACATCCGGCTCTTCCAGCAGCTCTCCGCGGTGGAGAACGTGCTCTCCGGCCGTCACTGCCGCACCCGCGGAGGCCTCCTGGCGGCCATGCTCCGGCCGCCCGGGCAGGTGCGACAGGAGAAGGCCGCGCTGGAGCGGGTGGCCGAGGAGCTCTCCTTCGTCGGCCTCCGCTCCCGGGCCATCGAGCTGGCCGGGAGCCTCTCTCATGGCGACCGGAGGCGGCTGGAGATCGCCCGGGCCCTGGCCACCGATCCCAAGCTGCTCGTCCTCGACGAGCCAGCCGGTGGGATGAACGAGCAGGAGACGGACGACCTGGTGGGACTCATCGGCCGGATCCGCGAGCGCGGCATCACCGTGCTCCTCATCGAGCACGACATGAGCCTGGTCATGCGGGCTTGCATGCGGATCGTGGTCCTGGAGTACGGGGTGAAGATCGCCGAGGGGACGCCGGCCGAGATCCAGCGCGACCCGAAGGTGATCGAGGCCTACCTGGGCACGGAGGAGGCCTGAGCATGGGCGCGCCGATGCTCGAGATCCGCGGCCTCGAGGTCCGCTACGGCGGCGTGTGCGCGCTGCACGGCATCGATCTGAGGGTGCAGGAAGGTGAGATCGTCACCCTCCTGGGCGCCAACGGCGCCGGCAAGTCGACCACCCTGCGCACGGTGAGCGGCCTGCTCAGGCCATCGGCGGGCCGGATCCTCTACCAGGGGCGCGACGTGCACGCCGTCCCTGCCCACGAGCTGGTACATCAGGGCATCGCCCACGCGCCCGAGGGTCGACGGCTGTTCGGGACGCTCACCGTCCAGGAGAACCTGACCCTGGGCGCCTTCACCCGCAAGGATGCGCGGCGAGTGGCCGAAACCGTGAGCTGGGTGATGAGCCTGTTCCCCGCGCTCCGCGGGCGCGAGCAGCAACTGGCCGGGACGCTCTCCGGCGGCGAGCAGCAGATGCTGGCCATAGCCCGGGCGCTGATGGGCAATCCCCGCCTGCTCCTCCTCGACGAGCCGTCGCTGGGCCTGGCCCCGCTGGTGGTGAAGACCATCTTCCGCACCATCCGCGAGATCAACCAGGCGCGCAGCGTGACCATCGTGCTGGTCGAGCAGAACGCTCGCGCCGCTCTCCGGCTCGCCCATCGCGGTTACGTGATGGAGGTCGGCCGGATCGTGCTCGAGGACTCCGCCGCCGCCCTGGCCGCCAACCCGAGGGTCCAGGGGGCCTACCTGGGCGGGCGCGCGCGCTGAGCCGGCCTCCGGGATCCCGGCCCCCTCGACGAGCGCGCGGAGCATCGCCCCGTTGCGCCGCGATGGCCGCGACCACCCAGGCGTCCCCGGAGACGGTCGCTCCCTGACGCGGAGGTCCCGCTCAGGGAGCGGCGGACGCGACGACGGTCGCGCTGGGCGTCTGCTGGACGGCCGGGCCGCCCCAGACTGTGGCGGCAAACGCAGCGGCCAGGGCGAAGCAGAACCCGAGGATGGCGGGTCCGCGGAGAGCGTCACGCAGCGAGTGGTCACGGCGGTTCGGTGCGATTCCGGTGAGGGCCAGCATGACGACCTCCTGTCGATCCGACTGGAGGCGACCTCACACCTGACGGCCCCGGCTGGGTATGGCGTCTGCGCTCGCCCGACCTTGCCGAGCCTCTCGGGCATCGTCGAGCCTGGGGTTGAGCAGCCCGGTCGAAGGTCGCGACGGCGGGTGGGACCACGGCGCAGGGTTCGGTGCGTCGCTGGCAGCGCTGTGCCCGCGAACCTTCTCCACGCGGCTTAGACGAAAGAAACCCCCTGCAACTGGACGGGGTTGCAGGGGGCACAGTTGGTGACCCGTACGGGACTTGAACCCATGTTTTCGGCGTGAGAGGCCGACGTCCTAACCGCTAGACTAACGGGCCACTGACCTCACTTTCCTCTGGCCCCGATCGCCGGGCAGGCGGCGCGGCGGGGCAATGCGGCTGGCTGGGGAACTAGGACTCGAACCTAGATAGCCAGATCCAGAGTCTGGCGTCCTGCCGTTAGACGATTCCCCAATACCTCCTCACTTCCGCTTCACGAGCACGAAGATCCGGACCTCGCCCTTCGCCTCGTAGATGTTCACTCCCTCCCAGGCGCCCACCTTTGCGTCGGGGTTGTCGATGTGCACCGCCCTCACCCCAGGCTGGTCGACGATGGGCCGCCTGGTATACCGCGGAGGATACGTCAGTCGATAGAACCGGATGGTCTCGTCCCAGCTTTTCGGGATCGAGTACCGATTCTCGGCCACCTTCTCCGCGCCGTCCGGAAGCAGCACCCCGGCCACCCGGAGGTCGGCGAGGGCGAGCACCGGCAGGGTCGCGAGGACCCCTGCGAGGGCGGCCTTATATCGGGGAGAAAGGGGCAAGGTCAAGGCTTCCCGTGTACCGGTCCCGGCGGCGGCCGTCAACGTCGTCGCCTCCCGGCGGGGCCGCCGGACCGGGAGCCGCGATATTCGGCCGCACCCTCCCCCTCGGCCGCTGGCCGGGCCAGCTTTAGCGCCAGACGCCGATCAGCCGGCCCTTGAACCCCGGCTCGCGCAGGCGCACCCCGCCACGCCTCCAGGCTGTGGCGGCGTGCGGGCCGATCCAGAAGCCCCGGGGGTCGCTCCGCCGCCAGCTCTTCTTGAAGAGGTCCTGGACCTCCGAGAACAGGACCTTCAGGGCGTGCGGCTTCCCCAGCCGGCTGCCGGGGTCGTCGGTCACCTCCAGCTCGGCCCAGAGCCGGCCGGCCAGGAGCTCCCCCTCGGCGTTGGGCAAGGACCGCTCGTAGTGGAACACCGGCGAGGGGACCTCCTCGATCTTCAGCATCCCCTTGTCCGGCCCCCGCTTCACCGCGTGCACCACCACCGGCCCGAGCCGCTCCACCGCCAGGTAGTAGGCCTCGCCGCCCAGCCGGTCGGGCGCGTCCTCGTCCGCCTTGAGCGGCGCGTAGCCGGGCGGGATGAGCTCGGGATAGACGGTCACCTCCCGCCGGGCCAGGAGGCGGAACAGCGACCGCTCGTCCTCGGGCAGCATGAAGTAGTGCAGGGTCGCGCCCATGGCGAGCAGGATACCTCGGGCCGCCCTCCCCTACACCCGCGCCGCCAGGGCCTCGTAGCTCTGGGCGATGCGGGTGGCCAGGATGAGCAGCTCGCCCACCCCATCGGCGTCGACCAGCTCGCCTCGCCCCCCGTCGGCGTAGAGGACATTCACAACTCGTCCCAGTGCCAGGATGGGCACCAGGAGCGCGTTGGCCGGGACGCCGCCCCCCAGGGCCTTGAGCATGCGGACATTGGCCTCGGTGCGCGGCAGCGGACCGAGGAAGTGAGCCCGGGTACGCACCACCGTGTCCAGGACCCCCGGCGTCCCCAGCCGCAGGCGGATGGCGCCCACGTCCCGCCCGGCCAGGGCCTCGCCCAGGCCCGCCCACCCCTGGACCGCGCCCCGGTGCACGGTGAAGAGGACGGCGCGGCGGAGCCGGGACCGCGCGTAGCGCAGCACCACCTGGGCGATGGCGTCCCGCCCGGCGGCGCCGCGGAGCGCACCCACCGCCTGGTCGAAGGCCAGGGGCTCGGGCTCCAGCTCCTCGACGAGGTCGATCACGCCGTCGTCGCCGCCGTCCGCCGGCTGGCTCTCTCCGCCCCGCGTCGCGGCCGCGGCCAGGCCGCCGTAGAGCTCCTCGAACTCCGCCTCGTCCATGAGGTCGGCGGCGGGCGCGGCGGCGTCGGCCGCCGCACGGGTCGGCGTGGGGATGCGGCCGGCGCCGGGCTCGACGTCGAGCTCGACACCGCGGAGCTGCCGGACCAGCCCGTAGGCGCCCCGCAGCAGCGCCCAGATGCGGGCCTCGGCCGCCAGGACCGGCGCCACCTCCTTGTCGGTGGCGAAGGCCACCTCGTCGAGCATGGCCAGGTCGGTGGGATCGCAGGCCAGGGCGGTCAGCCGGCGCCCCTCGAGCCGCACCGGGACCAGCTCCCAGCGATCGGCCAGCACAGCCGGCACGGCCCGCAACGCCTCGCGCTCCGGGCGCACCGGACCCGCGTGGAAGGGGCAGCCGCGCCGCCGGCCCAGGGCGCGGGCCAGGGTCTCCTCGGTCACCGCCCCGTGCTCGAGCAGGTTGGTGCCCAGCCGGCCGCCGAAGATGACCTGGGCCTGGAGCGCCTCCCTGACCGCGGTGGGCGCGCAGGCGCCCTCCTCGACCAGCAGCTCGCCTATCCGCCGGGCCACGTCCACCATCATACGCCCGGCCTAAGACGCGACCCGATCCTCCCCGGCCTGGTGAGCCGCTCCGGGTCGAGCAGCCGCCGGGCCTCGGCCGCCGACAGCCCGGCCCGCGCCGCCGCCACCTCGGCGATGGGCCGCCCGCTGGCCAGCGCCGCCTTCACCACCTCGGCCGCGGCCTCGTAGCCGATCCGCGGCGCCAGCGCGGTGGCCAGGCTCACCGTCCGCGCGGCGTGGCCCCGGCAACGCGCCGGATCGGCCTCCAGCCCCCGGGCGCAGCGGCGGTCGAAGGCGCGCACCGCCGCGGCCAGGATCTGCAGGGCGTGGCAGAGGTCGAAGGCCACCAGCGGCATCATGACGTTGAGCTCCAGCTGGCCGCCACTCGCCGCCCAGGCCACCGCGCCGTCGAGGGCCACCACCTGGTAGGCCACCATGGCCAGCATCTCGGCCATGGAGGGGTTCACCTTCCCCGGCATGATCGACGAGCCGGGCTGCACCGCCGGGATGCGCAGCTCGGAGAGGCCGGTGGCCGGGCCGCTGGCCAGCAGTCGCACGTCGCCGCCGATGCGCAGCAGCTCCAGGGCCGCCACCCGCAGCGCGCCGGCCAGGGCCACGAAGGGCGCCAAGGACTGCATGGCGTAGAAGGGGTTGGGCGCGAGCTGGAGCGGGACACGGGTGAGGTCGGAGAGCTCCTCGGCCATGAAGGCGGCGTAGCGCGGGTGGGCGTTGAGCCCGGTGCCGACCGCCGTGCCGCCGATGCCCAGCAGCGAGAGCTCGGGGAGCGCATCGCGCACCCGCCCGGCGGCGGCTCCGAGGGCGGCGGCCCAGCCCGAGACCTCCTGGCCCAGCCGGATGGGCGTCGCGTCCATGAGGTGGGTCCGCCCCGCCTTGACGATCCCGTCCCAGCGCTGCGCCTTGGTCGCGAAGGTGGCCGAGAGGCCGGAGAGCGCCTCGATCACCGCCGGGGCGAGCTCCAGCGCCGCCAGCCGGATGGCGGTGGGGACCACGTCGTTGGTGGACTGGGCCAGGTTGACGTCGTCGTTGGGGTGGACCCGTCGCCGCCCCGTCGGCCGGCCCAGGATCTCGTTGGCCCGGTGGGCCAGCACCTCGTTCACGTTCATGTTGTGCGAGGTGCCGGCTCCTGCCTGGTACACGTCCACCACGAACTCGCCGCGGTGGCGCCCGGCCAGCACCTCGCGGGCCGCCCGCTCGATGGCCCGCGCCTTGGATCGCGGGAGGAGGCCGAGCGCCGCGTTCACCCGGGCAGCGGCCAGCTTCACGCGGACGGTGGCCTCGAGAAAGGCGGGGTGGGAGCGGAGCCCGGAGATGGGGAAGTTCGCCACCGCCCGCGCCGTCTGGGCGCCGTACATGGCCCGGGCGGGAACCTCCACCTCACCCAGGGTGTCCCGCTCCAGGCGAGCGCGCGCAGCCGGCCTTCGCTTGGCGATGGGCATGGCAGCCTCCTACCGCTCACTCTAGCCACCGGGCCCGGCCACGCGCCACGGAGTGCACCCCGATGCATCGCGGCGATTGCCCCATCCGCCCCGACCGGACTGCCCACCGGTCGCAGGTAAACTCGGCGTCCTTGTCGCCCGGGGCACGGCGCCCACCGCGCCGCCCGCGGTTGCGCAACGAGCCGGGCCACCCATATCGCCGGTCGACGAGCTCCCGGCCCGTCCGCCGGCGTTCCTCGTCAGCGTCGTTCTCGGCGACCTCGCCCTCCCCTCGACGCGGACCTCCGCGCCGTGCACGGGCTTGCCCCCGACCACGTGTCCCCCGACGCCGAGCCCAGCTGGTGCCGGCGCGGGGAGATCCCGGTCCGCGCGGAGTCCCGCCCTGGCGCCTTCGAACCGGGGTCGCCGGGCGGGCGATCTGCGGCCCCTGCACGGGGAGGTCTCCGGGCCCGGCCACGGCTTCCTCCCCCAATACCCGGGCCGTCCTCGGCCTCAGGGAGGCGAGAGGGCCACGCCGAGCCGCGCCGCCAGCCGCCGGAAGCCGAGCTCTGCCTTGCCGTCCTCGATCTCCCCGGCGTCGCAGGCGCGGATGGCGTCGACCAGGGTCCTCCACTGGAGGTGCGAGCCTTCCTCCAGCGGCGAGCCGTCGCCCTCGTGGGGTGCGTCGAGCACGTCCGGGCCCGCCCCGCGCACGACCTCCACTTCGAACACGTGGATCTTCTCGGAGACGATGCCGGGAAGGGGGAAGAAGGGCCCACCCAGGGGGCGGAGGGCGGCTGGGTCGAGCGACAGCCCGGCCTCCTCGCGCGCCTCCTCGGCGGCGCGGTGCCGGAGGGCCTCCAGGCCGAGCTCGCCCGGCTCGAGCACGCCGGCCACGATCTCCTCGATGAGCAGGTACTCCGGCTCGGGAAGGGCGGTGGTCCTGCCCCGCCGGAAGTAGGTCGCCGCCCGGAGCTGGTGACGGGTGAGCACCTCCACCCCGCGCGCGGTCCTGGCCCAGATCACCAGCGCCACCGCGTCCAGGGTGGGCCGGTCGATGACGTCGATCTTGTACTCGGGCGAGGTGGAGCCGTCGGTGCGGCGGTTCTGGGCCCGGAGCCGCTTCAGGCGGAGGAAGCCCTCGTCCAGCTTGCCGCGGGCGGTGTAGTCCTCGATCACCTCGATGGCGCGGACCTTGTGCATGGCCTAGCTCGCCACCGCCTCGAAGGCCAGCGGCCGGTACAGCTCGGCGGCCTTGGGCGCGATCCGCTCGGCGTGGGCGGCCAGGTACTCGGCCGGCGTGGGGAGCCGCCCCAGCCGCGCCGCAACCGCGCCCAGCTCCGCAGAGCCGAGGAACACCTTGGCCCCCTTGCCCATGCGGTCGTCGAAGTTCCGGGTGGAGGTGGAATAGACGGTGGCGCCGTCCGGCACCCGCGCCTGGTTCCCCATGCACAGCGAGCACCCGGCCACCTCGATGCGGGCCCCGATCTGCGAGTAGGCCGAGAAGTAGGCCTCCTCGCGGAGCCTCTCCTGGTCCATCCGCGTGGGCGGGCAGATCCAGGTGCGCACCGCCCCGCCGCCCTGCGCCCCTGGCCCCTTCCACAGCTCGCCGGCCGCCCGGAAGTGGCCGATGTTGGTCATGCAGGAGCCCAGGAACACGTCATCGATGCGAGTGCCCTGGACCTCGGAGAGCGGGCGCACGTCGTCCGGGTCGTTGGGGCAGGCGAGCAACGGCTCGGTGATCCCCTCCAGGTCGATGTCGATCTCCGCGGCGTAGCTCGCGCCCGGGTCGGCGCGGAGCAGCTCGGGCCTGGCCAGCCACCGATCCATGGCCTCGATGCGCCGCTCCAGCGCGCTCCGGTCGCCGTAGCCCTGGGCCAGAAGGCTGCGGAGCAGGGCGGCGCTGGAGCGCAGGTGCGCGGCCACGGTCTCCTCGGAGAGGTCGACGGTGGCCGCCGCGGCGCTCCGCTCGGCCGAGGCGTCGGTGAGCTCGAAGGCCTGCTCCATGGTGAGGTGGGGCAGCCCCTCCATCTCCAGGATCCGGCCGGCGAAGACGTTCTTCTTGTTCTTCTTGGGCACGGTGAGCAGCCCCTGCCTCGTGGCCACGTAGGGGATGGCGTTCACCAGGTCGCGCAGGGTGATGCCGGGGCGGAGCGAGCCCCTGAAGCGCACCCGCACGCTCTCGGGCATGTCCAGGGGCATGAACCCGAGCGCCGCCCCGAAGGCCACCAGGCCGGAGCCGGCCGGGAAGGAGATGCCGGTCGGGAAGCGGGTGTGGGAGTCGCCGCCGGTCCCCACCGTGTCCGGGAGGAGCATGCGGTTCAGCCAGGAGTGGATGACCCCGTCGCCGGGCCGGAGTGAGACCCCGCCGCGCGCACGGACGAAGTCCGGCAGCGCCCGCTGCATCCGGATGTCGGCCGGCTTGGGGTAGGCCGCGGTGTGGCAGAACGACTGCATCACCAGCGGCGCCTGGAAACGGAGGCAGGCCAGCTCGGTCAGCTCGTCCGCGGTCATGGGGCCGGTCGTGTCCTGCGAGCCCACCGTGGCGAGCCGCGGCTCGTAGTAGCCGCCCGGCAGCGCGCCCGGGAGCGAGGCCGCTCGCCCCACCACCTTCTGGGCCAGGGTGTAGCGTTGACCCGGCGCGGGGACGGGGTTCTGCGGGCGGGCGAAGAGGTCGGAGGGCGGGAGGCCCAGCGCCTCGCGGGCGCGGGCGGTGAGGGCCCGTCCCACGATGAGCGGCACGCGGCCGCCGGCGCGGTACTCGTCGGCCAGGGTGGCCGGCTCCAGCCGGAAGGTGGCCAGCACCTCGCCCGAGCCCTCGGCCCGCAGCTCGCCGGTCCTCGTGTCCACCACCACCCGGTCGCCGGTCCTGAGCCGCGAGACGTCGGTGCGGATGGGCAGCGCGCCCGAGTCCTGGGCGGTGTTGAAGAAGATGGGGGCGATGGACCCGCCCATCACCACCCCGCCCCTCCGCTTGTTGGGCACGAAGGGGATGTCCTCGCCGATGTGCCAGAGCACCGAGTTGCAGGCCGACTTGCGGGAGGAGCCGGTACCCACCACGTCGCCCACGAAGGCCACGGCCCCGCCCTGGGCGCGCAGCGCGGCCAGGGCGGCCAGGCCTCCGGGGAAGCGGCTCTTCCCCATGGCCAGGGCGTGCAGCGGGATGTCGGGGCGGGTGGCGGCGTCGCCCGCCGGAGAGAGGTCGTCGGTGTTGATCTCGCCGTCCACCTTGTAGATGGCCACCGGGATCCGGGAAGGCAGGACGGGACGCTCGGTGAACCACTCCGCCGCCGCCCAGCTCTCCAGCACCTTCCTCGCCGCCGGGTTCCGGCCGGCCCGCTCCACCACCCGCGCCAGGCCGTCGTGCACGTACAGGGTCCGGGCCAGGGCCCGCGCCGCCACGTCGCGGAGCCCCGGGTCCTCCAGTACCTCCAAGAGCGGGGGCACGTTGTACCCCCCCATCATGGTCCCCAGCAGCTCGACGGCGACCTCCCGGGAGACGAGCGGAGAGCGGCGCTCGCCGCGGGCCACCGCCCCAAGAAAGGCCGCCTTCACCTCGGCGGCGGGATCGACCCCGGGCGCCACGCGATCCCGCAGGAGGGCGAGGAGGATCTGCTCCCCCGCGGCGGGCGGGCGCTCGAGGAGCGCGCACAGCTCGCGGGTCTGGGCTGCATCGAGCGGCCGCGGGGGAATGCCCAGCGCCTGGCGCTCGGCGACGTGCTTGCGGTAGGCCTCGATCACGGCTCGTCCTTTCGCCGGCGGCCTCGGGCGCCCCGGGCCGGGTGAGAGCCCCCCTCATAGCACGCGAACCATCGTGTTTCAGCCCACCCGCGCCCACCCGCCGGCGCTTCATTCGACGGCCGGGTCGGGCTAAGCTGCGACGCGGCATGGGGAAGCGCGCCGGCTCCGGGCGATTCCCTCGCCCCGCCGACGGCGGAGGAGTCCTTGGATCCCAGCGCGGCGCCATCCGCCCCCCGGTCAGGAGTGGAGGACCTCCGTCCCGGGGATCACGCCTTTCACCCCTATCTCACCCCCGGCGAGGCCGATGCGGTGGCCGCGCGGACGCTCTCCGCGGCGTTGCGCCGGGGGGAGGCAGGCCTGTGGCTCCACCGGTCGGGCGCTCCCGCCGCCGCCGCGCTGGCGGCGGTGGGCCTCGACCTCGCGGCGGAGGCTGCCCGCGGCGCGCTCGAGACCGTCTCGGCCGAGGACTTCCACCTGCCCGACGGCCGCTACCACCCGGAGCGGAGCCTGCACGGCTACCGCGAGCGGGTCCGGGCCGCCCGCGCCCGCGGCTACGCCGGGCTCACCCTGGTGAGCGACAGCACCGACCTCGCCGCCGGCCCGTGGGCGGTGGCCCTCCTCAGGTCCGAGGCCGAGGTGGGCCACGCCTTCACCGTCCCCCTGGCCGCGCTCTGCCAGCTCGACCGGTCGCGCGCCCCGGGGGGGATAGCCCTCGACCTGGCCCGGGCGCACCCGCTCCTCCTCCACCAGGGGAGGCTCGTGCGCAATGACGAGGTGGCGCCGCGCGAGGCCACCCTCGGCGAGGAGACCCCGTGCTCGGAGCTGGACCGGCTCCTCGACCGCTCCCTGCGGCGGGAGATGGGCGAGGCCGTGCTCCGCGACCGCGAGCGCCTCTACCGGCTCCTCACCGAGAACGCCCGGGACGTGCTCTTCCGGGTCCGCCTCGGACCACCCCCCTCCTTCGACTTCGTGGGCCCGGCCATCGCCGACATCTGCGGCTACACCCCCGAGGATCTCTACCGGGACGCAGGCCTGGCGGAGCGGATGATGCACCCGGACGACCGCCACATCTTCGCGGACCCGGTGGCGAACGCCTCCCGCGAGGGAGTGGTGGTGCGCTGGGTCCACCGGAACGGCCACCTGGTCCACGTCGAGCCGCGCGTGGTGGTGGTCCGCGACCCGCAGGGGCGACCGGTCGCCATGGAGGGCGTGATCCGCGACGTCAGCGCCCGGGTCCGCGTCGAGGAGGCGCTGCGCGAGAGCGAGGGGCGGCTGCGCGCGGTGGTCTCGGCGTTGGCCGAGGGGGTCCTCTTCTACGACGCCGAGGGGCGGATCGCCGATTGCAACGCCGCCGCCGAGCGGCTCCTGAGCCGGCCACGCGAGAGGCTCCTGGGGATGGCGCGCACCGAGGGCCTGCACGCGCTCCGCGACGACGGCACCCCCTACCCGCCCCACGACTACCCGGTCAACCGCACCTTCGACACCGGTGAGCCGGTTCGCGCCGCGCTCATGGGGCTCATCCAGCCCGACGGCAGCCTGCGCTGGCTCTCGGTCTCCTCCGAGCCGCTCCTGCCCGACGGCCGGACCCGCCCCCGCGGCGTGCTGGTCTCCTTCGCCGACATGACCACCGAGCGGCGCGCCTGGGTGGAGGTGCGGCGCCGCGAGGCCCAGCTCCGGCTGGCCATGGAGTGCGCCGGCCACGCCTTCTGGGAGCTCGATCTGGGGGACGGCTCGGCCCTGGCGGAGGGCGGCGGGCCGCCCCGGGAGGCGCGCGCGGTGGATGGCCTGCGCTGGATGGCGCTGGTCCACCCCGACGACCGCCGGCGCGCGGTGGCGGAGCTCGCGGCGCACGTGGAGGGGCGGACCCCGACCTACGTCTCCGAGCACCGGCTCCCCGGGCCGGACGGGAGCTGGCGCTGGGTCCTGACCCGCGGCCGGGCGGTGGCGCGCGACGAGGTCGGCCGGGCCACCCGGGTGGCCGGCACCCTCACCGACGTGACCGAGACCAAGGCGCTCCAGGAGCGGTTGCGCGTGGCCGACCGCCTGGCGGGGCTGGGCGCGCTGGCCGCCGGCGTGGCGCACGAGGTGAACAACCCCCTCGCCTACGTCTCGGCCAACCTGGCCGTGCTGGACGAGTCGCTGGAACGGCTGGCCGACGCCGCCGACGCCACCGAGGTCGAGGGCGCCGACGGCGGCCGGGTTCGCCTGGCGGACCTGCGCCAGGTGCTGCGCGAGGCCATGGACGGCGCAGCCCGGGTCCGCGGCATCGTCCGCGGCCTCCAACAGCTCGCCCAGCCATCACGCGGAGAGGAGCGTGCACCCGTGGAAGTCAAGACCGAGATCGAGGCCGCCATCGGCATCGCCCGGAACGAGATCGCGCACCGCGCCCGGCTGCGGGTCGAGCTACCCGACCGGCTCCCGCCGGTGCGCGCCGCACCGCACGAGCTGGGCCAGGTGTTCGTGAACCTGCTGGTCAACGCCGCCCAGGCCATCGCCGAGGGCCACGCCCAGGACCACGAGGTCCGCATCTGCGCCCGAGAGGAGGGCGGGAAGGTGGTGGTCGAGGTGAGCGACACGGGCGCGGGCATCGACCCGACCATCGTGGCGCACATCTTCGACCCCTTCTTCACCACCAAGCCCACCGGGGTGGGGACCGGCCTGGGGCTCTCGGTTTGCCAGGGGATCGTCGCGGCGCTGGGCGGCTCCATCGAGGTCGAGAGCACCCCGGGGCGCGGGACCCTGTTCCGGGTGAGCCTCCCGGCGATGGCCCAGGAGCCCGCCCCGGCCCCCCCGGCCCCGGCCCCGGCCCCGGCCGCCACCCCGCGGGGCAAGGTGCTGGTGGTGGACGACGAGGCGCTGGTGGGCCGGAGCGTGGCTCGCCTGCTCTCGGCCCACGAGGTGACCGTGCTCACCTCGCCGCGCGAGGCGCTGCGGCGCGCCGCCGGGGGCGAGCGCTGGGACGTGGTGCTGTGCGATCTGATGATGCCGGAGATGAGCGGGATGGAGCTGGAGGAGCGGCTCGCCGTCGAGGCGCCCGAGCTGGTGAAGCGAACCATCTACCTCACCGGCGGCGCCTTCACCGAGCGGTCCCGCGCCTTCCTGGCGGCGGGGCGCCCGTTCCTGGAAAAGCCCGTGGACCCGGCCGGGCTGCGCGCGCTGGTGGCCGAGCGGGTGGCGGCGGCGCTGGAGGGGAAGGGCTGACCCCCGGCCGGCGGGCGCGCCCTACGACAACGTCAACCGGACGGCGCTGCCCGGCTCCGGGCGCCGTACCGTGCTGCCCCGGCGCCACACGCCGCTCCCTCGAGACTGCTCGGCGGCGGAGGCCGGGCGGTGCGGAGCGCCCGGTTGACGTTGTCGTACGACGCGCACGCGGCGGCCCTCTGACCGGGCATGCGTGTCGGGGCCTGCTGCATCGTCCGGGCCACCTGGAACGGGGCCATCGATCGCGTACTTGACGGCAGTGCCAGCCCCGCGTTGCCGGAGCGCTCGTGAACCGAGGGCACGGTGTGCCGCCCGTTCACGCCTCCCGCAGGGACGGTCGGTCGTGCAGGACGGGCCGTGAACGGCGGCCTCGCGGCTGTGCCGCGGCGCGTCAGGCCTCGGCCGCCCGGACCTCGACGCGGTTGTCGTAGAAGGTCGAGCCCCCGGCCCGGTCGGTGAGCCGCTGCGAGGTCAGGGCGTTCACGTTGCGCCGGCCGGGCGAGTGGGCCAGCCAGAAGACGCCCTCGGCCACGGCCACGCCGGGCGGAACCCCGGCCCGGACTCGCAGGACGAAGGCCGCCTCCCCTTGCCGGTTCGCGGCCACCACCCGCTGCCCGTCGACGAGCCCCCGCGCCGATGCCTCCGCCGGGGCGAGCTGAAGGGTCATCCCCCCCGCCCGCTCCCTGAGCTCGGGCCGCTCCTGGAAGGTGGAGTTCAGCGTGTAGAGCGCTGGCGCGGTGACGAGCTGAAGGGGGAGCGGGTCGGAGTCGGCGTGGGCGGCGACCAGGCACGGGAGCGGCTCGGGCTCGGCGGCGTTCTGCAGCTCGATCTTGCCGGAGGGCGTCGCCCAGCGCGGGCCCGGGGGCGGCACGAGCTCCACCGGCCGCCCGGCCGCCAGCGCGGCCCGGTCCACGCCGCCGAGCCAAGGGGCCCTCAGGTGGGCCAGCACCAGGTCGACGGCCTCGTCGGCGGTCATGCGGAAGATGGGCTCCTCGTAGCCCATGGCCGCCGAGAGCGCCCGGAAGACGTCCCAGTTCGGCCGCGCCTCGGCCAGCGGCGGGATGGCCGGCCGGACCCGTTGCAGCGTGTAGTGGCCGTAGGACCGGTACAGGTCGGCGTGCTCGAGCGAGGTGGTGGCCGGGAGCACCACGTCGGCGTGGCGCGCGGTGTCGGTCATGAACCGCTCGTGAACCACCAGGAAGAGGTCCTCGCGGGAGAGGCCGCGCAGCACGGCGTTCTGGTCGGGGGCCACCGCGGCCGGGTTCGCGCACCACACGTACATGGCGCGGACCGGCGGATCGCGCAGTTCGGAGAGCGCCCGCCCCAGCTCGTTCATGTTCACGATGCGCGCCGGGCGCGGCTGCAGGTCCTCGCCGAGGAGCGGCCCGAGGTCGAAGGCCTGCGAGGAGCCCACCGAGACCAGGCACCCGCCGCCGGGCCGGGCGTGGACGCCCAGGACCGCCGCCAGGGCGGTGATGGAGCGGATGGTCATGGCTCCGTTGCCGTAGCGCGACGGGCCGCCGCCCACCCGCAGGAAGGGGGCCCGGGCCCGCGCCAGGGTGCGGGCCAGCGCCTCGATGGCGGCGGGCGCCAGCCCCACCCGCTCGCTCACCGCCTCGGGCGGGCACTCGGCCAGGACCTTGGCCCTGAGCTCCGGCCAACCCACCGCCTCGCTCGCCAGGAAGCCCTCGTCGGCCAGGCCCTCGCGGGCCAGCACGTGGATGAGCGCCAGGGCCAGCGCGCCGTCGGCGCCGGGGCGGACCAGGACCACCTCGTCGGCCACCGCGGCGGTGTCGTTCCGGTAGGTCTCGACGAGCAGGATCCGACCGCCCCGCCGCCGCGCCTCCTTGGCGCGCTGCACGAAGTGGATGTTGGTGGCGACCGCGTTGATGCCCCAGAGCACGACCAGGTCGCTCTCCCGGGCCACCTCCGGGCTGGGGCCGGGCGTGCGCCCCATGACCGCCTTCCAGCCCGCGTCCTGGGCCGGGGTGCAGATGGTGCGGTCGAGGCGCGAGGCGCCCATGCGGTGGAAGAAGGGCATGCCGGCGTTGCGCTGCACGATGCCCATCGACCCCGCGTAGGAGTAGGGCAGGATGGCCTCCGGGCCGTCGCGGGAGATGATCTCCTTCCAGCGGGAGGCGATCCCGGCGATGGCCTCGTCCCAGCTCGCCCGCCGGAACTCGCCCGCGCCCTTGGGACCGGTGCGCAGGAGGGGGTGGGTGAGCCGGTCCGGCGAGTGCACGGTCCGGTCGTAGCCGTTCATCTTGGGGCAGAGCGTGCCCTGAGAGTACGGGTGCTCCGGGTCCCCGCGGACCTTCACCACTCGCCCGCCCTCGACCTCGGCGATGAGGCCGCAGGCGTCGGGGCAGTCGAAGGGGCAGATGGAGCGGGCCAGGGTGGGCATGCACCCCATTTAACCCGGCAGAGCGGCCGCGCGCGAGCGGGGCCCAGGTCCCGGTGAGAATGTCCCTACCCCCGGCCCGGGCACAGGAACCAGCGGGGCGAGATCGAGCCGGGCCTGACGGTTCGTGAACGGCGCAGGCACCCGGCTCGTTCTCCCCGCCGCCCGTCCCCCATCGTAGGATGCCCCCATGCCACCGGGGATCGTCGGCCTGGTCCACCTCGGCGGGGCGCTCGCCCGGGGCCTGGCGCCGGCCGGCCCGGGAGATGCTGCCGGCATCGGGACCGCGGAGGTCATCCGCCGAGTGGCGCACCAGGGCGGGACGGCCGAGCGGGGGCTCTCCCTGCTCGACCGGCTCCTCCCGGCCGTTGCCGCGCAGGCGCCGCGGGCGGCGAGGAAGGAGTAGCCGCTTGCGCGTCCTCGTCACCGGCGGCGCCGGGTTTCTGGGTACGGCCCTGGCCCGGCTGCTCCTCTCGCGGGGCCACTCGGTCCGCGTGCTGGACCGCGGCAGCAGCCAGGCGCTCGCGGCGCTCGGGGTCGAGCTCCTGGCAGGCGACGCCACCGATCCGGCCGCCCTGCGCGCCGCCGTGGCCGGACAGGAGGTGGTGGTCCACCTGGCCGGGATCCGCCGCTCCACCGACGCGGCCGAGTTCCTGCGAGTGAACGCCGAGGGTACGCGGGCGGCGCTCGAGGCCTGCCTCGCGGCCGCGCCGGGCCTGTCGCGCTTCGTGCTGGCCGGCTCGCGGGCCGCCGTCGCCCCTTCGGCCGAACCGGTCGACGAGACGGCGCCCTTCGGCCCGGCCGAGCCCTACGGCGCCTCCAAGGCCGAGGCGGAGCGGATCGCCCTCTCCTACGCCGACCGGCTGCCGGTGGCGGTGGCGCGGCCGCCGCGCATCATGGGACCCGGCGACCGCGAGAACCTGCTCTTCTTCCGGATCGCCCGCCGCGGCTGGGCCATC
>Ga0335071_10002912_pt1 | contig 18189 bp, 12 predicted proteins | sample Lox_Sample_15_FD_206724 | JGI IMG/M metagenome (GOLD analysis project Ga0335071, IMG submission 206724) | Soil microbial communities from Loxahatchee National Wildlife Refuge, Florida, United States - Lox_Sample_1.5 | ecosystem: Environmental > Terrestrial > Soil > Wetlands | place: USA... | reverse complement strand
CAGGAGCTGCGCATTTCCCGCGGTTACGATCCGCAAGAGCTGTTGCGCGCGCTGGTGTCGCAAGCCCGAGTCGCGAGTTTCTCCGTGATGAAGCCTTCTCTGCACGACATCTTCGTGCGCATCGCCGGGCCGGCCGCCGAGGAGGTGAAGGTTGCATAGGACGCTGCTCATCGCCAAGCGCGATTACCTGATGTCCATCCGCAACAAGGCCTTCATCATTGGCCTGATCATGGCCCCGCTTCTGTTCGGCGGCGGCTTCCTGGGTCTCGCGCTGATGAAAGCCGAGCCGGATATCGCCGACCGCCGCGTCGCCATTCTCGACTGGACCGGCGAAGCAGCCCCGCTGATCATCCAGGCCGCGCAGGAGAAGAACGCCAGGGAGCTCTTCAACAAGAAGACCGGCAAGCAGGAATCGCCCCGGTATTTCTTCGAAATCGTTCCTGCCGATGCCCAATCCGCCGACGCGCAGCGGCTGCAACTCTCCGACCGTGTGCGTCGCGGCGAGTTGTACGCGTTCCTCGAAGTTGGCGCCAACGCGCTGCACCCCGGGGATGAGATCGACGGAACGGATCCTGTCTCGCGTGCAAAAGCAGCCGCTCGCCGCGTCTCTTTCTACACGAACTCGTCAGCGCTGGGCAACACGCGTTACTGGTTCGCCGATGCCACCGATACCGGGCTTCGCCGCGCGCGCCTACTCAAGCTTGGCGTGGACCAGAGCCGTTTTCACGACCTGCTGGTTGCCGTTCCGTTCGAACCTATGAGCCTGGTCGCAAGGGACGAGAAGACCGGCCAGATTGCCGCCGCCGTGCAAAAGAGCGAGGCCGCGGAATTCTCCGTTCCCTTCGCGGTCATGGGCCTGTTGGGCATGATCGTCATCACGGGAGCGTCGCCCATGCTCTCCTCGGTCGCCGAAGACAAGAGCAATCGGGTGTTCGAAATGCTGCTCGGGTCGGCCACGCCCATGGAGCTGATGGCGGGGAAGGTGCTCGCTGCCATGGGCCGTTCCGTCACCGCGTCCATTTTCTATGTTGCCGGCGGCACGTTCGTCCTGTACGGAATGGCGATCACCGGTCTCGTCCCGCTGTCGATCTATCCGTGGTTCTACGTCTACCTGCTGGCTGACTTGTTGTTCCTCTGCTCGCTCGCTGCGGCGCTGGGTGCGAGTTGCAGCAGCCCGCAAGACGCTCAGAATCTCGCCTTGATCCTTCTCGCACCGGTAATGATTCCGTTCTTCATCTTCGTCGCGATCATCGCCCATCCCAATGGCGTGCTGTCCACAACGCTCTCGCTCTTCCCACCGTTCACGCCGATGCTGATGCTGTTGCGCCAGGCTATGCCGCAGGGCGTTCCCGAATGGCAGCCCTGGGTTGGTCTGGCGGGCACTCTCGTCTGCTCGCTCGCTCTCACCTGGGCCGCCGCCCGCATCTTCCGCGTCGCGATCCTGATGCAGGGCAAGACTCCCAAAGCAGCCGACCTTCTCCGCTGGGCCGTGCGCGGATAGGTAGCCAGTCTAACCTTCTTCACGAAGTGCAATCGCGGGGTCGACTCGAGCCGCGCGTGCGGCCGGCAGCCAGCACGCCAACGCAACCATGACGTCGGCGAGAGCAATAGCGCCGGCGTAGACCATGGGGTCCCACTCGCTCATGCCATAGAGGAGGCTTCGCAGATAGCGAACCACAACGAGCGAGGCCGCGAGTCCAGTCCCCAATCCGACCAGCGCCAATCTTCCGCCCTGCCGCAGCACCAGCCTCCGTAGCTCGCCGCCTTCGGCTCCCAATGCCGCCCGGACACCCAATTCCTTGGTCCGTTGCGACACCCAGTACGCGATCACGCCGAACAAGCCCAGCCCCGCCAGCAGCGCCGCCATGCTCGCAAACACCGTCGTCAAAACCACGGGAAGACGCGGAAGTGCGATCTCGCGGTCGAAGGCTTTCTCCATGCTGCGAATCTCAAACGCGGGGACATTTGGATCAAGAGCCGCGAGCGTCGAGCGGATGGCCGGGATCATCGACTCGGGCAGCACGTGTGTGCGCAGCACCAGAAACATCTCGCCGGTGTTGATTTGGCGATAGGGAAGGTAGATGCCGTTTTCATATTCATCGCGCGGCCCGCCATGACGGATACGCCGCACAACGCCGACTACGCGCCACGATCCTTCATCACCCCACGGCAGCTTGATCTCCTGACCGATGGGGTCCTTCCCCGGCCACGCGGCGCTGGCCAGCATGTCGCTGACAATCGCCACCGGCTCGGATTTCGGGCCGTCTGTTTCGATGAAACCGCGCCCTGCCAGCACTGGAATACCCACGGTGGCGAAATAGCCTGGCGATGCCATGAGGTAATGGCAGTGCAGCGGCGCACCGCCGTTTCCTGTTTGGCCGCGAACCGCGCATGGGCCGCCGCTGTACTGCCACCCCATTGGAAGGTCGGAAACGCTCGCCGCTTTTGCCACGCCGGGTATGGCGCCCGCGCGCTCGATAAGTTGCGACCAATAGGCGGCTCTTTGCCCCTCCCCCCTGTAGCGCTCGCCGGTCAGCCATACGCGCATGCCCAGCAAATGGTCCGTGTTATAACCCAGCGGGCGGTTGAGGAAACCCACGAAACTCTTGCCCAACAGCCCTGCTCCCACTAAGAGCAAACATGTCAAAGCAATCTCGGCCGTGACGATACCACGCAACAGGCGGTTGCGGCCAAGATTGGGACGCAGGCCGCCGGCCGCCATACGGAAGCTCTCGAAGGCCGGCGCAAGGCCGGCAACGATGCCTGCGAATGTCGAGACGAGAAAGGCCGCCATGAACACGCGTGCGTCCAGAACAAACATCCAGTCGGTCTGAAACGAGGAGGGCATCAGGGCTTTTGCGCCGGTCAGCAGCCACGCGCCGATCAACGCGCCGAGAACGCCAGCCAGGAGTGCCAGCATCAGACTTTCGGCTAGCATCATTCGATAGAGCCGTATTCTGCCTGCTCCGAGCGCCACGCGGATCGTCATCTCGCGGGCCTGTGTGGTCGCGCGTGCGAGAAGCAGGCTGGCAACATTGGCGGAAGCGATCAGCAAGAGACACATCACCGCGCCGGCCAGCGCCCAGAGCGCAGGTCCGGTCTTCGTTCTGACCCCCGCGAGCAGGGGCTCGATCGTAACGGCATATCCGCGATGACTGTCGGGGTACGCTTCGGCGAGGTGCACGTTGATTGCGTCTAAGCGGTGTTGCGCCTGGTCAACGGTGGTCGCCAGGCGTGCCACGCAATCGTACTGAAAGGAATCGCGCCAGCCGGTACTGGCTGGAAAGGGAACCCAGAACAGAACCTCGTAAGACTCGTAGCGTAGGAAGTGTTGCCCGGCGACGCCGATGACCGTGCGAACCTGGTCGTTCAGCCTGAGACTCTGGCCGATGATATCCCGCCGCCCGCCGAATCTTCGCTGCCACAGCGAGTAACTGATCACTACCACCTGATCGTGGCCCGGCTGGTCCTCGTTGGCAGCGAAGCCGCGACCCGCCGCCGTGGGTTGATCGAGCACACGGAAGTAGTCCGCGGTCACCGCGAGGCCGCGCAGGACCTCGGCGCCGTCGAAACCGGGCAGGCTTTGACCGGTCCAGCTTAATTCGTGATAGCCCGCTAGCGCCGACACCTCGAACAGACCGTGCTCTTTGCGGTAATCGAGAAAATCCGCACCGCTGATGCCGTAGTCTTCGCCCTTGAACCTCGCATGCAAACTGACGATCCGCTCCGGTTGACGGTATGGAGGTGGTGCCAGCAATACAGTATGGGCCATGGTGAACACTGCGGTCGAGGTTCCAATCCCCAGCGCGAGCGTGCCGACAGCGAGTAGAGACGTGCGCGGGTTCCGCCGAATGCGCCGCAGCGCCTCGCGAATATCGTCGAGCAACGCGAAGGTAACCATTCCTGTGTCTCCTTGCTTACTCGCAGCGCAGCGCAGCGTTCGGATCGATCCGCGTCGCGCGCCGCGCCGGAAAGTAGTTCGCCGCCAGCGCCACAATCGCGAGGAATAGCGAAGCCGCTACGAAGACCAGTGGATCGGCGGCACTCACCTGCACCAGTTGGCTCGATGCCAGCCGCATCACCACAAGCGACGCCGCCACGCCGATCCCGAGGCCTACCAGCGTCAGGCCCATGCCCCGGCGTACCACCAGTGCGAGCACGTCTGCCCGCTGTGCGCCCAGCGCCATGCGAATCCCGATTTCCTGCGCGCGCTGCGCGACGGCGTAAGCCATGACGCTATACAGTCCCGTTGCCGCCAGCGCCAGCGCGAAAACGCCGAGACCGGCCAGCATGGCCGCCGCCATCTTCTGCCCGAACACTCCGGCGCTGATGGCTTCGGTCATCGGCATCGAGTCGAAGACACGCACCGCGGGGTCGAGGGCGTTCACCTCACGGCCGAGCAAGGCTGCTACACTCTCGGGCTCGCCGGCCGTACGGATGTGGATGGCCAGCATCAGGCTTCGGAACGCTTGTTGCACCGGGACATAAAAGTAGGGCTGCGCATTCTCGGTCGGCTTCACATACTTGCTGTCGCGAGCCACACCCACGACCGTGTACCACTCGCCCATCGTCTGCACGCGGCGGCCCAGCGCTTCGCGGCCGGAGAAGAACCGGTTCACGAACGTCTGGTTCACGATCATGACGCGCCTTGCGTTCTCGTCATCGTGGCCGGTGAAATCGCGGCCTTCGATGAGGGGAATCCGCAGGAGATCGAAGTAGCCTGGCGCGACGATATTGCGGGCGATCTTCATACTCTCGCTCAGGCCGGGGACGTAGCCTTCGACTTGCACCGTGGCGAGGGGGTTGCCGGTGAACCACAACGGAATCACGTCAGCCCAGCTCGCGCTGACGACACCCGGCTGGGCCGCAACGCGCTGGCGCAGACGCTCACAAAACTGTCTGCGCTCCGGTATCCCGTAGCCCGCGGCGGACAGATCCACTTGTGCCACAAGCACGTTCCTGGGTTCGAAGCCCGGGTTGATGCGGCGTGCCATTTGAAAGCTCCGGGCAAACAGGCCCGCACCGATGACGGCAATCATCGCCATCGCTACTTCCATCACCACCAGCGTTCCGCGCAACCGTGCCGAGCGCGCTCCTTCGTGGCCGCTCCTGCCGCCTTCCTTCAGCACCTCGTTCAGATTAGTGCGTGCGCCATTCAGCGCCGGAACGATCCCCGCCGCCACGCACCCCGCCACGCAGATAAGCAGGTTGAACCACAAGATGTCGGCGCTCAACGGCATGTCAAACGAAACCGGAATGTTGGCCCCCCGCGGCATGAGATACCCGAGCGACTGGCTCATCCACATGGCCAGCGGTACACCCGCAAGTACGCCCGTCGCCGCCAGCACCAGGCTCTCGGCCAACAGTTGCCGCACCAGCCGCGTCCGTCCCCCACCCAGAACCATGCGCATGCCGAACTCTTTTCGCCGCGTCGTCGCACGTGCGAGCAGCAGATTGGCCACGTTGGCGCAGACGATGAGAAATACCACTCCACACGCCGCCATCAGAATCTCGAGCGGACCTTCCATCACGGTTTGGCCGCCAAAGTGGCTCTTTCGTATGGGCAGCAATGTGGCGCCGATACCGCCGTTCGTAAGCGGCTCCATCTCCCCCAGGCGGCGCGCCATCGAGGAGCACTCCGCACGCGCCCGCTCGAGGGTCACACCGGGCCGCAACCGGGCAACCGCCGTGAGCATGCGGAAGTTGCGGTTATCGAGTGCTGTCTCCGGTGTCATTTGCAACTGCGGTCCCATCGTGAGCGGCGCCCAAAGCTCAAGCACCAGACCGGGCATGCTGCCGCGAAACTCCGGCGGCGCAACACCGATAATGGTCAGCCGCTGGCGGTTGACCACGAGAGTCGTGCCGATCACCCGCGGGTCGCCATTGAACCGGCGCTTCCAGAAGCTGTGACCGATCACCACCACCGGGTAAGACCCCGGCTTGTCGCCATACTCCTCCTGCGAGAAGACCCTGCCCACCACGGGCCGCACTCCCAGCACGGCGAAGTAGTTCCCGGAAACCAGTTCGCCCCAAATCCGTTCCGCGTGATCCGCATCTCCGACATTCATCGTGTTGGTGGACGAGGCAGCCAGGCCGGCAATCAGCTTCAGGTGATCGCGATAGTCGCGGAAGTCGGGATACGACGTAATCAGCGGTCCGCCGTCCGCTGCTACCGACTCAAACGACACCAGCTCCGACCCGCGGGCCGCGCCCGGGATGGGCCGCAAAATCATCATGTCCAGCCAACTGAAGACCGTAGTGTTAGCCGCAATCCCAATGGCCAATGTGAAAACGGCAACCAGGGTCATGCCACGGTTTCGCAAAGCCATGCGGACGCCGTAGCGAAGGTCTTGCAGGAAGGTTGGCACGGCGATAGAAACGGAGCAATCGTCGGGCCACTTAAGCGAATACGGAAGCTGCGCGCCGGTCTAACCGCGATGATGGAATCCTATTAGCTGATTCCGGACACTTATGTCCCCGGACCGTACACATTGGTGCCCACCCTTGTTTGAGGCTTTCCATTTGCATTGGCATCCAAACTGCGGCGAAATTTCACTCACTGAAAGGGTGGCTTATGAACACTCTGATTCAGAACTGCCGCTACGCACTTCGTGGTTTCCGCGGCACCCCCGGCTTCACGGCACTGGCGTTGCTCTCACTCGCCGCCGGGATCGGCGTGAACACCGCCATCTTCAGCGTCTTTAATGCCGTTCTGCTCAAGAATCTTCCCGTGCCAGCGCCGGACCGCCTGGTTTTCGTGCGCATGCCTAACGGAGACCTTTCCTATCCACTCTATCGAGAGTTCCGGAACCGCAATCAGGTTCTGTCCGGACTCCTTGCCGTCGGCGGGCCCTTCCGGATGGCGCTGCGCGCCGGTGAGAGTGAGGCGGAAACAGCCCAGGTCAGCTTCGTCTCCGGCAACTTCTTCGAGACCTTGGGCGTGGTGACCCCAGTGGGCCGGCCCATCGCGCCCTCCGACGATCAGGTCACCACCAACCCGGTGGGCGTGCTGGCGTTTGGAATCTGGCAGCAACGCTTTGCCGCCGACCGCAACATCGTGGGCCGCGTGATTCGTGTCAATGGCCATCCCCTGACCATCATCGGAGTAGCGGCGCGCGGCTTTCACGGAATCGCCATCGGCTCGCCCAGCGATCTCTACATTCCTATCAACTCGGTGGGGCACATCCGGCCGGACTTCTGGGGGTGGGAGCGCCCCAACTGGAACTGGCTTGACCTCGTCGGACGCTTGAGGCCTGGCGTGAGTCTTATTCAGGCGCAAGCCGCGCTCAACGTGATTGAGCCGCAAGTGCGCGCGGCACTCGATGCCGAACGGGCCAAGTACGAACCGGGATCGAAACCCGATACGGACCGGCAACGCGTCCGGTTGCTTCCGGCGGGCGTGGGCACGCCATGGATCCGATACCAGCTTTCCGATCCTCTGCACATCCTGCTCGCCGCGACGGGGATTGTTCTGTTGATCGCCTGCGCCAATGTCGCAAATCTTCTGCTGGCGCGAGGCGCGTCGCGCCAGCGAGAGATGGCCGTCCGGCTTTCGTTGGGCGCCACCCGCTGGCGAATCGCGTCGCAACTGCTTACCGAGAGCTTGATCCTGGCCATCGCCGCCGGCGCCCTGGGAGTGTTGCTGTCGTTCTGGGGGATTGATGCGCTGCTGGCATTGCTCCCGGCAGGCCGCCACGCGCTTGATCTTCATGTCACGCCGGACTGGCGCGTGCTGGCCTTCACGGCGTTCGTCGCGGTCGCCGCCGGATTGCTCTTCGGCCTGGCTCCTGCGCGAGAAGCCTCGCGCACCGACGTCACCTCCGCGATGAAGACGGACCTCGGGGGCATGGTGCGCGGCTCGCATATGACTCTCCGCCAAGCGCTGGTTGTTGCTCAGGTGGTCTTGTCGCTGACGCTGCTCGCCGGAGCGGGCCTGTTCCTGCGCACGATGAAGAACCTGCTGGATATCGATCCCGGCTTCCGCCGCGAGAATGTGCTGCTGGTTCAGACCGAGCCGGCGCAGTTCGGCTACCAGGGCGAGCGCTTGCGCCAGTTCTATGATCGCCTTCTCGAACGTTCGCGGCAGGTTCCGGGAGTGATAGCTAGCAGTCTCGCCAAGATGACACCGCTCTCCGGCGCGAATGAGACCTCGGACGTTTCCTTCGAGGGTTACAAGCCCGCGAGTGCCAGAGAAATGGTCCTGCAGTTCAACCAGGTCAGCGCCGGCTATTTCGCCACCATGGGTATTCCTATTCTGCTCGGCCGCGATTTCACGCCCGAAGATGAGCCGGCGATTGTCCCCGAAGGCGGATTTCTGCAGGGGGCGTCGGGCTCTTCCAGTACTGATTCAGGTCCTCCTGTGTTGCCACATGGGCGGCGCACCGCCATCATCAGCGAGTCGGTGGCGCGACACTTTTTCCAAGGCGCAAATCCAATCGGCCGGCGCTTCAGCTATGGTGACCCGTTCCGTGCGGAAAGCGCCTTTGAGATTGTCGGCGTCGCCAAAGACGTGAAGTCCGCCGACCTCCGCAGAACGGCCCCCAAGATGATTTACGTTCCCGTTTGGATCCAAGGTGCCGAGTCCTGCTGGCTGACTCTGCGCACCGCGCACGATCCCAAGCAACTCACGGGCGCCCTGCGCCAGGCAGTGCGCGATCTCGATCCAGCCATTCCGGTGCTCGAGACGACCACCCTCGAAGAAGATGTCGCTCACAACATCAGGGACGAGCGTCTCATCGCGAATCTCTCCAGCTTCTTCGGTGCTCTGTCGCTGGCGCTGGCCTCGATTGGCCTTTACGGAGTTGTCAGCTATGCCGTGACGCGCCGGACGAAGGAGTTCGGAATCAGAATGGCGCTCGGGGGGCAGCGCTCGGAATTGCTTTGGATGGTGCTGCGCGAATCGCTCGGTTTGGTCATCGTGGGAATCGTGATCGGCACCGGCTCTACCATTGCACTCATCCGCCTGGTTCGTTCGTTGTTGTTCGGGGTGACACCGTACGATCCGCTCACCCTCACGCTGGCCGCGACGATCCTGCTCGGCACCTCCGCGTTCGCGGCTCTGGTTCCCGCATACCGCGCCAGCCGGACGGATCCCATGGCGTCTCTACGAAGTGAATGACGGAGGTCCCGTGAATTCTCTCATCCAAGACGCGCGCTTCGGTTTCCGGATGCTCGCCAGAACTCCCGGCGTCACCGCCGTGGCGATCCTGACGCTGGCGCTCGGCATCGGCGCGAATACCGCCATTTTCAGCGTCGTGAATGCCGTCCTGTTGCGCCCGCTGCCTTTCACTCATCCGGAACGCTTGGTGCGCGTTTTCGAATCCAGCCAGCGTTTCATGAAAGGGCAACCGGTTGAGGCAACGCTGGTGAGCTTCCGCGCCTGGCACGACCACAACCGCACGCTGGAACGGATTGCCGCTTTTGAGCCGTACGATTTCGTGTTGACCGGCGCAGGCGACGCGGCGAAAGTCGAGAGCGCGATCGTCTCCGAGGATTTCTTCCCGCTGCTCGGCGTGAAGCCTTTCCGCGGCCGTTTCTTCACCGCTGCGGAGAATCGTCCCGGCAACGATGGGGTCGTGGTGCTGAGCTATGGGATCTGGCAGCGGCGCTTTGGAACCGATGCAAATGTCATCGGCCGGCAGGTGTTGCTGAACGGGCATCCGTACACGGTGATTGGCATCGTGCCTGCGGGGTTTCATTTCATACCGGTTGGTGATGCGGAAGTCTGGGCGCCGGTATCGCTGGAACAACCGAACCCGAAGCAGGCCGGGAACAAATACTACCTGGACACGATCGGCCGGTTGCGGCAGGGAATCGCAATCGGACAAGCTCGCGCAGAGTTGGATGCGCTGGTTCAGGCGGCCAGCAATGGGAGTTCCAGAGCAGTGGTTTCCCCGCTTGATGAAGACATCGTCGGTGGCAGCCGCCGGTCTTTGCTGGTGCTGTTCGGAGCCGTTGGTCTGGTGCTTCTGATCGCCTGCGCCAATGTGGCGAACCTGCAATTGGCGCGTGCCACCGCGCGCACACGAGAGATCGCGATTCGGATCGCCATCGGCGCCGGCCGCGGGCGCGTGATGCGTCAATTGCTGGTCGAGTCCGCCTTGCTGGCGCTGGCCGGTGGACTCGCGGGTCTGCTGATGGCTTGGTGGGGTATGGAACTGCTGGTGCGCCTCGGCGCGGCGGAACTTCCGAGAGCCGATAAGATCGCCATCGATGGTTGGGTGCTGGCCTTCACCTTTGGCGCTTCACTTACGGCGGGCGTCGTGTTTGGATTGGCGGCAGCGATCCAGGCGTCCAGAACGGACCTGAACCTCAACCTCAAGGAAGGAAGTGCCGGCGCGGCCGGCCGGAGGAACTGGCTTCGCAGCGCCCTAGTAGTGAGCGAAGTCGCCGCGGCGTTGATGCTCTCTGCCGGCGCAGGGCTTATGATCCACACGCTCTGGCAGCTCCGGCACGCTCCGATCGGTTTCCTCACGAAGAACGTCCTGACCATGGAAGTTGAGCTTCCCTGGCCGAAATACGACGGACCGAAGGCCGCTGAATTCTACCGCTCCGTCTTGGGCCGTGTGCACGCGCTGCACGGCGTCGAAGCCGCCGCATTTGTGAACACGCTCCCCATGGGCGGCGGTGAGACATTCGCCGGGTTTCAACCCGAAGGCGCCCCAGACAGCCCTGAAAATTCCGCGCAGTTCCGAACCATCTCACCCGGCTACTTTCGAACCTTGGGAATTCCGCTGATTGAAGGACGCGTCTTCACAGACCAGGACATTCCGGGAAGACCAAGCGTAGCCATCGTCAACAAGACTTTTGCCCGCCGTTTCTTCGGCGGCCATGCACTCGGCCACCGCATTTCTCAAGAGCGAGATGAGTGGAGTGAGATCGTGGGTGTGATCGGTGACATGCGGTTCAGCAAACTGAGTTCCGCGCCACTTCCGGAGATCTACCATCCATTGCCTCAGGAGCCCAGGACCTTGATGTGGCTGGCAGTGCACACGACGGACGATCCTCTGAGACTGGTCGCGAGCGTGCGCGGTGCGATTCACGCACTCGACAGCGATGTTCCCATCAGCAGCGTAACGACGATGGAGGAACGTGTCTCGAGCTCGTTCGGCACGTCGCGGTTCTTGCTCTGGCTATTGATTATTTTTGCGGGTGTCGCGATGGTGCTTGCCAGCGTGGGTGGATACGCCATGATGAGTTACGCAGTCGCGCAACGGACGCACGAAATTGGCGTGCGCATGGCTGTGGGTGCACGGGGCGAAGACATTCTGGCACTCGTTGTCGGTCAGGGATTGCGGCTCGCCGCGCTGGGTGTCGCGATCGGCTTAGCCGGCTCATTCGCTGTCACGCGAGTTCTGGCGAGCTTCCTTTACGGCGTGCGGCCATCTGACCCGATAGCACTCGGCGCCGCGTCACTCGTGATGGCGGGTGCGGTGCTTGCAGCCAGCTACATGCCCGCGCGACACGCAGCGAACGTAGATCCGATGGCCGTGCTGCGGCGGGAGTAGATGCGACTAGACACGCTTCGTAAGGAAGGAGTCACACATGTTTTCGACGTCTTGCTCAAGCGCCTGCGCTTCTGGACTTTTCATCTTCCTCCTCTTGCCCATGGCCAGCGCCGGCCAGACGCGCGACTACTCGGCGGAACTCGCTGCGGCGCAACAAGAGGTGATTCAAACTGACTCCCTGATCATCCGGAAGCTGGACTTCGGTGAGCCGCACCCAGGCAAGAATCGCTTCACTGCGCTGGTCAAGAACAAAACCGATAAGACTCTGACCCTGGGACTGGATTTGCGAGCCGAGCCTGGCGTTTGGCCCTACGGCTGGCAAGTGCAGTTTCTCTTTCTCGTGTTGCGGCAATGTGAAAAGCCAATCGAAGCGGAATACGAGTTCAGGCATTTGACTCCGGAGGCTACCTTGCGCGTCCGGTTCTTTTTCCCTGAGGTCGCTGCCGGCGGCGTAACGCAATTCGGAGATCCCTTCTTCCAGAAGAAGTACTCCGTCGGCGTTGGCAATAGAGCCGTGGATTACGATCCGTCGCAGCGCTTCCAGGAATTTGCCAGCCAGCACTTTCACATCTACTTCTTCCCTGATTCTCTTGCGGCGCGGGACCTCACCTCGATCGCCGCACAGCGAGAGTCGGCTTTCCGGAAGATCTCGGAGCTGCTTGGCGTGAACGATCCCGAGCCCGTCCGCCTCTTCTTCTTCCCCGACAGCGAAACCAAAACGCGCGACACCGGACGCACGGGCGACGGCTGGGCGTTTGATCGCACGATCGTCGAAGTCTATAACGAACAGACCAAGCTCGACCCTTACCATGAACTGACCCACATTCTAGCCGGGCGGCTCGGCGATCCCCCCGCACTTTTTAACGAAGGCTTCGCAGTCTATGTCTCAGAGTTTATGGGCGCCGACGCATTGAAATCGCTCGGCTCCGCGGGGAAGAAAGTGGATGAGGCGGTCGTGGCGCACCGAAAGGAAGGGAAGTTCATACCCATTGAGAAGGTGTTCACCTGTACGGATATCGGCCCGGATGAAAGCCAACCCTTTGTCAGCTATCCGGAAGCTGCCTCGTTTGTCAGGTTCCTGATAGAGAAGTATCAGCTCGAGAAATTCCGCCAGGCGTACAGAACTCTTGAGAACAGCGACGACCCCGCCAAGGTTCGCAAGAACGAGCAAACTTTCCGCACCATCTACGGCAAGCTGCCCTCGGAACTAGAGCCGGAATGGCTAAGCGCCCTGCGAGTGGCACGAGAATAGATTGATCTACGCGTCGGGCTAGTTCTCCGGCGGCAATCCCGATCCGAATCCGCCATCCACCACGTACGCCGAGCCCGTTACGAACGAGGCATCATCACTCGCCAGAAAAACCGCGACGCGCCCCACTTCTTCCGGGCGTCCGATACGCCACAGCGCATGCAGCTTGCCGGCTGCCGCACGCGCCGCCGCGGGGTCGGGCTGTGCCTGGAAATATCCTTCGGCGAGCCCGGCGTCGATGTAGCCCGGGCAGATGCAATTCACGCGAATGCCTTCTTTGCCGTGATCGATCGCCATGGCCTTGGTCAGGGCGATGATGGCTCCTTTGGTCGCGCAGTAGCCCGCGCACATCGGCTCGACAAAGAACCCATTCACCGAGGCCATGTTCACGATCGCGCCCTTAGTGGCCCGCAGGTGCGGCATAAAGAACTTCGAGCACAGAAAGAGTCCGCCCACGTTCACCGCCATCTCGCGGTTCCACTCCTCGACGGTCGTATCCTCCACCGTCTTATTCACTTGAATCGCGGCGTTGTTGAAGAGCACGTGAACCTTCGAGTACACGCGAAGCGTCTCGCGCACCAGGTTCCGCACGGATTCGGGGTTCGACACGTCCGTCTCGACTGCGTGCGCGCTCCCGCCCATGCGCCGGATGCTCTCGACCGTTTCTTGCGCCCCGTGGTTGTTGATGTCTGCTACGACAACGCTGGCTCCGTCGCGCGCAAACTCAATGGCGGATGCCCGCCCAATCCCTGAGCCGGAACCTGTAATCACAGCGATGCGGTCTTTCAATTTCATGCGTGCACCCTCCGATAGATTCTATTGCAGAGATGGGGTGGGTGGAGACAGCTTAAACCAGCTGAGGACGTGGCGGCCAGTCCTAGGCCACCATAGCCCCGCCGTCTACCGTGATCACTTGCCCGGTCAAATAGGACGCCTTGTCGCTCGCCAGCATCAGGGCGATTTCCGCGATCTCCTCAGGCTGGCCGAGGTGCTTGATGGGCTGTGCTTTCAGGCGTTCCGCCAGCCGCTCACGATCTTTCCAGTAGTATTCGCTCAGCACCGTCTGAATTAATCCCGGCGCGATCGCATTCACGCGCACGCCCTTCGGTCCAAGTTCCAGCGCGTAGCACTTGGTCATCATGATGAGCGCCGCCTTAGTGGTGCTGTACATCAAGCCTTCAAACTGCGGCCGCAGGCCGGCGATCGACGAGATATTGATGATTGATCCTGACCCGCGCGCGCACATTCCCGGCGCTACGAGCCGAATCAGCCGAAACGTGCTCTTCAAGTTCACCTCGATCATCTTGTCGAACTGCCCGTCGTCGAAGGTGAGGCACTGCCCCTGTGCTACGTTCGTCGCCGCGTTGTTGACGAGAATGTCGATCCGACCATGCTCGGCTGTGATCTTATCGACCAGCCGTTTCAGCTCTTCCGGCTTGCCGACATGGCACGCCAACGGGATCACATGTTGGCCGATTTCCTGCGCCGCCTGGTCGAGCGATTCCTGCTTGCGGCCGCAAATAAAGGTCGTTGCACCCTCGCCCGCGAAGGTCGACGCGATGGCCTTGCCGATACCGCGGCTTCCGCCCGTCACCAGGGCGACTTTGCCTTTGAGTTGCATAGATTCGGCTGAGCGCGGTTATTGGCGGCCCGTCAAAAGCCGCTCGGCCAGCCACACGATGTACCGTGTATTCCGGCGCTGGACTTCCGCTACCAGCTCCGCCGGAATCTCATCCAGCTTTTCTTTGAAGAAGCGATGGTCGCTGTCGGGCGCCTTCACATCGCGGCTTCCGACCATGTTGCCCACCCAGAACACCAGGAACAGGTTGCCATCCACGCGGCCGCGATCGGCGTTGCCCAGGTAAGAGCCTCGCCCTGCCGCGCGATATTGTGCCGCGAGCTCACTCTCCGCGCCGAATGCACCACGCGCGGCGAAGTCGTCGCAGCGCGCGGCCATGCGTTCGTAGAGAGCCTTCCATGGCGAGCCTTCCGGCTGTTCGGAGAGCACATCGAACAATTGCAATTGCAGCTCGCCGGAGATCTTGTAGTTGACACGTCCCGCAGTCGACCGCCCGATCGATTCCAGTACCTCCGCCTGCTTGCCGCTGCCCGAGTGAATGCTCAGCGTTCCGTCGAAATGCCGTGCCACCGCTGCCAGCTCGCGCACTCGATGCGCCAGTTCTTCGATTGGCCGCCCGCCGAAGTCCTTCGCCACGCGCGGCGCGAGCTCCGGCCACATCTTGTGATGCACGTAATCCGTGAGTCCCACGCCAGCGGCCGGCGATGTCCCCATGGCCGAGGGGTACGCCTGGCGCTTCTTGAATCCCAGGTTCGGCGGCACCAGTTGCGCCGGGCGCCCGCGGAGCTTCAACCATTGCATGTAGAAGAACAATTCCTCGGGCGTAGTGAGCGTATCCGCTTCGTCGATGGACGGCTCGAAATCGAACGGCGCTCCACCTTTCTCGCGGCGGATGAAATCGAACAGGTCTTCGTTGAGCTTCAGGCTCTCGCCGAACTTCACAGCGAGGCGCGTCACCTCCGCGCGCGTGAAATCGTAGGTCGCATTCTCCACCGCGACCCGCCTTACGAACTCGCCGAGAATCCACGCGCGCTCCTCAGCGGAGAAGATGGACTCGAATTTCTCCGCTACCTGGCTGTCCGTCCACGCTTTCGGATGGCGCCTGTCGGCCTCCAGTATGAACAGCTTGGAACTGTCCGTCGTAAATTTCGTGTAGCCTGCCGCGTGCCGGATGGCTTCTTTCGAAGCTTCTGTCGATCGCGCGATCTCGCTCGCGTTGTTGCCCGTCACGATGAAGTGATCAGCTTCGGCGTTGTATCCCGCACGCCAGCCCGACCGGATCGCCGCCCACAAGCCCGCGTGATACAAATGCCGGATGGAGATTCTCGTGTGGCCTGCGGCGGTCGGATTTTCGCCGTCACGCGCCGCGATCACGTCGTCTGTGGTCATTTCGCGCGTCGCCGAAAGCTGTACGGTGGACGCCATGTTGACGCCGGTTTTCTGCTGGATCTGGCGGAACGCTTCGAAAGCCGCCGGAAGGCTGACCTCGGGATGACGGTTGCCCACCGCGATGGCCGGCTGCGCAACCTGCGGGCGAGGAAGAAACGCGCGGTTCACATGCTCTGCAAACCAGCGGATGGTCTCCCAATCGGTCGAGGCGAAGGGACGCGTTTGGGTCCTGTCCTTCGTCGCGTGCAGGAGCTGCGGCGGCGCGCCTTCTACGACCAGATAGAAGCTCGACGGATCGTCCGGGTCGCGCTCGAGCGACGGCGACACGCGGGTGCGCAACTCGTCCGTGAACGGACGGTCGCCAACGATTTCTGATAGGGCTTGATACGAGTTGCCAAGTTTTGGGGTCGTCAAACAACTATAATTGCAAACTTTTCAGGTAGTCGCGGAACGGTGCTCCCAGGTCGTGCCGGCGGAGTGCGAACTCGACCGTGGCTTTCAAAAACCCAAGCTTGTCGCCGGCGTCGTACCGCGTTCCTTCGAAGCGGTAGGCGTATATCGGGCGGGCGTGCAGCAGGTGCCTGAGCCCGTCGGTGAGCTGGATCTCGGAGCCGGAGCCCGGCTCAATGGCTTGCAACGAATCGAAAATCTCCGGTGTCAGCACGTAGCGCCCGATGATGGCAAGATTCGAGGGAGCCTCGCCCTGCTTCGGCTTTTCCACCAGGTCTCGTATACGATAGACACGGTCTTTGCTGCCGTTGTGCGAAATGGCTTCCGCGTCCACCACGCCGTAGGCCGAAATTTTCTCGGGCGGAACTTCCATGACAGCCAATACCGGCGCCCCGAAGAAGTTGTGAACGTCCAGAAGTTGCCGCAGACACGGGGTTTCAGCATCGATCACGTCGTCCGCCAGCACCACCGCAAATGGCTCCGGGCCCACCAGCTCGTGCGCCCGCAACACGGCATGCCCCAGCCCGAGCGCCTCTTTTTGCCGGATGTAGGACACGTTGATCATGTCGGAGATGGCGCGCACGGTGGCCAGCAGGTCTTTCTTTCCCTTGGTTTCGAGCTGATACTCCAGTTCGAAGCTGACGTCGAAATGATCTTCGATCGCCGACTTACCCCGGCCGGTGACGATGATGATGTTTTGAATACCGGAGTGGAGCGCCTCTTCAACGCCATACTGAATGATCGGCTTATCCACCAGGGGCAGCATCTCTTTGGGTTGCGCCTTGGTAGCGGGCAGGAATCGGGTACCTAACCCCGCGGCTGGGAACACGGCTTTGCGGACTTTGGCGGGCATCCCTTACAGTGTGCGGCCACGGCGGCGGGGGACGCAAGAGCGCGTTTGTTTTTTGCCGGGCCGTGTGTTATGAATAAGCTTCACAAGGACACATACATGGCCTACGTCATTGCCGAACCTTGCATCGGAACCAAAGATACCGCTTGCGTGGATGCCTGCCCGGTGGACTGCATTCACCCCAAAAAGGACGAGCCGAATTTTGCCGAATCAGAGATGCTGTACATCGATCCGGTGGAATGCATCGACTGCGGCGCCTGCGTTCCGGTTTGCCCGGTATCGGCTATTTTCGCGCTCGATGATCTGCCGGAAAAGTGGCAGAGCTTCACGCCGAAAAACGCCGCTTATTACGGCAAATAGATCGCCGGTCACCAGGTTCGGGACAGCTTTTTCCCCTCAAAATCGCCCACTTAGCCCAATGCGGGTGTCTGGGGAGAAGCCCGGCATGGCTAACATGCGGTTGAGGAGCCTTCATGACCGCCAACCCGCTGGGCCGAGTCAACGTTACCACGCCAGGCACCCTGGTCCAGTTATCCACTAATACTTCGCTGCGTGCATCCAAGATCTACTTCCAGGTAATTCCCGGTCTGACAGGTAAAGGCTACATCGGGAAAAGCGGCCTCGTGCGCGCCACGCTGGCCAACTGCATTCGCGTGCTCTGGCCAAATTCCGCGGGCGGCTTCTCGGATTCATTTTTCCTGGAATCGGGCGAGGACAGCGATGTTCTAAACCTCTCCGAGTACTACATCGACATGGACGTGGCCGGAGAAGGACTCCTGGTCACCTACTGGACGGAGTAGGACGGTAGGTCGCGGAGGTGATGTCGGTCTCCCAAATTTTCACCTCGCGGATGCGCGGCCCCGGGGGCAGGCCGCTGGAAACTTCATCGTAGAAATAGCGGGCCAGGTTCTCGGCCGACGGGTTCACGGCATCGAACGGGGGGATGTCGTTGATGAACTGGTGATCGAGCCGGGCGACGATGTCGCGAATGGAACGCTTCACATCGACGAAATCCACCAGCAGACCGATCTGGTTCAATTCCTCGCCTTCCACGGTAATTTGCACGCGGTAGTTGTGGCCGTGCACGTTTTCGCACTTGCCCTTGTAATGACGGAGCGAGTGTCCAGCAGCGAATGTCTCTTCCACCGAAACTTCAAACATTAAA
>Ga0335071_10002911_pt1 | contig 18189 bp, 13 predicted proteins | sample Lox_Sample_15_FD_206724 | JGI IMG/M metagenome (GOLD analysis project Ga0335071, IMG submission 206724) | Soil microbial communities from Loxahatchee National Wildlife Refuge, Florida, United States - Lox_Sample_1.5 | ecosystem: Environmental > Terrestrial > Soil > Wetlands | place: USA... | reverse complement strand
CTTGACGGCGACCGTCACGTCCTGGGCGGCGAGGGCCGGCAGCCGCACGCGCAGCAGCGGCAGGCCGACCGGGTCGAGCCGCCCGCGCAGCGCGTGCGCGACGATCTGCACCCGCTCGTGATCGACCACCAGTTCGTCGACCTCGAAGCCGCCGGCCAGCGTGCCGCGCGCGCCGCGCACCGCAATCCTGACACCCGGCAGCTCGCCGGCGAGGCCGACGACGCGCGCGAACCCGGACTCGGTGCCGAGCAGCCACGCGGCGGCGCCGATCAGGGCGGTGATCACCGTGAGCAGGACGCCGGCGACGATGGCGATGGGACGCGGGCGCATGCTCAGAGCACCGAGTTCACGTTGACGTGCAGTCGCGGGCTGCCGTTGCGCGACAGGGGCTGTGCGAGGTCGAGGCCGATGGCGACGAACGGCAGCTTGTAGCGCACGCCGACGCCGACCGAGTACTCCAGCGGGTCGCTGAACTTGTTGAAGGCATTGCCGACGTCGCTGAACAGCGCGACCGCGAAATGCCGGGGCAGGTCCCGCTCGATCTCGAGGCTGCCGACCGCGAGGTGCTTGCCGCCGGTGCGCAGTTCCTCCGGCGGGTTGGTGCCCGGCACGGTCTCGACCGGGCTCAGCGAGTTGAAGGCGAAGCCGCGGACGCTGCGGTCGCCGCCGGCGAAGAACCGGTACTGCGTCGGCAGCTGGTCGAAGTTCTTGACCAGCGTCGCGCCGAGCTCGATCCGCGGCAGCAGGTACCAGCCGGGCGCCAGCTTGAAGCGCCACTGGTCGCTGACGTGCAGCTGCAGCCAGTTCGCATTGGAGCCGAGCGCCGCGGCCGAGCCGCGCAGCTGCGCAAACCAGCTGGGAATGAAGCTCAGGACCGCATTGTCGGCCGCGAACCCCGGCGGCACCGGCGAGATGGTGATGCCGGGAACGACCAGCGTGTCGCGCGTCGCCTCGCCGCCGGCGATCGACTCGGTGCGCGTCACCTCGGCGAACAGCACGCGCTGCAGGCGGCCGCGGACGTTGGTGACGCTCGGCCTCAGAATCAGCGACTTCACGCGCGCGTCGCCGAGCACTTCGTCCGAGGCCGTCAGGTCGAGCCCGGCCTTCTCGACGGCCGGGTCGCCGATCGGGATCGCGTAGGCCAGGGTCAGCTGCTGGCTGGTCTCGGCCAGATTGGCCTCCAGCCGGAAGCGGTGGCCGCTGTCGTTCATGAGGCGCCGGTTCCAGACGAACTGCACGCGCGGGCCGAAGTCGGTCGCGTAGCCGACGCCGACCGTGTACTTGTTGCGCAGGTTGCGCCGCGCGCCGATGTGGACCGGCACCGTCAGCGCCGCCGGGTCCCGCTCGCCGGGCACCACCTCGACGCCGCGGAAGTACTGCGTGTCGTCGAGGGCGAACTGGGTGCGCAGCAGCGCGCCCGCGTCGTACCAGGCACCCTCGTGGAAGCGCAGATAGCGCCTGACGAGCGCCGGCTTGATGGCGTCCTGCTCGATGGTCACGGCGCCGAACCGGTAGCGCGGGCCGGTGTCGAGCGTGAGCACCGCGGTGGCGGTCAGCTGTTGCGGGTCGACGGCCAGGTCGCTGAGCGTGTAATGGGCGTCCAGGTAGCCGTTCGACGCCGCGCGGCGCTGCAGCTCGCCTTTCAGGTGGTCGTAGGCGGCGTGGTCGAGCTGCTGGCCGGCGTGCAGTGGCGGGTTGTCGATCAGCTCGCGCAGAAAGGGCTCGTCGGCACCGGGCCCCTCGAGCGAGACCGTCGCGGCGGCCAGAATGACCGGCGGGCCGGGCGTGACCGCGAGCCTTGCGATCCAGTTCTTGCCGTCCGCCGTCAGCGTCGCCTCGAGCTTCGGCTGGTAGTAGCCGAAGGGCCGCAGCGCATCGGCCACCTCGCCGTCGGCGCGGTGGAAGATCCGCTCGACGGCGTCGGGCGCGAGATCGTCGACCGTCGCGTAGCGCTTGAGGCTCAGGTAGGCGAGCACGTTGTCGCGCGCCGGGCCTTCGTCGATGCCGCTGAGCTCGACCGTGATGGCGGCTTGCGCCGCCGGGGCGAACTGCAGCAGTGCGCAGGCCGCGAGGCCGGCCGCGACAAGCGTCGACCTCGGCGCGCCGCGCCGCCGCGCGTGCTCGCGCGCGGTCACGGGACGAACACGCTCTCGGCGGTTCGAGCGTCGCAGAGCGCAGTCGCGAGGCCGGCGGAATCGCGCCCGCCCGCGCGGCCGGCCCGCCGCTTCGCGCGCGATCCGCGCAGCGCGCGGTCGCCGCTCGCCCGGCGCCGGACGGCGAGCTCGCAGCGCCGTCGCGTCGGCGCCTCTGTGGCGATGAGCACGGAACACATCCAGCGGCCCTAGCCTCCAGCGATTACCGATGGCGTGGCGGTCGGAGCGACAGCGGTGCCTGCCACCCGCCCGCACCGGTCGCCTGCGGCGGGTGACACGCGACGCTCCATGGCGGGGCGGGGCCGATGCCCCGGCCACGACTGCCGGCGACGACGTCGCCACCGTCGCGAGCTTAGGCTGGCGGCGACGGCTTTCATAATCGGATCTTGCGTATGGGACGCGATAGCGGTGATCGTGTCCTGCGGTGGCGAGGCCGTGCGGCCGCCCGGCGGGGTCCGCGGCACACGCCCTCCGAAAGCCCGCCGCGGGCCGCGGTCGGGGCGGCGACGCCGAAACGTTCGCCGGGCGACCGACCGCCTTGCCCGGCGCGGGCGCGCGCGGATGCTGCGGCAGTTCCCGATGCCGCGCCCGCCGGCGGGCGCGAATGTCGGCGCCAGGTCGCGTGAGGAGCATCGCCTGACGACATCGATCCCGCTGCGCCGGACCCGTCTGCTCGCGGGCATCGCGATGCTCGCAGCGGCGCTGCCCGCGGCCGCAACCGACGTCGTGCCCATGTTCGGCATGCGCGTGGGCGGCGAGCTCGCGAGCCGCGCCGATCCCAACGACAGCACCGTGCCGTCGTCCCTCTCGATCGCCTCCGCCACGAGCTACGGCGGGATCGTCGACGTGCCCCTGTCGGGCGGCGAGCGCGCGCTCGAGCTGTACTTCAGCCGCCAGGCAACGACGCTGAGCGGCGGCGAATTCCTGGCGCCGCCGGTCGGCGACCTGACCGTGACCGTGATGCACGTCGGCCTCGCCGATACGACGCCCGCCGACGACCCCCGATTGTCGTGGCTGCTGATCGGTACCGCGGGCGCGACGCACTTCGACATGCACTCGAGCAGCGACACCCGCCTCAGCATCGGGCTCGGCGGCGCCGTCCGCTGGATGGTGAGCCCGCACGTCGGGCTGCGCGGCGACCTGCGCGCGCTGGTCACCTTCGCGGGCGGCGGTCAGACCGTGATCGTCTGCAACGGCGGCTGCGCCGGCCACTACCAGGGCACGATCGTTCTGCAGGGCGAGGCCACCCTCGGCATCGTCGTACGATTCTGAGCTTGGATCGCCCGCAGCGTTCCAAGCGGGTCCGCGTGGTGACCCGCCGGCGGGCAAGCCGGGCCGCTGCGACGTCCGACGCGCGAGCTGCGCGGGACGAATCGCGGAGCTTTTTCAAGCGTTTGCGGCAGTTTCGCCCGGCCGTCGAGTCCCGTGGCGCCGCCCGGGACCGCTCACCTGCGCTGCGCTTGCGACGCGAGACGAAATGGCGCAGCGCATCATTGCGGCTGTTCCGTACATCTTTGTACCGAAGCGCAGTACTACATTGGCGGCGTATAACGATGCTCGGATCGACAAGCTGACTGCGCTAGGGTGATACCCGCCAGACGGCCCGGAGGGTGTCGTCCGGAGACGGTTCCCGCAGCGGCGATCGAGCTCGCCTTGTTGTACGAAAAAACTGGAACCCAATCAGAGTAGCAACGCGAAGGAGCGTCGAATGAACTTGTTCAAAGCGGTGGTTTGCGGTGCGATCGTTTCGATCCCGGCGGCGGCCCTGGCCCAGCCGATGAACAATCCGTGCTCGGATATCAAGTGGAATGCCAAGTTTCTCGAGATGTATCCGCGCGCCGCGGTCGCCTGCCAGACGGTGGAGGTGAAGAACGGCGTCCGGTATGCGAAGTTCGTCGGCCGCGTGACCAAGGTGAACGCGGATTCGATGGAGCTTGAGGTCCACAACGTCGCCGGCACCGCGGTCGGTACCTCCCTCTGGCACACGACGCCCGATGAGACGCTGAGCATCGGCGGACGGGAAGCCAAGGCCAAGGACCTGAAGAAGGGCGATGAGCTGACGTTCTGGGTCGCGGAAGGGTCGGCGGAGATGGCGCCGAAGCCCGGCGCGAAGCCGATCGTCACCCCGCAGAAGTAACTCCGCCGCTCCCGGAGCGGTCTGGCCGCCGGGACCGGCGTCAGACGCGCAACCGGCACGCCCCCACGGGGGCGTGCCGGAACGGGGTGCCACGACTCCGCAATTCCGGCCGCCGCCGGCGGCCGCCCTACGCGTCGCGCACGGATGGCCGCGCGAACCGCCGATAGGCGAGCGCCGCCGCGAGGCCGCCGCCCAGCAGCAGCACGATCAGCGCTGCGCCGACCACGAGCACCCGGACGAGCAGCCGGTTGCCCGCCTCCTCCAGCGCGCCGGCCGCCTTCTCGATCTGCGGCATCGTCTGATCGAGCGAACTGAGCGTCGCGTTCAGCTCCTTGATCGTGCCGCTCAGTTCCCGGGCGGTGGTCGCGTAGTCGAGGATGTCGAACGGCCGTCGACGCGGCGCTCCCGGCGCAGGCGGCCCCTTGTCGAAGCGCGCGACGAACCGGTCGAGCGACTGGACCGCGGCATCGGTCGACTTCGCGAGCTCGGTGCCGGCCTGCAGCGAGGACCGCAGCTCCACCAGCGAGGCGCGCAGCTTGCGCTCGTTCGCTGAAAAGCCCGCGAAGATCTGGTTGATGGCGGCCTCGCGCTGGTCGTTGACCAGCTGCGGCAGCTGCTCGGCGGTGCGCGCGAAGACCTCCACCGACTCGGTCAGGCGCGCCGCGTCACCGAGCAGCTGCTGGGACTCCGGCGTCACCGCGAGCTGGTAGCTGAGGAGCTCCGCGTGCCAGTTCAGCAGCATCGGCATGTGCTGCAGGTAGTACGTGGTGCGCTCGGCGAGCAGACGCGTCTCCTCGATGGCGCGCACGGTCGGATCGAGCCCCGCGAGCGGATCGATGCGCAGGATGCCGAGCAGTCCGGTCGGCCGCGACGCCTGCTCGGACGGCTGGTTGCCTGCATAGGCGACGAAGTCGACCAGGTGCACCTGGTGAACCTGCACCTGCCCGGGGTGGGCCGCGCGCCAGGTGGCGATCAGCTCGCGCAGCTGCTGCTCCTGCTCCGGCTTCAGCATCGTGCGCACGAGCGCCCAGGCCTCAGTCTCGAGCTGGCGATGGGCCTCGAGCAACGGCCGCGCCGACTCGCCGTACTCCTGCCCGACCCAGTGCTCCTCGACCACCATCCGGGACAGCGAGGCGAGCGTCACCATGTCGAGCGCGCCGACGACCGGCTTCGCGCCGCTGCCGTTGATGTAGGCGGCGGTCGCCTGCGCCAGCTTCCATTTCAGCGCCGCCAGCCGTGCCTCGGGCGTCGGGACGCGGGCGCGGAAGTCCTCGGTGGCCTCCGCGACGCGCGCGGCGTAGCCGTCCGCGAAGCGCATGACCTGCGCCTGCACCGAGGTCGGCAGCGCCTGGCCCGGCTGCTGTCCCTGCGACACGGTCGATGGCGCGCTGCCCGCCGAGCGCGACGCGGAAGCGCGCATCCAGCCGCAGCCGCCGCCGGCCACGGCGATGGCCGCGAGCAGCACCCCCGTACGGAACTTCAGTTGCATGCACGACGCCTGGGTGGAACCCGACACGGACGGGGCGCGCTGCGTACCCGCCGAGCGCAGCCCGTCGCCGAGGCTACGACGGCTGCGGTCAGTGCCGCAACGGCAGATGACGCGAGCCCTGCCGCGCTGCACGCGCGCCGGCTCCGACTCAGAACGAGACGCCGGCCGAGGCAACGACATAGCGGCTGCTGAGATCGGGATTGAACACGTAGACGCTGAAATGCGCCTTCCCGGCGCTCAGCCCGGCGAACAGCCCACGCTCCAGGGAGCGAGTGCTCTCGACGGTCCGGGTGCGCTGGCCGGCGATGCCGAGCCGCAGCCACGCCTTCGGACTCCAGCCGAGCTCGTCCCACGTGTAGAAGTAACTCGCGCCGTGCTGCCCGAGGTCGTGCACGTACTCGGCCTCGACGGAGGCGTCGAAAGCGCCGTACGCGACGCTGCCTTCGAGGCCGGGCACGAGTCCGCGGACGGCGCCGAACAGCAGCCCGACGATCGGCGTCGCTTCGAAGCTCAGCTCGTCGCCGCCGCCGAACTTCCATCCGACGAACGCCGAGCCGCTGTTGCGGTCCTCGTAGTTGTAGCGGCCCTCGAGATGCAGCGAGCCGCGTTCGTACGAGACGACGCCCGACGCGAAGTCGGTCTGATCGCGCAGCGCGTAGTAGTAGGCCGTCGCCTCCACGCCGGTCTCCGGCGGCGGCCCCGCGCCCGCATCCTCGGCCCGGACGGCGCCCGCCGCGCTGAGGCCGACAGCGCTCAGCAGCCATGCGAGCGCGGGCAGGCGCGCGCCGCGCGCGGCTCGCGCGGCTGGCGCCGCTGCGGCGCGGGTCCCTCGCGCCGACCGCATCGGCGCCGCAGCCAGGACGGGATTGATCGACTGCCTCATGACGAGGTCACCTCTGTCGTGGCGTCGGGCATCCGACAGTCGCGGCGGTCCGGCCGAGGGGCGACGTGAGTCGCCGCCACGCAAGGCCGGCGCGCCCGACCCTGCGCCCGCGGCGTCGCCGGCGCCCGCCCTGGCGCACGGCTCGGAACCGTGGGCGTCAGCGGAACATCGGCTGGTTGAGGATCGAGCCCGTGCCGACCGGCGTGCCGAGCGTGAGCCAGAACGCCCGCGACCCGGTCGCCCAGCCGACGCCGAGCGTGAGCGTGCCGATCGGCGTCCGCCCGCCGAAGTACGCCGAGGCGCCGTACAGCGCGCCGTCCGGCACCGCGGTGTCGACGCGCTCGTAGACCCGGCCGCCCTCGAGCGTCAGCCCGCCGTACAGCTTCTGGCTGAGGATCGGGATGATGTCCGCGATGCGCCAGAGGAATGCGCCGTCGACGGTCCAGTAGCGGTGCGCGCGGACCTCGCCGGACCCGTAGCCCGGGAAGCTCTGCGGGCCGCCGAGCGAGAACGTGCGGTCCGAGGGCAGGCTGCTCCCGAGATCCGTGCCGCCCGCGGCCGTGAACCAGAGCTGCATTTTCCCGGCCGGGACGCCCGCGCGCGCCGCGGCCTCGATGCGCTGCCAGTCGCGATCCGAGCCGAGCGAGCCGTCGGCCCGGTAGTACTGCACCTGCGCCGCCATGCCCGTGGTCGAGAAGCTCGACGTTTCGCGGCTGTCGAAGCTCGCGGTCGCCGTCAGTCCCGCGTCAGTCGTGTTGACGTCCGGCAGCAGCGGGGTGCCGATCTGCACGTCGGTGCGGCGGTGGGTCGCCCAGTAGCCGAGCCGCACCTGCGTGTCGTCCCCGAGGTTGGCACCGACGTCGAAGCGTCCACCGAGGTCGATGAACTGGTAGCGTGCGATCCGGTCGTAGTTGTCGTAGACGTCCTCCAGCGAGCGGCGCGCCAGCAGGATCGGCTCGACGAAGAAGGTCTGGGCCACGTCGAGCGGCTGGTAGATGCTCGTCTGCACGAGCGAATCGGTGCCGAACTGCACGCGGTTGCGCCACTCGCCGCCGTCGCCGTTCAGCCAGCGGTGGACGTGCTGCAGCGCCAGCTCGAACTGCAGGTCGCCCTGGCCCGCGCCGTAGAGCCCTACGCTCGGCCGCAGGTAGTCCGGTCCGATCTGCTTCTCCTTCGGTTGCCACACCAGTATCGGGCTGGCGGGGTCGCCCTCGAGCTTGTATTCGACGCCATCCAGGTCGTCGACGACGCCCATGCGTGAGGCATCGCGGCTGATTGCGGCCGTGTCGACGACGTCGCCGGCACGGACCTTGGTCAGGGTCCGCAGGTATTCCGGGTTCACGCGCGTCAGGCCCTCGAAGCGGACCTCCGCGATGCGGGCATCGATGGCCTGATGCACGGTGACGCGGCGTCGCCATTCCGCGTATTCCGCTTGCGGAACGGCGAGCGCGGCCAGCCGGCCCGCCGCCGCCCGCGCCGCCTTCTCGCCAAGTGCAATGGTCTCCGGCGTCCGTTCGAAGTCCGCCGCGCCGATGTCGCCCAGGACCACGTCGATGCGCACGTCCCGGTCGGTCAGCGTCTGCAGCTGGATGCGCTCGTTCGCCTCCGACATGACGTCATTGCTGCGCGAGATCAGGCTGGCGGGGCGCAGCAGCTGCTCGCGGGTGACCGTCTCCTTGGTGAGATTCACCGCGATGACGACGTCCGCGCAGGCGCTGCGCGCCACGTCGATCGGCAGGTTGCGGACCACGAAGCCGTCCGACAGGACGTACTGGTCAGTCACCACCGGCGAGAAGGCACCGGGGATCGCCATGCTCGCGCGCATCGCGGTCGCGATGTCGCCGTGATCGATCACGACCATGTTGCCGGTCAGCATGTCGGTCGCCACGGCGCGATAGGGGATCGGCAGCTTGTTGAAGTCCGGCACCGAGCGCGCCTTGGCGACGTAGGTGCGCAGCATGTCCTCGATGCGGCTCGTCGACAGCAGGCCGCTGCGCGGCAGGACCGTGCCGCCCTTGATCCCGAGCTCCAGCGTGCCGGTCGCGTCGTCAAAGCGCTTCTGTTCCGGCGACTGCAGCTCTCGGCTGCCGGCACCGCCGACGACCGACTTCCAGTCGACGTTCTTGACGAACTGCTCGATCTCGGCCGCGGGCATGCCCGATGCGTAGCCGCCGCCGACCAGCGCTCCCATGCTCGTACCGGCGATGCAGTCGATCGGGACGTGCAGCTCCTCGAGTACCTTGAGCACGCCCACGTGGGCCCCGCCGCGGGCGCCGCCGCCGGCGAGCACGAGACCGATGCGCGGCCGCTTGGCGGGCGCAGCGGCTGGCGCGTTCTGCGCCGTCGCCGCGGGCGCAAGCAGCGTGGCGCAGGCGAGCAGCAGGCCTGCGCCCCATGCACGATCCATCCGGCAGAAGAATGACGACGACATGGGTGTCTCTCAGGCGGCGGGCCGCCGTTCCTCGGGGGTTCCTCGACGCTCGGCTAAAGCTCGCGCCTTGGCCTCGCGACAGGATAGGCCTGGCCCGCGCGGCGGGCCACAGACGTCGCCGACGGGCTAGAAACTCCGTGAATCCTAGCGGTCGCCACGCACCGAGGTCCCCGTAACAGTACTTACGCCCGGCGCCGTCGACGGGCACGTTCGGCGCGGCCGCGCCCGGGCGGGATGGGTGTCGTGTCTGGCCGCGAGCGCGTCGGCCGTGGCGCGACCAGCCGGACCGCGGGCCCGACCGGCGGCGCCGGACATGGCTCGACCAGCGCCGCTGGACTCGAGGGTCCCGGCGGCGACCCGCCTCGCATCGCGGTGGAGCGCCGGCCGGGAAAGTCCGGAAGGGTGGGCGCGACGCAGCGGACGTCGCGCCGCCGCAAGCGGGGCCAGAGGGCCGTGGCCGCGACGGCAGGCCTCCGCTGAAGTACTGGCGATGTAGTACTTTCCGAAGCAGCCGCCTGCGAACCTGCGGCTGTGGTAGCGTCAGCGGCTGCGGCACGGATTGGCAACGAGCCAAAGGGATCCGACTCGGGCAGCGCGGAACGCGCCACGCTCGGGCCGGCGTCATCGAAGTCGCACGCGCCGGAGACTCCCGCTCGAAACCGACAACGTCCGGCCGGCTCGTTCCGCATCAACATTTGGAGACACAGCAATGAGAGTCGTGACCACAGTCCATGCACTGCTGCTCGGCGCCGGCCTGATCTGCACCACCCCGCTCGTCGCTCACGCGCAGGCGGGCGCCAACACCAAGACGGCGGTCGCTGTCGCGCCGGGGAAGGCGATGGCCGGCGCGAGCACCAGCGCGACGGCGACGGTCCTCGAGATCGATGCCGCCACGCGCGTCATCACGCTCAAGGGCGCGGACGGCAAGGTGTTCACGATCACCGCCGGCGACATGGTCAAGAACTTCGCCCAGATCAAGGTCGGTGACACGATCCACGCCGAGTACACCATGGCGCTGTCGCTGGAGCTCCACAAGGCCGGCAGCAAGGGCGCGCAGGGCAAGGCCGAGCCGGTCGAGGAGCACGGCCTGGCCGCCGCACCCGTCGGTGCCAAGCCCGCGGGCGCCGTGACCCGCAAGGTCACCGCGCTCGCCGACGTGGTCGCCGTCGACGCCGCGAAGCACGTCGTGACGCTGCGCGGCCCGCGCGGCAACGAGGTCGACCTCGATGTCCAGGACCCGGAGCAGCTGAAGAACATCAAGAAGGGCGACAAGGTAGAGGTCGTCTACGCCGAGGCGCTGGCGGTCGTGGTCGAGGCGGCGCCGGCCAAGAAGTAGCAGCCTGCGGCCGGGAGAGATTCGGGGCGCGGGCACGCCGCGGCGCATCGATCCTGGCCGCGACGATTGAAACCGGGGACGCCGGCCATTCCGACCGGCGTCGCCCGGATTCCCACCGGCCCGACCCAAGCCAGCCGCGGCGCGCGCGGCCGGCGACGACGCGGCGACGCGATTCCGCTCGGAGCCGCGGCTACAACTACGGCTGCGGCAGCGCGGCGCGAATCCGCTGCGAGAAGTCCTCGGCCTTGTCGGCCGCCTGCGCGAGTGCATTGATGTGGCCGCGCCGGCGCAGTTCCTCGAACGGCACGCTGGTATCGAGCCGACCGTTCTCGTAGAGGTACTCGGGAACGTAGCCGCTCAGCAGGATCTTCCACGAATAGGGCAGGTGGCCCGGGTTGACCCGCGAATGCACCCAGATGTTGCTGGTGCAGTTGGTCGTGAGGCTGTTGTAGAACTCGGGGTGGTCCTTGAGCGAGTTGATCTGGTGCAGGTACTCGAGGAACAGCCCCCGGCGGGTCGCGGCGGTCGACTGCAGGCGGTAGAGGTAGACATCCTCGGGCGGATCCCGGCGGTAGTTGGTGCGCAGCCGGATGACGTCCCGCTCGTCGGCGACCACGTAGTAGAGCTCGTACTGGCGGAAGAAGCCCTGCACCGACGAGTAGCCCTCGCCGAGCTCCTTGCGCGCCTCGATCGAGATCGCGAGGTGCTGGCCGTCGGCGAAGCCGAAGCTGAGGAACACGTGCGCGATCGCGGGCCCCATCCAGTAGACGGCCAGCAGGTCTACCGAGTCGAGCTGCTTGAGGTCGAAGGTGCGGTCGTAGTAGGCGGTCGTGAAGTCGGTCTCGCTGCGGTAGTCGGCGTTACGGATGTTGTGCACCGTGATGCGGTCGCCCTCGATCGATGCATAGGGCAGCACCGCGACGTCCGGCTGCCAGGCGCGGTCGTTGGACGCCGGAATGGCGCTCCACGCCGCGAGCACCAGCGCGAACAACGCGAGCGACGCGACGATCGCCCTCCGGCGCCAGCGGCGCAGCGTCAGCCCGACGAGTCCCGCCAGCGCCGCGGCCGCGTACAGCGCCGCAGCGCCGTTTCGCAGCGGCACGCTCGCATGGTCGAAGTACAAGAGCGCGAGGGTCGCCCAGCCGGCCATGCCCAGCAGCAGCAGCCCGAGCAGCAGCAGGCCGATCACTCTGGCCGCCGTCCTGATCACGGTTGTCATCGTCGATCCCCCTGGCCGCGCGGCGTGCGCGTGCCCGCCGCTCCTCGCGCGAGGCTTCCCGGGCCGCCGCCGCGCGCCCTCTCCGCGGCACCCGTGCCGGGAGCGAGCGTGAGGCAGCATACCGCCCGCGTAGCGTGTTCCGCTCCCGACCCCATCATCAGTCTGCAGCACCGGCGCCAACGCCCATTCCCGGCGGCACGCATCGCCGCCGGCGTCGCTTGCGGGTCCGCCCCGCGGCTGGCGTCGGCTCGCCGCCGCAGCCCGCGCCGGGTGGAGTGTACAGGCCGAATGGCTGACGGGCGGCAGCTCGTTTACAGTCTCGGCCGACTCGGCCGAACGTGAACGAGATGCGCTGTCTGCGGAAACTTGCGTCGCTGGCCCTGCTGCTCCTGTCGGCCTGCGCGCAATTGCCGCCGCGGCCCGACCTCGCCGAGGAAGTGGCGCCGCCGGTGGGCCGCGAGTCGCCACTCGATGCACTCATCGAGCCTGCCGAGACCGCGCACGCCGGCGCCTCGGGGTTTCGCCTGACGAGCGAGGGCCCGGAGGCCTTCGCGGTGCGCGCGCATTCGGCGCGACTCGCCGAGCGCACCCTCGACGTGCAGACCTACATCTGGCACGCGGACCTGGTCGGCCGCTTCCTCACGCAGCTGCTGCTCGATGCCGCCGACCGCGGCGTCAGGGTGCGGCTGCTCGTCGATGATCTGGACGCGCGCGCGAAGAACTACGCCTTCGCGGCGCTCGCGGCGCACCAGAACATCGAGGTGCGCATGTTCAACCCGCTGGCCTCGCGCGCCGGAACGCTCGCCAAGATCGGCGAGTTCATGACCAGCGCGAAGCGCCTCAACCACCGCATGCACAACAAGACGTGGATCGCCGACAACCGGATTGCCGTGGTCGGCGGCCGCAACCTCGGCGACGAGTATTTCGGCGCCAGCGAAGAGGCGAACTTCGTCGACCTCGACTTCGCGATGATCGGCCCGGTCGTGCGCGACATCTCGGCTTCCTTCGACCGCTACTGGAACTCCGCGGCCGCCTACCCGATGGCCGCGCTGAGCCCGGAGTCGGTCACCGCGAGTGCGCTCACGGAACTGCGCGGGACGCTGGCACCGGCGGTCGAGGAGGCCAAGACCGGACGCTATGCCGAGCTGCTGCGTCGGGACGACGCCGTGCGCCGCTTCATCGACGGCGACTGGCCGCTGACGTGGAGCAGCGACTACCGGTTCGTCTCCGACGACCCGCTCAAGGCGACCCGCGAGCCGGGCATCGAACGCTCGGATGTGCTCGGCGTGCTGCAGCCGGTGGTGGCCGGGACCGAACGCGAGCTCACGCTGATTTCGCCGTACTTCGTGCCGGGCAAGAAGGGCACGGCGGCGATCGCGGAGATCGCGAAGCGCGGCCAGGCCGTGCGGGTGCTGACGAATTCGCTGGCGGCCAATGACGTCGCGGCCGTGCACGGCGGCTACTCGGAGTACCGGCGGCCGCTGCTCGAGAGCGGGGTCAGCATCTGGGAGCTGAAGCCGCTGCCGGGGACCAAGCCGAGCTATGCGTTGTTCGGCTCGAAGAAGGCCAGCCTGCACACCAAGGCGCTGGAGGTCGATGGTCGGCGGCTGTTCGTCGGCAGCTACAACCTGGACCCGCGCTCGACCGCGCTCAATTGCGAGCAGGGCGTCCTGGTCTCGAGTGCGGAACTCGCGGCCGAGCTCGACGCGCTGTTTCTCGAGCAGGCCGCGCCGGACCATGCCTGGCGGGTCAGCCTCGCGGACGGGCAGATGTCATGGACCGATGGCACGGACACCTTCACGCGTGACCCGGTCGCCTCGTTCGGCAAGCGCTTCCTCGCGTGGCTGACGAGCATCCTGCCGCTCGAGACGCAGTTGTGACGCGACCGCCCCGAGTGCCCTAGCGCCGGCACGGCGCACCGCTGCGCCGCCGCCGCCGGTCGGACCGCCCGGCCTGCGCTTCATTTCGCATCTGATGGTGCATTGCGCGGGGGCGCCCGCCGCGAAATCGCCACGCGGCGACGGTCGGCTGCGACTTCGTCTGTCATCCGCTCGTCCTCCCGCCACGTTGACTCGCCCGCGGGAACGCCGGCGCTGGCGCCGTGCGGACGACGTCGGCCGAGTCGCGGCGTCGCTCCGGACAATTCGTTGTGCAGCCGCAACGTCGACGGCCGGGCCAGTAGATGTGCTGATTACTGTGGGCGTTTCAGCGTGTTACTAATTTCCCGCGGGGTGGAGGGGTTGTCGGTTTTTTGCGACGAATCGGATTTTCAGCGATCCAGGAGGATGAGCTCATGACGCACATCAGACGGACCTTCACACTGACCGCGCTCGGCCTGCTGGCCGCAGCGCTGAGCGGCAGCGCCCTCGCGAGCGATGCACCGCTGACTTGGCTCATGAATGCCGGCTACGCGGCGCCCGTCGGCACGACCTCGGACTATCTGCAGGGCGGCTGGACCATCGGCGGCGGCTTCAACGTCAAGTTCGCGCCGTCGAGCCCGCTCTCGGCGCAGTTCGATCTCAGCTACTCCGACTTCAATGCGACCCGCCAGCTCGTTGATCTCGGCCAGTCGACCACGCCGTACCGCGTCGACAACGGCCGCGCCGAGATCTGGGCGCTGACCGCGGCGCTCAAGTTCACGGGCCAGTTCAGCAGTGCCGTGCATGGCTACGGGCTCGCCGGCATCGGCGGCTACCACCGCTACGTCGAGCTGACCCAGGACGCGATCGGCGGGGTCTGCGATCCGTGGTGGGGCGTCTGCTACGTCGGCACCGGCCAGGCCATCGTCAGCAGCCGCTCGAACACCAAGTTCGGCTGGAATGCGGGCCTGGGCCTCGAGTTCCCGCTCCGTTACGGCGGAGCCTGGTTCCTCGAGGCGCGGTGGCAGTACGTCGAGGGCGAGAAGGCGACCGAGTTCGTCCCGATCCAGATCGGCTATCGCTTCTGACGATCGGCGACCCGGCGCACGGCGCGCCGGGTCGCCACGCGGGGGGGGCGTTTTTGCACTGCGGTTCCGCGGGTTCGGTCCCTGGAGTGACCGGACCGGTTCCGGACCGCGCGGGGAGCCTCTCGCTGACCGCCACGCGAGTACACTCGCAGGCGCTGCATCGTGCCGGGCCGCTGCATAGCGGGAAGTGCGAATGACGCCCAACGGAGCCGCGTGTAGCTTTTCCGCAGGTGACTGACCGAGCAGTTCGGCTAGCCCGATACGAATCAAGACTCCGGAGCGCCCGTGAAGATCCTGTACGTCAGCCCTGTCGCGCTGCTCGTCCTCGCCGTTCTCGTTCCGGGGCCGAATGCGTTCTCGCAGGAGCAGCCGGCCGCCGCACCGGCGTCGTCCGCCGCGCCGGCGGCGCCCGCCAAGAAGACCTTCACGCAGCAGGATCTCGACCAGATCCTCGCGCCGCTCGCGCTCTATCCGGACGCGCTGCTGGCGCAGGTCCTGATGGCGTCCACCTACCCGCTGGAGGTCGTGCAGGCGGCACGGTGGGTCGCCGAGAACCCCAAGTTGACCGGCAAGGCGCTCGAGGACGCGCTGGCGAAGCAGCCCTGGGATCCGGCCGTCAAGTCGCTGACGGCGGTGCCCGACGTTCTGAAGCAGATGAACGACAACCTCGAGTGGATGCAGAAGCTCGGCGACGCCTTCCTCGCGCAGCAGGCAGACGTCATGACGACGGTGCAGGCGCTGCGCGGCAAGGCGGCCTCGACCGGAAACCTGAAGACGACTCCGGAGCAGACCGTCAAGACCGAGGTGGTCGAGTCGAAGACCGTCTACGTGATCGAGTCGGCGAAGCCGGAGACGGTCTACGTCCCGGCGTACGACCCGGCCGCGGTGTACGGCCCCTGGCCGTACGCCGGCTACCCGCCGTACTACATGTACCCGCCCGGCTACGTCTACGCGCCGGGGCTGCGGTTCGCGGCCGGCGTCGCGGTCGGTGCCGCGATCTGGGGCAACTGCAACTGGGGCGGCAACAACGTCAACGTGAACGTCAACCGGTACAACAACTTCAACAAGACGAACATCAACAACGGCAACTGGAACCACAACGCGGAGCATCGCAAGGGCGTGCCGTACGGCGACCAAGGCGTGGCCAACAAGTACAACCGCGGCAGCGGCGGTCAGGGCGCGCAGTCACGCGACTCCTACCGCGGTCGCGACCAGGGAGCGGGCGGGGACGGTGGCCGCGGCGGCGGGCCGAGCGCCTCGACGCGCGATGCGGGCGGAGCCGACCGGGGAGGCGGTGCTGACCGCGGAGGCGGCGCCGACCGCGGTGGCGGGCCGAGCGCCTCGACGCGCGACGCGGGCGGCTCGTCCTCGCGCGGCGGCGGCGGCCGCAGCGACGGCGGCTTCGGGGGCGTGAGCAGCGGCAGCTCGACCCGGGCCGCGAGCTCGCGCGGCAGCTCGAGCGCCGGCATGAGCCGGTCCGGCGGTGGACGGTCAGGCGGCGGCGGTCGTCGCCGCTAGGCGCTGACGCGATGCTGGAGCACAGTCACATGACGAGCAGGAATGTCCTCTTCACCGTGGCGCTGGCCGTCGCGCTCGCGATGCCGGCGTTCGCCGAGCAACCGGCCGCGCCGGCGCCTCAGGCCGCGACGAAGGCACCGCAGCAGACCACCTTCGTGACTGCGGAGGACGCGGTGGCGGCGCTCGTGGCGGCGGTTCGGGCGGTCGACGGCAAGGCTCTGGTGACGGTCGTCGGGCCATCGTCGAAGAGCTGGATATCCTCGGGCGACGCGGTCTCGGACCGGGCGGACTGGAAGCGGTTCCTCGAGCTCTACGACGTCAAGCACGCGATCGTGCCGGAGGGCGACGCCCGGGCGACCCTGACGGTCGGCGACGACCCTTGGCCGTTCCCCGCGCCGCTCGTGAAGAAGAGCGGGCGCTGGCACTTCGACGCCGAGGCCGGCCGCGACGAGGTCCTCAATCGACGCATCGGCCACAATGAGCTCGACACCATCCAGACGCTGCTCGCGATCGTCGACGCACAGCGGGACTATGCCGCCACGGCCAGCAGCCTCAAGGGCATGCATTTCTACGCGTCGCGCTTCATGTCGACCCCCGGCAAGAAGGACGGCCTCTACTGGGCCACCAAGGCGGGCGAGGCGCAGAGCCCGCTCGGCCCGCTGGTCGCGGAGGCGGCGGCGCAGGGCTACAGCCCGTCGAGCAGCGGGCCGCGGCCCTATCACGGCTACCTGTTCCGGATGCTGACGGCGCAGGGCCCGGACGCCGCGGGCGGCGCCTACGACTACCTGGTCCGCGACAAGCTGCTCGGCGGCTTCGCGGTGATCGCCTGGCCTGCCAAGTACGATGCGTCCGGGATCATGACCTTCATCGTCAATCACGATGGCGTCGTCTACCAGAAGGACCTCGGTGGCGAGACCGCCGCCCGTGCGGCGAAGATCTCGCGATTCAACCCGGACAAGACCTGGAAGCGGGCGCAGGACTGAATGCGGTCGGCGGACCCGCCTGCGCCATCCGATTCGACAGCCGCATGAAGCGCCCGGCCGACTGGCCAATGCCGTCTGCAAGCGAGCTCGCATGAAACCGATCGGCCGAAGATTGCTATCTGGTAAGCGCGCGTCGCTGCGCGCCGCGGCAGGGGCGGCGCTGCCGCTGTTACTGTTGCCCGCAGCGGCAAACGCATCGTTCCTCAGTGGCGACGCGCTCGACACACTGGCCGACGTGATGACCTGGGTCGTGCTCGTCATCGCGCCGGTCGTCGGCATCGGCGTGTTCCTGATCATCCACATCCTCCCCGAGAAGATCGCCGAGAAGAGGAACCACCCGCAGGTCGCGGCGATCCAGACGCTGTGCCTGCTGTCGCTGGTGTTCGGCGGCATGCTCTGGCCGCTCGCGTGGCTGTGGGCCTACACGAAGCCCGTGCTGCACCAGCTCGCCTACGGCAGCGACGAGCGAGGGCCAGCGGCCGGCGGCGACGCGGCCGAGCTCGAGCGTCTGCGTGCGCGCGTCGCTGAGCTCGAGGGCCGTTCCCCCGCCGACGCGACCGCCGACGCGGGAAGGACCTGAGCCATGGAAATCATCCTGCTCTCGATCTACGCCTTCTTCATCTGGCTGATCTTCTTCAAGTACAAGTTGCTGCCGTGGACCTTTGTCAGCCAGGTCATCGTCGTGACGATCCCGATCGTCGGACTGACGATGCTGATCCTGCTGCTGAACATCGTCGCACCGTCGTCGCACGACGTGCGCGTGATCAACTACGTCGTGCCGGTGAATCCGCGCGTCAACGGCCTGGTCACCGAGGTGCCGATTGAGCCCAACCGCCACATCAAGAAGGGCGACGTGCTCTTCAAGCTGGACTCAACGCCCTATGCGCTGGACGTGCAGAACTACAGCGCACAGCTCAAGCAGCTGAAGGTCCAGCTGATCACGGCGCAGGCGAACTCGCGTAACTTCGGCCAGCAGCTCAAGGCGGCGACCGGGCAGAAGGACGCCATCGCGTCCAAGCTCGCGCTCAGCCGGCAGCGCCTGAAGCAGTACAAGGACCTCGCCGCGACGGGCGCCGGCAGTGCCTTCGACGTC
>Ga0335071_10002909_pt1 | contig 18192 bp, 16 predicted proteins | sample Lox_Sample_15_FD_206724 | JGI IMG/M metagenome (GOLD analysis project Ga0335071, IMG submission 206724) | Soil microbial communities from Loxahatchee National Wildlife Refuge, Florida, United States - Lox_Sample_1.5 | ecosystem: Environmental > Terrestrial > Soil > Wetlands | place: USA... | reverse complement strand
TCCTCCGAATTTTTGGATAGATACATATTACATACCTGAGTTATGGATAAGACGCGTAGTAACAACTTTAGTCGTTCTTTGCCCAGAAATAAACGGCTGAAGCCGTCACTACAGGTTTCCAGGCAGCACAAAATTCTTATCCAAAACTGGCGTTAATCCATCGAAAATCCCGCGCGGGTGAACGCAGATAAATGGGGATTTAAAAAGCAGCCGCTTTTCCCTGCCTTTTGAGGCTGGGGACGGGAACGATCCCGCTTAAGCGGGGCTGGCGGCCTACCTGGCGGGGCAAGGATTGGGCACGGCGGTGAAGTCGTAGATCTGCGGAATGGGCGAGGAATAACTGGTGTCGCTCAGCAGCGGAAGATCGGTGCCCAGGTAGGCATTGAAGACAACCCGGAAAGTGTTGACCGGGGAAATGCCCGGATAAAGCTGGGCGGTGTGTCCCGGCATATAGTAGGCGTTCAGGATCTTGAACATGTCCGACCCGCTCGTGAACAGCGGCGCCGTATCCGTTTGCAGGATGATGACCGGCGGGCGGCTGGATTGGGCGATCAGGGTGGTGAACATCTTTTCGAACTGCATGTCGACAAAGGGCACCTGCTGTTCGTAGCCGCGCATGTATTGCTCCTGCGTATAAAGCTGGTCCTTATTCAAGAAAGGAGCGGGATCGATGGGCCGGCCATCCGGCCCAAACACGAACGGTTCATGCGGAGAGAGGATGTGGATAAAAACAAACTTGGGTCCCGGCATGTGCGCCAGCGCGGCGGCGCTGTTGAAATCCAGCATGGTGCGTTCCCGGTAGCGCTCGCCGTCGATCTCGGTCAGATCGATCACACCGGCATCCTGCAGCCTTTGCACCGGCGTGGTCCGCAAGAGCTGGATCTCAAAGGAGGTCAAGCTGGACCACAGCAGCGGCGGAGCGATATACACATTCGAGTTATTCAGCTCGCTCCAGGCGAAACCGGTTGCGAATGCGACCGTCTTGTAGCCGATCTTCTTCAGGTCGGCCTCGACGGAGTTGTAGCGCAGGGCATTCCAGATGGGGCCCTGATCGAGGTTGGCGGCGGTAAACTTGGGACTCAGGGCTTGCAGGTAATCCATGTTCAGCGCCGACCCAATCGACAGCTCCGATTCCATCGCATAATTGCTTTGACTGCACTCCGCCACATAAAAGCCGGTGTCCTTCAGCCACTGCACGAACTGGCTTGTGTCAATATTGTCCCAGCTCTTGAGCTGGTCTTCCCGCCCGTAATCTTCCGGGATAATGTAATAGATGTCCGGCAGATCACGCTCTGCTGTGACATGCAGTGCGGGTTCCGGACCGAGTGGTGTCATTGCCAGCGGTTGACTGTGCAGCATCGTCCAGTGGACGGCCAGATAGGCCGGATAAATCAATAATCCAATCGAGACAAAGTTTGCGATGAGCACGGCCGAGCTAAAGTGAAGACGGCGCAGTGCGCCAATTACCAGCACAAGGATAAACAGCCCCGCCCAGATCCCAAGCAGCCAGTTCGACAGGTTGGCCGGCTTCCATTTGTCATTGATCACTTCAAATACTTGCCCGTACGAAAAAAACAGCAGCAGCCACGCGGCGGCGATAAAGGCGGCCCGATACCAATCCCGATAAATCAGCCGGAAAAGCAAGCTGAGCAGGAGCGCCGCCAGCCCGGATACCAGCAGCGAGCGGGCCCCGGCGGCGATCGCCACCTGGGAAATGTTGTGCCCCAGCAAATTCAGCGCCGGGTAAAGAGACAGGAGGATGGGATACCAGGGGAACTGCACAAATTTTTTCATGATCTCTTCCGTTTGACGGTTTTTTCGGACGAATCCGGAGCGTCAGGTAGCGAAAATGTCAAAACATCTCGGCGCGGCAAAGACAATTCATCTGACCGACCCAACGGGGAAAATTCTACCACCGATGCGAGAGCAAGCGTGATTAAATTGTAGCGAATAGAAGGGAATAGGGGATAAGGGATAAGGGATTCGGGATTAGTAACTCGGGATTGGGAATCCCGGGTGAGGGGAGAATCTGCATAAATTGCCCACCGGCTACGCTCCGCTCAGGGCGGAGAGGGTTTTAATCCATAATTGACTTTATGCATATGCAACGACCGGCTGGCCAACTTCGAGCGGCTGCTTTTCCCGGCCCTTGCGTAAGATCCAGGCTTCACCCCGGACAAGCGTGGTTTTCTTGTTTTCGACCCGGATATAGGACCCATCGGCCAGAACCAGGATGGGGTTTTCATGAAAAACATGGTATTCGGCCAGCCATTCATCCTTTTCGAGCCGGGCAGGCTCATCCTGCGGGTAATGGCAGCTAAAGTTGAACGGGGTGAGATCCAAGCCGCCGAAATGGGGCGTTTCAACCATGTTGAGGTCATTGCTGGTGAGGATATTGGGCCCGCACAGGACAGCCCCGGCGCTGAAGGCGACCAGCGGCAGGCCGGTCATTACTTTCCTGCGCAGGTAGTCGCTCAGGCCGCTGAGGTGCAGGCGGTGGTTGAGCAGGAAGGTGTTGCCGCCGGGGATATAGAGCAAGGCGGCGCGGCGGATGAGCGCTTCCATCTCTGGCAGGGTCATCGATTCGGTATCGATGGTCCTGACCGCAGCCAGGCCGCGGAAGGCTCGTCCGGTGAACTCCTGGTAGGCGTTCCCCAGGGAGGCGGCGGGGAGGTAAGCAACGAGCGGGTCGTCCCGGCCTTCCAGGTAGGGGCGGGCGGCGGCGAGGATGTAGCGAATATCGTCTATACCGGGGGAGGAAAAGAGGTGGAGGTCCAATTACAGCCTATCCGAGCCGGGCCTGAATGACCTGCCGGAGGGCCTGCTGGACCTGCTGCCAGGGCTGCGCGGCATCCACCACCACCCAGCGGGCAGGGTCCTGCTGCGCCATTTCCAGATAACCCTCCCGCACGCGGCAATGGAATTCCAGGGCATAGGCGTCCAGGCGGTTCCATTCCCCGCCGCCCTGCTGGCGGCGGCTCAGGCCGGTGGCGGCGTCCACGTCGAGCAGCAGGGTCAGGTCGGGCTGCAGGCCGCCGGTGGCATAGCGGACCAGGGCGCGCACTTCTTCGAGGGGCTGCTGGTGGCCGTAGCCCTGATAGGCCAGGGTCGAATCGGCGTAGCGGTCGCACAAGACGATCCAGCCACCGGCCAACTTGGGGCGGATGACCTGCTCCACAATCTGGGCACGGGCAGCCTGGTAGAGCAGGGTCTCGGTGTGCGGATGCATCTCGGTATTCTTCAGGTCATGCAGGATGTTGCGGATCTGTTCGCTGATGGCTGTGCCGCCGGGTTCGCGGGCGGTGTGGACGCGCTGGCCCAGCCCTTCCAGCCATTCGGCCAGAGGTTTGACGTGGGAGGTTTTGCCGGAGCCGTCCGGGCCTTCGAGGGTGATGAACATGGTCAGTTTCCCCATCCCCCAAGGGGGTTTGGAACGGACAATCTACCCCTCTCATCCCCCCTTCCCCCTTCTCTCCCCAAAAAACGGGGAGCGAAGGGGGAGTAAAAGCAGGAAAATTGGATGTTATGCGCAGCTTTGCTGCGCATAACATCCAATTTTCCGTTCATTTCCCCTTCCCCGTTGATGGGAAAGGAACATGGACACGATAAATGCTGGCTGACGGTCATTCCCGGAATATCCTGACGTGGCGGCGGGGTTCTTTGCCGTAGGAATGCGAGACCAGCTCGGCATCGCGGGCCAACTCGTGCTGGATGCGGCGCTCGGTGGCGGGACCGGGTGGCAGGTCGACCCAGCGCTCGCCGTTCAAGACGGCGGCGATGGCGGCCTGGGCCTGGCGCTTGGCCAGATCCAGCTCGGAGGCGCTGGGGGGCAGCTCCGACAGGTTGAAGAGATCACTGAGGAACTGCTCCATCTGGCTGACGGTATTGGCGCGCATCACGAAGATCGGCATGCCGCGGTGCTCGGCCTGCATGATGGCCTGCTGGCGGTCACGATAATAGGAACGCAGGGTGACCATCACATCGGCTTCCCCGGCATCCTTGGCAATCAGGGCCGGCACGCCCAGGCGCTTGGCAGCCTGGATCAGCCGGTCACGCGCCACGCCATAGGGGTAGACGCGCAGCGACTTGAGCGGGGTGCGGACGGATTCGGCGGGGGAGGCGAGCTCGGCCGGCTGGGCCGGGCCCGGCGACGGGGCCGCCAGGGGCTGCGAACCCATTGAGCGACGCGGCCCGGCGGCGCCGCCGTTCTCGATGCGAAACTCCGAATCCGGCTTGGATTTCGGGTTGAGCTTGGCTTTCTCGATCTGGATCTTGCCCTCGGCATCACGCGAGCGGATCTCCGGCGGGAGCGGGAAACCGCGCAGGAGCGAGTCGACCGAGGCGGCAACGTCCATGTGCACGGCGAAACGGTCGCGCGTCTGGATCTCGACCAGCACGTCGAAGGTGGGGGGCGAGCGGCGCTCGAGCACGGTCTTCTGGGTGCCGCGCCGGCGGGCTTCCTCGTCCGAGAGGGTGACGGCCTCGATGCCGCCGATCAGGTCAGACAGGGTGGGGTTGAGCAGCAGGTTGTCGATGGTCTGCCCGTGGGCGGTGCCGATCAACTGGACGCCGCGTTCGGCGATGGTGCGGGCAGCGGCGGCCTCCAGCTCGCGACCGATCTCATCGATCACGATGACTTCGGGGTTATGGTTCTCGACCGCCTCAATCATCACCTCGTGCTGGAGCATGGGCTCGCGCACCTGCATACGGCGGGCCTTGCCTACGGCCGGGTGGGGCACATCGCCGTCGCCGCCGATCTCGTTGGAAGTATCCACGACGATGACGCGCTTGGTCTCGGCCAGGATGCGGGCGGCTTCACGCAGCAGGGTGGTCTTGCCCACGCCCGGGCGGCCCAGGATGAGCAGGGAGCGGCCGGACTCGACAATATCTTGGATGATATCGACCGTGCCATACACGGCGCGGCCGACGCGGCAGGTGAGCCCGACCACATGGCCGCGGCGGTTGCGCAGGCAGGAGATGCGGTGCAGGGTGCGCTCCAGGCCGGCGCGGTTATCGGCATCAAACTCACCAATGCGCTCGACCACATGGTCGAGCTCGACGCGCGTGATCTCCTTTTTGGTCAAGACCTTTTCGCCCTGGACATAGCGGGCGGTGGGAACACGCCCCAGGTCGAGGATGATCTCGAGCAGGTTATCGTAATCGTTGGCTTTATGGACAGCCTGGACGATATCGCCCGGTAAGACACCCAGGAGGGCGTCCAGGTCGTCGGTTATTTTCAATTGAGTCATGCTTAATTTATATCACTCTTTTGGAGGAATGTCCTGGTTAGTTAGCACGCGCGCCACCGGCGCAGCCGGTTTGGCCAGGACTTTATCCATGGCCGGAACCTTCTCATCGACCTTCTGGAGCTTGGCCAGCCGCCTGACCATGACCGCCTGGCGCGGGCCGGCCTGTGCGCCCAGATCTTCGAGGATGGACTCAAGCCAGGCCTGGTACGAACGCACGCAGATGAAAATGGGGCGGGGCTGCCCGCCCGCCAGGGCATAGGACAGGCCGGCAATCTGCTCGGAGACGCAATCGGAATCGGGCGGGACGATCGGCTGGACCCAGATGCCGTTCAGGCCTTTTTTGACTGCCACGTAGGCCTGGAGATTGCCCTCCGGACGGCAGACCAGGCCAATGACCTGCTTGGGCAGGGATTCCACCGGGTGAAGCAGGGCCGGGACGATCTGGCTGTAGAGCGACTGGACGGCCGGCCAGTCCAGCGCGGCCACCTGTCTCCAGATATCCTTTTTGACCTTGTCGGGATCGGAGGAGGGCAACTGCCAGATGCGCTGCCAGGCATACATGGCAAAGCCGGCCTGCCGGAGCAGGCGGAAGGCGGGAGCATCCTCATCCACTTCGGCCAGCAGGTGAAACGCGCCCCACTCGCCGGCCTGGCCCACCAAATGGTCAACCAGGGGCGAGGTCAGGCCGTTGATATTTTCCTGCGGAGCGAGGAAAGTCAGGCTGGCGGAGGTATCTTCTTCCCGCAGGACCACCTGACCCATCAAGGAAACGCCGTTATCGGCGGCCACGGCGGTATAGATGTGATGGCGCGGGTCCAGGTACGAAAACAACGCCATGGCGCTCAATGGGTTGCCGCGCGTCAGGAGCCGGGCGCTATCCAAAGATAGCATATCCCGGCGATAACGGGAAAGCAACGGCAGATCAAGTACATCCAGAGAGCGGACGATCATTTTTGTTTTTTTGCCACCGAACATACCAGTGAAATATCAAATACCTTATCACGAATAAGACGAATTTTTCGAATGGCACGAATTCATCTAAAGAATATTCGTGTCGTTCGCTTTATTCGTGGTATTCGTGATTGAAATGTACCGTAGAGAGTAAATGTTCAAACGATTCACTGCACAAGCGAAAGGAAGTACTGGTGGAAACGCAAATCTTCGGTCAGCTCAGGGTGAAACGAAGTGGCAAGCAGCCTGCCCTGCTGGGCGGCCACGATCCGGCCATCCGGCAGGCTGGAGAGAACGCTGGCCGCGCCATGGACGGATTCGATGATGGGGGCGCGGATGAAGATGGCATGGTAAGGCCCACCTTCGCCCAACTGGGGGATGGGGAGGTCGGCTTCGAACGAGTCGACCTGGCGGCCGAAGGCATTACGCTGGACGGTGATATCCATGATGCCCAGCAAAGGCTGGCTGCGGCGGGCATCCTTGGAGAGGAAGATGGCGCCGGCGCAGGTGCCCCAGACGGCGTGATCCTTTCCGAAGGCACGCAGCGGATCGAGCAGGTCGAAATCCACGGCCAGCTTGCCGATGGTGGTGGATTCGCCTCCGGGCATGATCAGGCCATCCAGGCCGGCCAGGTGGGCGGGCAGGCGCACTTCGGCGGTCTCCACGCCCAGCCGCTTGAGCATGACGATATGTTCGGCAAAATCACCCTGGATGGCCAAGACACCAATTTTCATAGGGAAGGTATTAGTTATCAGTTATCAGAGATCAGGGGTGCCTGATCACCAGCCTCTGCCGGCGATCTTCTCGATCTCGGGCATCTGGGCGATGTTGCGCCCGACCATCGGCTCGCCCAGGTTCTTGCTGACCTCGGCCAAAATGGAGGCATCATTGTAATGCGTCACGGCCTTGACAATGGCGGCGGCGCGTTTGGCCGGGTCGCCGGACTTGAAGATGCCGGAGCCGACGAACACGCCGTCCACACCCAACTGCATCATCAGGGCGGCATCGGCCGGGGTGGCCACGCCGCCGGCGGCAAAGTTGACCACCGGCATGCGGCCCAATTCCTTGGTCTCCTTGACCAGCTCGTAAGGCGCGCCGATCTCCTTGGCGTAGTGCATCAGCTCCTCATCCGCCATGGTGGTCAGGCGGCGGATCTCGCCCAGGACGGTGCGGGCATGCCGGACCGCCTCAACCACGTCGCCGGTGCCGGCTTCGCCCTTGGTGCGGATCATGGCGGCGCCTTCGCCGACGCGGCGCAGGGCTTCGCCCAGGTTACGGCAACCGCACACGAAGGGCACCTTGAAATTGTGCTTGAGGATGTGGTTCTCTTCATCAGCAGGGGTTAACACCTCGGATTCATCGATGTAGTCGATGCCGATGGCTTCCAGGATCTGGGCTTCGACAAAATGCCCGATGCGGCACTTGGCCATGACCGGGATGGTGACTGAGTCCATGATCTTGAGGATCAGGTCGGGGTCGGACATGCGTGCCACGCCACCTTGGGCACGGATATCGGCAGGGACGCGTTCCAACGCCATGACGGCGCACGCCCCGGCCTCCTCGGCGATCCTGGCGTGTTCGGGGGTAACCACATCCATGATCACGCCGCCTTTAAGCATCTGCGCCAGTCCTTTTTTGACGGCGAAAGTACCAGTTTGTGATTCCATAGTTCGCTCCTAATCTTGTGTAAGTGATGATTTTACCACTCTGATAGTTGGATAGTTGAGTAGAAAAGCAGTCTGATAGGTTTAGATTCTATAATGGAATTGGTATATGTTAAGAGCCAATTTTAGCATATCACAACCAGTCCAATAGAATGGATTGGCGCGGTTATTCCCGAATTGGCTCTATTCTTTGTGGCAGGAAAATGATATATTCATCATACCACTGCGACGGAGGCAGAGTATGCGCATCCCATTGGATCGACAAAGCCAGGAACCCCTGTACCAGCAGATCGAGCAGCACCTGCGCCAGGGCATCTTATCGGGCGGGCTGGCGGCCGAAACCCGCCTGCCGGCCAGCCGCCAGTTGGCGCGTGACCTGGGCGTGAACCGCATCACGGTGGAAAACGCCTATTCCGAACTGGAAGCGGACGGGCTGATCTTCTCCCGCGTGGGCAGCGGGACGTACGTGCTGCCGCCCAACCCGCTCCCGGCGGTGCCTCCAACCAGCCGGGAAACGCCCTGGCCGCTATGGCAGGAAGTCCTGCAGCCCAAGAGCGGCGGATATAGGCCGGGTTCGACCGAAGCCATGCTCAGGGCGGCCGGACACGCCCACCCGATCAGCTTTGCCAGCGGGATCAGTGACAACCGCCTGTTCCCGGCCGAAGAGTTCCGCAAAACCATCCAGACGGTGATGCGCAGGGACGGCATGGCAGCCATGGATTACGGCGAGCGCAGCGGGTATGGGCCACTGCGCGAGAGCATCGCCCACATCCTGGCCAGCCAGGGCTTGCAGACCCGCCCGGAAAACATCCTGATCACGGCCGGGTCACAACAGGCCATTGCGCTGGCGGCGCAGGTGATCCTGAATCCGGGGGACGTCATCCTAGTGGAAAGCCCGACCTATTCCAGCGCGATCGATCTATTCCGCGCCCTGGGCTTCCGGATCGTCGGCATCCCGATGGACGGCCAGGGCATGCAGGTGGAAAAGCTGGAAAAACTGCTGCAGCAGCACCATCCCAAACTGATCTACAGCATCCCCAACTTCCACAACCCGACCGGCACCTGCCTGAACAGCGCACGCCGGCGCGAGTTGATCGTGCTGTCGGACCGCTACAACGTGCCGATCCTGGAAGACGACTTTGTGGGCGATATGCGCTACGAGGGACGCGCCCAGCCGTCGCTCAAGGCGCTGGACCCGGGCGGGCAGGTGATCCACGTGAGCACCTTCTCCAAGATGCTGATGCCGGGCCTGCGGGTGGGTTTCCTGGTGGCGGACGGGCCGGTCTACGACAGCCTGCTCGAGCTCAAACGCCTCAGCGATGTGGCGACTGCCACGCTCATTCAACGGGCTTTGGAAGCCTATGTGACGGTGGGACGCTACCAGGCTTACCTGCGGCGGGCCTGCCCGATCTTCCGCAAGCGCCGGGATGCCATGCTGGCAGCCATCCAGCGCCACCTGCCGGAGGGCGTCTCGGTGACACCGCCGCAGGGCGGGCTGTTCCTGTGGGTGCGCCTGCCGGATCAAATCCCGGCGGATGAGCTGCTGCCGCTGGCATGCGAAGAGGGGGTGGGTTTCGCGCCCGGCCGGAGTTTCTTCCCCGAAGGGAACTGCGGGCGGGACTGGATGCGGCTCAATTTCGTGGCCTCTTCGGAAGAAGAGAGCGAGGAGGGGATGAAGAGGCTGAGGAAGGCGATCAAGAGGCTGGGCAGGGGATAAGGGAAAGGGGACAAGGGGACCGACCGCGGGCGAAGCGGATGCTGTTTTATAAAGCAAAACTCACATATAATACCGATAATATGGTTCATAATCCTGGTCGAGATATTTTAGGATACTGCCTACTTGTCTTGATGCCCGAAGTGTTATGGGTTCACTGCCGTCGAATTGAGAATTGTTCCAATTCATTTTCGTTAAGCCCAAAATCTCCTGTGCAATAAATTCAGGAGTGTCACACGCTTGGTCACAACGGAATCCTAACGGAAGGGGGATATACATGCCAGGATAAGCCTCATAGAAATCAACACTTCCCTTAGTGTAAAGGATATACATTTTTCCGCCAGTATCCAAAAAAGTTCCTCGGAGCGGAGGATAGATATTCCCTCGGTACAAACGAGTGTAAGAGCGAGTTAGGCTTATGAAATCCGCCTGAGAAGGATCAATCGAGCATTCATGTAAAGCATCCTCAAAGCCATCAATTTCATTCTGATTGTGGATTGAGCTCTTATGAATTACCACTCGGGCAGGAAACGTTTTATGCTCACGGTGATAGTTCTGTAAAGCATTTTTGAGAAGACTTTTGGCATCATCCGAAGAAAGGTGAATCTGTTTGTCTTCTTTCGATATTTTCCCGGTACCGCCTCTTAAAATGACCCCCTCTCCACGCTCATTGAAGACCTGTGCCGTGCTAGTAAGGAGCTTTTCCTCATCAGTGGTTTTATAAAAACTCACGCCAACATAGCATGTGGTCAATTGGGACCATTCTCTAATTAATCGCCAAGGAATTCCTCCAGCCTTATAGTAAAGGGCAATATAAAGATTCCATGCACGGGTGGCTTCATCTTGCAGTTTTCTTGCATCACCGGAAGGATGCTTTCTTTTTAATCTTTTTCGTTCGTCATATGTCGATGGTCGAATTATCTGGGTGGGCTTTTTATATCTCATTGCCTGGGCTTTAAGGTAATCGTGTAGGTTGATTTTAGAGTGAATTGTTTGAACTATTTGTTCTGGGTCTTCCGGATCTTCTACTTCCGAGAAGGTGAAATCTTCTTCTGTCCTAGCCAAGTATTGTGTCAGCACAAATGGATAAGCGAATATATATACATCTGCAACATTCTTTTCTGAAAGAAAACCCATTTCGTTTAAGAATAGCTCCGCAATTTTCTTTAAGTTCTCATCAGTAGGAGATTTTTGGCATAACCTATCAAAATCTCGTTGTGGGATCGGTCTTCTTAATTGATCGCCACAAATGAAATCAGCACATAAATTCATCCCTTCGCCAAAACCAGGAAATCTTGGAAAAAGATTGGGCCTTTTACTTGCTTTTGCCGCAATGCCAATCCGGATTTTATCGATCCATCGTTCTATGCCTTCAATCGTTTCGTTTGTGCCTATTATTCCCAAATTAATCTTCTTGGGAGAGGTAAGTGATTGAAAATCTAAGGGGCCATAATTCATCAGGCCAAATTTTATATCGATGTGTTGGCCATTTCCAAACTTCATTTCAGGTTCAGGGTAGAAATTGACGTTCATAATCCAAAAAGCTCCAGTTGATTATCTTTTTTGGCTATTGTTTCTTTCTCTAATTCTTCTTCAGCCTGATACCAGGTATCATCTGGTATGCCCATATTCAATGTTACTTTTTGTAATTCACCAAAGCCTAAGAAGGGATATTCTGCCGAAAATAGCGTTTTTAGTGGTCTACTAAGGAAATTAGCCCACATTAGTAATTGGCCGAATACAGCTGGATTTCGCTCCACTCTCTTAATCCCTTTTATTAATTCCTCTCGTTTGGGATGAGCTATTTGTCCGAATTTTGTAAAATAATAAGTTGGCGTAATTTCAAGATACCACCCATCGTTCGTCTTAACAAAAAAGCCCTTAAATGCAGAATGACGGCAATATGTTTTTTGGGTCCGATCTGATTTACTAGAATATTGATTAAAAACTTCCCGGCCTGCCTTTCGCTTTAAGCCTTGATAATCAATTCGAATAGTCCTCAAGTCTTTCGAAGCCGGAAAATAATAAAGCTCAAGGTCTTTATGGTAGCGCAAGCCAAGGAGTTTGGTTCTTTCCCGCAACGCTGAGTTTAGTAACTGGACGAAGTCTCTGGTTGTATCTTCATCTTCCGAATCTGCCCATTCCCCTACATCAAACCGTTCACAAGAGCCAAAGGTACAAACTTGATCGAACGGATATTCATCCAATGGATGAAATGAAGTTACCAATTTATTCTTGAGGATCCACTCTGAACCAACAGTTACATGAAGACCTCTGAATTTATCCCAAATTTCTTTAGGATCGTTGTATAGCGATTCTGCTAAATAAATGTGTTCTGATAAGGCGTTGATTGTAAGAAGATTGGTGTAAAGTACTTCATTAATGGGTACGGGAGAAAAGTAAATCCCCGAATCAGTAAATACGGCCAATGACTTAAGAGAGCCAGCACAATTTTCATCAAATCGGTTTCTCTGCTTATCGAAAATAACCTTCCTTGTTTTTAAATTAGCTGGATCAGAAAAATATTGTTTTACTGAAACCCAATACGCTTCATTAGTTTCTGGTCTACTGACTATCAATATCACAGGCGCATTCCCCCTCAACCAATAATCTATATCTCTTTGATCGCAGAGAAATTCGAATGATGAAGGCGTTTCTTTTGAAAAAGATTGTATTGTAGCTTTACTTTGCACTTTGATTATGGAATTGGTTGCTGCACCAGTTGTAGGATCGCATAATTCTATTTCCCCATCAATTCCAACATCAAGACCTGGAGTTGGTCTCCAAATATATTTCATTCCAAGAACAATGCGTTCAATAAAGTTCACACCTTGTTGACCGATTATTGATTGGGAAGTGATTTTTTTCATGGATCAGACCCATCTTCTGTAATCTCTTGGTCAGAACAAAAGGAGCGATATCAAAATAAAATACCCACCGAAATTACAGATCTGAAATGAATATACAATGAAAGGCATATAGTGACAAGGGGATATTGACCCGATTCTATCATTCTACTTTTCAAGATGAATTTGCATCGCTAATCTTGACAAACCAGCATATTGGTATACAATTAGTACAATGATACAATGATACAATTATGACGATGAACCTAGAAATCGACTTCCGTTCCGGTATTCCCATTTACCTCCAGGTTGTGGAGCGCATCAAGGAACGGCTGGCGGCCGGGAAATTGAAACCCGGCGACCAGCTTCCCACCGTGCGTGCCCTGGCACTGGAACTGCGTGTGAACTTCAATACGATCGCGCGGGCCTATCGTATCATGGACGAGGCCGGCATCATCTCCACCCAACAGGGCCGCGGTACGTATATATTAGAAACACCCTCGCCGCAAGCGGCCGAGAGCATCCGCAGACAGGCCTTGGAGGACCTGACCCGGCGCTACCTGGCAGATGCGGAACGGCTGGGCGCCTCGCCGCAGGAAGTGGATGAGGCGCTGTACAGGCAGGTTTCACCATGGAAAGCCAGCCAGCCGCCGGACAAAGAAAATAAGGGTTCTTCCTTATAAAGAATCGAGATAACAAACCACAAAGGCGCCAAGACACCAGGTTTTTCAAGAAAAGAATCCATAAAATTTGTGTTTGGCGGCTTATAAATCTTCACATCAATAACGGAAGAGCCAAATTAATTCACCCCTTGGAGAGGCTACGCCATGAAAATAAATTGGAAATTCCCGTGCATTCTTGGATTGGCCCTGGTCTTACTGGCAGGATTGAGCGGCTGTCTGCCGGTGCAAAAGGCCGGGCTGACCGACCAGAAGGTCGCCAGCGTGACAGAGAACCTCCTGAAGGCGATCAACGACAACGATTACCCGGCCTTCAGCCATGATTTCGGCCCGGAAATGAAGACCGCCCTCCCACAGGATAAGTTCCCCGGCCTGCGGGCGATGCTCGCCAAATCCAGCGGAAACTTTATCAGCATCACCGGCGCGCCCAGCCTCTCGAACAGCCAGGGATACGTGATCTACCGCTTCCAGACCAAATACGAAAAGGAAAACGTCATCGTCACGGTCACATTCGCAATCGGCGGGCAGCAAGTGGAGGGGTTGTTCTTCAACTCACCCAACCTGCGGAAAGCCTCGCAGTAACAAGGAGTAACGACTGAAGTCGTCACTACGAGTCTTATAAAGAGGAAAGGCAATATAAAAAGGAGAATAGCATGTCAAGCAGCATTGTTTCGAAAGATAAAGATACGAATTCCCGCAGCCCGTTCCGCCCGCGTGCCGACCAGCACATTGCGGGGATCTCCGGCTTCCTGTTCGGGGTGTGCCTGTTGATCGCCATGATCGGCGCAGCGATCCTCACCAACAACAACCCGAAGGACGAAACCTGGCCGCCAGTATGGGTCATCGGATGGTCCCTGGTGGGCATTTACTTCCTGTTCTGGCTGAAGGTGGCCTCCCAATGGGAAAAAGCGGTCATCCTGCGCCTGGGCAAGTTCCATAAACTGGCCGGACCGGGGGCCTTCTGGCTGGTGCCGTTCGTCGATACGGCAGCCAACTGGATCGACCACCGCGTGATGGTCACGCCCTTCTCGGCCGAGAAAACGCTGACCAAGGATACCGTGCCGGTGGATGTGGATGCAGTGCTGTTCTGGGTGGTCTGGGATGCCGAAAAAGCCGCCATGGAAGTGGCTGACTACAAAGCCGCCATCGCCTGGGCCGCACAGACCGCCCTGCGCGAGATCATCGGGCAAAGCGTGCTGGCCGACATCCTGGTGGGACGCGACAAAATGGATGCCGACCTGCAGAAGATCATCGACGAACGCACCACGCCGTGGGGCGTCACCGTCCAGTCGGTGGAGATCCGGGATGTGATCATCCCGCCCGACCTGGAAGATGCCATGAGCCGCCAGGCCCAGGCCGAACGTGAACGCCAGGCGCGCGTCATCCTGGGTGAATCCGAGCAGCAGATCGCGGCTTCCTTCGCGGAGGCCTCGAAGGCCTATATCGATAACCCGACCGCCCTGCACCTGCGCGCTATGAACATGCTATTCGAAGGGCTAAAGGAAAAGGGTGCGCTGGTGATCGTGCCCAGCAGCGCCGTGGATACGATGAACCTGGGCGGGCTGAGCGGCATGGTCTCGCTGGCCGAGCAACATGCGCCCAAGAAAGAAAAGGAATAGTCTCCGATGAAAATATCGAACCGCAGGCAGTTCATCACCCTGGGCATTCTGCTGGTGGTGTATGCGCTGGCGGCATTCCTGACCTACGCCTTTTTCACCGCTCAACTGGCGGCAACGGCCGGTACTCCCATGCCCGACATGGGAGTATCGCCGGCCGTGCTGGGACTGGCCAACGCCGGCATCGTGCTGGTGTTTTACGGGCTGTTGGGCCTGGCCGGCTATTGGTTCGCCCGCAAGCAGGGCTGGCCGGGCATCTTCAGCGAAAACGGCAACTGGCGGCGCTGGTTCCTGATCCCGCTGGCGCTTGGGCTGGCTTGCGGAGGGGTGCTGATCGTGGGGGATGTCCTGTTCGCGCCGGTCAACGGATTCGGGCGCATGGTGCACCCCGGCTTTCCGGTTTCCATCTTGGCCAGCCTGAGCGCCGGGATCGGCGAGGAGATCCTGTTCCGAGGGTTCGTGCTCGGACTATGGGGGTTCCTGCTCAACTTGTTATTCCGGCGGTTCAATTTATCAACGGTCGGGTTTTGGATCGCCAATGTTATCGCGGCGCTGGCATTTGGCGCCGCACACCTGGAGACGGTCCTGGTCCTGGCGCACACCAGCTCGCTGGCCGCCCTTAACCCGGTCTTGATCGTGGAGGTTTTCCTGCTCAACGGGATCGTCGGGCTGGTAGCAGGCGAGCGGTACCGGAAAGACGGCCTGATCGCGGCGATGGGAGTGCATTTCTGGTGCGACATGGCCTTCCACGTGCTGTGGGGGCTGATCTAGTGCCCGAACCGCATCAACTTGTAGTGTAAATCAGGCCACCGTAGAGCAGTTTTTCCCTATATCTTTAGTTGGTTCGGGTACTAGCACATTTTTTGTTTCGGTTATTGGATATGTCAGAGCCAATCATTCACACAGAACACCTTTCGCGTTCCTTTGACGCGGTCAAAGCCATTGACGATCTCTCGCTGGAGATCCCTGCCGGGATTGTTTTTGGCTTCCTGGGACCAAATGGTGCCGGGAAAACCACCACTATTCATCTTTTATTGGGCCTGTTGGAACCAACCCGGGGCCAGGCCCGGGTGCTTGGCTTCGATACCCGCACCCAATCGGATGCCATCCACGCCCGGTGTGGGGCGCTGCTTGAATTTTCAGGTCTTTACGAACGCATGAGCGCCGAAGACAACCTCGATCTGTATGGACGGATCAACTTGATGCCAGCTGCAAACCGCAAGGCCCGCATCAAAGAACTACTAACCCATTTCGATCTATGGGAGCGCCGCAAGGAACTGGTGGGAAAATGGAGCCGCGGCATGAAACAAAAGCTCGCCGTAGCGCGCACCCTGATTCACCGCCCGCCATTGATCTTCCTAGATGAACCTACCGCCGGGTTCGATCCGCAGGCAGCCGCGGCATTGCATAATGACCTGGCCAGCCTGGTCGAGCGTGAAGGGGTGACGGTCTTCCTGAATACCCACAACCTGGTGGAAGCAGAAAAATTGTGCGCCCGGGTGGGCGTGATCCGCCAGGGTAAACTCCTGGCGGTTGGCAGCCCCGATGAACTGCGCGGCAGCAAAGGCACACCACAGGCCGAGATCATAGGAACTGGCTTCAACGAGCAGATCCTGACGTTGCTGCGAGCAATGCCGGAGGTGGCCCTGGCTGAACTGCAAAACGGTCATCTGCTCATCAATTTGCATGGGGAAAGCAAGATCGGCCCACTCGTGAGTCTGATCGTCGAATCAGGCGGACAGGTGGAGGAAATCCGCCGGGATAAGGCCAGCCTGGAAGAAGTGTTTTTGACGCTGATGGAGGAAGATAAACGATGAGTGACCTTTGGACGATGATCTGGAAAGAATCGAAGGATCTACTCTTCCAGGGAGGCTGGCGGGCGTTCATCCGGCCTGGAATTGTTATCGGTATGATGGGGATCGTCCTGCCTTTGCAAATGCGTGCGGATTGGTTCACATTCAGCCCAATTGAAATAACGCTGGTGATCTTTATCTCTTTCTTTTTCATCCTTAATTTTATCGGTGACGCGATCGCCGGAGAGCATGAACGACATACATTGGAAACGCTGCTGGCGAGCCGCATCTCTGACCGGGCGATCCTGCTCGGAAAGGTGATCGTGACGGTCGGGTACGCCTGGATCATGGTGATCGTCAGTATGCTGCTGGGTGCGTTGGTGCTGAACGTGACAAACAGGACAGGGTCGTGGACGTTCTACACGCCTTTCGGTCTGCTGATCTATGTGTTCATTCTCAGCCTACTGACCAGTCTCCTGGTTGCAAATGGAGGCGTACTGATCTCGCTGCATTCCCCTACCGTGCGGCAGGCGCAGCAGACCCTGATCCTGTGCACGCTGGTATTCGGAGTGGTGGTCGGTCTGGGGCTGAATGCCATGGCAGCGAGCCTGTTCTTAGTCTTAAGCAATAACCAGATCTTACTGCTTATCCTGGCGGTGCTTGCAACGATCGATGCGATCCTGCTGGGAATCGCACTGGCCAGTTTCAAGAGATCGCGCTTGATCCTGAGCTAAGCCGGAGCCTGTTTTCAGATTAAGGTTTGACAGGCTTCCAGCATACAAGTGCCCGAATCGCATTAACTGGCAGGGTAAATCAGGCTACCGCAGGGCATTTTTAGCATACATTTTTAGTTGGTTCGGCTTCAAGCTGCTGCTGTAGAGGCTTAGGTTAAAAATAACTGCAATTCTCGCAGCTTTTCCGGAGGTAAAAATGGCTGAAACCCCGCAAAGGAAGCCGCCCGCGTTTACACGTTCAGCCAGAGCAACAAAGTCACCATGCCAGCCGGCGGCAATCCGCCCGGTCCGGACGATAACAGCGGAAGAATAAGGTACGGCGGCCTGTTTCCTGGCCCGAATTTTTCACGTGAAACAATCCCACCAAGAGATTCCGCCGCGCCGATTGCCTCCACGATGTATAATTCTTTTATACATTTGTGTTTCACGTGAAACTTTTCTACGGAGTTCCTTACCATGAAAAAACAAATTGACACTCGTCGTATCATCCTATTCCTCGGCTTTGCCTTTGGAATCGCCTGGCTGACCGGTCTGGTCATCTACCTGACCGGCGGGCTGACCAACAGCCCGCAGATCGTCCCTGGGGTGAGCCTGGCGGTGATATTGCTGGCCACTTTCTACATGTGGGCACCGGCCCTGGGCAACATCCTGACCCGTCTCATCACGCGTGAAGGCTGGAAAGAGGTGGGGCTGCGCCCGAATTTCAAGAAGGGCTGGCCTTACTGGCTGGCCGGCTGGTTCCTGCCAGCGGTGATGACCGTTTTTGGGGCAGCCGTGTTCTTTGTTCTTTTCCCCCAGTATTTTGACACGGGCCTGCATCTCGTGAAGAAATTAATGGCCGCCTCGCCGGCCCTGGCGGCCATATCCCCGTGGGGATTGATAGCCATCGAACTCCTGCAGGCGGCTTTAATTGCACCAATCCTCAATGCCATCGCCACTTTCGGC
>Ga0335071_10002908_pt1 | contig 18192 bp, 17 predicted proteins | sample Lox_Sample_15_FD_206724 | JGI IMG/M metagenome (GOLD analysis project Ga0335071, IMG submission 206724) | Soil microbial communities from Loxahatchee National Wildlife Refuge, Florida, United States - Lox_Sample_1.5 | ecosystem: Environmental > Terrestrial > Soil > Wetlands | place: USA... | reverse complement strand
CCGGGGACTGGGTGGCCGATATCGTCAAAAAGTATCAGCCCAAACCGATCGTCTTTTCAGTCGTCTCCTGCCCGGAATTTCTGCGTGAAGGCACGGCCATCAACGACTTCCTGCAGCCCCACCGGACCGTCCTGGGATCCTTCGACCGTGAAGCAGCCGAAAAAGTCGCCCAGCTCCACCTGCCGCTGCGTGCGCCGATCGTCATCACCGACCTGCGAACGGCCGAGATGATCAAGTACGCCTCGAATGCATTCCTGGCGACCAAGATCTCATTCATCAATGAAATTGCCGATATTTGCGAAGCGCTCGGAGCGGATGTGAAAGAGGTGGCCGCAGGCATGGGCTACGACAAGCGCATCGGACCGGCCTTCCTGGATGCCGGATTGGGTTGGGGCGGGTCTTGCTTTCCCAAGGATGTAAAAGCCCTGGCGTTCATGGCAGAAGAGAAAGAAGTAATTCCCGCCATCCTCAACACGGTTACCGAGACCAACTACGCCCGCCGGCAAGTCGTCGTCCGGCACGTCGAGGCGATGACGGGCGGGCTGCGCGGGAAGACCGTCGGCCTGCTTGGCCTGGCCTTCAAGCCAAATACCGACGACATGCGCGAGGCGCCATCCGTAGATATCGTCAAGGAACTCACCACCTGCGGCGCGACGGTTCGTGCTTACGATCCGGTTGCAGCGGAAAACGCCAAAGTGTTGTTGCCAGCCGTCCAGCTCTTCGACGATCCTTACGCCATGGCCGAGGGCTGCGACGCCTTGATGGTCATCACGGAATGGAACGAATTCAAGCAACTCGACCTCGAGCGCATCCGGACTGCGATGAAGGCGCCGAACATTTTCGACGGGCGTAACATCTACAATCCGGACGAGATGCGGAAGATCGGGTTTTCTTACCGGGGCGTGGGACGCGGATTCGACGGGAAATAAGATGCCGGAAGAAAAACGTCCTCCCGTCTGTGACTATGAAGGCTCCGACTACCAGGCGCGTTTCTGGGAAAAAGGCGAACGCGATTACGAAGATCGCTGCGAAGCCATTGCCCTGAAACGCCTCCTGCCAGCCCGCGGGAAATCGATGCTCGAACTGGGTGCAGGCGCCGGGCGGAATACGTCCAGGTACCAGGATTTCGAGCGCATCGTCCTGCTGGATTATTCCCGAACGCAACTCCAGCAGGCGCGCGCCCGCCTGGGAAGCAGTGAAAAATACCTGTACGTTGCAGCAAACATTTACTGCCTGCCTTTCGTGGACGGCTTGTTCGACGCCGCCACGATGATCCGCACCCTTCACCATATGGCAGACGCCCCGGCCGCCCTGCGGCAGGTCTGGAATGTCCTCCAACCCGGTTCACATCTCATTCTCGAATACGCCAACAAGAGGAACGTCAAGTCCATCTTGCGCTACGCGTTGCGCCGGCAGGAATGGAGCCCGTTCGACCGTGAACCAATCGAGTTCGCCCCGTTGAATTTCGATTTCCACCCGGCCGCGATCCGGTCCTGGCTGGAAGGGACCGGATTTCGGATCGAAAAAATCCTGACGGTCTCACACTTCCGCGTCGGCTTTATCAAACGGGCGATTCCGGCAACGATCCTGGCCGGGCTCGACTCATTGCTCCAGTGGTCAGGCGCTCTGGTCCAGCTTTCGCCGAGCGTATTCCTGCGGGCTGGCATCGATCACAAACACGTGACGGCACCCGCCGGTGCATTCTTCAAATGTCCCGAGTGTGGAAGCTCGCCCCTTGAAACCAAGCGGGACCATCTTTTCTGCACCGGCTGCAAGCGTAAATGGGCAATCCATGACGGGATCTACGATTTCAGGGAGGCGGTTCCATGAAACGAAACAAGCATTTTGCCATCGTGGCCATCCTGTTTGGCGCGCTTATGGCCTGCACCTTGCCAAGCCTTGGAGGCCAGCATCTTTTTGTAACCCTCAGCCCGGCCGCAGGTGAAACCGCTGACGCCGCATCCCTGAGACAGGCGGGTGATACGATCGGGAAACGCTTGAATAAAAATGGCATCTCCTCCCGGACCATTCTCCTGGGGAAACAGATCGTGGTCGTCATGCCGCCTACTACCAATTACACGACCGTACTACCGCTCCTGACAGAAGAAGGTCGGATCACCTTCGTCGACTCGATCAATTCTCTCCTCGTCGGTTCGGATATTTCCTCAGACCTGCCGGTCATCCTTACGAATGAGGACATCAAGTCAGCTACCGTGGAAGATGGAAGTCAGGTTAACGCCGGCCCCGGCTTTATCATCGTGATCTATTTCAATGAAGCCGGGGCGAAGAAACTGGCTGATTACAGCCGCACAAACGTCGGTCATTATCTGGTCATTGCCCGGGATGGCAGGGTAATTTCGTCCCCGTATGTGAACACCGCGATTACCGGTGGGAGCGCGATCATCCAGGGCAACCTTACCGAGCAATCGGCCCAGGAATTGGCCGCTTTCATCTCCACCGAGAGCCTGCCGTTCCCTATGCAAGACACCAACCATGAGACAAAGTAGTAAACCCCCCGGGGATCTTTCGAAGAACGCTCCAGAATTCGACCGATCGGGAACCACGATGAGCCGCCGCATCCTGATACCCGCCCTGATCGCTTTGAATATCCTGGTAATCGCCTACTTTATCGTGCAGTACACGGCTGCCTCGTATCCATTGGTCGGGCACGATTTTCGTCTCTACATTCCACGTCTCATCGACTCCCACCTTTATTACAAAGTGAATGGATTCGGCATCGAGTGGTACACCCCGAGCTTCGGCGGCGGGCTGCCGGCCTACCCGAATCCGCTCCAGATGCAATTTTCCATCCCCCAGCTCCTCACCTGGTTCATGAACCCGTGGGTGGCGATTCTCGCCTCGACGGTCATCTACGTCGCGGTCGGCTTTTTGCTGATGTTTTTCCTCCTGCGGGACTGTCTTGAATTCAAACCGTTGACGGCTGTGTTGGGCGGGGTATTTTTCGTCGCAAACGGTTTCTACGTCGAGCATGTCGTCGTAGGGCATGTTAATTTCCTGACTTTTCCATTGATCATCCTGCCCGTCTTCGCCTTCGCCAATCGGAAACTGCCCAACTGGCTTGCGGGGGCCTTGATCGCCATCACCGGCGCCGTCCTGGTCAACTCGGGAGGCGTCTACATCGGCGTCATTTGCGCCTTCACCCTGTTGCTCAGCTTGCCGGTGATTCATCTCCTGAAGCCAGGGTTGATGAGCTGGGAAAAAGGATTGGCAGTTGCTGCCTGGGGAACGATCCTGACCCTGCTCCTGTGTGGGTCGAAAGTCTATGCCATCAATGCCCTGATGCAATCCTTCCCTCGTGACGTACAGGATGTTTATCACGTCTCCTGGATCTCGAGCCTCGAAGGCGTCGTCATGCAGTTGGTCGGATCGATGACCGTTCTTCCGCTGCTCAAATTGATCGGCAAGAGCAGCCTGGACTACGTGGTCCGGCTGACGAATTGGACCGGCTCACCGTACGGTTTCTGGGAGCTGGACATCTCCCTTTCGCCACTCCTGACCTTCCTGCTCCTCTGGGGATTGGGAAGACTCTTCTTCCGAAAACCAAAATTCAATAAAAAAGAAGTGATCCATAAAATCATCGCCGGGATCATCCTTCTTTTCTCCATCGTCCTGGTGATCCAATTTGCCACTGCCCGAGGTTTCCTCTTCGACCATCTCGACCATCTTCCAATTCTGAAATCCATGCGGACGAATTCGCGTTTCATTGCAGCATTCATCCTCCCGCTCGCGATCCTCGGAAGCCGGGTTTTCGACGGCTGGATGAACTCTCTCCCCGGTCGGAAATCGGCGATCCTGTTTACCGCTTTCAACGTGATCTCGGTCGCCGCCCTGGCAACCTATTACCTCCTGCCCATTAAAGTCCAGGAACGGACGTTCGACACCCAGGAGCTCTTGAAGGCCTACGACCAGATCCAGGCCGGCCAGGTCTTCCCGGTCAACAAGATCATTCCGGATGCGAACGATTATGAAGTGTTCGTTGCCCAGGCTAGCAACACGACCCATCACTACGATCCACTGTACGGGGAAAATTCCTTCCTCCCCAAGGTCCACGAAGGGTCGGTCTTCGACGTTCAAAATGGCTTTTACAACATGACCGATCCGACCGGTTATGTTTACCCCCAGGTGAACAACTCAAAGCTCTTCTCGCTGATCCCAGTATCCGACAAAGCCAAACTCATCGATTTCCTCAACCGGCGCAAGTCGGACTGGAAATTGCCCTTTATTCAGATCATCCTGGACTGGGCCGCCGGAGTGACCTTCGTGGTCCTCCTGCTGGCCATCCTTCTCTATTCGCTCAGGAAATGGATCCCCGTCCGATTCCTAGCCGTCCCGCCATTCGCCGGGTCGAAGAGAGCCTAATTCCCAGCTTCCAATCGAGACACGCACCAGCCGGAGGGTCGGATAACCGACCGCGGCAGTCATCCGCCTGACCTGGCGCTTGCGCCCCTCCGAAAGGGTGATGGCGACCCAGGCGGTCGGAAGGTTCGCCCGATAACGGATCGGCGGATTGCGCGCCCAAAGGTTCGGTTCGGGAATCCGTTCGACACGCGCCGGGCGGGTCAGGCCGTCCTTGAGACTGACGCCTTTCGACAACTGTGCAAGGGCGGATTCGGTTGGAATCCCTTCCACCTGGACCCAATACGTCTTGGGCAATTTATGCTGCGGATCGGAGATCCGGTGCTGAAGCCCTCCGTCATCGGTAAGGAGAACCAGGCCCTCCGAATCGTAATCCAACCGGCCGGCAGGGTAGACATCCGCGGCGGTCAGGTAATCCGCAAGGGTTGGGCGTCCGGACGGATCGGTGAACTGGCACAAGACCAGGAACGGTTTGTTGAATAGGATAAGGCGTGACATTCTAAGCTAATTATAATTGCCTATCCTTGCAGGTTTTTCCCTTGTGTGCTACAATTTCGTCCACGATAGAACCAATACCGAACGCATTGAAAAGTGGGCGACCCCCACTTTTCTGCGTGTAATAGATAGTTCGGGGAGCAGGTTGACCATGAAGAACGAATTTGCCTTAGCCTTCAACGAAGTCCTGGAAGAAAAACAGTTGCCCAAGGAGATCATCCTTTCGGCAATCGAATCTGCCATGGTGTCCGCCTACCGGCGGGCAGTGAACGCATCCAACGCCCAGGCCGTCGAAGCGAAAATCGATCCGGAAAGCGGCGCTGTGACCATCTTCGCCGAGAAGGAAGTCGTCGAGGACGTGCAGGACGAACGCACCGAGGTTCTCCTCGACGAAGCCCGAAAAGTCAACCCGGAAGCCATCCTGGGTGACATGGTGATCGTAGAAACCACGCCCAAGGATTTTGGGCGCGTGGCCGCCCAGACCGCCCGACAGGTCATCCAGCAGCGCATCCGCGAAGCGGAGCGGCTGATGCAATCCGAGTATTACGAAAAGCAGGTCGGGGAGATCATCAGCGGCGTGGTCCAGGCCGTCAATATGACCCAAGGCGTGACCGTCGGCTTGGACATGAAGGCCGAGGGCATCATGCCCCCGAACCAGAAGATTCCCGGGGAGCGCTTCAAGGTCCATGACCGGGTGCGCGCCATCATCCTGGAAGTCAAGGACAGCCCGCGTGGGCCCCAGATCGTCCTTTCACGCTCGCATCGCAATTTCCTGCGCCGCTTGCTCGAAAACGAAGTTCCCGAGATTTATCACGGCATCGTCGAGATCCGGGCAATTTCGCGCGAACCCGGGCAGCGCGCCAAAGTGGCCGTCTCGGCCACCCAGCCAAATGTCGACCCGGTTGGGGCCTGCGTCGGGATCAAAGGCGTGCGCATCCAGGCCATCGTCAAGGAACTCCACGACGAGAAGATCGATATCATCGAGTGGAATCCCGATCCGGTGATGTACATCTCGAAAGCCATCAGCCCCGCCAAAGTTTCGGGCGTATACCTGAATGAAGCTGAAAAGACCGCCACGGTCGTCGTCCAGGAAGACCAGCTCAGCCTGGCGATCGGCCGGGATGGGCAGAACGCCCGCCTGGCCGCCAAGCTGACAGGCTGGCGCATCGACATCAAGTCCCTGGCCGAGGCGGCTGCGGACTCCATTGTCAAAGTCCAGACCGATCCGGCGCTGGAAAACATTGCCGAGATCGAGCGCGGCCACATCCCCGCCATCGAAGAAATCCTCGCCAAGAAGAGCGAAAATCGTCCGCTCACCCCGGAAGAATTCCTTTCCCTCATCCAATTCGTCGACCGCATCGAGCGGCGCGCCGTGGAACAGAAAAAGGCCGAGGCCGAGGCGGAGGAAGAACGCGTCTCGAGCGCCCGCTCGGGCATCCCCGAAGCCGCCTTCCAGGCCAACATCGAAACTCTCGAGTTGCCGGACCATGTTTACACCATCCTGACCGAAGCGGAATTCCGCACGGTCGGCGACCTGATGATGGCAATGAAACTCAGGCCCGACAGCGTCCTCGGCCTGGCTGGCATTGGCCCCAAGGCCATGCAGTCCATCGAGGCCGCCCTGGCGAACGTCAGCTTCCCCGAGCCGGAGAAACCGGTCGAGGTCGTCGAGGAAGTCAAGCCCGAGGTTCCGGCCGAGGCGGTTCCCGCGCCGGAAGCCGAACTGGCCCCGGTCGCGACCGAGGCAGCCGTCCCGGTTGCGGAAGAAGCGGTTCAAGCTACGGCTCCTGCAGAGGAAGAGAAAGATTTCGAGAAGATCTTCTCACTGCAGAACGTCATTGCAGCCCCTCCGGCTCCGGAAGAGGAGAGCGAAGAGGCGCGCAATAAGAAGAAAGACAAGAAGAAAAAGAGCCGCGAGTTGGAATTCGACGAAAAACGCGGCGAGGTGGTCGCCCACAAGAAACACAAGCGCGGCGACACCGATATCGAAGAATGGGAATAACTCGTTGGAGCGGATGGAATCTTTCATCGTTCCGTCCGCCTGACGGATGAGCTAAGGTGTCTGGCAAACCTGTAAAACGACCCAAACATATTCCCCAGCGCACTTGTGTGGGCTGCAGGACTGTCCTTCCCAAACGGGCGATGATCCGCTTGGTCCGCCAACCTGAGGGTGTGAAGGTGGATCCAACCGGGAAATTACCCGGGCGAGGCGCCTACCTGCATAATCTGCACTCGTGCTGGGAAAAGGGCATCAAGGGGCCGTTGGCTCGTGCGTTGAAGACAGAACTGACGACTGACGACTTGGAACGTCTCCGCCAATTCATGCAAACCCTGCCAGCGGGCGAAGAGCAAGCGGGTGAATCAGGATAAAGCCGTCATGGACTGACCAGAAGTCCATCGCTCAACCGGTACCCTGCTTGCCGCATTCGGACACCCATCCGGGTGTCACCCATGCCGGCTTCCGCCGCGAAGGTTTGCCCACAGGTATTATAAAAAGAGGTGCCGTATGAGCGATCCAAAAACTAAAAAAATCGAACTTCCTGCCAATATCAGCGTGCGTGATTTCGCTCAGATCATCGAAGTCAGCCCGATCCAGATCATTAAGAAATTGATGACCAATGGCGTGATGGCCAGCATCAACCAGAGCATCGATTTCGACACTGCCGCCATTTTGGCTGATGAGATGGGCTTCGAAGCCTCACTGGAACGCCAGGATGCGCCCCAGGAAAAAGAGAGCGGGCAGATCCCCAAGTGGCGCCAGGTCATCGCTGAAGAGTCCGAAAATTCATTGATTGCCCGTGCTCCCGTCGTCACGATCCTCGGACATGTGGACCACGGCAAGACCTCCCTGCTGGACGCCATCCGCCACGCAAACGTTGCGGAAGGAGAAGCCGGCGGGATCACCCAACACATCGGCGCGTATCAAGTGGAACTCAAGGGCCGCCAGATCACCTTCCTGGACACACCCGGTCATGCCGCCTTTACCGCCATGCGCGCCCGCGGCGCCCAAGGTGCGGATATCGTCGTCTTGGTCGTGGCAGCAGACGACGGCGTGATGCCGCAAACCAAGGAAGCCATTGCACACGCAAAAGCGGCGCGCGTCCCGATCATCGTCGCCCTCAACAAAGTCGACAAATCCAACGCCAACCCGGAACGGGTCAAGCAACAGCTCGCAGAAAACGAGCTCGTCCCGGATGACTGGGGCGGGAATACCATCGTCGTTCCGGTCTCAGCCAAACAGAAACAGGGCATCGAGGATCTTCTCGAAGCTGTCCTGTTGGTCGCCGACAATACCGACATTCGCGCCAACCCCAAGGGGGCCGTCATCGGCACGGTGATCGAATCGGAGCTGGATAAATCCAAGGGGCCAGTCGCGACGCTCCTGGTCCAGAACGGGACGTTGAATTCAGGCGATATCGTAGTCGCCGGAACTGCCTACGGCCGGCTGCGCGCCATGTTCGGGTTCCGCGGCGAGAAGATCGAAAAAGCCGGTCCGTCCGTACCGGTCTCCGTCATGGGGTTGAGCGAATTGCCCTCCGCAGGCGACATCTTCCAGGTCGTCGAGACCGAAAAGGAAGCCCGCCAGATCATCGAAGAACGCAACCTGGCCTCCAAGAAAGAGGCTTCGACCTCCAAGAAGATGACCCTGGAAGAATTGTTCTCCAAGGTCAAATCGGGCGAAGCCAAAGAACTGAACCTGATCCTGAAAGCCGATGTGCAAGGCTCGCTCGAGCCGATCATCGGTGAAATCAATAATATGAGCAAGGGCGATATTGCTGTCAACATCCTCTATGCTGAAGCCGGGAACGTCAGCGAGAATGACGTCCTGCTGGCCTCGTCCTCCCAAGCCATCATCATCGGTTTCAGCGTCCAGGCAGACACCGCTGCCCGTCGTCTGGCGGAGAAAGAAGGCGTTTCGATCCGCCTTTACGATATCATCTACCGCCTGACGGAGGACGTGGAAAAAGCCCTCAAGGGAATGCTGGCCCCGGAATTTACCGAGAAACCGGTCGGAAAAGCCGTGGTCCTGCAGGTCTTCAATTTGTCCAAGGGCGGCAAGATCGCCGGCTGCCGCGTGACCGAAGGCGAAATCCGTCGCAATGGCAAATACCGCATCTATCGAGGCAAGGATATCACCTACGAAGGCGAGATCGGTTCGCTCAAGCACGAGAAAGAGGACGTGCGGGAAATGCGCCAAGGGTTCGAATGCGGCATCGGGTTGAGGAATTTCAACGATCTAGAAGTAGGAGATGTCATAGAATGCTACGTATTGGAAAAGACCGTTGTTGAAAAGAGCTAGTCGATCGGGTTATGCCATCTAGCGTCCGCCTTCAACGCATTGCAGATCGGATCCGCCAGGACATCTCGGAGATGCTCATCCGGGAGATCAGCGATCCGCGCCTGCACCAGATTTTCATCACCGATGCCAAGGTGGACCGCGAGCTGGCTTTTGCCGACATCTATGTATCAGCAGTAGAAGGCGCGGCCCGCAGCAGCGAGATCCTGGCTGGTCTGGAACACGCCAGCGGCTTTCTTCGCCACGAGCTATCCGCACGCATCGAATTGCGTACTTTCCCGCGCTTGCGCTTCCACTGGGATCCAACTCCCGAAAACGCCGATCACATCGAGCGGCTCATCGCGGAGCTCAAGAAAAATGAACGACCTGCAGCAAAAGATTAAAGGGCGCCTCCAGGCGGCCAAGCGCGTCCTGATCGCTTCACACATCCGCCCGGATGGGGATGCCATCGGCTCAAGCCTGGCGATCGGCCTGGCCTTGCAGGATGCCGGCAAGCAAGTCCGGGTCGTCTTTCCGAAAGGAGTCCCAGACAACTTTGGGCACCTCCCGGGCATAGACCTCGTCCATACCCGATTGGACGGAGAATTCGACACGTTCATCTGCCTGGATTGTTCCGGCTGGGAACGCCTCGGTGAGACGTTCAGCGGCCTGCCTGCCCCCGATCTCGTCATCGATCATCACGAGACTGCCGATAAATTCGGAAAAATAAACCTGGTAAGGCGGAAGGCCGTAGCGACCGCCGAGGTTTTATTCCTTTACATGCGCTCCTGGGGGCTGACCGTGACACCGGCCGTAGCAGCCAACCTGCTGACCGGATTCATCACCGACACGATCGGATTCCGCACTCCCAACACCACTCCGAAGACTCTGCGGCAGGCGGCCAAACTGGCCGACCTGGGTGCAGACTTGAGCAACCTGTATCTACATGGCCTGGTGGAAAAATCCTACCCGGCAGTCAAGTATTGGGGAACCGGCCTGAGCACGTTACAGCGTTCAGACGGCATCCTTTGGGCCAGTTTAACAGTTGCAGACCGCAACAAATCCGGGTATAAAGGAAATGACGATGCAGACCTTATCAATCTGCTCTCATCCGTCAACGATGCCGATATTGCGATCATGTTTGTCGAACAAGACGAAAGGATGACAAAAGTATCCTGGCGAGCATTGAAACCCTACATCGACGTGTCACAAATCGCCTGTCAGTTCAAGGGCGGCGGCCACAAGGCTGCCGCGGGCGCGGAAGTCTCCGGAAGCCTGCCCGAGGTCCGGGAATGCGTTTTGGATGCCACCCGCAGGTCTTTGGCATCCATCCAAGGAAATACTCATTACTAGCGTAACTTGACTCGATGGGGGCGGGTTATATACACAAATTGGAGGAATAGGTCTATGGAAAGTCAGGATATAAAGAATGCCATTTCCGGAATACTGGTGGTCGATAAACCGGTCGGCTTAACTTCTCACGACGTGGTCGATATCATCCGCCGCGGTACGAACATCCGTCGCGCCGGTCACACCGGCACCCTCGATCCGCGCGCTTCCGGCGTATTGGTCATCCTGATCGGCCCGGCGGTAAGGTTGAGTGAATTCGTATCCGCCTCGGACAAACGCTACCAGGCCATCCTGCGCCTGGGCGGCACGACCGATACCTACGATGCCGATGGGCGTTTTACCCACCAGCAGGCTTCCACGCCGGTCGATGTGACCGAAGCCCAATTCAACGAGGTCCTGCAACGCTTTATCGGTGAAATCGAGCAGACTCCGCCCCCCTACTCCGCCGTCAAGGTCCACGGCCGCAAGGCGTACGAGATGGCCCGGGAGGGCGAGGAAGTTGAGTTGGCCCCGCGCAAGATCAACGTCTATCACCTCGAGGTCCTCGAGTGGGCTCCCCCGGAGGTGGTCATCGACGTACACTGCTCCTCTGGAACATATGTCCGCTCGCTGGCGAACGACGTGGGAGCCGCCTTGGGCTGTGGGGCTTACCTGGTGGGCCTGCGCCGTACCAAGAGCGGTCGGTTCAGCCTGCGGGACGCCACGCCCCTGCGCAAGCTGCAGGAGGCTTTCACCGCCGGCAATTGGTACCAGTACCTGATCCCCGCAGCGGAAGCGCTCGCCGAATGGCCGGCCGTGGAACTCAACCCCGACGAAGTCGAGGAAGTCAAGCATGGACACCGCGTCAAGGCCGCCGAAGGTGCCACCGCCGGCATGGTCCGGGGCGTAAGCATGGCCGGGGAATTGATCGCCATCCTGGGATTGGACGAAACCACCCACGAGTGGCAACCCAAGAAAGTCTTCTTCTCCTAAGAAAACCGACAGGGCGGGCCAAGAACCCGCCCTGAAAATTCATCCCGCGTGACTTCCTACTCTTCCCTCGATGAGCTTTCCGTCCACGATGCCTGGCTAACGATCGGCATCTTCGATGGCGTCCATCGCGGCCACCAGGAGATCCTGCATCGGTTGGTCGCGGGCGCCCGCCAGGCCGGCGCGCCGGCCGTGGTGCTCACTTTCCACCCGCATCCGGCGGTCGTGCTGGGCGGGAAAACCGACTTCAAGGCTTTGTCCACTCCCGAGGAGCGGATCGAGTTGCTGGAATCCTTCGGGGTGGATCTGGTCGTAAAGCAGACCTTCGACCAGGCGTTCGCCAACCAGACCGCAGCCGATTTCATGCAACGCATTTCCCGAACTCTGGGGTTGAAATGTCTCGTCCTGGGATACGATTCGGCCCTGGGCCGCGGCCGGGAGGGCAACGCCGCCCGGCTGACGGAGATCGGCCAGGAGTTGGGCTTCGCCGTCCAGGTCGTCCCGCCGGTCGCCGACGAGCGTGGCATTCTCTCGTCCACCCGCATCCGCGCCGCGATAGCGGCAGGGCGGGTCGATGCAGCCGCAGCCGACCTTGGACGGAATTACTCGGTCAGCGGACCGGTCGTCCACGGCGATGGACGCGGGCACCGAATCAATTTCCCTACCGCCAACATCCAGGTCCCGGACGGAAAAATCCTTCCGGCCAACGGGATTTACGCCTGTTGGGCCTGGGTGGACGGAAAAAAGATCCCGGCGGCCACGAATGTGGGCGTCCGTCCAACCTTCACACCCGACCTGCCTGCGCCAACCGTCGAAGCATACCTCCTGGACTTCGGCCGGGACATTTATGGAAAAGAGATCAAACTCGAGTTCGTGGATTACCTGCGTCCCGAGGAGCGGTACGACTCCGTCCAGGACTTGTTGGACCAGATCGCCCTCGACGTGTTGGATTGCCGGAAAATCCTGATGGTGAAATAATCTAGACAAGCCGCCCCGATTGACGACCGGGGCTTTTTGGTCTATAGTTGACAGAATATTAATCGCGCCGAAAGCGGATCGAATTCCGCCTTGCGAAGACGTCCACCAACCAGGCAGGCAGAAAAGCCTCATGGACAAGAGCAACCTGAACCGCAGGATGAAGAGTGGGGCCGGCAGTTTCTACTGGATCGCCGGGATATCGATCATTCATACCGGCATTTTCATTTTCTTCGGCCCGGTGGTTGTCTTCGTGGTCGGTCTGGGTATCACGTATGTTCTGGATATCGTCGCCCTCGATTTCGCCCATCTCATGCCAAATTCTGCCCTGCTGATCCGCGGGGCTGGCGTCTTCCTGGATCTCATCGTTACGGGCACCTTCGTGGCTTTCGGTTATTTTGCGACCCGCAGGCAACGCTGGGCATTCATCGCCGGCATGATCCTGTACGGGTTGGATACCCTCCTGGTCATCCTTGATAAGAATTATTTCGGCCTGGCTTTTCATCTTTTTTTCCTCTGCTTCCTGTTCGACGGGTTGATGTCGTTGAACCAGTTGAGGAATAACGAATCCCCGGGCAAACCCGAACTCTTCCCGCCAAAGGACATCCATTTCTAATCCCATGCTTACCCGCCGTATCTATCTTCTCTCTCCGAAAAAACTCTCGCCCGAAACGATCGCCGTTGCATTCGCGAAAACTTCCCGCTCACCCGAGTCCTTCGATGAGATCGCAGCCGGGTTGAGCGAGGAAGCCAGTACCAAATTCCATGAGAAATGGGTGGTCGGCTATGGCCATGCGTCGGTCGCCGAGCACGCCATCCTGCACATTGCCTTCGAAAATGTCTCGCGCCTGGCCGTGGAATGCATCGAATCCAATCGCCTGGCCTCTTACACTGAAAAATCGACCCGCTATCAAAAATGGGATGCGGATCTATACCATGTTCCGGTCGAGCTGGACGGCCATCCTCTCCAGGGGGAATACATCCGGACCTGCAAACTGCTCTTCGCCACCTACGCCCAGTCCCTTCAACCGGTGCGCGCCGTGGTGGAAGGCCAGAACCCGCGGAAGGAAAACGAAAGCGAGGAGGCCTACGATCGGCGCATCCGCTCCCAATATGTGGACTCCTGTCGGTTCCTCCTGCCGGCCGCTTCGCTGGCCAACCTGGGAATGACAGCCAACGCCCGGGTCCTGGAACATTCGATCCGGAAGATGCTCTCCCATCCCCTGGCAGAAGTGCGCCAGATCGGGGAACAGGTCAAGCGGGTCGCCCAGGCCGAGGTCCCGACCCTGGTCAAATATGCGGACAAGGTCCCCTATCTGGTCGACACGGCATCTGCCCTCGCAGAGCAGGGCCAGACATCAACCAACAAGCCCGACCCAAATTGGTGCAAGCTGGTGAATTATGACGAGGCGGGGGAAAACCGCATCCTGGCGGCAGCGCTCTACCGTTACAGCGGGGCTTCCTTTACGGAGGCATTTGAACGGGTCAAGGCCGCCTCGTCCCAGGAACGACTCCTGTTGGCGGAAGCGACGCTTGGGCGGCTGGGACCGCACGATATCCCCCTCCGTGAGCTCGAATACACGACGTACACCTTCGACCTGATCTTCGACCAGGGAGGATATGCCGAGTTCAAGCGCCACCGGATGATGACCCAGACTCCTCAAGAACTGACCCCCCGCCTCGGCTACGCGACCCCGCGCCGGGTCAGCGAGGCGGGTTTCGAGGCATCCTATTGCGCGGCGATGGACGCCGCCGCAGATCTTTACGAAAAAATGGCTGGCTGGAATTCCCACGTCGCAAGCTATATCGTCCCGAATGGGTTCAATCGCCGGGTCCTATGCACCATGAACCTGAGGGAAGCATTTTCCTTCTGCCAGCTGCGCACAGCGCCGAACGCCCATTTTTCGATGCGCAGGGTCGCCAATGCGATCGCCGGGGAGATCCGCCGGGTCCACCCCCTGCTTGCCAAATACATGCAGCTATCCCGGGAGGATTGGCAGGAGATCGAAACCAGATCGTTCACTAGCGCTTGAAGACATCCGCTGGCAACCCATCCCCATAGCATCCGGACGAACAGAATGACCAAGTGCCCCGGTTCGTATACCAGGGCACTTTTGATATCAATACAAGCCGGATTTCAAATCACATGTTCAGGACAAGGAGACCTGAAAAACCGCAAGTGACGAGGAGAACAAGGATGCCGATCACCAGGCCGATGATCCCCATCACTTTGCTGGTATCCTTCTGGAAAATCGCCGCAATCCCGAAACCGACGCCTCCGACCGAGAATAATCCCGATCCGCAGAGCAGGGCAATTATTCCCAGTCCCAGGCCGGCCAGGGCTTCCCGCGTCATCATAGTGGGATTGAAGTTGGATCCGCTTCCAACCGCGACGACCGAGAGCGGCATGATGCAAAGCAAGATCAAGCTGAGGATGGCGGAAATTAGTGAAACGATTCCCATCACCGGCCTTTTTTTCGGCTCGGCAAAGGGAGGAGGAGGGGGTGGGGGCGGGGTAAAAGTGGGCTCGTACATAGCATTCTCCAATGGACGAAAGTTTGGCGAAATCGGAATGGGCGATAGTCCGATCACCCATTCATAAAAGCCATTAGCTTGAATTTACTCGTGGAATTCCTCGACCTGGTAAACGAACACGTCCAGGTGTTTTTTTCGCCAGCTATCCGGTGATGCACCCATTTTGTAACATAGGTTGGCCAGGAATGCAGCTTTGTCAGGAATCTTTTCCCAAACCTGTGGAAGGAAAGTCGCCCGGCGGAAACCATCGCGGAGGATCACACCGTCCACGTTGGGGCGCAATTTCGAGAGCAGGTCATCCGGATCAGTGTATTCCAGGGGAACTGGCGCCGTGAGTCTCGAGATTTCGATGGCGATCCCTGCCAGCTCGTCCTCCTGCACCTGGGGAAAGCGGTAATCCTCCATTGCGGCTGCAACGGCATGCTCGCGCACATCCTCGGCCAGCGGCTGGTAAGCTTCCAATGCACCGATACAGCCGCGCAGGTCGCTTCCCCGGGTAAGAGTGACGAAAGAAGCTCCTTCGTTTTTCAATACCGGCGTCAGGGAAGCCTTGTCCAGGGGCGGTAATGGCTGCCCGCGCACGCCGCATTCCAAGGCCTGGCGCGCCAGTCGAAGGAGGATCTTTTTTTCATCGGAAGTAAGCTGGGCTCCCATATCCAATCTCATCATACAATTGCCCGCGGGATGAGTCAAGTGACATTTCGATAACAAATCTTTCGAGCGCCAATCCAGGCCCCTTGGGGCTCTTTCCCCATTCACTTCCGCTTGATGATCAACTCAATGAGAAAAAATACCCCGGCCAGGACCAGCAGCCAAAAAGCACTGACGAGGAATGCCCCCAGCCAGGCAATGCGACCACCCGGTTCGACGGTCTCACGGGCTCTTGTTCGTGCTTCCGTCAGAACGGCAGGGGGGATCATCCTTACCGCCAGGGCGATACCGGCCGGGACGAGAATCAGATCGTCCAGGTAGCCAACCAAGGGGATGAAATCGGGGATCAGGTCGATCGGGCTGACAGCATATCCCAGGACCAGGGCAAGCCAGGCTTTGGCATACCAGGGTGTGCGTGGATCGCGGAACGCCAGCCACAATGCATGGATCTGGATTTGGAGCTCCCGCGCCTGGCGCTGAAGGCGTTCCCTCCAGGAAACGGGATCTTGTCTCCCGCCTTTATTCTCCCTCCCCATCCCCACCTTCTTCCGCCCCGGCAGGCTGGTCCAGACGGACGACCTCACCATGTACGTTGATCACCACTTTGAACCCCGACATTCCCATATAAGCCCGGCTCTCTTCCGGTATGCCGGTCTCGAGGATGGCGTCGAAGGACTTATCGATATTCTTCAACTGAGTCTCGAGCATGGCTTTCGAAAAAATATCCTCGGTCCCCAGCATCTTGGCTGCCTGTTCGCTTATCATATCTTCGTTGCCGGCGATCTGCTTGCGCATCATTTCCAAGACTTGACGATCGACCTGTTCCGAAGGGATATGACGGAGAAAGCCGGCATCATCGACAACATAGCAGGGCTCGTCGCCCACGAATGCCGTCCCGACCGGACGGTCTGCCTCGTCCACGACGAGGCCGGAAAATACGGGTTGGCGAGACACAAATAACTCCTTTGATGAAAGATCAGGCCTGGGAGACCCGCACGAGGGTCCCGACGCCGGGTTCGAGCTTTAGCCGTTCACCGGCCGGAACGGTCGGGGTCGTCCAGCGATAAATCCATTTGGCGTCCTGCGGCTGCATGTTTACACAACCGTGACTGTGGGTGTGCCCAAAGTCATTGTGCCAGAACGTGCCGTGAAGCGCTGCGCCGTTGTCCGTAAAATACGAATCCCAGGGGACGCCGGGCAGGTCGAACACACTGGTTATATCTGCTCCGCCGGTCATGTGGTAGGTCGGACGTTTATGGAAGGTATGGAAGAGACCGGAAGGAGTCTCGTAGTTTTTTTGGCCGGTCGCCACGCGGGCCGCATAGACCAACACGTCCATCTCGAATGCCATGAGGACCTGGCGGTTCAAATTGACTTCGATGTGCTTTTCGTTTTCGGGCACCTGCGCCGAAAGCGGCGAGAGCTCTTCCGGCGAGAAGATATGCACCCACTGCGGACGGGTGTAATAATATGAATTGAACAGGTTGTCGTAGGCTTTATACCACAGGCTGCCATCGGTCCGATCGGTGACCAGGGCGGTAATCCAATGGTTGGTGGCGTAATACAGCCGCGGTCCAGGAGCCGGGCTGCGGTTGACAGCCCAGAGCGAATCCGCATATGGGATGGTCACCTGGCCCAGGATCCCGGTCTCGGGAATATTCGTGACGACCTCGTTCAAGGTCTGCTGGACAGGCTGGACCCCACCGGAATAGACATATTCATTGTTTCCCAGGTGATACCAGACCCGGTTGTAATCCCCCTCCGTCCCGCCTGCCACTTCGTCCACGATATCGATGACATTATCCCGCTTGTAGGAACGGACCTTCTTCCCGCTGAAGGCCGGCGCATCCCGGACGATCAGGCTGGGATAAAGGACGCGCCCAAGCATGGTTGCAGGTGCAGCCCGGACTTTGTCGAGGTGGAGCTCCGAAAATAAAATACCGAGCAGCGTTGCGCTGCTCAGCTTCAAGAAATCGCGCCTGGTTAGAATTCGATTGGGGATATCCGGCATGGGATTACCGTTGGCAGATCAATAATGGATGTTCACAAGTGTGCCGACGGAGGCCCAATAGAACATCCACTCGGCGTCAGGCGTATACATGTTCACGCAGCCGTGGCTCATCGGGTGCCCGAAATTATGATGCCAATAAGTGCCGTGGATGCCGTAGCCTTTGTAGAAATACATCGTGTACGGCACGTTCGGCAGGTAATACCCCGGACCCGACATGTCGGTATAGACGTATTTCACGTAAATGTGATACTGGCCGGTGACGGTTGGAAAAGCCGGCACCCCGGTAGAAACCAGGAAACTGGCTACGATCGTGCTGCCTTCGTAGGCATACAACATTTGCTGGGAGAGGTCCACGTCGATCCAGCGGACGCCCCCTCCGCCCGAGACATCCGCCATCGGCTGCGGGGTGTCCGTCGGCCAAGGGACGGGTGTGAAAGTCGGCCAAAGGATATCGGTCGGGAGGAGGGTATCGGTGGGAAGCGGGGTATCCGTCGGGATGGGTGTGTTCGTCACCGAGGGAGTCAGCGTGAACGTCGGGCTCGGGGTATAGGTA
>Ga0335071_10002907_pt1 | contig 18197 bp, 15 predicted proteins | sample Lox_Sample_15_FD_206724 | JGI IMG/M metagenome (GOLD analysis project Ga0335071, IMG submission 206724) | Soil microbial communities from Loxahatchee National Wildlife Refuge, Florida, United States - Lox_Sample_1.5 | ecosystem: Environmental > Terrestrial > Soil > Wetlands | place: USA... | reverse complement strand
CGAGGCAAACCCAGAACGGCGACGGTGATCGCGAAGGACGACGTGCGGGGCTACGTCGGATACGACGGCGCCTTCGAGTGCATGCTGGCCACGCCCGTCGTCGCCGAACGGCTGGTGCGCACCGCGCGGCAGCGCCTGGTCGCCTACATCGACCCGATCCCCGTGTCGGCCAGAGACGGCACCGGGTTCCTGCTGCGCCCGGTCCTGCCCGGTGACGCCGAGCGGTTCAAGAGCGATGGTTCGTTTTCACGGGAGACGCTGTACCGGCGCTACCAGGGCGGCGCTCCGACCGCGGCGCAGCTGGACTACCTGTTCGAGGTCGATTACGTCGACCATTTCGTCTGGGTCGTCACGGCCTGCGCGGACGGGCCGGTCATTGCCGACGCCCGCTTCATCCGCGATGAAGACGACCCGAGGTCGGCGGAGGTCGCGCTCACCGTCGCGGACGCCTACCAGAACCGCGGGATCGGGACGCTGCTGCTCAGCGCGCTGGCGGTCGCCGCGCGCGTCGACGGCATCGAGCGCTTACACGCCCGGGTGCTCGCCGACAACCCCCCGGCGCGCGCGCTGGGAAACAAGGTCGACGCGCGGTGGGAGCCCGAGGAACCCGGGGTGATCACCACGACCGGGGAAATCCCGGACCTCGATGAGTTACCCCTCGATCGCGACACCCTCCAGAAGGTCCAGCGCGTGGCCCGCCAGGTGATCCATGCGTTCGACTGAGGGGACCACCAGCGACCCCGAAGTGACTTATGCCCCGCGCCTTCGTGCCTTTGCGCCCTTGCCGGGTGGCGCGGCGCGCGCCCAGCATGAACCCCATGAAGTCGCTCATCGTCTGCGTTTCCAAATCGCACGGCAATACCCGGCGCGTGGCCGAGCGGATGGCTGAGGTGCTGGACGCCGAGGTCGTCGAACCCGAGTCGGTCGACCCCGAAACGCTCCGCCAGTACGACCTCGTCGGCTTTGGATCCGGGATCTACTATATGGCGGTAGACGACAGGCTGCGGAAGCTGATACGCCGCCTCCCGACCGTCGCCAACATCCGGGCGTTCACCTTCTTCACCAGCGGCGCCCGGGAAGTTCCGCTGCTGGACTACAACAAGCCGGTCCGAAAGCACCTGGAAGCAAAGGGCTTTGAGGTGCTCGGTTCGTTTTCTTGCCGGGGCTTCGACACCGTCGGGCCGTTCGGGTTCATCGGCGGGATCAACAAGGGACGACCCAACGACCACGACCTCGATCGGGCCGCGGCCTTTGCGGCGCGCATTCGCGAACGGGCCGGGGGGTCGGCGGCCGCGTCATGACCGATGGCAAGCCAAGAGTGCGCCGCTGACATCCTCGCGCTGGTGCGCGGCATCGTGGCCGAGGTGCACCCACATGCCAAGCCGCCATCGGTAACGCTCGACAGCACTTTCGACGACCTGGGCATCGGCAGCCTGGAGCTGGGCGAGCTGTTGCTGCGCGTGCAGGACAAGTTCGGGGTGGCGCTGCCGCCGCACATCCTGGCGACGGCGGAGACGCCGCGTGATCTCTTGACGGCCGTCGGGCGGAGCCGGCCCGCCCTGGAAGTGGACCGCGCGCGGGGCCGGGGCCCGGTGTCACCCCCGGTCACCGCCCCGGCCGGCCTGGTGCCCGAAACGGCGGCAACCCTGAACGACGCCCTCGCGTGGCATGTCGGCGCGACGCCGGGCCGGACACACATCCGCATCCTCGACGACGCCGACGGCACCGCCGACAACGCCGACGTCACCTATGCCGCGCTGCACCGGGAGGCCGCGGCCGTGGCGGCCGGCCTGATCGCGCACGAGGTGATGCCGGGCGAGACGGTCGCCATCATGTTGCCCACCTGCCGCGCCTATTTCGCCACCTTCGCCGGGGTGATCCTCGCCGGGGCCGTCCCGGTTCCCGTCTACCCACCGGCGCGGCCCTCGCAGCTGGCCGACCACCTGCGTCGCACGACGGGCATCCTCGCGAACGCCCGCGTCACCCTGCTGGTCACCGTGCCCGAGGCCGTCACCCTCGGGCATCTGCTGCGCGCGAACGTCGAAAGCCTTCGTCACGTCGTCGTCCCCGAATCCCTCACCGGCGCAAGCGAAGACCCGTTGCCGCCCATGCCGGTACCGCGGGCCGACGATCTCGCGCTGGTGCAGTACACCTCGGGCAGCACCGGACAGCCCAAGGGGGTCGCGCTCACGCACCGCAATCTGCTGGCCAACATCCGGGTGATGGGTCAGGCCGCGGCGGCGTCCGGGTCCGACGTGTTCGTCAGTTGGCTGCCGCTGTACCACGACATGGGTCTGATCGGCGCGTGGCTCGGCTGCATGTATTTCGGCGTCCCGCTGGCGGTGATGAGCCCGCAGTCGTTCCTGATCCGACCCTCGCGGTGGCTCTGGGCGATCCACGCCAACGGGGCAACCATGTCGGCCGGCCCGAACTTCGCCTACGAGCTGTGCCTCAACAAGATCCGCGACGACGAGATCGAAGGGCTCGACCTGAGCTCCTGGCGATTGGCCTACAACGGCGCCGAACCCGTCAGCGCCACGACCATCGAGCGGTTCGGTGATCGGTTCTCCCCTTACGGTTTTCGCCGCGAGGCCATGACGCCCGTGTACGGGCTGGCCGAGTCCTCGGTGGGCCTGGCTTTCCCGCCGTTGGGGCGGGGCCCGCTCGTCGACCGGATCCGCCGGGACGCATTCGTGCGTTTCGGGCAGGCCGACCCGGCGAAGCCGGGCGAGCCGGACCTCCGTTTCGTCGCGTGCGGCCGGCCCTTGCCGGGCCACGAGATCCGCGTCGTCGACGCCGCCGGCAACGAGCTGGGGGACCGCCGTGAAGGCCGCGTCGAGTTCCGCGGTCCGTCGGCCACCGCCGGATATCTCAACAACGCGGCCGCGACGCGCGCACTGTTCCACGGCGACTGGCTGGACACGGGTGACCTCGGGTACATGGCCGATGCCGACCTGTACGTCACCGGTCGGGTCAAGGACGTGATCATCCGGGCCGGCCGCAACCTGCACCCGGCGGAGCTCGAAGAGGCCGTCGGCAACCTTCCGGGCGTCCGCAAGGGGTGCGTCGCGGTGTTCGCCTCGCCTGACCCGGCGGGGGGCGCCGAACACCTGGTCGTCATGGCCGAGACCCGAGCGACCGGAGACGACGCCCGCGCCGCACTGCGATCCGAAATCGCGGCTACCACAGTCGATCTGCTGGGCGTGGCGCCCGACGACGTGGTACTGGCGCCGCCGCGCACGGTGCTGAAGACCTCGAGCGGCAAGATCCGGCGGGCGGCGAGCCGGCAGCTCTATCAGGCCGGGAAGGTGGGCGCGCGCCCGCGTGCGGTGTGGTGGGAATTGGCCCGCCTTCGGCTGCGCGGCGCGGTGCCCTCGATGCGCCGCGCCCGGCGCGCCGCGGGTGCCGTGGCCTTCGCCGCCTACGCGTGGGCGGTGTATACGGTCCTCGGCTTGTCAGTGGTCCTGTTGTTGCTGCTGCTACCGCGGCCGCGGTGGCGCTGGAAGGCGGCCCGGGCGGCGGCGCGGCTGCTGGCCCGTCTCACCGGAACGGCGATCACCGCGCACGGCCTCGACCACCTGCCCGCGAACACCTCCATCGCGGTGGCCAACCATCCCAGCTGGATCGACCCGCTGGTGCTGGCGTCGGTGCTGCCGGAGCGGTTTCACTTCGTCGCGGCCGAAGTGCTTGAGCATCAGGGGCTCAATGGATTCGTGCTCAGGAGGCTGGGCCACCAGTTCGTGGAGCGCCACGAGCGCGAACACGGCGTGGCCGATGTCGGGCGGCTCGCCGCCCTGGTGCGAGCCGGGCAGTCGCTCGTCATTTTCCCGGAGGGCCGGCTGGCGCGTGCCCCCGGTTTGCGGCCTTTCCACATGGGGGCATTCGCGGTGGCCGCCCAAACCGGCGTGCCCGTCGTCCCGATGGCCATCCGCGGAACCCGCACAATATTGCGGCCGGAACACCATTTTCCGCGGCGGGGCGCCGTCGACATCGCGGTTGCCGAGCCGATCTGGTCTTCGGGCACCGACTGGACGGCTGCGGTGGACTTGCAGCGCGCCGCCCGCAAAGTCGTCTTGGACCTGTCGGGGGAGGCGGACGTCGAATGACCAGTATCGACAAAGCAGATGGCCGGGCGGTGCCTCGTCGCAACCGCCCGGCCATGCTTGAACCGCCGTCGGTTCACTCGCTGGGCTTGGTTGCCGCCTGACCGGCGCTGTGCACCACGTTGCGGAAGAACTCGATGCGGGCGGCGCTCAACTGCTCGGCGAGGTCCAGGGCGGCATCGACAACGGTCTTGCGCCGCGACTGCTCGGGGAGCACGGGACTGATCTGATCGACGAACTTGCGCACGGCCTCGATTGCCTGCTTGCGGCCGTTCTCGACGGATTCGAGCACGTCGTCGGAAAGTTCCGCCCAGCGCGGCTCGGATTTTTCGGGTGCTGCCATTGTCACTCCTAGTGTTCGGGTCTTTACGGCTCTGTGCCGAGGCTCCACGTTACGACTGTCGGGGGCACCGGCACGAGTGACTAAAGTCCTGCGCATCCGATCATTCGTCCCCGAGCCGGATGATCTGTGCCTGCCGGTCAAGGACTTTCGCGACTTTGGCCGGGCCGTAGGTCCCTAACGCGCCGGATCGGCGGGTGTTAGCGTGCCGCCATGGCCATACCCGACAGCCATGAACGCGAAGGAACGGGCGCTCCCCGCCGGAGCCCGCCGGCCGTCAATGGCTTGGGCAAGGCCGTCGAACCGTTCACCGGCACCGGTCGGTACGTCGCGCAGTCGTGGCGCGATTACCTCGACAACACACCGAGCGAACTTCCGATCGCACGGCCCACCCTGGCCCTGGCCGCCCAGGCCTTTCGCGACGAGATCGTGCTGATGGGCCTGAAGGCACGCCGCCCCGTCAGCCGGCCCGAGGTGTTCGAGCGCATCACCGGCGAGGTGGTCGCGGGGCTGCAGTTCTACGGCAAGAGGGGATGGCTCGACCACCCGAAGCGATTCTTCGGCGCGCCGCCGCCGCTTTCCGACGTCACGGTCCGAAAGGTCAAGGGGCGCACCCGCTCTCTCTATCGCATCTCCTTCGACAGCGGGTATCTGCCGCGGCCGGGTGAACCGGGCGCGGAACGGTGGATGAGCTACACGGCGAACGACCGCGAATACGCGCTGGTGCTCCGCCATCCCGAACCACGGCCCTGGTTGGTGTGTGTGCACGGGACGGAGATGGGGCGGGCCGCGCTGGACCTCGCCCTGTTTCGCTCCTGGAAGCTGCACGACGAACTCGGCCTGAACGTCGTGATGCCGGTCCTGCCGATGCACGGGCCACGGGCCCGCGGCCTGCCCAAGGGCGCAATCTTTCCCGGAGAGGACATCCTCGACGACGTGCATGCCACGGGTCAGGCGGTGTGGGACATCCGGCGGTTGCTGTCCTGGATCCGGTTGCAGGAGCCCGAGTCGCTGATCGGGTTGAACAGCCTTTCACTCGGCGGTTACATCGCGGCGCTGGTCGCGAGCCTCGAAAAGGGCCTCACCTGCGCCATCCTCGGTGTTCCGGTGGCCGACCTGGTTCAGTTGCTGGGGCGCCATTCCGGGCTCGGTGCGGACGACCCCCGCCGGCGCACGATGGAACTGGCCGAACCCATCGGACGGATGACGTCGCCGCTGTCGCTGACCCCGCTCGTGCCGATGCGGGGCCGTTTCATCTACGCCGGCGTCGCCGACCGGGTCGTGCATCCGCGTGAGCAGGTGGTCCGCCTCTGGGAACACTGGGGTAAGCCCGAAATCGTCTGGTACCCCGGCGGTCACACGGGGTTCTTCCGGTCGCGTCCGGTGCAGAACTTCGTGTGGGATGCGCTGCGGCAGTCCGGGCTCCTCGATGCGCCGGCGGCGCGGCGCGAGCGCCCCGCGCCGCCGGCGCGGCGCGACCGCCCGGCTTAGGCGCGAAGAAATGGATCCGCTGGACCCGCTGGACGTGGCGATGATGGCCGCGGAGCTGGTCGCGAGCCCGATGCATGTCGGCGCCGTGCTGATCCTGTCGCCACCGGAAGACGCCGGCCCCGACTACGTCGACGACCTGTACCGCGAGGCCCTCGCCGGCAACGATTCGATCGATCCCAGGCTGTGCCGGTACCCGCGCCGCGGCGTGGACACCGGCGGCGTGTGGGTCTGGCGCCACGTGGACAACCTTGACCTGAGCCAACATTGCCGGCGCAGGACCGTCCCGGCGGGCCGCAACGAGTTCTGGCGGCTCATCGGCGAGCTGGACGCCGAGCGGCTCGACCGGTCCCGCCCGATGTGGATGTCGTATCTGATCGACGGCGTCGACGGTGGCCGCTTCGCGTTCTACATCAAGGTGCACCACACGGTCATCGACGGGGTGGCCGGCTTCCAGATGATCGCCGACGCACTGAGCAGCGATCCGGAACGCCGGTCGATGCCGCCCTTCTATGCCGACCGCCGTCACGTGTCCTCTCGGCAGCCGGCGGCGAGCGGGCTGGCGTCCCGCCTTGTCGCGCCGGTGCGGTCGCTGCTAGGCGCGGCGACGTCGAGCGTCGGGCTCATCGGTCGGGCCGTCACGGGGGAGATTTCGAACGTCTTCGACACGCTGGTCGGGCACACCACCGTGCTGCCCTTCGAGGCGCCCTACACGCGGTTCAACGGCCGCCCGGGGCGGGGTCGTGCCGTCGCGGCCGGCAGCTGGGCGAAGGACCGCATCCGGGCGGTGCAGCGGGCCACGGGCGTCACCGGCAATGACGTGGTGACCGCGATGGTGGCCGGCGCGGTGCGCCGCTGGCTGCTTCAGCGTGGGGAGCTGCCCAGGCAATCGCTGGTGGCGATCTGCCCGATCACGGTGCGCGCCCGCGAGTACGACGCCGCAAATGACCGGCACGGCAACATGTTCGGCCTCTGGCTGTGCCCGTTGGGCACCGATGTCGATGACCCGGCCGCGCGGCTGGATTTGATCCACCGATCGATGTCGGAAGGGAAGCGCTGGGTTGCCAGGCGCGGATCGGCGGCGTCGCTGCTGACCACCGCGCCGAGTATCGCCGCGACAGTGGTCGTCCCGCTGCTGTCGTTCACGCCGAAGGTCCGCACCGGATACAACCTGCCCATCTCCCACGTGCCCGGTCCCGATACCGAAATGTATTGGAACGGAGCCCATGTCGACGAAATGTATCCGGTCTCGACGGTCTTCGACGGTATGGCCTTCAACGTGACGACGTGTTCCTACGCCGGCCGGGTCGGATTCGGCTACGTCGCGGGCGCCGAGCTGATGCCCGACATCGACACGCTGATCCCGCTCACCGAGGAGTGCCTGACCGAGCTCGAATCGATCGTGAGGGTGGGTTGAGCGGACCCGGAGGGCATTGCGACCGGGGCCAAACGGCCCTACAAAGCTCCGTGCGCCGGCCTTAGGTTCGGGCATGGGGAAGGCAGATGGGAAAGGCTGTGGCATTTTTCAAGGTGGTCGCAGTCGACCTCGACGGCACCATTGCATCGGGCGGTGACCTGTCCCCGGAAGCCTTGGAGGCGATCGACAAGGCGCGGCGCGACGGGCTGGCAATCGTGCTCGTGACGGGCCGCATCGGAGCCGAGCTGCATGCCGAATTCCCCCGGATCGCCGACCACGTCGATGCGCTGGTACTGGAAAACGGCGCGGTCGTCGTCCTCGACGGACAGACGCACGCGCTGGCGGAACCGGTCGACCACGGCCTTCATGAGGCGCTCGCCACCCGGGGCGTCCCGTACCGGCGCGGCGAGGTGCTGGTGGCCGTTGACGGGGAGCACGCCGCGACCGTCGTCGAGGTGATCGGCGAGCTCGGGATGGATTACCAGATCGTGCGAAACCGGTCCGCCCTGATGGTGCTGCCGGCGGGCACCACCAAGGGCACCGGGCTGACCGCCCTCTTGGCCAAGATGAATCTGTCCCCCCACAACACCGTCGCGGTCGGCGACGCCGAGAACGACTTGTCGTTGCTCGGTGCCGCCGAGGTCGGTGCCGCCGTGGCCGATGCCGTCCCGTCGGTCCGGCGATTCGCCGATGTCGTCCTCGATCAGCCGGATGGGGCGGGTGTCGCCGAGCTGCTCGCGCAGCCGTATCTCGCAGGGGCGCAACGCTGGTGCCCGCCGCGCCGCTGGGTCGACATCGGCACCTTTGACGACGGGAGCACGACCCGATTGCCGGGAAGTCAGGGCCGCATCGTGGTCACGGGACCGGCCGCGTCGGGAAAAAGCTACCTGCTCGGCCTGATGGCCGAGCAATGGATCCTGGCCGGTTATTGCGTGCTCGTCATCGACCCCGAGGGCGATCACCTGCAACTGCAGCAGCTCAACCAGGTGCAGGTCCTCGACGGCGGTCACCGCCTGGCAGAGCCGGCCGAGATCGTCAACGCGTTGCGTCCGAACTCCAGCACCGTGGTGGATCTGTCGGGACTGGCCGAGCCGAGAAAGAGCGAGTATGTGCGGCGACTGCGGTCAACCGCCGAGGCGCACCGCCAACAGCACGGATTCCCGCACTGGGTCGTCTACGACGAGGCCCATCTCCTCGGCAGCGACGAGGAAGCGCACTGGGCGCGTCGCGGCGGTTACGTTTTGTGTTCGTTTGCCCCCGCATCGCTTCCCCCGCGTGAGATCGACAACAGCGACGTCGCGCTGACGCTTACCGGCGCCGACATCGCGGCCGACATCGCTGCGCGACGGAGGGCCACCATCCGTTTCGGATCGCAGCCGCCCCGTGGGTTCACCATCGCGGAGCGCCGTACCGCCCACGTCCGGCACCGGCACAAATATGCCGATATCCGGCTTCCACCCGAACGGCGATTCTACTTTCGGCCGACCAACGGCGAATGCATTCCCGCGGCCGCGAGCATGCACGACTTCTGCAATGCGGTAAGACACCTCGACCAGCAGGCACTCGAATACCATCTCGAACGAGGCGACTTCTCGCACTGGCTCGAAGGGACCATCGCCGACAAGGACCTCGCGTTGCTGGTGGCGGCATGGGAGGACGAGCTGGAGGCCCAACGCGCCGCCGACGTCGAACGCATACGCGATCAACTCCTGCACGCGGTCGAGAAGCGTTACCTGCCCTCGGAACAACGCTAGTTGGCCAGCCTGGCCGGGTGACCGCTTCGCTTCCTTGCCGGCTTGCGTGCCAGGGCGCGGGTCACCAGCCGTGCGACGCCGAGTTCGATGCCGCTGGCAAGCTCGTCGACGTCGGGTGTGGCGTCGTAGTCCGCGGTGACGCCGAAGACCAGCTCGTCGACGTAGGTCAGCATGCTGATCACGGTGCGCAACTGCATCGCGATCGGCGGGATCGGCAGCAGTTCTTCCACCGGGCGGCCGAGCACCTGCAGCCGCTGGCGGGGGCCCGGCACGTTGGTCGCCAGGGTGACGATGCTGCGCTGCGGCAGCCGCGTCAACAGCCGAATCGCCCACGCGCTCACCACGAACGGCAGGTAATTGGTCAGCGTGACGAAAGTGCTGGCGGCTTGTCGCTCGCCGCTGCCCTTGAGCCTGTCCAGCCGGGTGTGGACGAGCCTGAGCCGCTTCACCGGGTCCTGCTGCTCGACGGGCAGCGATGACAGCATCGCCGAGACGCGAACATCGGTGCGGTTCATGGCGTCCGGCGCGCGCACCGACACCGGGACCAAGGTGCGCAGCGAGTTGCGCCGGGGTTTCTCACCGCGACGCAGCAGCATGGTGCGGAAACTGTCGGTGATCGCCGCGAGCGCCACGTCGTTGAGCGTCACGCCGAAGGCCTCGCACACGGTTTCGACTTCCTTGAGTGACACCCGCGCCGCGCCGTAACGCCGCATGTTGGCCACAGAGCCGTGCAGCGACGATCCCGCCGCCGGCATCGCCAGGCCGGTGACTAATTCGGCTGCGCCCCTTGCCGTCTGCGCGGCGGCCGCGGTGGTCGCCAGGGACGCGCGCCATAGCCCGCCGGCCCAGGTCAGCGGATTGCGGCTGAGTCCCGCCGACAAGACGATGGACGACGGCAGCTCCTTGGCGGCGCGGATGTCGCCGGCGAACGTCTCACCCGCGCCGGGGTCGGCGAGACTGCTCAACATCTGCACGGTGGCGATCCCGTCGGCGATGCAGTGGTGGACCTTGACCAGGGCCGCCCACCGCCCTTCCGGTAGGCCCTCGATGACCCAGCACTCCCACAACGGGTGGTCGCGATCCAGCCTGCGCTCCATGAGGTCGGCGATCAGCCGGAACAACGCGGCGTCGTCGCCGGGGTGCGGCAGCGCCGCCCGCCGCACGTGATGGGCGATGTCGAAGTGGTCGTCGTCGATCCATTCGGGTGCCGCCAATTCGAGGGGGTGCTTATGCACCAGCTGCGTGAACCGGGGGACGCCTCGTATCCGTTCGCGCACCGCCGCGGTGAACGTCTCCACGTCCGGCATCGGCCCATCGATGACGGCCAGCGTGCCGATCGCCAGACTCAGGTGCCGGTCGGCGTCTTCGGCCTCCAGGAAGCTGGCTTCCATGGTTGATAGCTGTTCCATCGGCGCTCATCTCCGATCCACGGCGGTCCGCATTACTATGCGGCCGCGGCGCGGGCGTCGATAGTGCCGTTGGTCCCAAAGCTAGGAGCGCGACGCGGCACTCACCTGGGCCATGATGCGATCCAGCACGATCATGGACAGATCCCCGTCGTCGGCGACACGGGAAAGCCCGCGCCGACGCAAGAAGGTGTCCAGGCGCCGATCGGGAGACCAGTCCGCATAAATGGGGCCGAGGTAGCGCGAGACCAAGAATTCCCGCGCAAGGGCGTCGACGTCAGTATCAGTCAATAACAACGGTGGGTTGGGACCCATAACCGTCATGCTCCTTTGTTCAGCCGCAACCGCCGCAGCCAAAGTTACGTCAGCCGAGGTGATTATTCCGTCACGCGGAGGTTGCGGATAGGGTCCAAAGTCCTCGATGGCGCGCGGGGAACATTGGCGTCGGCGCAAGGACCATTGACCCTGGCGGACGGCGCGGCCACTCACCGAGACTGGCGTCATGGCCAACAACGCGATGAGACGGACCACCGAGGCGGCGGCGCTGCTCGGGCTGCTGTATGGCGCGCGGCAGTACTACCGCAATTGGGGCGCGACCAAGGCCGAGTGCCGGATGGTGCTGCCCGGCGACAGGTCGGTGCCGGATCCGGCCATTCAGACAACCGAGGCCGTATACATCGATGCGCCGGTATCCGCGGTGTGGTCCGAGCTGTTGCGGGCGGCTCAGCGGCGCCGCGACGACGATTCACACCCGGAATCTCAACCCCTTGCGGTCGGCGACGTCGTGCGCGTGGCGCCCGAGGGCTGGATGGGCCTACCCGACGGGGTGACGTTGACCGTCGCCGAGCTCGTCGCGGGAAAGTACCTCGTGCTCAACGCCACGCGAGCGGATCTGCGCTGGAATGCGGTGTGGTCCTTCCACGTTCAGCCGCATTGGGAAGACCGGGTCCGGCTCCTCACCCGCGCCAGGATCGCCCTGCGCCACCCCGGCGAGGTGTTTGCCATGGAACTGGCCAGGCCGGTGATCGCCATGGGCACACGAGCTTTGTTGCTCGGCATCAAGAACCGGGTCGAGCGGTCCCAGATGACGACGCCGACAGAAGAGGCCGTTGAACTCGGTTGATTGCCCATCGGAACGGGCCCGGGATCGCGATCCCGGGCCCGTTGCTTCCGGCTAGCTGGTGGCTACCTGCACATGCTTCTCGGCGGGTGAGGGTTTCGAAACGCCCACGGAAACAGTGAGGATGCCCTTGTCGTAGGTGGCCTTGATGTCGTCCTCGTCGGCGCCGGCCGGCAGCGAGACCGTGCGGACAAACGAGCCGTACGAGAATTCCGACCGGCCGTCGAATTCCTTCTTCTCGCTGCGCTCGGCCTTGATCGTGAGCTGACCGTCGCGGACGGTGATGTCGACGTCCTTGGCCGGGTCGATGCCCGGGATCTCGGCGCGAACCACGTAGCGACCGTCGGTCATCTCGTCCTCCAGCCGCATCAGCTTGGTGTCGAACATCGGGCGGATGCCGGCGAACGAGGGGAACGCCGCCAAGAAGTCCGCAAACTCGGGAAACAGCGAACGCTGTGACTTCTGGGTCGCAGGAAGGCTGGTGGTCATTGTGTTCTCCTGGAGTGTTATGAGTGCCTGAAACGACGCTTAAATCCGATCACGCGGGCCGATGCGGCGATAGGGACTCAAGTCCCCATTGGGTTTCGAGGTACCGGATTTCGGTGAAAGGCGGCGATACTCGGGAGATGGGGAGCCGGCCGGGGACTGCGGAGCGGCCGCCGAGCGTTCGGCAACGCGACGGGCGCCTGGTGCCCTTCGACGCGGGCCGCATCGAGGCCGCGATCGCCGCGGCCGCGCGCGAGGCCGGGCACGGGGACCGCGCGGCGCCGGGCAGGGTCGCCAGGTCGGTCGCTGACGCGCTGGTCGCGCCGCCGCGCCGGCCCCGCGCCGCCATCGCGACCGTGGAGGAGATCCAGGACCTCGTCGAGGCCCAGCTCGTCGCGGCGGGCCTGGACGACGTCGCCCGCGCGTACATGGTCTACCGCCAGCACCATGCCGAGTTGCGCGCCGCGAAGGCGCTGCTGGGCGTGCGCGATGAGCTGAAGTTGAGCATGGCCGCGGCGACGGTGCTGGGCGAGCGCTACCTGCTCTGCGACGAGCGCGGCAGGCCGACCGAATCGACCGGGGACATGATGGACCGCGTCGCCAGCTGCGTCGCGGCGGCCGAAGACGGCTTCCGGCGCGGCTCCTCGGCGATGTGGGCGGAGCGATTTTCGGCGCTGCTACGCGGCCTGGAGTTCCTGCCGAATTCGCCGACGCTGATGAACGCGGGCACCGAACTGGGCCTGCTGTCCGCGTGTTTCGTTCTGCCCATCGAGGATTCGCTCCGCTCGATCTTCGGCGCGCTCGCCCACAGCGCGGAGATCCACCAGGCCGGGGGCGGCACCGGCTATGCGTTCGGTCACCTGCGTCCCGCGGGCGATCGGGTGACCCGCACCGGGGGCACGGCGAGCGGGCCGATGTCTTTCCTTCGGCTCTTCGACACCGCGGCCGGCGTCGTCTCGATGGGCGGCCGGCGGCGCGGAGCGTCGATGGCGGTGCTCGACGTTTCGCACCCTGACATCTACGAATTCGTCAGTGCCAAGGCGGATTCTCAAAGCGCGCTGACCCAGTTCAACCTCTCGGTGGGCGTCACGGACGCGTTCTTGCGAGCCGTCACGCGCGGCGGGGAGCACCGGCTGGTCAACCCGCGAACCGGCAAGACGGTCGCGCGGGTGCCCGCCGCCGACCTGTTCACGGCAATCTGCGCGGCCGCGCACCGATGCGGCGACCCGGGATTGGTGTTCCTCGACGCCGTCAACCGCGCCAATCCGACGCCGGCGCGGGGCCGGATCGAGGCAACCAACCCGTGCGGGGAAGTTCCGTTGCTGCCGTACGAGTCGTGCAACCTGGGCTCCATCAACCTCGCCCGGATGGTCAGCGGCGGCGGCGTCGATTGGGATCGGCTCGCGCAGGTCGCCCAACTGGCCGTGCGCTTTCTCGACGATGTGATCGACGTCAGTCGCTATCCCATCCCGGAGATCGAGGCGGCCACCCGGGCGACCCGCAAGGTCGGGCTGGGCGTCATGGGGTTGGCGGAGATGTTGGCCGGCTTGGGGATTCCCTACGACAGCGAGCGAGGCGTTCGTCTGGCCGGCCGGATCGCGCGCAGCATCGAGCAGGCGACGCAGGCGGCGTCGGCGCGGCTGGCCGAGGAGCGGGGGCCGTTTCCGGCTTTCGGCGACAGCCGGTTTGCGGGCTCGACGCCGCGGCGCAACGCCCAGCTCACCTCGATCGCCCCGACCGGCACGATCTCCCTGATCGCGGGCACCACCGCGGGGATCGAGCCGATGTTCGCGATCGCCTACACCCGCTCCGTCATCGGGCGGCGCCTCCTGGAGGTCAACCCATGCTTCGATCGGCTCGCCCGCGACCAGGGGTTCTATCGTCCCGAATTGATCGCCGAGATCGCCCGCCGCGGCGGCGTGCGCCAGTACCCACACCTGCCCGCCGAGGTCCGGGCCGCATTTCCGATCGCGGCGGAAATCGCTCCGCAGTGGCACCTGCGGATGCAGGCCGCCGTGCAGCGGCACGTCGACGCGGCGGTGTCCAAGACCGTCAACCTGCCCGCCGATGCGACCGTCGACGATGTCCGCTCGCTCTATCTGGCGGCATGGAAGGCGAGGGTCAAAGGCATCACGGTTTACCGTTACGGCAGTCGGCCCGGACAGGTGCTGACCTATGCCGGCCCGGCCACCGAACAAGCGCCGCTGTCCGCCGGCCCCACCTTCAGCGGCGGCTGCGTGGGCCACATCTGCGAGTTCTGACCGGCGGACCGGGCAGGTCCATTGGCCGCCGGCGCAAGGTCAAACGACCCTAGTCGCGGCCACGGCGCCGCCTTAGTTTCAGCTGCAGGGTGGATTCGGACCCCAGCGAGGAGGATGCAATGACCACCGCACGCGACATCATGAGCGCCGGAGTGATCTGTGTTGGCGAGCACGAGACGCTAAGCGCTGCGGCCCAACACATGCGCGAGCGCGATATCGGCGCCCTGCCGATCTGCGGCGACGACGACCGGTTGCACGGAATGCTCACCGACCGCGACATCGTGGTGAAAGGTCTGGCGGCGGGCCTGGACCCGAACACCACGACGGCCGGGGAGCTGGTCCGGGACAGCGTCTACTACGTCGACGTGAACGCGAGCATTCCCGAGATGCTCAACGTCATGGAAGAGCATCAGGTCCGCCGGCTTCCGGTCATGGAAAACGACCGCCTGGTCGGCATCGTGACCGAAGCCGACATCGCCCGGCACCTGCCCGAGCACGCCATCGTCCAGTTCGTCAAGGCGATTTGCTCACCTCTTGCCATTTCCGGCTAGCGGCGTCTGAAAGGCTCAGCCGGCCAACGACTTTGGAGGTCAGAAAGTGCGCGATGCGATACCGCTGGGACGGGTCGCCGGTTTCCCGGTAAAAGTGCACTGGAGCGTGCTGGTCATCCTCTGGCTGTTCACCTGGAGCCTGGCGAGCACGCTGCCCAGCGCCGTCAAAGGGTATTCAACCGCGGCCTATTGGCTCGCCGGGGCCTGCGGCGCGCTGATGCTGCTGGCCTCGCTGTTGGCCCACGAACTCGCGCATGCGATCGTCGCCCGCCGCATGGGGGTAGCCGTGGGCAGCGTGACGCTCTGGCTGTTCGGCGGGGTGACCACGCTCGAAGGCGAGGCGAAGACACCGAAAGCGGCCTTCCGGATTGCCATCGCGGGCCCCGCCACCAGCCTCGCGCTGGCGGCGATGTTCGGCGGGCTGGTCGCGGTGCTGCGCAGCGTGGGGGCCGCTCCCATCGTCGTGGCCGTTGCCTCCTGGCTGGCCGTCATCAACCTGCTGCTGGGCCTGTTCAACTTGTTGCCGGGCGCCCCGCTGGACGGCGGGCGCGTCTTGCGCGCCTACCTGTGGCGCCGGAACGGTGACCCCGTGCGCGCCGGCATCGGCGCGGCACATGCCGGACGGGTTGTCGCGTTCGTCCTGATCGCATTGGGGTTGGCCGAGTTCGTGGCGGGCGGCGTCGTCGGCGGCGTCTGGCTGGCGTTCATCGGCTGGTTCATCTTCGCCGCCAGTCGCGAGGAAGAAACGCGGATAACCACCCAACAGCTTTTCGCCGGGATGCGCGTCTCCGACGCGATGACCGCCCGGCCCCACACCGCTCCCGGATGGATCACCGTCGACGATTTCATCCACCGCTATGTGCTGGGCGACCGCCACTCGGCGTACCCGGTGGCCGACCGGAACGGGTCGATCGTGGGGCTGGTCACGCTGAGCCAGCTCCGCGACGTCGCGCCGGGCCGACGCGGCACCACCAGCGTGGCTGACATCGCCCTGCCGCTGGACGCGGTGCCGACCGCGGGACCGCAGGAGCCCCTGACGGGACTGCTCGAGCGGATGGCACCGGTCGGCCCCCGCAGCCGTGCGCTGGTGATCGACGGCGGCGACGTGGTCGGCATCATCACGCCCAGTGACCTCACCCGGCTGATGGATGTCTACCGGCTCTCCCAGCCGGGACAGGCCTTGGCGGGCCATTCCTGACGGCCGAAAGGTGTTGGCAGGCTTATGAAACCGATCATCGTCGGCATCGATGGCTCGGCGGCGGCCATCGCGGCCGCGCTGTGGGGTGCCGATGAGGCGATCAGCCGTGGTGTGCCGGTGCGCCTCGTCGCGGTCATGAAGCTGACACACCCGTCCACCGACGACTACGCCCGTGACCTCGCGCACGCCGAGAAGTCGCTTCGCGAGGCGCGGTCCGCGATAGAAGCCGGCCGCAAGACGGTCAACGTCGAAACCGACATACTGCGCGGTCCGGCCGGGCCGCTGCTGGTGGAGGCATCCTCCGATGCCGAGATGATCTGCGTGGGATCCGTGGGGATCGGGCGCTACGCCCGCTTGATCCTGGGTTCGACGGCAACCGAGCTCGCCGAGAAGGCGCATTGCCCGGTGGCGGTGCTTCGCACCGATGTCGAACAGCCACCGCCCGACATCAACTGGATCGTGGTCCGGATGACCGACGCACCCGACAACGACATCGTCGTCAAATACGCTGTGGCGGAAGCGAGATTGCGCCGGGCGCCCATGCTGGTGCTCGGGGGCCGGCCGGAGGACCTCACCGAACATGCCGACGGCGAGTTCGAACGGCGGGTGGAGGATTGGCGGCGGCGCCATCCCCAGGTGCGCGTCTACCCGATCGCCACGAAGGACGCCATCGCCGGTTTCCTGGCCTCCAATGATGAACGAGTCCAGCTCGCGGTGATCAGCGGCAGCGAGGCCAACCAGCTGGCGCGGCTCGTCGGGCCCTACGGGCATCCACTGTTCCACCACCCCGAATGTTCGGTGCTCGTCGTCCGCTAGAAGCCTGCTGTGCTGCGCGAAAGTGACGTTTGGCACTTACGCCTCGGCCCCCACGCGGCAATGATCACCGGGTGCCGACGTGCTCCACAGGAAGGGTGATCAGCGGTGCTCGGTGATCGGACCTCCCGGATCTGGACATCGATCGCGTTGCTCGCGCGGCGCGAAGGATCCTCGATGTCGCCGAGGCACGCGTGCATGGCATGCGCCGAGGCGGTCGGTGTCAGCGGTGCCGGGCTCGTTTTGGCGAGCGGCACGGGGTCGTTGGAAACGGTGTACGTCACCGATTCCCATGCCGGTGCGGCCGAAGAGCTGCAGGCGACCGTGGGCGAGGGTCCAGGCATCGATGCCCTCGAGTCGGGCAGGCCGATTCTCGTCGGCGATCTGGCCGCACCGCTGAGCAACAGCCGCTGGCCGATGTTCGCGGCCGACGTGGGCCGGCTCGGGGTCCGCGCCATGTACAGCCTTCCGCTGGCGCTGGGGGCCATCCGGGTGGGGGTGCTCGACCTCTATCACGACGCCCCGGGCCACCTCGACCAGGAACAGCTGATGGACGCCTTGATCTACGCCGACACCGCGTTGCTGCTGGTGCTCGACGCCGAGTGCGGCATCACCACGCCGGCGGACGGTGACCATCCCAACGGCCTCGGCCCGGTGCTGTGGCACGCGGAGGTTCACCAGGCGGCGGGCATGATCTCGGTGCAACTCGGCGTATCGGTCCTGGACGCGCTGGTCCGGCTGCGCGCGTACGCCTACGGCCACAGTGCGCAACTCACCGACGTCGCACGCGCCGTCGTGGAACGCCGGCTCCGATTCCGCCCGGACGACGCGACACCCGCGGCGGGCCGGGGAGGGCGGGGGCAGCTATGACCGGTCCGCAGCCCGCCCTCGCGAATTCGTTCGTCGAACTGGCGGACACGCTCGTCGCCGACTTCGACCTGATCGACTTTTTCCACCTGGTGACGGTGCGCACCCAGCAGACCCTGGGGGTGGAGGCGGTCGGCCTCCTGGTCGCCGACAATCACGGTGGCCTCAACGTCGTCGCCGCATCCAGCGAGCAGGCCCGCGTGCTGGAGCTGTTCCAGCTGCAACACGCCGAAGGCCCGTGCCTGGACTGCTACCGGAGTGGGCGGCCCGTCAGTTGTCCGGACCTTTCCACGGAATCCGACCGGTGGCCGCATTTCGTGCCGAAGGCCCTCGACATCGGGTTCGCCGCCGTCCATGCGGTGCCCATGCGGTTGCGCGACAAGGTGATCGGCG
>Ga0335071_10002906_pt1 | contig 18202 bp, 18 predicted proteins | sample Lox_Sample_15_FD_206724 | JGI IMG/M metagenome (GOLD analysis project Ga0335071, IMG submission 206724) | Soil microbial communities from Loxahatchee National Wildlife Refuge, Florida, United States - Lox_Sample_1.5 | ecosystem: Environmental > Terrestrial > Soil > Wetlands | place: USA... | reverse complement strand
GTTGATCGGCATGCCGAAGACAGCGTTGGCGCCGTCGAGCATCGCCTCTGACAACGTGGGATGCGCGTGGATGATGTTGGCCAGCTCTTCGGCGGTACACTCCATCTCCAGCGCGACCACCGACTCGGCGATCAGTTCGGTCGCGGTCGGCCCGATGATGTGGACGCCGAGGATCTCTCCGTACTCGGCATCGGTGACGATCTTTACAAAGCCCTCGTGCTGACCCACGATGCTGGCCCGCGAGTTGGCGGTGAAAGGGAACTTGCCGACCTTTACGTCGTGGCCGAGTTCTTTGGCCTTGGCTTCGGTGAGGCCGACGCTGCCGATTTCCGGATGGCAGTAGGTTGCGTTGGGGATGCGCAGCGGGTTGACCGGCTTCACCGGCTTGCCCGCGATGTGGGTAACGGCGACGATGCCGGCCATCGCGCCCGAGTGCGCCAGTTGAGGATAACCCGCCGCAATGTCACCGATGGCGTAAATGCCGGGCTCGGCAGTGCGCATGAATTTGTCCACTTTGACGAAGCCGCGATCGAGCTCGATCTTCGTTTTTTCGATGCCAACGTTTTCGGTGCGCGGGGCGCGGCCGACGGCGATGAGCACCTTGTCGGCTTCCAGCTTCTGCTGCTTGCCATCCACAGTGAAGGTTACGGCGACGCCGTCTTCGGTGCGCTCGACCTTCTCGACCTTGGCGTTGACGAAGCCGTTGATGCCGCGCTTGCGGTATACACGCATCAGCTCCTTCGAGACTTCTTCGTCTTCGACCGGAACGTAGCGCGGCAGCATTTCGAGGATGGTGACGTCGGCTCCGAAGGACTTGTAGATGCTGGCGAACTCAACGCCTACGGCGCCCGAGCCGATCACGATGAGCGACTTCGGAATGTCGCCGAGGCTGAGGACTTCGATGTTGGTAAGGATGCGGTCGTCGGGGGTGAGGCCGGGAAGCACGCGAGCGACGGAGCCTGTCGAAAGAATGACGTTCTTGGCTTTGACGGCGGTCTTGCCGTCCTTGCCTTCGACTTCGACGGTGTGCACGCCGCCCTGTGCGGGGCCGGTGAGCTTGCCGTAACCCTGAATGACGGTGACCTTGTTCTTGCGCATCAGGAACTGGAGGCCTTTGGCGTGCTTGTCGACAATGCCCTGCTTGCGCTTCTGGATGGTGCCCCAGTTGAGCTTGGGGGCGGTGATGTTCTCGATGCCGAGGGCTTCGCCATCTTTCACGTGGTCGTAGACTTCGGCATTGAACAGCAAGGATTTAGTGGGGATGCAGCCGACGTGCAGGCAGGTTCCGCCGAGGAAAGGGTCTTTCTCGATGAGGGCGGTAGAGAGGCCAAGCTGGCCGGCGCGAATGGCGGCCGTGTAGCCCGCCGGGCCGCTGCCGATGATGGCTACGTCGTAGATGGTTTCAGCCACAGAAATGCTCCGTTCTACAGAAGATGATTTGTGCGTATATCAAATAGATGATTGTAAAGCAGGAAGGGAGCAGGGCCTCGCCAGTGCCGGCGATCAGAAGGGCAGGGAAACGACCAGCAAAACCAAAAACGCTGACCGGGTGCCCGAACACAAATCCCTTGCACACCACAAAAGTAAGGCGATACTATTTGTGTAAGGAAAGTATCTAGCACAAGGAAATGTTATGCCGCATTCCACAGTAACCAGCAAGGGGCAAACCACCATTCCGGAGAAAATCCGCACCGCCCTGCGAATCGAGGCCGGCGACCGATTGGAATACGAACTGGAAGGAGACCGGGTCACCATTCGTGTGCACCCCGGTATTCGGTCACTGAAGGGCGCACTCGCGAGCGCGAAGGGAAAGGGCATGTCGTTTGCGCAAATCCGCAAGGCAGCGGCAGAAGCTGCGCGTGAGCGCGAACGCTCCCGATGAGAAACCGCAGGCTAATCGATACCAACCTGATCGTGCGCTACCTGGTGCAGGACCATGAGAAGCATGCCAGAGCAGCAGGCAAACTGTTTGATGCCTGCGACCGGGGCGAACTGACAGTTGTCGTGTTGCCGGTGGTTTTGGCGGAGTGCGTGTTCGTGCTCGAATCCTTCTATGAACGGCCTCGTGCCAATATCGCTGCAGCGCTCGGTCGCCTGATTTCCAGTCCAGGAATCGAGATCAGCGAGGCGGCAATCCATGGCGAGGCCCTGAAGCGGTACGGCAAAACTCACGCGCACTTCGTGGACTGTCTCCTGGCCGCGACAGCCGTAGCCGGGAATATGCCAGTCGCTACGTTTGATCAGGATTTTCGAAAATTTGGCGACGTGGAAGTGCTCACCGACTAGAGTTGTCTCGTAGATCGGTTTTTGCAGGGGCACGGCTTCACTCGCTACGGTGGGCTGAAAGACGTGCTTTCGGCAGTGTTGAAAAGGCACAGCTTTAGCTGTGCCGCATAAGTTCATTTTTGTCATCCCGAGGCGACTCTACTCGTCGAGGGATCGGCTTTCCCAACTTTTTCAGCAGCTTCTAGAGCCGAAGCCAAAGACCCACTCGGCCCAATAAGCGCCGAATCGGGCACTCGGTGCGACTCCAATCGTCCGGAGGTGAGGGCTGAGAGAGGACTTAATTCCCGTTTCGGCACATTTTTGGGGAAAATGCAAAGTTGCAACACAACTTAACCAGAATGCTATTCCAGGCATGTTTCTAATACTGAACAGGTATGTGTCGCAGGCACCTTTGAAAGTGAAAGGGGCAAAACCGTGATAGCTAGGTGCGTTTCCTGTCTCTCCGCATTGGTTTTGTCATTATCTGCAAGTGTCTTGCTGTGTCAAACGCCGTCCGAGTCTCAAGCCACCCAAACCTTTCGCAGCGGCGCCTCCCTCGTACTCCTCGATGTGTTTACTTCGGACTCAAAGAGTGGCTTACCCTTAAATAAACTCAAACGCGAGGATTTCAGTGTCACGGATAACGGGAAGCCTGTAACTATCGAGACATTCGACAGCGGCGCTCTCTATGACAGGGGCCCGATAACCCTCTGGCTCGTGACACTATGCAACATGCTCGACTACAGCGAGCTTCAATCAGGCCTGTTTGCCGGTAAGATGAATCTATTCCGGCCAGCGCTGGAGCATCTGGACAAGCATGACATGGTGGGAGTTGCGCAGTGGTGCGACAACGGCGAGTCTGCAATTGTTCTGCAGCCAACGAACGATCTTAACCAAGCTATCTCGGCGACGGAGAAGTCACTGCAAAAGCGCCCCTTCAAAAACCCGATGTGCGATCCGATGCTGGGGAATCGCGCTAAAACATGTCCGGGCGAGCGAGCCCTGCGCGAGATGATGCAGAAGATTCTTCAGGACACTCGGGACACCAAGCCGGAGCGCGTCCCGGTCATTGTGTTTCTGTAAGGCGACCATAGCGGAATGCCGGAAAAAGCGGTCGATGAATTGGTAGACGATGTGCTGGCGACATCGGGAGTCATATTTGGCATCACGGACGTAACAGTTGGCCCGTCGCAGCGCCATTGGAACCGCTCGAAAGAACGCGGAGCGATTATTCATTACATGGCGGCCGAAACTGGTGGCCAATATTTTGCGGTGCCCGAAAATCTGTATGGAACCGCGCTCGACGAAATATTGCTGCGGCTTCACTTCCGGTATGCGTTAGGCTTCAAACCGACAGCCGTGGACGGCAAGCGTCACGCGGTGAAAGTCGAGCTAGTGGGAAAAGCAAAAGAGCAGTACGCGACGGCGATACTTCGATATAGGACTGACTACATACCGACACTGTAGGCCGGCGATGCGTGCGGAAGGCTTGATCTCAACGGCATAGCTATCCACGCAACCGTCCGCTCTTGATGAGGTCTGCCTTGACCTTGGCCAGCGGTATGCCCTTTTCCCTCCGGCGCGACTCGGAGATCAAGCCATCCCAAAAATCTTCTAGCCGGGCTCCATGCTTTTTGAGGTCAATTTGGACAGCGACTTTGCGTCCCTTGGCATCGGTGACGAACTGTATTCCGGTCATGTCACCATTATCCCTCAGAAATTCTCGTCCGCCGCAGCCATCTCTTTCCGGCAATCTTCGCAGCCCTGACGGATGTCACATTCGCCGCTTGCAGTAGGCAACTACAATGAAACACTCATGAAAACTTCTTCTCTGCTTTGCGTACTGCTTTTCGTTGCCTCACTTTCAACGGTGGCGAACGCTGTCCAGCCGGCCACCGTGCGTCTGGACTATTACCACACCGGCAACGCCACCACCGAGACGTTCAGCTTTGACCGGGTGGTGATCGAGCCCTTGCCGTGGCCGGGCAATATGGCCAAGACCATCGACGACACCAACCTGGGGAACTACTTGTTTGAGGTGCACGACGCCGCCAGCGACAAGCTGCTGTACTCGCGCGGATTCGGCTCCATCTTCAGCGAGTGGTCCGACACGGAGGAGGCGAAGAAGCTGAACCGCACGTTCGGCGAATCGCTGCGGTTTCCTGCGCCTAATGCTCCGGTAAAGATCGTGTTGAAAGAACGGCGCGAGGGAAAGGACGTGGACTTCCATGAAGTCTGGACGACGACGGTCGATCCCAAAGACAAGTTTGTCGACCGCTCCAAGCCGCCGTCACCGGGTCCGCTGGTGACGCTGCAGAAAATGGGCGAGCCGCAAACCAAGGTCAATTTGCTGATGCTGGGGGATGGCTACACCGCGGCCGAGCGCGGCAAGTTCGAGAACGACGCCAAGCGCGCCGTGGAGATTTTGTTTTCGCGCTCGCCGTTCAAGGAACATCGCAAGGACTTCAATGTTTGGGGGCTGTGTCCGGCGGCAGCGGAGTCTGGAATTTCGCGGCCGTCCACCGGCGTATATCGCAACTCGCCCATCGGAACCTCGTACGACACGTTCGGAAGCGAGCGCTACATGATGACCACCAACAATCGTGCGCTGCGAGAAGCCGCTTCTTACGCGCCCTATGAGTTCATCGAGATCCTGGCGAATTCCGGCACCTATGGCGGAGGCGGCATCTTCAACCTCTATGCGACGGTGGCGATCGACAATCAGTGGGCGCCATACCTGTTCGTCCACGAGTTCGGCCATCACTTCGCAGGACTGGCTGACGAGTATTACACCTCCGACGTAGCCTATGAGTCGCAAGCGCAGCGGGTCGAGCCGTGGGAACCGAATGTAACGGCGCTGCTCGATCCGGAGATGCTGAAGTGGAAAGACCTGGTCGTTGCCGGCACGCCCGTGCCCACGCCGTGGCGGAAGGCGGAATTCGAGGCCTACGAGCACGACATCCAGGAGGAGCGGCGCAAGCTCCGGGCCGAGAACCGGCCCGAGTCGGAGATGAATGCCCTGTTCGACAAAGAGAAGAAACACGCGGACGAGCTGCTGGGGACGGACAAGTATTCCGATCGAGTTGGCGCCTTCGAAGGAGCCAACTACGAGGCGCGCGGCTATTACCGTCCGCAGGAGAACTGCATCATGTTCACTCGCTACGAGAGATTCTGCGCGGTGTGCCGGCGCGGGATTGAGCGGATTATTCGTCTGTACGCGGGGGAGTAGATATCGGAGGCAAATCTCCTAACACTGATTCATCTCGTCGCGGGTGAAACGACGACCAACCTGGACGTGACGCAATCAGCGCATGATGTCGTCGACTTCTTTGCCACTGGTCGCCTCGGTCCTGGGCAGCGGAACGCCCTTCTCCTTTCGGCGGAATTCCGAGATCACTCCGTCGAAGAACTCTTCCAGCCGCGCGCCATGCTTCTAGAGATCGATGAGGACCGCGACCTTGCGTCCTTTGTCGTCGATAACGAACTGTATTCCCGTCATGGGTTCGTTAGCCCCCGACGGCGCTTGGCCGTCGGGGCATGGCGTACGCCAAGGCTAAAGCCCGCCGCTTTTTTGGCTCGGTTGACCACGCTAAAGCGTGGTGCTTCCACCGTGATGCGAGCCGCCTGAGTCTTTTTCCCGCCCTCGCTCGTATATCCCGGTAGTATGGTCGCCGCAACCTTCAGTACGCTGATGACGATGGAGACGGAAGAGGCTCAAATCGCCGCTGGGCTGCGCCGGCGCGATCCGGATGTGCTCGACGCGCTGATCGAGCAGTACCAGCACCGGCTGCTGCGCTATCTGGCGCACATGACGGGCAACCAGGCGACGGCGGAGGACCTCTTTCAGGAGACATGGATTCGCGTGCTCGAGAAGGGCCATCAGTACGACGGCAAGAGCAAGTTCTCGACCTGGCTGATGACGATCGCGCACAACGTGGCCATCGATCACCTGCGCAAGCGGACTCCGGCGAGCCTGGACGAGATGCGCGACACGGAAGACGCGGCGCCGTTCGAGCCGCCGGCGAAAGGTCCGTCGCCGTTTGAGCAGGCAGCGGCGTCGGAAGACCGTAGACGAATTCAAGCTGCGCTGGAGCAGATTCCGGCGATTTTTCGCGAGGTGCTGGTGCTGCGCTTTCAGGAGCAGATGAAGCTGGAAGAGATTGCCAGGCTGGTGGGGATTCCGCTGGCCACGGTGAAGACGCGGCTGTATCGAGGAGTGTTGGCGCTGCGTCCGGCGCTGGTAGGCCATGGCTAACACCGTATCGGAAGTGGACGCGGGTTTCACCACGTTAAAGCGCGGTGCCTCCACCCTGAGTCGCCGCTGGGCGGCGGGAGTGGAGATGTGAGGCAGGCAATGAATGGCAACGAACACGAGCGCGCAATCGAGCTGATTACGAGGCGGGATGTCGAGGGCATCGGGCGGAGCGAAGCGGGGTGGCTGGAGTCGCACCTGGCGGTTTGCTCTGAGTGCGTGGGATTTGCCGAGGCGCTGAGCGGCACGGAGCGGGCAGTGCGCTCCGTCAGCGTGATGGCCTCGGCAACGTTAGTGTCGGCCACGCGGGCGCGGGTTCACGCCCGCGCCGAGCAGTTGCGCGAGCAGCAGGCGCGCACGATGCTGATTGGCGTGTCGTTCTGCCTGGGCGTGCTGACCTCGACACTGACGGCGTGGGTGTGGTGGAAGTGCGGCGCATGGGTGGCGCAACGATTGGGCCTGCCGGCGGGCATCGTCGAGCCGGGTGTACTGCTGTTCTGGGTGCTGCCGGCGGTGGCCATTGCGGTGATGATGGTGCTGGTGCCGCCGGTGAAGTTTGAAGGCAGCATCCTGCAGCGATTCTTGCATGAACGGATGGGAGGTATGCAATGACCCAACAGAAGAGCACGTTTCTGGAGGAGTTTCGAATTGTCCCACGCTTGCTGATCTGGCTGGCAGCGTTCTGTTGGGCCGTGCTGTTGGTCGCGTTCCTGGTGTTGATCCCGCGCTACGTGCCTGAGTCTCCGCCGTTTGCTTTCCGGCTGGCGGTGGCCACGGTTGGCGGAGCGGTTTTGTCGGCGTATCTGTGCCTGATCGGGTATGTGAACCAGGATGCGAAGCGCCGCGATATGGGCCAGGCGTTGTGGACGTTTTTGGTCATCCTGATTCCGTACTGTTTCGGGTTCCTGGCATATTTCGTGCTGCGCAAGCCGATTCTGGAGAATTGCCTGAAGTGCGGAACGCCGGTGCAGCGAGGCTTCCGCTACTGCCCGAAATGCGGCAGCGGGCTGACGCCGACGTGCCCGCAGTGCGGACAGGCGGTGCAACACGATTACGTCTGTTGCCCGTACTGCGGAAAATCGTTGAATTTCAGCCAGCCGATCAGCGCGCCCACAGCGTGAGTCAGCCGACGATCTCTTCGAACTTCAGAGGATCAGGACGGACCGGAACCGGTGGCGGCTCGATCAGAGCGAGCTGCTGCTTGGTATAGCGAATGCGGTGGATGACGGTAATCGTGCTCATGACGGCGATCACCCAGAGCACCGGTCCCATGCGGTTGAACAGTGCCCCCAGGATGAGCAGCACGATGCGCTCGGGACGTTCCATGAATCCGGCTTTACAGCTTGGGATGAGCGACTCGGCGCGCGCGCGGGTGTAGCTGACCATCACCGAGCTCACCATCACGAACGCCGCCATTACGACATAGAAAAAACGGTTGGCGCGCGCGTAGTACACGAGCAGGCCGAAGAACAAAGCCACGTCGCTGTAACGGTCGATCACGGAATCGAAGAACCCGCCGAACTGGGTGACCTGGTTGGTAGCACGGGCGACGCGGCCATCCACCATGTCGAAGATGCCGGCACCAATGATGACGAGCCCGGCAAAGAGAAACATGCGGCGCTGATTATCGGCGTTAGCGAAGCCGAATAGAAATGCGGCGACGACGTTGATAAGCAACCCGAGAAAAGTCAGCAGGTTCGGCGAGATGCGGGTGAGCGCCAGTCCATGGACAATCTTGTAGAGCAGCCACTTGCAGGACCGCCCGACTGCGCTCGTCCAAGTCATCGAGTTATTACGCCTCGTCGTGGATGGTGGTCAGCTTCAGGACTTCCAGTTCGCGCTTGCCGGTAGGCGTGACCACCTCGCTAATGTCGCCGACTTTCTTGCCCAGCAGGGCGCGGCCGATGGGTGACGTGGTGGAGATCAGCCCCTTGGTGACGTCCGACTCTTCGCTGGTAACGAGTTTGTACTCGATCTCTGCGCCCTTGGTGGAGTCGAAGACGAGCAGGGTTGAGCCGAGGGCGGCCTTGTCCTTGGGAATGTTTGCCATGTTGACCAGCGACAGATCGGCCATGCGCTTCTTGAGCTGGCCGAGGCGCGCGCGGACGAACTCCTGCCGCTGCTTGGCCATGTGGTACTCGGCATTCTCGCTGAGGTCGCCGAGGGCCACTGCCTTCTTCAGTTCTTTCGGTAATTCGTGATTGAGCTCGTACTCGAGGGTTTGGATTTCCTCTTCGAGCTTCTTCTTGATGTGTTCAGGCATACTTCGACGCAGGCTCCGGGGAGGAAGATCAACCCGGGGACATCCGCTCATTATACGCGAGTCGGAGCAAGACACCTGCACAATCGCGAGGCTGAGAAGTGCCACTCCTCGCAATCGCCCGTCCATTGACGGTTTCCGGCGAAGGGCGCTATACTGGCGGTATTGAGTGTGGGTAGGGCGTAGGCCTCGATGTTGCCGCCGGGGAGCGGCATGGCCAGCATGAATCATCTCACTTTTAGCATCGGCGACAAGGTCGTCTATCCGAACCACGGGGTAGGCGTAATCGAACAAATCAGCAGCCGCACCGTCGGCAATCAAGTCGAAAAGTTCTATCTCCTCAAGATCAAAGCCAGCAGCCTCAAGGTGATGGTGCCTTTCCATAACGTGGAGAGCGTGGGTCTTCGACGCGTCGTGCGCAATGGTGAAGTGCACAAGATCGTCGACTTCCTGAGTGACGGCAAATGCGAAAACGCCGCCGACTGGAAAGACCGCTTCAGGGAAAACTCCGACAAGATGCGCACCGGTTCGTTGCTTGATGTAGCGATCGTGCTGAAGGGTTTGTTGCTGCTGGGGCAGACGAAGTCGCTGAGCTTCCGCGAGAAGAAAATGCTGGAGCGCACCCGTTACCTGTTAGTGAGCGAGCTGGCGATGTCGAAGAACGTGGAAGAGTCGGTGATTGAGGACCTGCTGGACCGCGCGCTGACCAAGAGCAAGCTGCGGTTTCCGGAAGCGTCGGCGGTGGCCGTCTAGGTGCGATTCGCCGGTGGCTTCCGGCTCAGCGTGGTTTTTCCTGTTCCAACAAAGAGCAATCGCTCGGTTAGTGCTATCCCACGAGCACGGCCCCACCGTTTACGTTGAAGACTTCGCCGGTGACAAAGCCAGCATATGGTGTGCAGAGGAACAAGATCGGAGCGGCGATTTCTTCCGTCGTTGCAACCCGGCCGAGAGGAATAGTGTCGAAGATCGTGCCGCCGCGTCGCGCGTCGCGGATGGCGTCGGCAGACATGTCGGTGTTCACCCAGCCGGGCGCAACGCAATTCACGCGGATGGCAAATGGAGCGAGCTCGGTGGAAAGCCCTTTCACCATGCTGATGAGGGCGCCTTTCGTCGCGGCGTAATCGGCGTGTCCGGCTTCGCCGCGCTGACCAGCGGTCGAGCTGACGAGCACAATGTTACCGCCCCGCTGCCGGCGTTTCATTTGCGCGACGGAGTGCTTCACCAGGGCGAATACACTGTCGAGGTTGACGGCCACCGTGTTCGCCCATTGGCGATCACTCATGGCGTCGATGGCGACATCATCGGACGGCCAGATGCCGTGGTTGGCGACCAGAATGTCGAACCCTCCGAAGCGGTCAACAGCAGCCTTTACGAGGCCTTCGGCGGTTGAGGTGCCGGTCAAGTCAGCAGGGATTGCGTGGCACATTTCGCGACTGCATTCGGCGACCAGCTTTTCTGCGGCATCAGCAGCCTGCAGGTAATTGAAGGCAACTTTCGCGCCCGAGCGAACGAACATCCGCACCGTTGCGGCGCCAATGCCGCGCGAGCCGCCGGTAATGAGCGCGATCTTTCCCTCGAGCGATAGCGTTAGGTCGGATGGCATAGCGGTTCCTTGAAAATACCACGCAGCCGGTGATTTTCTGCGAACTGCGGGTTAAACTTGCGCAGAGGGGTTGATGCGCAAAGCCGCGATGGGCCTAGGTTGCAAGCCACACACTTTTCTACTGACGACCGCGCTGTGTGCGGCATGTATGCCTGCCTGGGGGCAAATTTCTCCGGCAGCGAGCGCCCCGGCGAGTACTGACTCGGAATCGCCCTCCGCGTTGCAAGAAGAATTCTTCGCTATTGTGCGCGAGGGCGATGCGTTGAAGTTCCTATCGTATGTTCCGGAAGATGGCGTGAACCTTGGACGCGACGCGCAGCACACATCGCGCGCCGAAGTGGAACATCAACTCATGACAAAGACTGGTTTGTACTGCAAGCTCTTCGATTCAACATGCCTGCAAGCGGAGGCACAGCCTGATTCCCGGTCACCCGGATGTTCGTACCGCAATATGCTCACACAATCCGAGAAGGTACGCACGACATCGGCGGAAACAATCCGAAATGACGTGCGGCAAGCGATTCTGGTGGCGCGGGTGCAGAATGACAAATGCGGCGGCGCTGTGCTGATCGATTTCATTTTCAATCGTCACCACGATGGATGGAAGTTGTTCTCGATCCCGTAGCACCGATTTCACACGCGGCATCTTCGCGAGAACCGAGTTTCCTCGGAGGCTAATGAGGGTCCTAGATGACTCCATCGCAGGTCGAGTCTTTCTGTTGGAAGAGGCGCAGGGGCTAAAGCCTCATACCTGTTTTCAAAATATAGCGGCACGATTGAAGTCATGACCTGATTCGAATGATTCCTCGGAGAGAGTTTTTCAGCAACCCGTAACGCCCACCTTCTGGTTCGCTGCCTGGGCGAGAGCTGAAGCCGGGGCCTTTCGAAGCTGATCAGCGAGACAACCTCCAGGTTTGCGCTCACCGGCTCCGCAGCTTTAGCCACACGCCGTTTGCTGGCCGCAGCGTGATGCTGGGCAGCGGCGTGACCCTTGCGCCTGGGACGAGCGAGACGTTGTAGCGCTGCGCCACAGCGGCCAGCAGGACCGTCGCTTCCAGCAATGCGAAGTTGTTGCCGATACAGCTACGGGGGCCTCCGCCGAAGGGGAAGTAGGCGAATTTCGGCAGGCTTTGCTCACTTTCGGGAGACCAGCGGTCGGGTCGAAACGACTCGGGCTCGGGGAAGAACCGCGCATCGCGATGCGTGACCCACTGGCTCACGATGACATTCGAACCTGCGGGTACGGTGTAGCCGCCGACTTCGACATCTTCAACTGCTTGCCGGCTCATGACCCAGGCGGGCGGATAAAGCCGCATCGTTTCGCGGACCACTTTGTTGGCGACGGGAAGCTGCGGCACGGCGCCGGCAGATGGCGTCCGCCCGGCCAGCACAAGGTCCAACTCGGCGTGCAGCTTTGCCTGCTCGTCCGGATGCTTCGCCAGCAGGTACCATGCCCACGAGAGGGCGAGCGCGGTGGTTTCGTGTCCGGCGAGCAGCATGGTCATCACTTCGTCGCGAAGCTGCTTGTCGGTCATCGAGCTGCCGTCTTCGTCCTGGGCGCGGAGAAAGTCTGAAAGCAGATCTTCGCCCATGCGGTTCGCTCGCCGCTCACGAATGATGCCGTAGACAATCTCATCGAGTTCCTGCACACCGCGCAGAAAGCGCTTGCGGCTCGGTGTCGGCAGCTTGAAGAACAACCGCCATACGCTTAGCCCTGCATTTTGCCGGATGAAGGCATCCATTGCTGCAGCCACCACCGCCATCTTCAGTCCGAGGTCCACGCCAAACAGGGTGCGAGTGGCAATCGCCAGCGTGGTGGCCATCATCTCGCGGTGAATGTCGAGCTCCTGGCCGTCGCTCCAGCGCGCCATCATCCTGATGGCCTCGTCGGCCATGATTTCGGCGTAGGCCGCGATGCGCGTGCGATGAAATGCCGGCTGGCTCAGGCGCCGCTGGCGCAACCAGAAATCACCTTCACTGGTGAGCAGGCCGTTGCCAAATAGCTCCGAATTGGCGCGCACACCAATTCCCTTGTTGAAGCAGCGGTATTTCGTGACCAGCACCGACTCGATCGCATCCGGCTGGGTGAACAAATACGAAGAAAGGTGTAGAAATCGCCAAAAGACCACGTCACCGTAAAGGCCGGCAAGGCGCGGAAGGTTAACCAACGGCCCAAGCCCGCCCATCAGCGGCGATTTCAGATATCGGCGGCCCCTCGGGCCGGGAGGACGTACGATCGACTCCGGCATGACCCTTAATGAGAACCCATTCATGCGATGCGATCAAGGCTGTGAACGACCGCCGGCTCAACAATCCTTCACGCAATTAGGGCAAAATCGTGCTAGCTTAGGTCACTTCCATTTTCTCGGGGATTCTCGCCATGATGCTCGAAACCGAAGTCTTCGAAGTCGAGCCAGACATTACGGTCGTGTCGTGTGCAGGCCGATTCACGCTCGGCACGCAACTGCGATTGACGGAGTCCATGATCAACACGCTGATTCAGAAGGGCGTCCGCAAGCTGGTGGTCGATCTGACGCACACTGAAATCGTCGATAGCGCCGGTCTGGGTGTACTCATGCATATCTCCGGCGAGCTTGAGCAGATGGGGGGCATTATGCGGGTGGCCGGCGCCAGCGAGCGCGTGGCCAATATCTTCCGGGTCACCCACACCGATACAATTCTTCCCATCGACAAAGACCTCATGACCAGCGTGAAGATTTTGAAAGACGAGTCGGTCGGAAGCTAACGGAAGCTCTACTCCAGCTGCAGTCCGCCGGTAAGGCGACTTAGCTTTTCGATGCGGTGTTCCAGGCACCATTTAGTGAGCGCATCGACCAGCGTTTCACAGGCACACGGGTCCCAGAAATTTACCGTGCCGACTTCAATGGCGGACGCACCTGCCAGCATAAACTCAATGACATCTTCGGCAGTGCTGATGCCGCCGATGCCGATCAGGGGAATCTTCACGGTTTTCGCGGCTTCCCACACCATGCGTAGTGCGATAGGCTTGATGGCCGGGCCCGAGAGTCCGGCGGTGACGTTGGCGATGCGCGGCTTGCGCGTTTCAGCGTCAATCGCCATGCCGACAAAGGTGTTCACCAGCGAAATCGCATCGGCGCCAGCTTCCTCCGCCACGCGCGCCATCTGCGGAATGCTTGTCACGTTGGGCGACAGCTTGACGATGACCGGACGCGTGGCAATTTTCTTCACCGCACTGATCACGTCGAACAGCATCTTAGGGTCCGTCCCGAATGTAATGCCTCCGCAACTCGTATTTGGACACGAGACGTTCAGCTCGTATCCGGCGATGCCTTCGCCATCGTTGAGCGCGCGTACCACGTCTTCGTATTCGTCCTGAGCGTGGCCGAAGACATTGCAAAACAGGACGATGTCGTTGATCTTGCGCAGCAAGGGCAGCTTTTCAGTAAGAAACGCCTGTACACCGATGTTCTGCAGGCCGATGGCGTTGAGCATGCCGGCGGCGGTCTCGAACAGCCGCGGCGGAGGATTGCCCGGCATCGGCTTTCGCGACAGTCCCTTCACCACGAAGCCGCCCAGCCGGTCGAGCGTCACCACGTCTTCAAACTCGACGCCGTAGCCGAAAGTTCCGCTGGCCGCGATGACCGGGTTCTTGAGCTCGATGCTGCCCACGGAGACGCTCATGTCGAGTGCCGGCTTCGTGACCGGCGTCATGGACGCGCCTCGGCTGGGCGTCGCGGCGAGCGAGAGGGCCCTTCAACCTCAACGCGCGCGGCGATCGCATCAGTCAGCGGATGTCCCGTCGCGTTCGTAGGCTTGTTGATGCCGAGCATGACGGCCAGCGTCGGCGCGATGTCGATGGGCTGCACCTGTTCGCGATACACTCCGGGTTTGAATCCCATTCCATAAAATGCCAACGGTACATGCTGGTCATAGCTGTAAGCCACGCCGTGCTCAGCCATGTCCTTCGTCGAGAGAGTGAACGGCGGCGGAAAGCCCATCACCCACCAGCCGCCGTAGGGTGAGTAACTGTTGGTGTACATGCGGCCTACTGCGGTTGGTGGAACTTCGCCATTGGCCAGCTGTGCTTTGGTGAAAGCACTCACGAAGCCCATGTCACGCATGGCGTCGGCTACATATTCTTCGTCGTCCGCTTCGTTGTCCTTATCGGCGAAGGCGTCGTTGTTTACGTACACAATGGGAAACGATACCGAGCGCACATAGTCGCCTGGCTTGCGCAGCCTTGTTGCGAGCGCCTTGTTGAGCTCCGCCTCGATGTCCTTATTCGCGGTGACCGCGGCTGGAATCCTGAGCGATAGCGCGGTCGCATTCGTTGGAGCGACGCCGTGATCAGCGGTCAGCACCACCCAGAACTTGTTGCCGTACTGCTGCTGCAGAAAGCCGAAGAACTCGCTGATCTGTTTATCGAGCGCCAGCGCCATGGCGTGAATCTGCGGCGAATCAGGGCCGTAGGCGTGTCCCACCAGGTCGTTGGCCGAAAGGCTGAGCACGAGCAAATCCGTAACCGTGCCCTGTCCCAGCTTCTCCTGCTGAATCAGCTCGCGGGCAAACTCGAATTCAAAGTCATTGCCGAACGGCGTTCGCCCGACCAGCTCGTAATAGTCGATCGGCTTTCCATCAGGTCCGTCGTGGGGAGCCGTCGAGCCCAGCACGTCGCCATTCGCATCCTTCCATTCCTGATTCAGATACTTCTGCGCGTGCTGCTGGCTATTGAAGTTGGTTAGCCAGCGCGGTGCTTCATTCATGTAGTAGGTGGAGCTGACCCATGCTCCGGTGGCATGATCGATCCAGAAGGCGCCGTTTGCGCTGAACCCCGAAGGCAGAATCGCAGCGCGATCTTTTAGCGCGACGCCGTACACCCGCGAGTTGCCCTGGGTGGCGAGCCGGAGCTCGTCGCCCAGCGTATCGGCCAGCAGGTTGTGGGGCGACGCGCCCATGGCATCGCCTTCGATGCCGATGATCTTCGTGGCCGGGTCATCGACACTGCTCAGGACCTTCTTGGCCGAAGGAGCCCACCACTCGTTCGCGAGAATTCCATGCCCGGAAGTGTAAGTGCCCGTTCCGATCGTCGCATGTCCCGGCGCCGTGCGGGTGTTGGCGTAGTCGTAGTAGCAGGCTGGGAAGTACGCGCCACGGTCGGTGAACATCCTGAAGCCCGACGGCCCAAACTCTTCGTGGTAGCGCTCGAGGTAGTCACCACGAAACTGGTCGATCACCAGGATGACCACCAGCTTGGGATTGGCTTGGTACGCCGAGCCGAAGGCGGCCGTTGCCAGTACGAGGAATGTCAGAATTGCGGCCAACTTCATGCGAATCATGTCCGCAACAGTTTATCAATGCACGAGGGCGGGCCGAGGAACCCGAGATGGCGGGCTTAGCGACTTGCAGTTACCGGCTGCTTCACCGTGGCTGTGCGCTCAAGCTTGTCCCATGCGAACGACCCACCCTCCATGGCACGCTTCAGGGTCTTAAACAGCACGATGGAAAACAGCTGGCGGTAGGCAAACCGCTGCAGCCAGACGTGGCCCAGCAGCGGGAAGTCGCGACGGCGCCCCGGCTGTTGCCGTTCCAGCGCAAAAGCGATGGCCGAGGCGATGAAGTCGATGATCATGAAGAGCGCGAAATAGATCACCAGGCGCTGGAAGTCGGCCGGATTCGCCGATTCGGGATGGAAATACTTGTTGACGAAATATGAGATCGCGCCAACCACGAACATGATGTCGATAAACGGCGACACGAGCGGCAACAGGATCTGGAAGATGATGACGTTGGGCAGCGCGACCCAGCCCAGCGCTCCCTTCTCCCGCAGCGCCGCTTTGTGCTTCCAAACGGCCTGCATAATGCCGAAAGACCAGCGGAAGCGCTGCCGCATCAAACCATGCGCCTTCGTCGGCGCTTCGGTGTAAGCCAGCGCGCGGTCTTCGTAGTTAACCTTGTAGCCGGCTTGAAGCAGAGCCATAGTGAGGTCGGCGTCTTCGGCGACCGTGTCGTGGTGGTACCCGCCCGCGGCGCGCACTGCGGCCGCACGCCATGCGCCAATGGCACCCGGCACAACGCTCACCGCGTTCAGTGTATTCAGTGCTCGCCGCTCGAAGTTCTGGCTGGTGATGTACTCCAGCGCCTGCCAGCGGGTCCACAGGCTCACCCGATTTCCGACTTTCGCATTGCCGGCCATGGCTGCTACTCTCGGATCGCGGAAGTGCGGCACCAGGTACGAGATTGCATTGGGCGCGATGACGGTATCGGCGTCAATGCCGACGAACAACTCCTCAGTCACCTGTTCCAGCGCGCAGTTCAGAGCGTCGGCTTTACCCGAGTTGGGTTTGGTCAGCACCGTGACGCGACCCTCGGCAATTTCTTTTGCAAATGCCGCGCGCGTGACTGCCACTGTCCCATCTTTCGAGCCGTCATCGATAACGATGGCACGCAGGTTGGGATAATCCGAGTCGAGCACCGAGCGCACCGTGCGTTCAATGACCAATTCCTCGTTGTAGGCCGGAATCAGCACCGCTACATTCGGGCGATAGTCCGGATGCTTGGCATCATCGCGGCGGCGGAAGCGGTCGAAGACAGCCAGCGCGCCAACCAGAATCAGTCGAGCGCTCATCAGCACGTCGCCCACGAAGAACACGAAGATGATGAACGATTGCACGCCGAGGAACAGCGAGAAATTCAAACCATCGATCCACGATGCCCAGCGTTCAGTACCGGAAAGCGGCGGCATCACGTCGGCGCGCGTCTTGCCCAGCAGACCCGAAACCGGCACGATCTCGTATCCTTTGGCGCGTATTCCGTCGATGATTTCCGGCAGCGCCTGCAGGGTGTCACTGCGGTTTCCGCCGCCGTCGTGCAGCAGGATGATGTTCCCGCATGTGAGGTTTCCCGGAGCGCACGGCGGCAGGTTCCGCAGCACGTCAGAAACAATTTCGCTAGCCGGACGCCTCGGATTATCGCGCCAGTCGTTGGGGTCGATCTTGTCGCCAATCGTGATGTAGCCCAACTGCTGCGCCAGCTCCAGCGGACGGACCTGATCTGCCGTATCCGGCTCCTGGTCGATGGAGTACGGAGGCCGGAACAGGACCGGCTTCACCCCCAGCTTGCCTTCGAAGAAGCGCTCGGTCAGGTTGAGCTCCACTTCGAAGTACCTCTTGCTTATGTTGCTTATGTCGGGATGTGTGAAGGTATGGTTCCCGATCTCGTGCCCTTCCCTGAAAATGCGCTTGGTGAGCTTCGGATACTTCTCGGCCTCCACGCCGATCAGGAAGAAAGTCGCCTTGACACCTTTCTGCTTGAGCACGTCGAGGATTTTCGGCGTCCATTGCGGGTCGGGACCGTCATCGAACGTGATGGCGATCTTGTTCTTCGAGCTGCCATACATGTCGACGGTGTAGGGCGCCGGAAGCGACTTGAAAATCTCGTCGGTGACCAGGTTCGTCTTGGGATCGACGGTGATTTCGCGCTCGCCGGGTGTCGGCTTCGACTGGATATGCAGGATCTCTCCCTGGCCTTCGATGTCCACGTCCTGGCCCGGCGGCACAACATTCAACTTCGTCGTCGCCATGGCGTCGCCCGGTTTGTCCCAAATCGCCCACAGTGAGCGGTCCTCCGAACCCAAGCGCCACAGTGCGAAGGTACTGATCCCGAGCGATTGTGCGCCCCGCATCTGGTTCAGTGCGGTAACGCCATCCAGAAACCACACGTCGTGCCGGACATTGTTCTCGTCGAGGTAGGCGATGTGGGTATTCATGGCGTCACCGTCGAAATCCACGTCGGTCTCGGCCTCTTCCGCCTCAAGCCACGCATCCTGCACCGAGACGTTATG
>Ga0335071_10002905_pt1 | contig 18203 bp, 17 predicted proteins | sample Lox_Sample_15_FD_206724 | JGI IMG/M metagenome (GOLD analysis project Ga0335071, IMG submission 206724) | Soil microbial communities from Loxahatchee National Wildlife Refuge, Florida, United States - Lox_Sample_1.5 | ecosystem: Environmental > Terrestrial > Soil > Wetlands | place: USA... | reverse complement strand
CACCCGCTGGCGACGGTCACAACGACGGTGACCGGGCCCGCGCACTGGTGCGACGCGCTGATCCTGCACCTGAACGTCAAGTACTGCCATCCGGTCACGCACGCCGGCGGTACGGCGCTGTCGGTTGCGATCGGCCGCAAGTACGATCAACCGCTCGGCGACGCCTTTCGCCTCGAGCTCGACTGCCGGGTGGTCGCGGCGGCCTCGGATTACGTCGCGGTGGAGCTCGAGTCCGCGAAGGGGCCGTTCGGCACGACGAACTACCGCTTCACGCTCGAGGCGGTGGCGCTCGCACCCGGCAGGTCCTTCCTGCACCTGCGCTACTCCTACCAGTACGGCCTGGAGGCCCAGCTCGCGATGGATGCTTACCTCGCGACCGGCGGCAGCGGCAAGGTCGGATTCACGCGGGTCGATGCGCCCGACGAGCGCGAGAGCCGGTACATCGGCGGCGTGCGCGGCGTGGTCGAGCGCAACACGATGCGCTACTTCCTGGCGATCGACGCCTATCTGGCCGCGCTCGCGGCGCCCCCCGCGCAGCGGCTGGACGTCAGCCTCGACCGCTGGTACGGGGCGACGGAACGCTACCCGCGCCAGCTGCACGAGGTCGACCGCGAGACCTACCTCGCGATGAAGCGGCGCGAATACCAGCGCCAGCAGACGCCGCTATAAGCGACCGCGCGGCGCCGCGCCGCCGGTGCTAGTCGGACCAGCGCTCGAGGCGCGCCACGAGTGTCTCGAGGAACCGGTTGGCGCGCTCGCCATCCATGACGCGGTGATCGAGCGTCAGCGTGACGTAGCAGCGCGGCCGGATCGCGATCACGTCCTCGCCGTCGCGGCTGACGACGACGACCCGCTTCTCGACGCGGCCGACGCCGAGAATCGCGGATTGCGGCTGATTGATGACGATCGGTGTCGCGAGCAGGCTGCCGCTGACGCCATGGTTCGAGATCGTGAACGTGCCACCGCGCACGTCGCCCGGGGTCAGCCGGTCGGCGCGCGCGCGCGCCGTGAGGTCCGCGAGCTGCTGCGCGATCTCGAACAGGCCGAGTGCGGCCACGTCACGCACGACCGGCACGATCAGCCCGCGCTCACCCAGTGCGGTCGCCACGCCGACGTCGAGCCGGTCGTGGAACTCGATCGCGGCGTCGGTCCAGCGTGCGTTCGCCTCCGGGACCTCGCGTACCGCATCGACGCAGGCGGCGAGGAAGTACGCGGTTAGCGTCAGCGGCGCAGCGCGCCGCTCAAAGTCCGCGCGGTGCCGCGCGCGATGGGCGAGCACGGCCCCGAGGTCGGCCTCGAACACGGTGGTCACGTGGGGCGCGGTGTGCAGCAGGCTCTCGACCATGCGGTCCGCGATGCGCCGCCGCATCGGCGAGTGCGGCACGAGACGACCGGCGGGCTCGACCGTCGGCGCCGCCGGACGCGCCGCCGGCGGCGCCTCCTCCCGCGCGACGTGCCGCAGGACGTCGTTCGCCGTAATGCGCCCGCCGAGGCCGCTGCCAGCGAGCGACGCCGGGTCGAGCCGGCGTTCCGCCAGCATCCGCCGCACCGCGGGGCTCAGGCCGCGCGGGCGCGGGACCTGCTGGGCCGCGGCCGCACCGGCGGGCGTGCGCTCGGAGGCGCCGCCGGGTTCCGCGACGCCCGCCGCGCGCGGCTCGATGCGGCCCAGCAGCTCGCTCGGAGCCACGGGCTCCTGCTCGCGTTTCGCGATCTCGCGCAGCACGCCCGCGACCGGCGCCGCGATCTCGACCGTGACCTTGTCGGTCTCGAGCTCGAGCAACGGCTCATTCGCGACGACCGGCTCGCCGATCCGCTTCAGCCAGCGCAGCACCTGGGAACGCGTGCCCTCGGAGTGCTCGTCCGGCGCACGGACGTCTGTCCAGGCGGGCATCGACTAGACGGCGACCAGCGCGCGCAGCGCCTCGGCGAGCCGGGCGACACTGGGCACGACGGCCTCCAGCAGCACCGGGCTGTGCGGGCTCGGCACGTCCGGCATCGTCACCCTCTCGATCGGCGCATCGAGGTCGAAGAACGCCTCCTTGGCGAGCACCGCGGCGATCTCGGCGCCGAAGCCGGCGGTGGCGTTGTCCTCGTGCGCGATGAGGCAGCGCCGCGTGCGGCGCACCGAGGCGAGCACGGCCTCGCGATCCCAGGGCGACAGCGTCCGCAGGTCGATCAGCTCGGCGTCGACGCCCGCGGCGGCGATCGCCTGCTCGCAACGCTCGACCATCGCGCCCCAGCTGACGACGCTGAGCGCGTCGCCGCTGCGCAGCACGCGCGCCTTGCCGAACGGGACGACGAAGTCGTCGCCCGGGTAGGGGCGCCGCGCCCAGGCGGCGTCGAGCATCGCGCGATGCTCGAAGAATATCGTCGGGTCGTTGCCGCGCAGCGCACTGCGCAGCAGCCCGACGGCATCCTCGGCGTTGGACGGCATCGCCACGCGCCAGCCGATCGCGTGCACGAACTGCACCTCGTTGGACTGGCTGTGCCAGGGGTCGCCGCATTTGAAGAAGCCGCCGGGCATGCGCACCACGAGCGGTGCGGCGAAGCGGTTCGCGGTGCGCCAGCGCATCGTGCCGCAGTCGTTGAGCTGCTCCGCGGCCGGATCGGCGTACTTGCGGAACTGGATCTCCGGAACCGGCACGAGGCCCGCCAGCGCCATGCCGACCGCGCGTCCGATGATGCCTTCCTCCGACAGGCTCGTGTCGAACACGCGCCCAACGCCGAATTTCTCCTGCAGGCCGAGCGTCGCGGCGTGCACGCCGCCCTTGCGGCCGACGTCCTCGCCGAAGACGACGACGCGGGGGTTGACGACCAGCTCGCGCTCGAGCGTGCGACGGATCGCGGTCAGCATGTTGATCCGCGGCCCCTCCGGTTGCGGCGTCGCCGTACCCTCCGGCGGAATGAGGCCCTCGGGCCGCATGCCGCCCTGCGACTGCAGCAGCGGCGTACCGGCGGGCGTCCGCTCGGTGAACGCGAATCGCGTGGCCGCCGACGGATCGGGCTCGGGGCGCCGCTCGACGCGCTCGAGCGCAGCCTCGACCTCGTCGCGCGCCGCCGCCTCGAGGGCGTGCCACTCGTCCTCGGCCAGGACGCCCGGCACCAGTTGCTCGTGCAGTGCCTTCAGCGGATCGCGGGCACGCTCGTGCGCGATTTCGTCTGCAGTCTTGTACGTCTGAGTGTCCTGACCGGAGTGCCCCGAGAGACGCGGCACCGTCAGTCGCAGGAACACCGGCTGGCGCTGGGCCCGGACGCGGCCGACGGCCCCGCCGATCAGGCGCGCGACCGTCGCCGGATCGGCACCGTCGCCGTCCAGGACGGTGAGGCCCCTGAATGCGGCGAGGTTGGCCGCGATGTTGCCGCCGGCCGTCTGCGCGTCCGAGTGCACCGAGATCCCGTAGCCGTTGTCCTCGACGTAGAACAGGAGCGGCAGCTGCTGCGTCGTGGCGATGTTGAGCGCCGCCCAGAAGCCGTTGGTGGCCGTCGACGCCTCGCCACCGTGCACGACCGCGATGCTGCCGGCCGCGGCCCGGTCGCCGAGTTCGCGCGCACGGTACTGCAGTGCCTGTGCCCAGCCGACCGCCGGCGTGTACTGCGTGCCGACCCCGCCGCAGGCGGGCAGCACACACGGGCCGTCCCGGCGCGGCAGATTGAATACCACGCCGATGTCGCGGCCCTCGCTCATGCTGCCGGCACGCATCATCGTCGAGGCCAGGGCGTCATCGAGCAAGAGCCCGAGCGCGAGCACGAGCGGACGCGACCGGTAGTAGACGGCGACGCCGTCGCGCGCGCCGTCGAGGAACTGCGCGAGCAGGGCCTGCGTGACGTCGTGGCCGCGCGCGCTGAACTGGTACAGCACCTTGCGCGCCGGCAGCAGGCGCGACTCCTCGAGGTCATCGAGCGCCCGCGAACGGAAGACCGTCCGCAGCACCCGCCGCCAGTCGACGGGCGCGGCCACCGTCGGATGGTCGACGATCGAGGGGATCGCATTCATCGGTCGCCGGTCCTCGGGCGCGCACGCGCCCTGCCCTGCATGCTAAGACGCTTCCATGAGCGGATATGGCCAAAACATGACTTACATTGTTGGTGCTTTGGTGCTAATCTCCAATTTATCTGATCATCTTAGGGATTTACCGCAATGCGGCTGGATTCGATCGATGTCCGGCTGCTGGCCGAGCTGCAGCAGGATGGACGGCGCCCGGTAGTCGAGCTCGCCGAGCGCGTCGGCCTGTCGGCGACGCCGTGCGCGCGGCGGATCCACCAGCTGGAGGAAGCGGGCATCATCCTGGGCTACGCCGCCGCCATCGACCCCGCCCGGCTCGGCCTCAAGGTGCGCGCTTTCGTGCAGGTGAAGCTCGAGCGCCACACCGATGAGAACGTCGCGCTATTCCGCGAGGCACTCGAGGCGATCGACGAGGTGGTCAGCTGCTACGCCACCACCGGCGAGCACGACTTCATGCTGCAGGTGCTCGTTCCCGACCTCGAGTCGCTGAGCGACATCGTGCTGAAGCGGCTGCTTCGGATCCCGTGCGTGCGGGACGTCGAGTCGAGCCTCGCGCTCGACACGATGAAGCGCTCGACGCGCCTGCCGCTCGGCCACCTGCTCTAGCGGCGAGCGGCGCCTCAGTCCGCGAGGTCCGAAGGCTCGAGCGTGAGCGGCTGCCCGTGCGGCGTGCGCGCAGCGGCGCGCTCCCACCCCCGCCGGTATTGCCCGAGCTCGGCCCCCGAGCTCGCACCCTTGGCCGCGACCAGCCGCTCGAGCGTCGCGAGCCAGTGCCGGTAGTACGTGTCACCGCGGTCCGCGTCACCCGCCTGCTGCGCAGCCGCGATCTGCTCGGCGAGCGCGGCGGCCCATTCGCTCCAGGTGAACAGGCCGCGCTCGTGCAGCGCGAGGGTCAGCGCGAACGCGTGCGCCTCCCACGGCGCAGCGAACACGGGCCCGTCGGCATCGGGCGGCAGTCGCGGGAACGGTCCCCGGTCCCCGCTCATGCCGGCTCCAGGTACGGTTCCCACGCGTCGATCGCCACCGACAGCCCCTGGCGCTCGGCGCGCGCACCCCAGAGCTCGTCCTCCGCGAGCACCACGGTGTACAGCCACTGCGGCTGCTCGCCCTGGCCGTGCGCGTGCGCGTCGGCGAACACGTGCGCGCCGAGCACGCGCTCGATGCGGCCGCGCCTGCCGCGCGCGTAGTCCGGCAGCCGGGTGTGGTGCGGCACCGGCTCAGCGCGCGTGCGGACGGCCTGCCCGACCGCGAAGCGCGCCGGCGCGGCCGGCGGACGCTCGGTCGGCGCGCCGCGGGCCAGCACCGCGGCGACGTCCGCCGCCGCGAGCACGCGCGGCAGCCGGGGTCCGGGCCGCAGCGCCCGGCCGGCCGCGAGTTCGTCGGCGCCGACGAGTTCGAGCTGGCGGAGCAGCTTCTCGAGCCCGGCGAGCCACTTTGCGTAGTAGCTGAGATCGTCGTAGTCGGGCAGCGTCTCGCGCGCGGCGCGGGTCATGTCGATGTTCCAGAGGCCGGTCGCACCCATGGCGAGCGTGATCGCGTGCGTGCGCTCCTCCCACCGGCCATGGAAGGGGTCGCCTTCCGGCTCGGGCGTCACCGGCGACTCGAGCGGACGGCCGCCGAGATCGGCACGGGAGTGATAGCTCACGCCCGGTCCCCGGGGGCGCGGGCGAGACCCGTGCCGATCATCGAGTCCCGGGTCACGAGCGCGGCGAGCGCGTCCTCGTCGAGGCCCTCGGTGCCGGCGGGACGGCGTGGAACGACGAGGTAGCGGACCTCGGCGGTCGAGTCCCAGACCCGGATCTCGGTCGACGCCGGCAACGTCACGCCGAAGTCGGCGAGCACGCCTCGCGGGTCGCGCACGACGCGCGCCCGGTACGGCGCGCTCTTGTACCAGACCGGTGGCAGCCCGAGGACCGGCCACGGGTAGCAGCTGCACAGCGTGCACACGACGACGTTGTGCCGCGCTTCGGTGTTCTCCACCGCGACCATGTGCTCACCCTGGCGCCCGCGGTAGCCGAGTGAGGCGATCGCGCCGGTGGCGTCCGCGAGCAGCCAGGCCCGAAAGTCCGGATTCACCCACGCGCGCGCCACGACGCGCGCGCCGTTGCGCGGCCCAACCTTCGTCTGGTACGTGTCGATCAGGATGTCGAGCGCGGCCGGGTCGACGTAGCCCTTGGCGGCGAGAATGCTCTCCAGGGCGCGCACCCGCACGTCCATCTCGCCGAGCTCGCTGCGCCCGTCGTGGTCATGGTCGTGGTCGTGTCCGCTCATGGTCGGATCTTACCGCGCTGCGCGCGCCGGGCGCCGGCCCGCCCGAGGTCGCCGGCGGGGCGTTGTAAGCTGACGCGGCGACAACTATCGTCCGCAGCAAACGCGCGCAGCCTGCGGCCATGGCTGCCTTGCTGCGCTGCAGCCTGCCGAGGTCACCGACATGCAGCACCTTCGCCCGCTCTGGATTGCGTTCCTGCTGCTCTGCGCTGCCACGGCGGCTGCGGGGCCGGGGCGAACGCCCGAACAGGCGCTGGTCGCCGCAGACACCGCCCGCATGGAGGCGATGGTGGCCGGCGACTTCGCCGCGCTCGAGCGCGTGCTCGGCGACGACCTGAGCTACGGTCACTCGACCGGCCAGGTGCAGGGCAAGCACGACTTCCTGGAGGACCTGCGCAGCGGCGCGCGCCGCTACCGGGCGATGACGGCCGTCGAGACCAGCGCCCGTGCCTACGGCTGCGCCGGAGTGGTCACCGGTACGACGAGCGTCGAGGTCGAGGCCAAGGGACGGCCGCTGGCGCTGACGCTGCGCTACACCGCGACGTACGCAAGGCAGCACGGCCGCTGGGTGCTGGTCGCGTATCAGTCGGCGCGGCTGCCGGACGCCGCCACACCCCGCTGAGCCCGTACGGCCCGGCCGAAGCTGCCGCGGGCGACGGGTCGGCCGGCACGTTCGCGCACGTCGTGCCGGCCGGCACTCGGCCGCTTGTGATTACATAGGCCCTGCGGCATCCGTGCTGCGGGCGCATAAGGAGCCTCGACCGTGGCAACACGCAAGCAGCCGGCGGCGGCCGGCAGGACGAAGACCGGGAGCCCAGCGCGCAAGGCGGCTGCCGCGCGCCGCCGCCTGACGCCGGCGAAGATCCAGCGGGGTCTCGCCGCCGGCGATATCGCGCTGGATCTCGCCCATGCGGACGTCGCGCCGCTCGTCGCGCTGATCCGCCAGGCGAGCGGCGCCGTGCTCGGCGCCTATCGCGACCCGCTCGGTGGTCGTGCGCTCGTGCTGGCAACGCTGCCACTCGCCGCCGTGCAGCCGACGCCGTTCCAGCGAGACCTGTCGCCGACCCACACCAAGCGCCTCGCCGCAAAGATCGACGAGGCCAGGGCCTTCCTCGATCCGCTGATCGTGGTGCAGGGTCACGACGGCAGGTTCTGGACGCCGAACGGGCGGCACCGGCTGGCGGCCGCCAAGGTGCTCGGCCTGAAGCAGATCACCGCCCTCATCTCGCCGGACGAGGCCCTCGCCTACCGGATCCTCGCGCTCAACACCGAGAAGGCGCACAACCTCAAGGACCGCAGCCTCGAGGTGATCCGCATGGCGCGCGCGCTCGCCAAGCGCGAGCCGCGCGCCCGCGAGACCGATTACCGCGACCAGTTCGAGGCCGCCGAGCTGCTGACGCTCGGCATCGTCTACGAGGCCGCACCGCGCTTCGCGGGCGGCGCATACAGCTCGGTGCTGCGCAAGGTCGACCGCTTCAGCGAGCGTACGCTCGCCGCGAGCCTGCGCGAGCGCGAGGGCTATGCGAACCGGCTCACGGCGATCGATGCCGAGGTCAAGCGCATCATCGCTGGCCTGCAGGAGCGCGGCTTCAAGTCGCCCTACCTGCGCAACTACGTCGTGGCGCGCCTCAACCCGGTCCGCTTCCACAAGCAGAAGCCCGGCGAGACGAAGCCGGCGATGCCGATCGGCGAGACGCTGACGCGGATGACGGCTGCGGCCCGTGCCTTCAAGCTCGAATCGGTTTCGCACTCGGATCTCGCCTGGGTCGCGGTCGGCGCGGGCGCGCAGGACTAGCGTGGCGCCGGCCGAGCCGAGCGCGGTGGCGGTGGCGGTGGCGGGCGGTGCGGAGCGCGGCCCATGGCCGCTGCTGGCCGTCGAGATCCTGGCCATCGCCGCGCTGTTCGTGCTCGACGCGACCGGCCACGTCGCGGTCAGCAAGACGCCGTGGCTGCTGCTGCTCGGCTGGGTGTCGCTGCGGCTGCGCGGTGCGCGCTGGCGCGACGTGGGGCTGCGCCGCGGGCCGGGCCTGCGCCGGCTCGCGTATCTCGGCATCATGGGCGGCATCGTGCTCGAGACCTTCCAGCTGACGATCACCCAGCCGCTCGTCGTGCGCGCGCTCGGCGCGCCGCCGGACCTGCGGCAGTTTGCGGGCCTCGCCGGCGATCTGCCGCGGGCGGCGCTCTACCTGGTGCTCGTCTGGGTGCTCGCGGCGTTCGGCGAGGAGCTGGTCTGGCGCGGCTACGTGCTCAACCGCGTCGTCGGCCTGCTCGGCCGGTTCCGCGCGCCGTACTCGCTCGCGCTCGCGATCGTCAGCCTGCTGTTCGGCCTCGCGCACCTCCACCAGGGTCTGCCGGGCATCCTCATCGAGTCGGTGGGCGGTCTGGTCCTCGGTCTGGTCTATCTCGGCTGCGATCGCAATCTGGCCGTGCCGATCGCAGTCCACGGCGTGGTCGACACGATCGACGTCGCGCTCGGCTATCTCGGCCAGCTGCCCGGCACCTGAGGGTCCCGTGCCACCGGCCGTCGGAGGACGTCGATGAAGCAGCCGGCAGGACGCGCACCGCGCGTGCTGAGCACCGAGGCCCGGGCGGCGCTCGAGCGCCTGCGTCGGCTGTGCGCCGACTGGCGCGGGCTCGAGGACGGTCGCTCCTTCGGCCACCCGGCGCTGCGCGTCGACGGTGCGCCGTTCGCGGTGCTCGACCGCTACGACGGCGCCGATTGCCTGTGGCTCAGGGTGCCCGCGTCCGAGCGCGAAGCGCTGCTCGCGACGCCCGGGTGGTTCGCAGCGCCCTACGACCCGAGGCACACGGCGCTGTGCGTGCGGCTCGATGCCATCGACTGGCGTCGCGCGCGCGCCCACGTCCGCGTCAGCTACGCGCTCGCCGCCGCGCCCCGGCCGCGCCCCCGGCGGAAGGCCGGCCGATGAAGCGGTGGCTCAGGCCGGTCGGCGCGCTGCTGTCGGGCCTCTATGGCGCACGGCGCTCGATGATCGGTGGCCCCGGGCACCGCGGTCCTGCCAGCGATCACTTCGACGGCCGGGTCTTTCGCAACACCACCGGCGGCGCCGGCAAGTCATTCGGCGACTTCTGGCGCTGGCAGCGCACCCGACGCCCGAAGCCCTGGCCGACGTGGGTCGACAACGTCGCATCGCCGTCGCTGCCGGCGAGCCTTGAGCCGGGCGAGACCGCGATCACCTTCGTCAACCACATCACGTTCCTCGTGCAGTTCGCCGGGCTCAACCTGCTGACGGATCCCGTCTACTCCGAGCGGGTCAGCCCGTTCCGGTCCGTCGGGCCGCGTCGCGTGCGGGCGCCGGGGATCGCGTTCGAGTCGCTGCCGCCGATCGATCTCGTGCTGCTCAGTCACAACCACTACGATCACCTCGATCTCGCGACGTTGCGGCGCCTGGCGGCGGTGCATGCGCCGCGCGTCGTGACCGGACTCGGCAACGCGGCATTCCTTCGCGAGCACGGTGTCGCCGACGTCGTCGAGCTCGACTGGTGGCAGTCGCGCGACGAGCGCGGCGCGGTCGTCACGCTGGTACCGGCGCGCCACTGGTCCGGGCGCGGCGTGCGCGGTCGCAACCGGACCCTGTGGGGCGGATTCGTGCTGGGCCGCGGCGCGACGCAGCTCTACTTCGCCGGCGATACCGGCTACGGCGAGCACTTCGCCGAGATCCGCCGCCGTCACGGCGCGGTCGATCTCGCGCTGCTGCCGATCGGCGCCTACGAGCCGCGCTGGTTCATGCGCGAGCAGCACATGGACCCGGACGACGCGGTGCGCGCGCACCTGGACCTCGCGGCACGCACCAGCATCGCCACGCACTTCGGCTGCTTCCAGCTGACCGACGAAGGCATCGACGATCCGATCCGCGAGCTCGACGCCGCGCGGCTCCGGCACGGCGTTCCGGCAGCGGCGTTCCAGGTGCTCGAGGTCGGCGAGACGCGCGGCTTCCCCGCCCGCGGACGGGCCACCGCCGGCGCGACATGCTAGCGTGACGCCTCGGCGCCCGCCCCGGGGCGCCTCGTCCCGGCATCGCGGAGAGCGCCCTTGATCGGCCCGTTGCGACCCTCCCGGCCCCGGTTCCGCGGGCCGTCCCTGCCACGCGGCCGGCCGTGCCGATGACGCTCGCCAGCCTCATCGACGGCCAGCTCGCCTACGGCATGACGCCGCTGCTCGACCGCGCCAGCCTCACCGTCGCGGACGGCGAGCACATAGGGCTCATCGGTCGCAACGGTACCGGCAAGTCCTCGCTGCTCGGCGTGCTCGCGCGCCGCACGCCTCTCGACGAGGGCGAGCTGCAGTGGAAGGCGGGGCTCGCGGTCGCGGTCGTCGAGCAGGAGCCGGTGCTGCCGGATGCGGCCACGCTGCTCGACAGCCTGCGGCTGCGCGGCGATTTCGAGTCGCACCACGACGAGCGCGCGCGCTGGCGCATCGAGGCGCGGCTCGCCGAGTTCCTCGACCGGTTCGGTATGCCGGCGTCGGTCGCGCCCGGCCGCGCCTCGGGCGGCGAGCGCAAGCGCGGCGCGCTCGCGCTCGCCTTTGCGCTGGAGCCGGAGCTGCTGCTGCTCGATGAGCCGACGAACCACCTCGACATCGACGGCATCCGCCTCCTCGAGGACCTGCTGCTCGCCGGTCCGACCTCAGTCTTCGTCACGCACGACCGCTATTTCCTCGACCGCGTCGCGACGCGGATCGTGGAGCTCGACCGCGGCTTGCTGCGCTCCTACCCGGGCAACTTCTCCGCCTACACCGCGCGCAAGACCGACCAGCTCGCGGCCGAGGCGGTTGCCAACCGCAAGTTCGACAAGTTCTGGGCCCAGGAGGAGGCCTGGATCCGCCGCGGCATCGAGGCGCGGCGGACGCGCGACGAGGGTCGCGTGCGGCGGCTCGAGGCGCTGCGGGTGGAACGTGCGGCGCGGCGCGATCGGCTCGGCAGCCTCAAGCTGGCGATCGACTCGCGTGAGCGATCCGGCAAGCTGGTCGCGGAGCTCAAGGACGTCTCCAAGCGGTTCGGCGAGCGTGCCGTGGTCGAGGACCTGTCGCTGACGATCGTGCGCGGCGACCGCATCGGGCTGCTCGGCCCGAACGGCGCCGGCAAGTCGACGCTGCTCAGGCTGATCCTCGGCGAGCTCGCGCCGGACGCCGGGACGGTGCGCACCGGGACGAACCTGCGGGTCGCCTACTACGACCAGATGCGCGAGCAGCTCGATCTCGATCGCAGCGTCGCCGACACCATCAGCCCGGGCTCCGACTGGGTCGAGATCAACGGCGAGCGCAAGCACGTCACGAGCTATCTCGCCGACTTCCTGTTCTCGCCGCAACGCGCCGGCAGCCCGGTACGCGCCCTGTCCGGCGGCGAGCGCAACCGGCTGCTGCTGGCGCGCCTGTTCGCGCGGCCGGCCAACGTGCTGGTGCTCGACGAGCCGACCAACGACCTGGACATCGAGTCGCTCGAACTGCTCGAGCAGGCGATCCAGGACTTTCGCGGCACCGTGCTGCTGGTCAGCCACGATCGCGCCTTCGTCGACAACGTCGTCACGCAGACCATCGCGCCGCTCGGCGGCGGGCGCTGGAAGGAGTATGTCGGCGGATACCGGGAATGGCTGGCGCAGCGCCCGGCGCCGCCGCCGCCGACTGCGGCGCGGGCCGCGCGACCGACCGTTGCGCCGCCGCGAGCGCGGACGCGCCTGTCGTACAAGGACCAGCGCGAGCTCGAGGCGTTGCCGGCCGACATCGAGGCGCTCGAGCAGGAGCAGCGCGCGCTCGGCGAGCGGATGGCGGGCGCCGACTACCGGCGCACGGAGCCGGCGCAGATCGCGGCCGACGGCCGGCGCATCGCCGAGATCGAGGAGCTGCTGATGCAGAAGCTCGAGCGCTGGGAAGCGCTCGAGGCGGCGATCAGCGAGCCGCGGCCACCGCGCTGAGGCCGATGCACCGCCGGCGCCCGGGCCGCACCGGCTGCGCGGCCGGCCCCGGCCGGCCGCCCCGAGGCTCGACGGGCGGCCGGCGGCGCCGTATACATGGTGCGCCGTCCCGCGACCAGGGTGCCCGGCCATGGGCTTTCCGACGCTCGCCTGCCCGATCGTACTCGCGCCCATGGCGGGCGGCCCGAACACGCCGGCGCTCGCGGCGGCGGTCGCGAACGCCGGCGGTGTGGGAAGCTTCGGCTTCGCCTACGCCACGCCCGAGCGCATCGCCGCGGACCTCGCCGCGACGCGTGCGCTGACGAACGGGCCGCTGAACGCGAACTTCTTCGTCTTCGGACCCGTGGCGCCGCCCGCCGCGGAGCTTGCGGCGCGGGCGATCGCGGCGCTCGCAACGCTGCCCGGCGCCGCGGGCCTCGCCCTCGCCGCGCCGGTGCCGCCGTACTTCCCCGATCTCGCGGCGCAGCTCGAGCCGGTGTGGCGCCTGCGCCCGGAAATCCTGACGTTCCACTTCGGCCTGCCACCGGCCGGCGTCATCGAGCGCGCCCACTCCCTCGGGATCAGCGTCGGGGTGACGGCGACCCGCGCCAGCGAAGCGCGCGCGATCGCGGCGGCCGGCAGTGACTTCGTCGTCGCACAAGGCGCCGAAGCCGGCGGCCATTGCGGCGTGTTCACGCCCGGCGAACCCGGAACCTGGCTGCCGGTGCGCGAACTGGTCCGCAGCCTGGCGCCCGTGACAGATCTCCCGCTGGTCGCGGCCGGTGGCCTCATGAGCGGTGCGGACATCCGTGCGGTTCTCGACGCCGGTGCCGAAGCGGCTCAGCTCGGCACGGCCTTTCTCGCCGCGACCGAGAGCGGCGCGAGCGCGGCCCACCGCCGTTACCTGCTCACGGAAGGCGCACGCGGCACGGCGCTGACCCGCGCCTTCTCCGGCCGCTACGCGCGCGGCATCCGCAACACCTTCATCGAGCGCATGGAGGGCGCCGAGGTGCTGCCGTTCCCGCTGCAGAACAGCCTGACCGGGCCGCTGCGCAAGGCCGCCGTCGAGCACGACGACGGCGAGCTGCAGTCGCTGTGGGCCGGCGCGCACTACGCCCGCTGCCGCGGCGGCAGCGCGCGCGAGCTCGTGCGCCGGCTGCTCGCTGAGCTCGATGCCGCCTAGAACCAGCTGTAGTTGAAGCTGACGCTGATGCGCTCGGCGCGCACCGGGTTCGGCGGCACCTCGTGGCGCAGCCAGCTCTCGAACAGCACCACGCGCCCGGCGGAGGCCGGCAACACGACCCACGGGCCGCGGTCGCGGCGGCCCCGCGCCCGCCGGGGTGGCGCGGCCATCATCCGGTCGAGGCGCGGGTCCTCGAACTTGATGCCGGGCGAGCCCGCCGGAGTCTGCACGTAGTAGGTGCCGCTGATCGTCGACAGCGGGTGCAGGTGCAGGCCGTGCACGACGCGCTGCGGCATGACGTTGACCCAGCAGTCGGTCATCGACAGCTTTCGGCCGCTGAGGTCGAGGCCGAGCGCCCGGCTGTAGGCGAGCACGTGCGGCGCGAGCTTGCGTTCCAGCGCCGCGAACGTCGGCGACGCCCGGTGCATGCGGCTCGCCGAGCCGTAAGACGTATAGCCGCCCGGATAGTTGTGTGCCGACCAGCGCCGGCCGGCCGCATCGTCGAGTCGCAGCACGCGGATCTCGCGCTTCAGCTTCGCGTTGAGCGCCGCCGCACCGCGCGGCGCGAGCGCTGCGGTGTAGACCAGGGTCGGGAAGTACGGGCGCGTCGGCACCGCTGCATTATCGCAAATCGCCGCCGGCGCGGCCGGCCTCGCCGGCCGTGCTTGACGTGCCGGCCGCCGTGTCGTACTTTACCAACCGGTTAATTACGAGGCACGACGATCCATGCCTGGGGATCCGCTCGGCGTCACCTTCGCGGCGCTCTCTGACCCGACCCGGCGCGCGATCCTCGCGCGCCTGTCGAAGGGCGAGACCTCGGTCAAGGAGCTGGCCGAGCCGTTCGCGATCAGCGCGCCGGCGATCACCAAGCACCTCAAGGTGCTGGAGCGCGCCGGCCTGATCACGCGCAGCCGCGAGGCGCAGTGGCGGCCGTGCCAGCTCAACGCGGCGCCGCTGCGCGACGCCGCCGAGTGGATCGAGCGCTATCGACGCTTCTGGGACGAGAGCTTCGATCGCCTCGACGACTATCTCCGCCAACTCCAGACGCCGCCCCGACGCCGCAGGAAGCAGAGCCATGGCCCCCACCGCTAGCATCGTGACCACCTCCGACCGCGAGATCGTGCTGAGCCGCGTGTTCGACGCGCCGCGCGCACTGGTCTGGAGGGCGTACACCGACCCCGAGCGTCTCGCGCACTGGTGGGGGCCGCGCGGTTTCACGACCCGCACGCAGCGGATGGACGTGAAGCCAGGCGGCGACTGGCGCTTCGTCATGGTCGGGCCGGACGGGCGCGAATACCAGAACCGGGTCGCCTACCTCGAGGTCGCCGAACCCGAGCGCCTGCGCTACCGGCATGGCGGCGAAATGGAGACTGAGCCGGTGAACTTCGAGGTCGTCGTGACCTTCGACCCGGAGGGCGGATCCGCCGACCGGACCCGGGTGACGATGCGCAGCATCTTCCCCTCCCGCCAGGCGCTCGAGTTCGTCGCGCGGCAGTACGGCGCGATCGAGGGCGGCAGGCAGACCTTCGAGCGTCTGGCGGAGTACGTCCTTGAGTCGGCCGGCGCCGAGACCGGCGCACTCGATCGCCCGTTCGTCATCACGCGCGTGTTCCGTGCGCCGCGCGAGCGGGTCTGGGACGCGTGGACGCAGCGCGAACACCTGATGCGCTGGATGGGCCCGAAGGGCACGACCATCGCGCAGGCGTCGCTCGAGCTGCGCCCCGGCGGCCTGTTTCACTACGGCATGCGGTCACCGGACGGCACGATGCTGTGGGGCCGGTGGGAGTTCCGGCAGATCGTGCGCCCCGAGCGGCTGGTCGTCGTCGTCGCGTTCTCGGACGAGCAGGCCGGCGTCACGCGTCACCCCTTCGTGCCCGGCTGGCCGCTCGAGACGGAGTCGACGATGACGCTCGATGAACACGCCGGCATCGGCGGCGGCACGACGATGGTGCTGAGCTGGCGCCCGCTCGGCGCGACCGACGACGAGCGCAGGCTGTTCGCGGCGAGCCACGCCGGCATGGAGCAGGGCTGGGGCGGGACGCTGGAGCAGCTGTCGGGCTACCTCGGCACGCCCGGCGCCGGCCCGTAGCCCTCCGCCGGCCGTCGCGGCGACGATTCTGTTTGCCCGCGCGAGCCGGTACAGTCGCGGCATCGGTTGCACCGGAGAAGCGCATGCGCGCCGCGCGCCTATTCCTCGTCCTCACCGTGCCACTGGCCGGCGCCCTGCCATGCGCGGCCGACGTGCTGCTGCATAACGTCAAGGTCTACGACGGCACGGGCAAGGCCCCGTTCATGGCGGACGTGCGCATCCACGGCGACCGCATCGCCGCGGTGGCGGCCCACCTCGCGCCCGCCGCCGGCGACACGATTCGCGACGAGCACGGCCTGAGCCTCGCGCCGGGCTTCATCGACATGCATACCCACGGCGACCGCGGACTGCTCGAGGACCTCGACGCGGCGACGATCGCGCGCCAGGGGGTGACCACGATCCTGGTCGGCCAGGACGGCGAATCGCACTACCCGCTGCACGAGTACCTCGCGGCGCTTGCGGCGACGCCACCGGCGATCAACGTCGGCAGCATGGTCGGCCACGCGACGCTGCGCGGGCAGGTCATGGGCAAGGACCTGTACCGCGCGTCGACGCCGGCGGAGCTCGCGCGGATGGAGGCGCTGCTCGCGCGCGAGCTCGATGCCGGTGCCTTCGGGCTGTCGACCGGGCTCGAGTACGAGCAGGGACACTTCGCCACGACCGAGGAGGTCGTCGCGCTGGCGCGCGTCGCCGGCGCCGCCGGCGGCTTCTACATCAGCCACGTGCGCGACGAGACCGACCGGGTGTTCGAGTCCTTCGACGAGGTGCTGCGCATCGGCCGCGAAGCGCACCTGCCGGTCGAGATCACGCACATCAAGCTCGGCTCGACCGGCACCTGGCACCTGGCCGCGGCGCGGATGCCGCAGTACTTCATGCAGGCCCGGCACGCGCACGTCGACCTGAAGGCGGACGTCTATCCCTACACCTACTGGCATTCGACGATCCGCGTGCTGGTGCCCGACCGTGACTACTTCAACCCCGACAAGGTCGCGCGCGCGCTCGCCGACAACGGCGGCGCGGCCGCCGTCCGGCTGGCGCACTACGCCCCGGAGCCCGCCATGGGCGGCAAGACCCTCGAGCAGATCGCCGCCGCGTGGGGCGTGACGCCGGTCGAGGCCTACATGCGCATCGTCCGGGCCACGAGCGGCGAAGTCGATTCGGGCGTTTCCCTCGAGGACGTGATCGTGACCTCGATGAGCGAGGACGACGTGCGCTGGTTCGTCGCCCAGCCCCAGATCATGTTCTGCAGCGACGGCGAGCTGCACGGCGCCCACCCCCGCGGCGCGGGGACGTTCCCGCGCATCCTCGGCCGCTACGTCCGTGAGCTGCACGTGCTGTCGCTCGAGGCCGCGATCCACAAGATGACCGGCCTCCCGGCGCACCAGCTAAGGCTCGGTGATCGCGGCCGGGTCACCCCGCACGCGGTCGCGGACCTGGTCGTGTTCGATCCCGCGACCGTGCTCGACCAGGCGACGATCGAGCGCCCCGAGGCGGCACCCCTCGGCATCCCGGGCGTCATGGTTGCTGGCGAGTGGGTGATCGATGACGGCCAGGTCACCGGCCGGCATCCCGGCCGGGTGCTGAAACGGTCCGCTGCGCACTAGCAGCGGCCTGTCGGCGGGCGGCGCCCGGACCATCTGCCGGAGGAGCGATGCGGCGTCCGTTCCTGACGATCGTGGCAACCACCGCGGCAGCGTTCGTGGCCGGCACCGGCCTCGCGGCCGTGCCTTCCGACGCCGCGATCAGCGCCATGCTGGCGCGCCGCGTCGACGTGCAGAGGCAGGCCGTCGGCATCGTCGTCGGCCTCGTGACTCCGGACGGCGTGCGGTTCGTCAGCTACGGCAGGATGTCGGTCAACGATCGCCGCGTGCCGGATGCGCGCACGGTATTCGAGATCGCCTCGATCACCAAGCTGTTCACGGCGCTGCTGCTCGCGGACATGGCGACGCGGGGCGAGGTCGGGCTCGACGACCCGGTCGCCCGGTACCTGCCGGCGCGCGTGACCGTGCCGCAGCGCGACGGGCGCGAGATCACGCTGTTCGACCTTGCGACGCACACCTCGGGCCTGCCGCTGCGGCCGACGAACCTGGGCTCGCAGGCGCAGCTCGACAAGTACGCCGGCTACACGGTCGAGCAGCTCTATCAGGGCATCAGCGACTTTCGCCTCGAGCGTGCGCCGGGATCGCGGTTCGAGTACTCCAACTGGGGCTACGGCCTGCTCGGCAACGCGCTCGGGTTGAGGGCGCAGCGGTCGTATGAGGCGCTGGTGCTCGAGCGCATCGCACGGCCGCTCGGCCTCGCGGACACGCGCCTCGGCCTGACGCCCGGGATGCGCCGGCGCCAGGCGGTCGGCCACACGGCCGAGCTGACGCCGGGAATCTTCGAGGGCACCGGCGCCCTCGAAGGCGCCGGCGACCTGCACTCGACCGCGGCGGACCTCGTGCGGCTGCTCGAGTTCTTCATGGGTCGGCGTCCGACGCCGCTCGCCGCTGCCATGCGGTCGATGACCCGGCGACTATTGCCGACCGACCAGCCGGCGACGCGCATCGGCCTCGCCTGGCGCGAGACGACGCTCGACGGCCACGCGCTGCTCTGGAGCGCGGGTCGTGCCGACGGGTTTCGCAGCTTCATCGGCTACTCGCGGCAGACCGGCGTCGGGGGCCGCGCCCGCCCCCAACGCGGCCCCGGCCCCCCCCCCCCCCCAAAAGGCGATGACCCAATAGGACCCGAAAAACCCAATAAAAAAGCAGGGC
>Ga0335071_10002904_pt1 | contig 18203 bp, 13 predicted proteins | sample Lox_Sample_15_FD_206724 | JGI IMG/M metagenome (GOLD analysis project Ga0335071, IMG submission 206724) | Soil microbial communities from Loxahatchee National Wildlife Refuge, Florida, United States - Lox_Sample_1.5 | ecosystem: Environmental > Terrestrial > Soil > Wetlands | place: USA... | reverse complement strand
ATTGCTTATGCCTGTTTACCGGCCTCACGTGCAATCAGACCGGACCATCCTGTCGATAGACCAAACAAAAAGCCAAAGAAAAAAGTTGACAAAAGCAATCGTTCACAGTAACAATCCAGAAGAAATATGTATCCAAACCGTTCCGCAGAGGGGGTGCATTGTGGATAAGGTTTTTTTTGTAAAGGAGTCATGGACAAGGCGCGACTTCTTGAACGTGGCTGTCGCAGGCAGCATCGCACTGATCAGTGCTCCAGATAGTCTTTTTGCCCAGGAAAGAAAGCGGGTGTCGGTCGCAACAGGAGGCATGGGCGGCGTCTTTTTTGTGATGGGTGGAGGAGTAGCGAGCCTCATCACTAAATATGGCGGGGCTGAAGCGGCTGCCGAAGTGACAGCCGCATCTGTGGACAATTGCAAACTGATTGCTGCCAAAAAGGCTGACATCGGCTTCGTCATGGGCGACACGGGGTATGATGCCTTCAAGGGTACGGGAAACTTTAAAGGCAAGCCTTTACCCATGCGAACGCTCACCGTGCTCTACCCCAATCTTATGCATGTCGTGACGGTTGAGGGAAAAGGCATCAAGAAGGTTGCCGACTTTAAAGGCAAGCGCGTTTCCACAGGCGCGCCCGGAAGTGGCACAGAGGTAAAGGCCCTGAGAGTGCTGGAAGCTGCCGGGCTCAATCCTGACAAGGATGTCAAGAAAGACCGACTGGGGGCGTCTGAATCCGCTGGAGCGCTTAAAGACGGGAAGATCGATGGTTACTTCTGGGACGGAGGCGTTCCCACCTCATCGGTTCTTGATCTGGCGGCTTCTCCGGGCGTTAAAATGATGCTCATCCCGCACGATGACCTGATACCTGCCATGATTCAGAAATACGGCCCAGTCTACTATAAGTCAGTCATCCCGAAAGGGGTATACACGGGCATAACGTATGACACACCTGTGGCTGCGGTCGGGAACCTGTTGATGTGCAATACGGAGATGGACGAGAAGCTGGCGTACAATGTTCTCAAGGCCGTATACGATCACCTGCCGGAACTGATAGCCATCCACAAAGAGGCGAGCAACATCAACCCGAAAGACGGGGCCTCGAGTAAGGCAGTCCCTTACCACAAGGGAGCGCAGAAGTTCTTCAAGGAGAAGGGAATCGACGTACCTACCTGAGAAGCACTATACGAGATCGTCAACACATCGGTGGAGGTAGCTCGTGGAAGATAAGAAAAAAGAGGATCAGCGCGCGCCGGCTACTGAAGGAGGAACAGGAGAGCTTACTGCCGAACAGAAGAAGAAGCTCGAAGAATTGATAGAGGAGGAAGAGGGTGTTACCAGAAAAGTTAAAGGATTCTGGAACATTGTCATCACGGTGCTGGCTATCGGGATGTCGGGTTTCGCCCTTTACTCAGCTGTTTTTCCCATAACCACGCAGATCTTGAGGGGCGTGCACGTTGCATTTCTTCTTGCCCTCTCGTTCCTCTATTATCCTTTCTCGAAAAGATTCAAAAGTCGGATCGGTCTAGTTGACATTGTTTTGGCCCTTGCGGGAATAGGCACTATTCTCTACATGCTCGTCGATTTTGAAGAGTTTATTTACAGGGCAGTCACACCGGAGCGTTGGGACATCATCTGTGGTGTCGCCTTCATTGTGCTGATTCTTGAGGCAACGCGCAGAAGCTCGGGCTGGATCATGCCTGTGACGTGCATTGTTTTCCTGCTCTATGCATACTTCGGCCCCGTACTCCCTGCGCCATGGACCCACAGGGGCTATGACATCGAGCGCATCATCGGTCACATGTACATGACCCTCGAAGGCATATTCGGCGTTCCCATCGATGTCTGCTCAACAATAATCATCATGTTCTGTATTTTCGGCGCATTTCTGTCAGTCTCAGGTGCGGGTAAATTTTACGTTGACGTCGCTTTCGCCGCCATGGGAAGAAAACCCACAGCCGCAGGCCGCGCCGTCGTCGCAACCTCGTACTTCCTGGCAATGGCGTCAGGCTCCGGAGTGGCCAATACGGTCGCCATCGGATCGGTTGCCTACCCGATGCTCAGGAAAGCAGGTTACGATAAGGACAACGCAGGCGGGTTTCTCGCTGCCGGTGGGATGGGCGCGGTAACAACGCCGCCTGTAATGGGCGCTGCCGCATTTCTGATAGCAGAATTTCTGCGCATCAGTTACGTTGATGTAATACTCCTCGCTCTTCTTCCTGCGGCTCTCTACTATTGGGGCCTTCTCCTGATGGTGGAGTTCGATGCAAGAAAGTTTCGTCTGAAAGCGGTCGAGATAGAGAAAAAAGGCACGGTATGGCAGCTTACCAAGGCCCAAGGATTCCATTTTCTTCCTCTTATTGCGATCGTTGGTTTTCTGGTGAGAGGCTACACGCCGCAGGTGGCTGTCTTCGCAGCAGTTCTCACCTGTTTTTTTGCCTCATTTATCCGCAAGGAATCAAGATTCAACGTGCCGAGAATCATTGAGGCCCTGAAGCAGGGCTCACTCACGGTCCTCAACGTTGCCGCTATTTGCGCATCAGCAGGCATCATTGTCGGTGTCGTGAGTCTCACCGGGCTCGGTCTGAAGCTCTCATCGATTATTATCGGATACGCAGGGGGGAATCTGGTTGTCACTGCACTTTTCACTGCGCTCCTCCTGTGGGTCATCGGGCTGGCGGTTCCTATCACGGCGACCTACATCATTGCCGCTGTTATCGCAGCGCCAGCACTCGTCAAACTCGGAGTGCCCGACTATGCTGCTCATATGTTTATCTTCTATTATGCGCTACTCTCCGAAGTCTCGCCACCCACGGCCCTCTCGCCTTTCGCTGCAGCAGCGATCACGGGCGGCGACCCTTACAAGACCACAATGATGGCGTGGAAGTATGCGATAACGGCCTTTCTGCTCCCCTTCATATTCACGATTCTGCCGGCTGGAAGGGTCTTGCTGCTCAGGTGGGAAGGGGTGGGTACGATTGAAGGCATCTGGACGATCATTGCCGCGTTTCTCGGCATAGGCGTGCTTGCTGCAGGATGCTCAGGATGGCTGCTCAAGAAAGCGACCATCATAGAAAGACTTCTGCTTATTGCCGGGGCACTATTCTTCGTGTATCCTAACCAGCTTTCGGACGTCATCGGCTTCGCGTGTCTCATATGTGTGATCATGCTTCAGAAAGTGAGGAAAGACAGGGTTCTCGAACCAGGAACCGTGTAAGCATCGCGTTTTCGCTCGTCTTTTTACACGACCAATTACGTCTGATCACTCCTTCGGAATCTCTTTGAACCGTGTCGGACATCTATTTCATCCTTGACACCGAAAGCACCGAAATTGTAGTCTTTCCCAAGAGATTCACGCCTTCTCGTCGATGAATCAATATCAGGAGGAACTGTCATGAAACGCTTTCTTGTTCTGCTGTTAGCCATAAGTCTTGTGATAGGCGTCTCTTCTGTGTGGGCACAGAAGAAAGTCCGGATATCGATCGCCACCGGTGGCACAGGCGGCGTCTACTACCCCTACGGAGGAGCCATTGCCAGCGTTATCTCAAAATATGTCCCCGGGGTTGAGGCGACTGCCGAAGTGACAGCCGCGGCAGTGGATAACCTCAAGCTGGTGGGCGCGGGAGAGGCTGATCTGGGTTATGCGTATCCGGATCTTTCCTATGATGCCATGGAAGGAAAAGCCCCTTTCAAAGGCAAGCTTCCCATTCGCATGGTCGCCCACCTCTACGTAAGCTATTTCCATCTGGTGACTCTCGCGAACAGCAACATCAAATCGGTTGCGGATCTAAAAGGGAAGAAGGTTTCGACCGGTGCACCGGGAAGTGGGACCGAGGTGGTAGCCTTCAGGGTCCTTGAAGCAGCAGGGCTCAATCCCGACAAGGACGTCAAACGCGACCGCCTGAGCGTGGTCGAGTCAGCCAATGCGCTGAAAGATGGCAAGATAGACGGTTTCTTCTGGGTTGGGGGTCTTCCCACGGCGGCAATACTTGATCTGGCTGCGACGCCCGGCGTCTCTATGAAGCTCGTGCCGACGGATACCAACATCGCCAACATTTTCAAGAAGTACGGGCAGGTGTATGTCAAGGCTGTGATTCCTAAAACAGCCTATCCCAAAATGACCGCCGACGTGGGCGTAGTCGGGATCCCCAACGTGCTGGTCTGCAATACCAACGCTGACCCGACGCTGATATACAATATTCTGAAGGCAATGTTCGATCACAAGCAGGAGTTGGTGAACGTCCACAGTCAGGCAAACGAACTGATGCTGGAGAATGCGGTCATCAAGACTGTCGTGCCCTATCATCCGGGCGCCGTCAAATTCTTCAAGGAGAAGGGAGCAAAGATGTAGGGCCGCAGATGGCTCTCAGGATAGCTATCCTTCTGGCGCTCGCATGGTGTCTTGCGACTCCGGCATGGGCCGCTACCTATCTTGAGGTGGCGCGATTGGAATCCGGTGAATTGACAGCCCGCCTGCCGCTTGAGCAGGGATCGACGTTTTACCTGGAGTTTATCAACTCCATCTATCTGGCTCCTGTGCGGGAGACGTTTATGTACAAGCCCCCGGACGGGATATGTTTGATCAAGGTGGAAAGCCCATCTGCGGGCGTCTTTGAATATTACCGGCTCATATCTGACGGGCAGGGCACGGCCCTGTTGTACAGGCCAGTGGGAGAGTTCATACTTCACAGCCACGACTACGAGCATCACACGCTGGCCGTTGGAGAGAGAAGCATTCGCCTCAAAGGACTCGTTCCTGATGGGGAGCCAGTAGTGGTACGAGTACGGACGCACGGCGACTGAGTTTCGTCGGGTTTTGGGAGGCATTCTGTGAGCGACAAGAAAGACCAGAGAGAATCGAAAGAACAGATGGAGCACGTCTCCGAAGAGCGCCTTAAGGAAGCGCAGAAGTACATAGAGGAGGAAGAGGGTTTCACCCGGAGGCTCTCCGGATGGAAGGAACTTTTTGTTACGTACTTCGCCGTCTTCATGAGCCTCTATCATCTCTATGCTGCGGTGGCGACCATCACCACGCAGGTCCTGCGTGGCATTCACGTAGGCATGGTGCTCTTCCTCAGCTACCTGGTTTTTCCACCGTTCAAGAAGAAAACCGGCTCGATCGGATGGTACGATGTTCTGCTCGCACTGCTCGGCGCCTCAACCATTGTCTATATGCTGGTAGATTTTAATGAATTCGTCTACCGCGCAGTGACGCCGGATGCCTGGGATCTTTTCTTCGGGTCGGTCCTCATCATTCTGATCCTTGAAGCGACCCGCCGGTCAACCGGATGGATTATGCCCGCTGTGGTAATTGCATTCCTCATCTACGCGTATATCGGCCCCTCGCTGCCGGCTCCATGGACACACCGGGGCTATTCGGTGAAACGCATCGTCGGCCACATGTACATGACATTGGAAGGTATCTTCGGCGTACCCATTGACGTGTCATCCACGTTTATCATTCTCTTCACCATTTATGGCGCGATCCTGGAGTACTCGGGAGCGGGCAAGTTTTTTATTGACTTCTCTTTCAGACTGATGGGCGGAAAGCCAACAAGCGCCGGCAGGACCGTAACCATGGCTTCGTTTCTTCTCGGCGGACCTTCGGGGAGCGGTGTGGCTACGACAGTGACCCTCGGGTCGGTTGCATACCCGATGCTTCAAAAGGCGGGCTACGACAAGGAGTCGGCAGGAGGGCTTCTTTCCGCCGGCGGCATAGGAGCAATCATCTCGCCCCCTGTGCTGGGTGCGGCCGCGTTCCTGATCGCAGAGATTCTCAAGGTCTCGTACCTTCAGGTGATAAAAATGGCCATGGTGCCGACCATACTCTATTACTGGTCTATCTTCCTGATGGTAGAGTTTGACGCAAAACGATTCGGCGCCCAGCGCATCGAAGCAAGCTCCGGCGAATCTGTCTGGACGCTGACGTGCAGGTACTGGTATCACTTCTCTTCTCTCGTAGGCATCGTTGTTCTCATGGTAATCGGCTTTTCACCGATATGGGCCGTCTTCTGGGCCACCGTGCTTGCATTTGCCGCAAGCTTCCTGCGCAAGGATACCGCGTTGTATTATAAGAAGACGATTAAGGCATTGAGCTCCGGGTCTCTCGGGGTTCTTTCCGTGGCCTGTACCTGCGCCAGTGCCGGCATCATTGTAGGCGTGGTGACGCTCACCGGACTGGGATTGAAGTTCTCCAGTATCATAGTCGGCTACGCGCAGGGCAACCTTTTTCTAACCGCGGTATTCACGGGTATCCTCATGTGGATTATCGGCCTGGCCGTGCCTGTTACCGCGACTTACATCATAGGAGCGGTCATTGCCGCACCGGCCTTGATACAGCTCGGCGTGTCAGCCTTTGCGGCACACATGTTCATCTTTTACTACGCAGTGCTTTCAGAAGTTTCACCGCCCACAGCGCTGTCTCCCTTTGCTGCTGCCGCGCTCACGGGCGGCAGTCCCTTCAAGACCATGATGATGGCGTGGAAATATACGATCCCGGCCTTTATTGTGCCGTTTATGTTCGTGCTGACACCTGACGGGATCGGGCTGCTTCTGGAGGGCTCTCCCTTCAACATGGTCTGGACGTTCGTCACGGCCATGATGGGCATCGTGGGCATCGCCGGCGGCGCCAGCACGTGGCTTCTGCGCCGGACCGCGCTATGGGAGCGGGCTGCCTTGATTATCGGTGGGCTTCTGCTGGTCTATTCGAACATTGCCTACGATTTTGTCGGGATGGGGTTAGTCGGTCTGGTTGTGACATGGCAGCGAATTACGCTCAAACGAGCTGCGGCAGTCCAGAGTAGCTGACGTCGGTCAGCGAACAACTTTTGTTCCTGCTGACCACATAGGTGGAAAGCAGCCACGTCCCGATTCTCAAAAGATTTCCTAAGCATCTTTCACTGTGTTTTTTCCTGTGCGATTTTCTTGACAGTCAGCCGGACTGTGTGCAATGATTCGAATCGATCAAGAGGGTAGCTGTGACCCTGGAGTAAGATGCTGGGAGGAAGGGAATGTTTGTCAAAGGCTTTGATCAGCTGAACAAAGACATGTTTGAGGAATGCGGCGGCAAGGCGGCCCACCTGGGCGAGCTGACGAACCTCAAGTTACGTGTCCCGAATGGGTTTACAGTGCTGGGCGATGCCTATTATCATCATCTCAAAACAAACAACCTCGCAAGCAGCATAGACGCTATCGCACGAAGTATAGAGTTCGACGATTTCAAGGATCTGGAGAATAAAACGAAACAAATCAGAGACCTGATCATGGCCGCACCCGTACCTTCAGAGATTGAGCGGGAGATCACCGAGCACTACGGAAAACTCTCACAAACGCCGAATCCTTCTGTCGCCGTGCGATCATCGGTGGCCGTTAAGGAGTCGCCTGTTTCGTCTTTTCCGGGCATGATGGACACCTTCCACTACATCCGCGGTGCGGATAACGTGGTTGAAAAGGTGAGAGAATGCTGGGCATCGGTATGGTCCGCACGAGCTGCCTTTGCCCGACGCTCAAAGGGGCTTGATTACACAAAGGCCGTCATCGCGCCCACTATCCAGCTGATGGTGGACTCCGAAGTTGCAGGAGTTCTTTTCACCGTAAATCCCATAACGGGAGCGAAAGACGAAATCGTTATCGAATCGAACTGGGGTCTTGGCGAGACAGTCGTCTGCGGCAAGTGCCAGAGCGACTTCTACGTGCTTACGAAAAGCCCGGTCAAGCTCAAGGACAAGAAAATCGCCAAGAAGTACGAGACGTACATACAGGCTGAGGGCGGTGGCGCAAAGTGGGCGGAAGTCGCAGCTGAAAAGGTTGCTCAGCCTACATTGAGCGAAGCCCAACTGGAAGAGTTGTGCCGGGTGGCTTGTCTGATAGAAAGCCACTATGGCTGCCACCAGGACATTGAGTGGGCTTTTGAACACGGCAACCTCTATGTACTTCAGGCGCGCAAAGCAAAAGCGGGAGGCGAATGAGCGCAGAAGTAAGGGGGTGGTCGGCGGAAGAAGAAGCATAGCGGTCGCGCCGAGCAAGAGACCATTCTGAAAGTGGAACATACAAGAATGCCAAGCACAGGAGGATGAAAGTATGGCGCAAAAGACTGTAGACGTGCATTGCCACTGGTTCCCTAAAGAATACATCGACTACCTGATATCGAGGGGCAAGGACAACAGCCCGTACTGCATACATGACGGAGGAACTCACTTCCGCATGTATTTCAGAGGCGTGCCCGTAGGCCATATCGACCGGGCAGGTCATTATGATCTGGAGGCGAGGATACGCGACATGGATGCGGCAGGCCTCGACGTGCAATTACTGACGGTCACCCTTCCCGGGCCTGAGACGCTCGAAAGAGACATCGGCGTCTACTGGGCTAAGAAATGCAATGATTACCTGCAGGATGCAGCGCGGAAATATCCGGGTCGCTTTTATCACATGGCGTCTTTACCCTATCAGGATGTTGATGCAGCATGCGAGGAATTGGAAAGATGCAAGAAGATGGGCGCGGTGGGCATCCAGATGTTTTCCAATATCAATGGTGAGGCTGTCTTTCTCGAGAAATTTCATCCAATCTACGCGCTTGCAGACAAGTTCGACATGCCTATGCTGTTACACCCGACTCTGCCCCTGACCGCTTCAGTCATGGATATGATGAAGCTGCCCTACCAACTCTGGGGGTACGTCCTCGACACGAGCATGGCCGTCATGAGCATGATCTTCCAGGGAGTGCTTGCAAAATTCCCGAACCTGAAAATTATCCACGGTCATTTGGGTGGAACTGTCCCCTATTTTGTCCGGAGGGTACAGGATGCTTACAAAGGGTATGGCAAGGAATGGGGTATCGAGCTGAAAGAGTCGCCCGACATCACATATAAGACCAGAGTTTACCCGGACACGACGTCCTTCTACAGCCCGGCCATGAAATGCTGTCTTGAATGGGTGGGTCCTGACCACCTGATCATGGGCACTGACTATGCACATCGGGTTGGTGATCCCGAAGGCGCGATCAAGGCTATAAAGGATACGGGGAAGGAGATGGGCTACACTCAGGATCAGGTGGATCTGATGCTGGGCAAGAATGCAGAGCGGATTTTCCATCTTAAGAAGTGAAAAATGGGGATGGAGTTTAGAAGGGGTTGTCGCATACCTGGACAGGAGGAGGGTGAGTATGTCTGAAAAATTTAACCTTGACATCCACGACCGCAGCATTTCGAGCCTGAGGACCTTACGGTTGCCTGACGATGGGGATATCTTCTGGTTCAGGGATGACCTCCACCAGCCCTACCCCATCTGCCCTTTGGGTATGACTACCATACAGAAACATCATGCGTGGGGTTACCATGTGGGGGCGGAAGTGACGAAGCTGCCACCATCGAAAGGCGGCCACGTCAAAATTTATAAAGGAAGGGCTATGCTCGGGTTCGAGACCCTCACCGATCCTGGCGAGGTAGCCAGGAGGGCAGCAGAATTCGAGAAGCTCCTGGCCTACTGCAGGCCCAACTGGGACACCTTCTACAATGGTTACATCGATGAAGTAAAGCAGGGTCTCATTTTCATGGCGTCGGTCCACGACGGTTTCGCTGATACCGACCTGCACCAGGCCCTCAGACGCAGCGAAGCCATTAACCGGAGGAATTGGGAGATCCACTTTATAACGATGTACGTGGCCGATATGCTCTACTTCGGTTTTGAGGCCTTCTGCAAGTCGCACGGTCTCGCGGAAAAGGATTTCACAATCATGCTGAAGGGCCTCGATACCATGGCCACCGAAACTGACACAGGAATGTGGGAACTCGCACGGTTGGCTGATACCTGCGGCATTGTCGAGACTATCCTCTCCGTCGATGCCAAAGCGCTCCTCCCGGTGCTGGAGAAAGAAGTAAAGGCCGAGCCCTGGCTTCAGGCCCTTCACACGTTTTTGGAGGCTTACGGGCATCGGATTACTGCAGGGCACCTCGATATAATCTTTCCCACATGGATCGAAGAGCCATCACCTGTCATCGACACGGTGAAGACCTATATTCCCAAGACACGACAGGGCTGGGACATCAAAGCAGAGCGCGAAGCTGCCATTAGAGAGGCGGATGGTGCAGCGTCCGCCTTCATGGCGACCCTGAACCCTGAAGATCAATTAGAATTCAAGAAGCAGCTCGACATCGGAAGAAAGATCTACCGTTTTCAGGAAGACCATGGATTCTACATCGACGGCGCGTCGACTGCCGGTCTTCATGACGTTGCCATGGCCTGTGGACGCAGGCTAACTCACTACGGGTTGCTCAAGGCTCCGGATGATGTCTTCTTTCTCAACTATGCCGAACTGGAAGAAGCACTTGCACTGATTGCTGAGAACAGAATTCCGGCGCTCTATCACTTCAACAGGCTTATACCACCCCTTATCGAGGAGAGAAAGGAAGGATGGAGGCAGTCTGCCGAACTCAAGGAAGCTCCGCTTACTCTCGGTAAAATACCGGAGCGGGCCGAGGACCCGATACTGGTTAAAGTCTTCGGCATGGTCGACGAGGTGCTCAAGGCGGGAAAAGTAGACGAGCTTGAGGTGATGGAGGTTTTTGAAGGCTACCCGGGTTCTCCCGGTGTTGCCGAAGGCATAGCTCGCGTGGTAACGACCTTTGACGCATTTCCCACGCTCCAGGTTGGGGAAATTCTCGTCTGCCCTTACACAGCCACTGCCTGGACACCGCTCTTTCCCAAGATCAAAGCGGTGGTCACGGACACGGGCGGCATGCTCACTCACGCGGCGATTACCGCCAGGGAATACCGCATTCCTGCAGTCGTGGGCACGTGGCGCGCCACGCGATCGATCAAAGACGGCGACTATATCAAAGTCGATGGGAATGCAGGAGTGGTGGAGATCCTGAAAAAAGCTTAATTCGATCGTGTGCGATCAAATTAAGCGCAGTAACGTTTCGAGCGCACTACAGTTTACAACTTAGGCCACTATGTGATTTACAGAGTTGTAAACAAGCTGTAACCTGTTGCGACGTTCACTTCTCACTGACGTGACGTATCATGAAGAGGACGTTGGGGCTTGCGTTCTTGGCGACAACCTTGATCCCGGGATGTTGAGATTGCCAGACGCGGAAGATTTCGTCGGCAAAACCCTGGCCGATGCTGTTTACTCCCTTAAAATCAAGCTCGATTGTTTTAAATGAGTCGAGTCCCGCAATGATTCTGCGGGCCTGAGACCTTGAAACATAATCAACTCCCGCGCGGTAGAGCTTCACCAGAACAGTTGTCTTACTGAACTCCAGTGAGTCATCCGTGTAACTCCTGAACACATCATCAAGCGCTTTACTTGAGCGAGTGGCGATAGAGAATAAAACTTTAGTGCCCGCAACCAACCTACCGTCAGTCACGTACAGGTCGTCGTTCCGGTTATCAAAAACAAGCTTCTTTTTAGAACTGCTGATAATAAGCGAGTCGGCCACCTTGGATGTAAAGAAGATCCCCTCGCCGCTGTGAAATTCGGGAGCGGTTGTCTGCTTTCCCTTGAGAAGATCCTGCACTGCCTCCAGATGATCATGAAGCCCCTTCTTTTGCATGATATTCTGAAAGATGCCGATACCGTGGTCTGAAACCACGAACTGGACTTCTAATGGAGTCTTCTTGACGACCGTGTCTATTACATCTGACTGTGAGTGTTCAATAGCGTTATTGAGCATTTCCGTGAAGGCATAGTCGAGTATCGCTGCGACATTCGGAGCCATTTTTTGGTAAATGCCGCTCTCATTCTTTATCTGCTGCAGAACAGTGTGCTCCGAAAGATTTTTGTTGCGAAGTATTCTATGTACATATAGCCTCTGCGCGTTTATGCGATCCCGCGTCAGGCCGTCGAGAAGTATATAGTGGGCCTGGTTGGCCTTCCCCACGAGGGCAATTGCCCCTTCATCTTTCAACTGCTTGAAGAAGCGCTGCACGTATATCCTTGAAAAGCCGGTCCTTGCCACAATGTCTCGGACGCTAAGGCTGCCCTTCTTGTTCAGGATGTCAAGGATAATGGCTCGCAGGTCGGGCTTCGTTTTCATGGCTCTTGTTTACAACTTCAGTATAACTCTCATTTCATGAGTTGTAAACAAGTTGTTAACAGTGATACATAGCCCAGAACCGCGAGTAAGCCTTCCGGCTCCGGGAGAGGCACTGAGGAAGTCCTCAGCGCAGGCAGAAACGCCCTCTCAAGGGCAGCCCTACCTGCGGTCGCGCCACTCGATGCGGATCTTGCCCTTCTCCTGCTTGATCGTGATGAACTTATCCTGTAGCAACGGGTTCGTAAAGGTATAATCAGACCGCACGTGAAGCGCTCTGGTTTCTTTTCTTTCCAGGGCCGTGAGAAGAATCAGTTCACCGCACTGCATCAGGTCGATGGTCTCCAGGCAGCGCATCAACGTGTGGGAATCTTCCGCTTTTAAGGTTTCAACCGCTTTCTTCTTTAAATCTCGCAGGTACTTCAACCCCGCGGAGAGCAATGTTTCAGATCTGACCGCGGTGCCTGCATAATCATTCATGATCTGCTGCAGGGCGAGGTTTGCCTCTTTCCAACCGGGGCCCTCTTCTCTGGCCATCAATTGGGAGCAGAACCGCATGCGTTCTTTCACGAGAGGGTTGTTTGTGATATCTGGACGCTGCCGTATCTTCTTTGCCCTGCCTGCAGCGCTTCCGCCTGCAATCCATCCGAACGTTGCCGCACCGGCAATGTCTGCCCGGAAATTGCCGACCGGATCTCCTGCCGCAAACAAGCCTGCGATATCGGTTTCGCCATTCAGATCAATCTCGACACCTCGCCCGATGAGGAAAGGCTCGTACTGGGCGAATTCTACCCGCCGTCTGCGAATATCGATACCATCCTCTTCCATGAACTTTAACATCGCGGTGTTGCCTTCGTGCTCCAGGCCCCTGAGCATGTATTTTAAATCGCTTTCGGCGATACCTGTGCAATCCATGTACGTGGGGCCGCGCCCTGACTTGTACATATCGGTGAACACCGAGTTCCATACGTCAGCGGTAATGTCCCCGAGTTCCTTGGTTGGTTTTGTAACAAAGGGGCCTACGGGTTCGCCCTTGGTATCATCAAGCACTCCTATCCAGGTTGCCTTACCGGCGCGCGCAAAGTATTTTGGCCCGGCATGTTTGTTCGGGAACTCCATATTGACCAGCTTTGCTCCGGCACGAAACGCTATAGCCTGTGCACCCCCGGTGCAACTCGGACAGAACGCGGTATTGAACATCCATCCCGGACTGATCGAGGGATACAGTCGGTTTGCTGTCCCTGTGGCCAGAACGACCGCTTTTGCGCGAATAAGCTTGAGCACAGGAGTTTCATCCTTAATGCTCAGACCTACGGCGCCAATCACTTCTCCGTTGTTGACAATGACATCGATCACGGGCAAATGATTTTCTATCCGCACACCACGCTTCTTCGCCTGCGCGGTCAGCACCAGCTTCTGATTGGCCCCTTCGTATTTGAGAAAGACACGCGGACGGCCCGGGAAGGCGTGGCCGATAAATTCCCACTTCCCTGTAGGCTTCATCGAAATGCCCCAGCGTTCCCAGTCCTTCACGCGGTCGAATGAATGCTCAAGAAACTTAACAGTCATACAGTTATCATGGTAACCGCCAACAAGGCTGTTGCGGACTTCCGTGACGATAGGCGTCATATCCGGCCCATGGATCGATGGGATGTAGCAGACGAAATGGTCGTTTCCCGTGGCTCCGGAACCGCTCCGCTTCGTATTCGCTTTCTCGGCCACGACCACACGCACGCCCTGATCTGCAGCATTAATTGCTGCCATCAATCCCGCAATCCCGCCTCCCACCACCAGCACGTCCGTCTCGATTGCTTCTTTATCAATATCAATCATTTCTTCCTCCGTGAATGTGCTCAATCAACGCTTCCCGGTCAAAGATTCACCGTCAGCTATTTGCGCTTTGGAGTAGCTGCTTCTACATGAAGCATCATGGCGGGAAGTGGAAGCCGCAGTCGTATGGCGGACTTTGGGCAATCCAGGACGCAGGCGTTACAGTGCCAGCATTCCTCAGGATACTTGACCAGCGGTGAGACTCCTTTTCCCATAGATCTGTACACATGCGTGGGACAGATGTCCGCACACGTTCCGCAGGCGTTGCACTTCTTCTTATCAAGAATCGGTGGCATATTCCCTCCTATAGCAAATTGCCTTCAAGCGTATGCCTTGTTGTTGCTGTGTCACTATGGTTTAAATCCTAATATCGAATATCTAAATCCTAAACAATCTCAAATATCAAATCTCCTAAACTGAACCCGGGAAGCTGGTATTGTGTCTTGAATTTTGGTCATTCGATATTGTTTAGGATTTCGACATTAGGATTTGGAATTTGTCTTTTCATTCACCGCATGGTTTTGGGAAGCCACAGCGCAAGGTCCGGGAAGATCATCACCAGCGCGGTTGTCACGAAGATGGCGACGATTAAGACGGACGTTCCTTTGTACACCTTCATCAAATCAACATGCGCTGTGGCACTGACCACAAAAGCGATCATCCCCACAGGCGGAAAGACGAGCCCCATGGCCACCATCAAAATAGAAAGCACCCCGAACCAGACTGGATCGAAGCCCACCGACGTGACCAGCGGGAAACTCAGGGGCAACGTTAGAAGAAGCAGAGGAATTTCATCCATGAACATGCTGATGACGAAGTAGACGACCGTAATGCCGATGACGATAATCCACCGGTTGAGATGCATTTCGGTCACGTGTGCGACGACGTCTTGCGGGATCTGGCTCAGTGTCATGTAATAGCCGAAGATATTGGCGCCGATCAGGATAAGAAAGATCATTGCGGACGTCTTGATCGTTTCTTTCAGGGCCTCGATGGCTCCCTTCCATGTGAGGCGGCCCATGGCAACGCCGATTGCCGCTGCCATGAATGAGCCGACCGCGCCGACTTCCGTCGGGGTGGCAACGCCTGAGTAGAGGAGGGCCAGAACAATAACGATCAACAAAAGGCTTGGCCAGATGCGGCCGATACTCCCCCATCGCTCCCTCCAGGGTACCGACTCCGTCTTGGGAGCGTGTGAGGGACTGATGGTCACCCAGATGATAATGGACAGGGCCAGCAGGATGCCAAGGACGATCCCGGGAACCACGCCCGCCACGAGCAACTGCCCGATGGAGGTCTGCGTGGCAATGCCATAGATCACCATGGGAACACTGGGCGGAATCAGAATATCGAGTGTCGCGCCTACGCCTACCGAGCCTGCGGCCAGCTCTTCGGAATAACCGAAACGACGCATGTTCGGCATAGCGATATTCGACATGACCGCAGCCGCTGCCACACTCGCTCCGGACATAGCTCCGAAAATCCCGCAGGCAAAGACCGTCGCAATGGCAAGGCCGCCCCTGATCTGGGATAGCCAGTTGGAGGCAGCTGTGTAAAGGTCTTTAGCGAGTCCGCTCGACGATGAAAAGTAGGCCATCAAGAGGAACATGGGGATGGTTGTCAAATCATAATTGGCGACCGCGTTTACGGGAACGGTCCTCAGGAAGACCATGACGATGCCCCAGTCCCCCTTCACGAGCCAGATGCCCAGGATGCCTGCTCCGGCAAGGGAGAAGGCGATCGGGATCCCCAAAATAAGCAGTAACAGCAGCGAGATAAACGGAAGAGCAACGATCATAGGGTAGGGGTCTCATCCTGAAAGAGGGCAGACTTGCCTTCCTTTACTCGAGGAAGATCTTTTAGCATCAACAGACACATAAGGATCAATCCGATCGGGATCACGATGAGCCCCGGCCACAGAGGCATCCCCGGCAGGGAGGCCAGGGTCGTGCCATGCCGAAGCGTGCGGACCAGCTGCTGGATCGAAGCAAAGACAAGAACCGCCCCGTAAAGAATAGAAAAAATCTGACCGCAGTAGTTTATGGGAACCTTCACTTTCATGGGCATGCGATCCATCAGGATGCCTACACGGATGAAGGCCCCCCCTCGATAAGCGTAAGCAACTCCCAGGAAGATCGTAATGAGCATGAAATACTTTTCTGTGAGCTCGTACGCTCCGGTGATCGGACGGCCAAAGAAGTACCGTCCGATTGCGTCCGCCGTGGTGAGACACATCATAATAAAAATGGACAGGACGGCGACATAGGTCAGCACTCTTTCACAGTGATAAAGGAATTTCTCCATCCGGATACTCTCTTTCCGTGTGAACCGCTACTTCTTCTCCGCCATCTTGTTCAGCACGTCAAGCACTTTCTTGCCCGGCAGTTTCTTGGCCTCCAGCTCGGCGGCATACTCATTCTTGATCGGGACAAGCAGGCTCTTCCAGCGAGCCATCTCAGCGGTCGATAGCGTGATGTACTCAACACCATGCTTCGCTTTTACCTCGGCTTCAGCCTCGGTATCAAACTTGTCCCAGGCCTTGCCCGTGAAGTCGACGGCCCACTCGCCTGAAAGATCCGTAAGGACCTTTTGAACCTCGGGTGTTTGCGAATCCCAACTCTTCTGGTTCATGATGACGTAAAAGAGGTCGTGCCCCAGGTCTACATCAGTGACGTACTTGGTCACTTCGTAGAGCTTCCGTGAAATCAGGAGTTCGCTCGGACGGATAAAGCCGTCGATGGTTCCCTTCTCCATGGCCACATAAATGTCGGGAGTCGGGATGGTCACGGGTGTAAAGCCAAGGGCCTTGGCGACTTTGACCATCGTAGCTCCAGAGACGCATATCTTAAGGCCTTTCAGGTCTTCGAGGGTGCGGACGGCTTTCTTGCGGGTCATCAGTTTAGCGCCTGGTGTGGCGTGAAGCCAGAGCATCTTCACATTCGGATACTCCGCCTTCACTTCGGGGACCGTTTTGTAAAGCTGCCACATCGCCCGCGAGCAACTAATACTCGTCGGAAACCCCATCTCGGGCAACATCAGGAACTCCGTCAGCGAGAAACGGCCCGGGACGGCAAAGGTGTAGCATTCCGTGAGATCAGAGACGCCCGACACCGTGGAGTCATACATTTCACTCAGGGGAGACATCGTGTTTGAGAAATACATTTTGATCTTGATCGCCCCCTTCGTGCGTTCATCAACCATCTTGGCCCAGGGCTCGAACACATTGGTATTGCGGAGGTGCTTCGGCGGTGTCATCAGATTCAAGCTCAAATCTTTTGCCGGAAGATTGCCGGCGAAGAACGTTACCAGTGCAAAGACAAGTAATACTGCTACCCACAGCTTCTTCAGTGATCCCATGTACCCTCTCCTTTCTTCTACTCTTTTTACCATCCGGCCTGAATGCAAAGCGCGACTACAACAAATCACAAAAACAAAAAAATTCTGGTGAAAGATGCCATACCGGTTGAGAACTGTGGTTCTGACCAACCTTTATCCTTACCACTACCATCTGAGAGCGTCAAGCTATTTTCTTAATTGCACGCCTTTTCTTGTCACCCTTTTTCTGTTGACATGCCCTCCATTACTGTTAGAATCAATAGGCTCATTGCGAAAAGAAGGAGTAGTGTACGCTTTTCCTTACTGATAGGGCATCCACATACTGCTCTGTGTTGGTCAAGCTCCATGCCTGGAGATTCTGACACAGAGAAGAATTGAGGCGATCAAGAAGGCCTGACTGTGGCTGATATACTTGTCGTTGACAATCTGACAAAGTGGTTTGGCAATCTCGCCGCCGTAAGCGAACTCTCCTTCAATGTGGTGCAGGGAGAGATTCTGGGCATGATGGGTCCCAACGGCGCGGGGAAGACAACAGTGTTTAACCTCATAACCGGCGCCTACACTCCTACAAGCGGCCGCATCACGTACGAGGGCAAAGACGTCACCCATCTCTCAGCAGCGCGTCGGTGCCGTCTAGGGATTGGCCGCACCTACCAGATCCCTCGCCCCTTCGAAAACATGACCGTCCTGGAGAATCTTCTCGTCGGTGCGGAGTATGGTGGCCAGCTCAAAGGCAGGGAGGCTCGCGCGCTTTGCGCTGACGTGCTTGAGTTTACGGGTCTTACCGCCAAGAAGGATCTTTTCGCCGGGAAGTTGATGCTTCTGGATCGTAAGAGGCTCGAGCTCGCCCGCGGCCTGGCCACGAAGCCTTCCCTCCTTCTCATTGATGAAGTCGCGGCAGGATTGACTGAGGCCGAGGTTGAGAGACTTCTGGAGGTCGTTAAGACTATCCAGAAAGCCAGCGTAACCATAATCTGGGTGGAACACATCCTCATGATGATGAACAAGGGAGTGGA
>Ga0335071_10002903_pt1 | contig 18204 bp, 17 predicted proteins | sample Lox_Sample_15_FD_206724 | JGI IMG/M metagenome (GOLD analysis project Ga0335071, IMG submission 206724) | Soil microbial communities from Loxahatchee National Wildlife Refuge, Florida, United States - Lox_Sample_1.5 | ecosystem: Environmental > Terrestrial > Soil > Wetlands | place: USA... | reverse complement strand
CCCCCCGACGAAGATCACCACGAGGCACTGCAAGCCGACCGTGCACGTACCGGCGACCAGGGCGAACGCGCCCGGGTCCCGTCGTCCATCATTGAGCTCGTCGAGGAAAGAGCGCGAATCGCCGACGAGCCGGCTCAGGACCAGTCCGCCCATCCCCGCAAACAACCCGAGGTTCACGAAAAACAGGATTTGCCCCACCGCCCACCTGCCGTGCAGGTCCCAGACGAGGGAGACGATGCCGGTCGCCATCACCGGAGTGAACGCTTCCAACGGTATAGCGTGGCTCCCCCTCAGCACCGCGTGCTGCAGCTGCCGGATGGGGGCCCAAAGGGAACGAACGTCCACGCGTGCCGCGCCTCCTCATGGGCTGGTGCTTTGTTTGGGCGGCGTGCGGGCCACCCGATCCCTCTCCGGGTTGACGAGCTAAGCCGCCAGGCCGAGGTACGCCGCCCGGACGCGCGGGTCGGCGAGCAGTGCAGGGGCGCTGCCGGACAGGGCCACGCGCCCAGCCTCGAGCACGTACGCTCGGCTGGCATGCGCCAGGGCGAGGCCGACATCCTGTTCCACGAGCAGGACGCTGACCCCCCGGGTCCGCAGGCGTTCGAGGACGTCCATCAGGGATCGGACGACGAGTGGCGCCAGCCCGAGCGACGGCTCGTCAATCAGCAGGAGTTGTGGCCGGGCCATCAGTCCGCGCGCCAACGCCAGCATCTGCTGCTCGCCCCCGCTCAACTGGCCGGCTGGCAGGGTGAGGCGGTCCGCGAGGTCCGGGAACCAGCGGAGCATCTGTGCGAGGTCGTCCGCCACCGCGCGGTGGTCCCGGCGCGTGTAGGCACCGAGCAGCAGGTTGTGGCGGACGGACAGGGCCGGAAACAGGCGGCGGCCTTGGGGGACGTGCATCAGCCCGGCCTGCACGATCGCCTCCGGCGAGGCGGTGGTAATCGTGTGCCCCGCGAACATCACGCCGCCTCGCCAGGCGCGGAGCAGCCCGGAGAGGACCCGGAGGAGGGTCGATTTGCCAGCGCTGTTGGCCCCGATGAGCGCGACGATTTCGCCCGCCCGGATCTCCAGGGACACCTCCCACAAGACCTGGACTCCGCCGTAGCCCGCATCCACACAGTCGACTTGCAGCAGGGGCCTCATCGGGCCCTCACGCGGCAGCGCCATACGGCACCCCGAGATAGGCCTGGATGACGGCCGGATTCGCGACCACCTCGGCCCGGGCACCGTCGGCGATCTTTTGGCCGTGGTGCAAGACGACGATCCGACCGCAGAGCCCCATCACCGCCCGGAGCACGTGCTCGATGACCAGGACCCCCACGCCCCGGGCGCCTACGTCCCGCACGACTGCGATCAGGCCGTCCACTTCCGCCGGCGTCAACCCGGCCATCACTTCGTCGAGCAGCAAGAGGCGAGGGCGCAAGGCCAGTGCCTTCGCGAGTTCGAGTCGGCGGAGATCCGGGGTGGTGAGCGTTTCGGCCACCGCGTCGGCCTTCGCCGTCAGGCCGACGAACTCCAGGACCTCGTCGGCTTCGCGCAACGCCAGCGGTACGCTGGCGGCCGGCTGGCCACGGAAGAGTGCGGCCACGGCGACGTTCTGGCGCACTCGCATCGTCCCGAACGACTGGGGAACCTGAAACGTGCGGGCAATACCCTGCCGGGCCCGCGCGGCGGGTCCCTCGCCCTGGAGCGGATGGCCCGCAAAGACAAGCGTCCCGCTGGTGGGGCGCTCTAGCCCGCTGATGAGATTCACCAGCGTGCTTTTCCCCGCGCCGTTCGGCCCGATCAGTCCGACCACCTCCCCGGCTGCGAGCGTCAGATCCACGGCGTCAACCGCCCGGAGACTGCCGAAGAGCTTCGTCACGGACCGGGCTTCGAGCAGCATCATCCGGCTCCGCTCCGTTGCAGGCGCCGCCGATCCGGCAGATGCCGTCTGCCCGCGCGGAGCAGTTCGACCAATCCGCGGGGCGCGAAGAGGACCAGCACGCAGATCAGGCCACCGAAGAAGACGTTGTGCAGCAAGCCGGAGGTATTGGTCAGGAGGATGTCCAGGCTCTTGAGCACGATGGCACCCCCCGCCGGCCCGAGGACGGTTCCCGCGCCTCCGAACAGCACCATCACGATCGCCTGGATGCCGAAATCGGGATCGAACACCGTGGGCGGGTCGATGAACGTGAACCAGTAGGCGTACACACCCCCGGCTAGTGCGAAGAAGAGGGCGCTCCCTACATACGCCAGGACCTTGTACGGCAACGGGCGGACGCCGACCACCTGCGCCGCCTCTTGGTTCCCTCGGATCGCCCCGAGGGCGTACCCCGCCCGGAGCCGCGGCACCAGGGCACCGGTGCCGATCGCCGCCAGGGCCAGCGTGAGCATCCAGTAATAGAAGGGGGTGAACCCGCGGGCGACCGGCAAGTTCATCCCCGAGCCCCCACCGGTGATCTCGAGATTGGCGGCCACCTGCTCCATGACCAGCATGAACCCGAGCGAGGCGATGGCGAAGTAGTGGCCCCGCAGGCGAAGGAGCACGGCTCCGATCCCGGCGGCGGCCCCCATCGCGCAAAGACCCCCGGCCGCGAGGGCCAGCGGGAAGGGCATGTGCGCCTGAGTCATCAGGATGCCCGTGGTGTAGGCGCCGATGCCGAGGAACGCGGTGGGGCCGAAATCCGCGTACCCGGCGTATCCGCCGATCAGGTTCCAGGCGCTGGCCAGGGCGACGAACAAGAAGATGCCGGTGAGGATCCGGATCAGGTACGTGCTGGCCACCAGCGGGATGAATGCGAGCAGGAGGACCAGCACGATAGCGATCAGGCCTTCGGCGGCGCGGGTCAGGGAGGTGCCGGCGGTCGGCTCAGCCACGAAAATGCCCGGCGCGCCCGAACAGGCCGGCGGGCCGCACGACCAGCATGAGAATCAGCGCGCTGAACGCGACGATGTTGTTGTAGTTGGGCCCCACCCAGGCGGACGCGAAGGTCTGCGCGAGCCCGAGCAAGAACCCGCCCACCACGGCCCCGGCCACGCTGCCCAGCCCACCCAGCACGCACACCACGAACGCTACGAGCGTGTAGCCCGTCCCCATGGCCGGGAAGATCGGAAAACTCAGGCTGATCAATCCGCCGGCCATGCCCGCGGTCGCGGCGGCCAGGGCGAACGTGCGTGCGTAGATGCGGGCGACCGGAATGCCCATCAGGCGTGCCGCTTCCCGATCGAGGGCGGTGGCCTGGACCGCCATCCCGAACTGGGTCCACCGCATGATCGCAGCCAGAGCAGCGGCCATCAGCACCGCTGCACCGGCGCCGACCAGCCGCACGGCGGGGACCACCACGGCGCCGACCGTGAGCGCCCACCCCGAATAGGCCGTCGTGACCGACCGTACATCTGCTGTCCACCAGGCCAGGGCCAGGTTGGTGATCAGCAACTGCAATCCGAAGGTCAGCAGGAAGGTGACGAGAAAGGAGGTGCCGATCACCCGGTTGATGACAAATCGCTGGAGGCCATAGCCAAACAGGAACAGGGCGTACCCGACCACGGGCAGGGTCGCGAGCGGATCCAGGTGCCCGCTCGCGGCGAACCAGTACGTCGCGTACGCCCCCAGCATGACGAGCGCCCCGTGCGCCAGATTTACGACATTGAGGACTCCCCAGACCAAGGAAAATCCCACGGCCACGGCGGCGTACACCCCGCCCAAGAGCAGCCCGTTCACTGCGTCCTGCAGCACGATCTGGGTGCCGATCCCCATTGTCGTCCCTGCGCCTCTGCCGGGCTACCGGCGGGCGCTCCAGACCGGCTCTGGATAGATCGCCCGGGCAGACGCCACGTCGGGCGGCCACACGGTGACCACGTGCCCGTGTTGGATCTGGACGGTGACCATGGGTTTCGCCGTGTTGATCCCCTGCGGGGTGAAGTGGATCGGCCCGTAGAAGGTCATCACGTCGAGTGTTGCCAGGGCATCGCGCACCTTCTGCGGATCGACGCTCCCCGCCTTCTCGATGGCGAGCTGCAGCGCAACCCCCGCGGCCGTGCTCTCGGCAGCGTGATAGTCCGGGACAAAGCCGTACTTCTGCTCAAAGGCTTTGGCGTAGTCCTGGGCCGAGCCGAACACCGGGCCCTGGTACTTTACGTCCGGCGTCCACTGGGAAGAGGCGAACACGCCGTCCGCCGCCGGTCCGAGCGCCTTGGCGAAGTCCGGCGTCGTGGGGCCGACCGTAAAGCCAAAGAAGTGGGTGTTCAGGTTGAGAGTCTGTGCCTCCTTCATGATCAGCAGGCTCTCCTGCAGGTGGCCCGAGCCGATCAGGAGATCCGGCTGCAAGGCCTTGATGCTGGTGAGCGGGGCGCTGAGGTCGGTCGTCCCCACCGGGTACTTCTGGAAGTACACCACCTCGAGGCCGTGGTGTTGCGCCCAGTCGCGGGCGGCGCTGGCCACCTCGAGCGAGAACAGGTCGTCTGCGGCCAGGAAGGCGACCGTCTGCGGCCTGGGGTGGAAGGTCAGCGCTGCCTTCAGCATGCTCACGGCGTATTCATCCGCCGGGCTAAGCACTCCAAACGTGTACCGATAGCCCTGCGCGAAGATCTTGCGGGCCGCGCCGTTCGCCTCCACCATGGGGATCCGGTAGCGCTCGGCGATCGGCGCATCGGCAAACGTCGTCGGGCTGCCATAGGGGCCGAGGAGGAAGTCCACGTGGTCCTGGCTGATCAGCTTGTCCGTCAGTTCCGCCGAGATCTGCGGCTTGCTCTGGTCGTCGTAGTACAGGATCCGGACCTGGTAATGCTTGCCCCCCACCGGGATCCCGCCTTTCGCGTTCACCGTGTCCGCCCAAAGATCGTAGCCTTGCTTGGATAGCGCGCCTTCCCGCGCGTCGGCGCCAGTCGCCGCCAAGGGGGCGCCGATCGCCAAGACATCCGCCGCAGCGGATGGACGGATACCGGCGAGGCCCACCAGCAGCCCGATGGTGCCGAGCACGCTCACGAGGGCTCGATGATTCCCCTTCATGACCGTTTCCCTTTCTTTGAGTCCGAATACAGACACCCCGCCGGAAAGCCTCCTTCAGCGGGGCGCCCATGGCCCGTTTGGTTGGTCAGCAGTCGGATCGTTCCGGTAGCTGCTGGTGTCTATCCGCCTTGGGTGCAGCACCCCAGGGCGCCCATTTCGAAATGCTCTCCTGTCTCCTCCCTCGTCTGCGATCCTGTGTGCCGTTGCCCGCGCCGTACTCCTAAGTCCACGGGCAACGCCCCGTCGTCTTAGTACCACGTGAGGCCCGGCGGCGGGATGCCGCCCGTGATCTCGCTCTTGACCGCAGTGACGCCCTTCACCTGCTGCACCACGGCGGGCACCGCTTCCGCCACCTCGGCCCAGCGGGTCGTGCCGGTGATCGTCACCACCCCTTTATCGACCGTCACCTTGAGCCGGGCGTCCCGCGTCCGGAAATCCATGGCCAAGATGGCCGTGACGCGGCTGAAGAGCGCAAAGTCCGCCAGCGCCTGGCGGGATGCAGGGGTGGGTTGATATTGCGGGCTCTCGGCCAGGCGCAGGACCATCGCGCCAGCGGTCTCCAGGTCCACCCGGCTCAGGTTCACCACGAGGTCGTAAAGGGTGGGGTCCTGCCAGTCGACGCCGAACAGGAAGTGTGCCCACTCCCGGCGGGTCCGGTCTTCCGCGTCCAGCTCGGCCAACGCTTGCGCATGGGACAGCGGTTTACGTTTCTGGGCGGCGTGCGTGCGCACCTCCCGCTCGGCGACCGCCCGCACGGTCACCACGAGGGGGATCCGGGGCAAGAGCAGATGCCCGGCATACCCACAGTACACCAGGTTCTCCTGCTGAATGGAGGCGCAGAGCGTGGCCCGCATGGCCGGGAGGAAGGCCACGTGCGGGCTGAGGGCACGGCCCCAGAAAGATGGCCGCCGCTCCATCGCGGCGGTCAGCTCCTCGAGCGGGATCCGGTACTGCTTGGCGGCGGCCACCACGGCCTGCTCGCGGTTCAGGTAGGGATACCCGAGCTGCGTGGCGACCATGTGTGCCAGCGCCTCAGCGCCGCTGGCGGTGCCTCGCGAGATTGCGAGAATTGCCATCGCTGCCTCCCTCCGGGCTTCGACATGCATCTCGCTTGCCGATCGGAACCCGCGCCACATACCTACGTTCTGCGTATCGTAAAATGCGGAAATGCCCCGAGCCTCCCATCATCTCTTGCATCCTCTTCTGCCTTTCGTGCCGTCCTCTGTGTGCCAATCCCGCCCACCAACGACGGTCACGTAGGCAACAAGGCTTTTCAGAATGCGCGTCTCCACGCGGAACGTCCCGTTCCGCACGGTGCTGACAAAGGTATCCAAGTCATGAAACTCGGTCTCGGCAGGAGCTTAGGCGCGTGGCCGTGACATGCGTGTGCTGTCGTGTCACGTCGGATTGTCCCAGGGCCCGGCCGCCATCCGTGGCGGGAGCGAGGCCTACAGCAATTCTGTCAGGTTACCGGGATAGTGTGGCCAGAGATTCGGCCGGCACAGGGATTGCCAATATGTACTCGCAAATGAGCGCGGACCGCGATATGGGTCCGCCCGGAAAGGAAGGAGGAGCAAGATGGCAATGGCGATGGAGCGATGGCTACCCGGACGGGTGGGGAACGCTCGGGGCACGTTAGGAAGCCTCCCCTCGCGAGATGAGCGAGCTGGTCGATCGGTTCTTCGGGGACTGGATGGGCCCGGCTGGGGAGCGCCGCGGATCAGACCGGCATCCAGCCGGGCGATGTGATCATCCGGGTGAACCGCCTGCCGGTGCAGAGCGTGACGGAGCTGCAGCGTGCGGTCAGGGAGATAAAGGCAGGTGAACCGACCCTCCTCCTGATCCACCGCAGGGATACCAGGTTGTTCATCGCGGTCGCTAGCCCCACACCGCCGCGGGGGTGACCATTCCGAAGGAGGGACCGGACCTGTGATGACCACCGCGCAAGAGCTGGCGCGCTTCTCGAGCCAAGCGTCGTACGATGCGCTGTCGGCCGCGGCCCGGCGCGCGCTGAAGATTCACATCCTCGACGCCCTGGGCTGCGGCATCGGAGCCCTGGGAAATGATCTCCTTCGGCGCATCCGGGCGCAGGTTGATCGATTCAGCGGCGCGCCGCTCTGCACGCTCATCGGGGGTGGGAAGACGGCTCCCGACCAGGCCGCGTTCTATAACGGCGCCCTGGTACGCTATCTCGACTTCAACGACAGCTACCTCGCACCCGGCGAGACCTGCCACCCGAGCGACAGCCTCGCGCCGGTGCTCGCGGCCGCCGAGTATGCGGATGCAAGTGGGCCCGACCTGCTCGCCGCGCTGGCCGTGGCGTACCAGATCCAGTGTCGGCTCTCGGAGGTATCCCCGGTGCGTGCCAAGGGATTCGATCACACGACGCAAGCCGCCTTCGCGATGGCCGCCGGGGTCGCGCGGGCGCTCGGCATCGATGCGGACAGGACCGCGAATGCCATCGCGATCAGCGGCACGGTGGGTCCCGCGCTCCGCGTGACCCGCACGGGCGCGCTCTCGCACTGGAAAGGGTTGGCCGCCCCGCACGCGGCCTTCGCCAGCACACATGCCGCGTTCCTCGCAGCCCACGGGATCACCGGGCCGGCGGAGGTGTTCGAAGGCAACAAAGGCTTCATGGATGCGATCGCCGGACGATTCCGGGTGGACTGGGCGCATGAGGACCTTGAGCGGGTCACTCGGACGGTGGTCAAGAAGTACAACGCCGAGATCCATGCGCAGTCCGCGATCGAGGGCCTCCTGGAACTCCAGTACGAGGCCGGGTTCCGGGCGAGTGACGTGCACCTGATCGGCTGCGACATCTTCCGGGTCGCGTATCACATCATCGGTGGAGATGAAGAGGGCCGGAAGACTCAAGTCCGGACAAAGGAGGAGGCGGACCATAGTCTTCCCTATCTGCTGGCCGTTGGTCTCCTGGACGGCACGGTGATGCCGGAACAGTTCGCGCCGGCCCGCATCGCGCGGGCGGATGTGCAGGAGCTCTTGCGCCGCGTGCGAATCCGCCCGGTGGTGGCCCAGGGACCGCGGTTCCCAGCGGCCATGCCATGCCGTTTGGGGGTGCGCCTCCGGGATGGACGCCTCCTGCTCAAGATCAAGCGCGACTATGAGGGCTTCGTCACCCGACCGATCGGGTGGGACGCCGCCGTCCAGAAGTTCGAACGCCTGGCCGCGCCGCATGTGGAGACCGCCATGCGCCGCGCGCTGGTGACAGCGGTCGAGACACTGGAGGATCGCCGCGCGCGTGAGCTGACCCACCTCCTGGGGCGCGTCAAGACCCCCCAGCGGATGCGCACCGCTACAGGAGAGCAACATGGCAGAGCCGTGGCATGAGTCGGAGCCTGCGCGGGCGTTTGCCTGGCTCCCGGTGAACGCGCGCCCGGCGAAGCCGCGGCAGCGGGGCGTGACGGAGATCCGCGGCCCCTACTACACGCCGCTGGGGCCGCGCTACCTCGAAGATGTGCTGACCACCATGGGGGCCTACGTGGACGCCCTCAAATTCGCGGGCGGCTCCTTCGCGCTGATGCCCCGGCCGGCCGTCACCCAGCTCGTCGACCTCTGCCATGCACACGGCGTGCTGGTCTCCACGGGCGGATTCCTGGAGCGGGTCCTGGCCTACGGTCCCGCGGCGGTGGACCACTATATCCAGGAGTGCCGCGAGCTGGGGTTCGACATCATCGAGGTGTCGAGCGGCTTCATCACGTTGCCCTTCGACGATTGGCTGCGCCTGGTGGAGCGGGTCCAGCGGGCCGGCCTCAAGGCGAAACCGGAAGTGGGGATCCAGTTCGGGGCCGGGGGCGCCACCGCGGCCGCCGAGCTGGCCGCCGAGGGCACGCGCGATCCCGCGCAGGCGATCGCGCAGGCGAAGCGGTTCCTCGAGGCTGGCGCCTACATGGTGATGATCGAATCGGAGGGGATCACGGAAAACGTCACGGCGTGGCGCACCGACGTCCCCGCCCAGATCGCCAGAGCGGTCGGCCTGGAGCGGGTGATGTTCGAAGCCGCGGACCCGGAGGTCTTCGCCTGGTACATCAAGAACTACGGGCCCGAGGTCAACCTGTTCGTGGACCACAGCCAGATCGTGCAGCTTGAATGTCTGCGTTCGGGGGTCTGGGGGACGAAGAGCCTCTGGGGGCGGGTGATGACCTACCAGCCACCGTGAAGGAGAGCCCAGCAATGGGAGAGCCGATGACGCCTCGGATCGATTTTGCCAAGGTGGCGAGCAGCGGGTACGACGCCATGGGGACACTGGAGCACTATGCCCGACAGAGCGGGCTGGAGCCCGCTGGACGCGAAGCCGAGCGCGTGGGGCGCCCTGGTCGACACGGCCCGTGGTGGAGACGTTACCTTAATCTTCAGCTCCCATGATCCCGAGCACAACAATGCGGTGGCGCTCCGGGAGTATCTGGGGCGACAACTGAAGCGGTCGAGGAAGCCGGGGACAGGCCAGGACGGGGCGAGGAAGTGGGCGGCCTGAACGGGAGGGTTTCCTCCTGGCTCACGCCGCGGGGTACATCCGGTCGACCCATGCTGCGTAGTCCCCCGGATACCCGGCACGGTCCTGCAGGACACGGACGTGCGCGAGAATCTCTGCGACGCGGGTGGCCGGCAGGGGGAGCCGGCCACGCAGCCGCTCGACGATCGCAGACACCCGCGTCCGAGCGGCAGCTTCCGCCTCGCCAAAGGTTTCCTCGTACCCGCTGGCCGCGCCGACGAGATACCCTTCCAACATGTGCTGGGATACCAGCCGGCCATGCTTCAACGAGACGAGAATATTGCCCCGGCCGGTCACGGCATTACCCACACCAAAGACGCCGTCCACCCCGTCCACTTCTCCGGTCGCCGGGTGTCGGATGCGATAGAGGGGGCCTTGCATGGGCACCCCTTCCAGCGGCTCTGGGACACTGCCGATCGAACTAATGACCAGCGGAGTCGGCTGATCGACTTCGCGGCCGGGCACGGACATCGCCTCCCCCATCTTGACCGGCGCAAGGCGGAGCCCGGTCAGACGCTCTTGCCCGGTCAGGTAGCCGACCGGGAGCGTCTGCTCCCGGACCCGGAAGAGGTACTTAGTCTGGAAATTCTGCAGGAGCTTCCGTCGCGTCGCCCGGGTCTTGGCGGCCTGCTCGGGGGTGGAGTCCGGCGGCAGCGTGGCGAGCGGGAGGTCCTCAATTGGACGACGGCAGATCAAGGTGCAGCCCCGGAGCCCGAGTACCCGCAGGGAGAGATCGAGTTGCTCCAAGGTCGTGCCGATCCCGCGACGCTCCATGTCGTACAGGTCAACCTTATGCCCGTGACTATGGACGGCGTGAGCGACGGTCTCGAGCATCAGAATCTTCACCACGTCCAGCGACGCGAGACCGCCCCCCACGACCAAGGCCCCATCCGCCAGGGTCACGGCGGGGCCATGGTAGTCTGGCTCGCTCGCGTGGTTGAACCAGTACACCAGGGGATTCTGGTAGTACAAGCCCCGGCCGACGTAGGCCTCGATGCCGGGCAAGGGCAGCGCACGGTCGCGCCAGGCACCCACCGCCAAGACCACGGCGCTGACGCCCCAGCCGAGGACGTCGGACAGCAGGAGATCGCGGCCGAGCCGGGTATGCGGCACGTAGTGCACGCTGGGGTGGGCCAGCTTGGCGTCGATCTTTCGTGCTTCCTGCCGGCGGAGGTTGACGTGCCAGCGCGGGAGGCCGTCCTCGATCTTTCCGTACGGGCGCTCGTTCTGCTCGACCACGATGCAGCACACGCCGTGGCGGGCGAGCTGCGCGGCCACTTCGGAGCCGGCCACCGCACCCCCGGCGATCACCACCACGTGCCGAGCGGTCATTCCACGACCCAGACCGTCAGCCCTTTGCTGCGGCCAACTAGCTGTTCGGCCAGGTCGCCGCGCAGTAGGCCACCAAGCCAGGTAAGCGACGTGCGTCCCACCACGATGGTCCGGCAGCGCCAAGCTCGGGCTTCGCGCAGGATGTCCTCGACGAGGTCGCCTCCGTCGAAAGGATCCAGATGCTTCGCGGCCAGTCTGCCTGCGACCGGGCCGGCTTTGCGCAGCGTCCCCCGCGCGCGGTCAAGAAAGGGGCGCGTCCGCTGCTTCGCCGACGCGATCCACCGTTTACGGCGGGTCGCCAAGAGCGCCTCCAGTTGGGCTTCGGTGTCCGGTCGCCCGGCGCCCCCGAACTCGAGCAAGGCGGGCGGGCAGGGGGGAAGGATCTGCGCAAGGCGGATCCAAAAACGGCGGCGTCCCCCGACGATCCGCGCGGCATACCCCACCGCTCGCCGGGAGGCGTCTGACCCATCGATGACAACCAGCATGCGCACTTGCTTGATCTCCACAGCGTCCCCTCTCGCCCAGTATTGCGGCCTGCTGGGCATTCTGGCTCGGCTCCATATGCGACCCTGGCTCCACGCCAAGGCGGTCGGGCCTCAGCGTAAATCCTGGGCGGGCCGATGGGAGGAGAGCCAGCGTCCGAGGCGGTTCCAGCGGACATCCCACCAGTTCCGTCCGTGGGACCAGCACACCAGGACAGCGGTCCCGACCACGTCCTGGAGGTTCACATCCCCCCAATACCGGCTGTCCAGACTCGCCTCCGCGTTGTCCCCCAGGACGAAGAGCTGACCGGGCGGGATGCGTTGCGGGGGCAGGCGCAAGGACCCCTGAATCCCGGGACCGACAGGTGCACCGCCGATCTCTGCTTCGAGTTTCCCGTTGACAGACAGGCGTCCGCCCCGACCCGCGACAACATCTCCCGGCACCGCGATGACCCGCTTGACGAATTCCCGCCCCCGCAATCGAGGGTACCGGAACACGATGACGTCCCCCCGGCGGGGCGTACGAAAGAGGTAGGCGAGGCGGTTGACCAGGACCGAATCCTGGGGAAGAAGCGTGGGCGCCATCGCGGCCGACGAGATGGTAAAGGCCCGGATCGGGGAGCGGGGGATCAGAAGAAGAGCCGGGAGGACCAGTGCGAGTGCGCTGAGACCACGCGCCACTCTCGGCCGTCCGGACGCCGATGGCCTGCGCATCAGGCACAGCAGGCATGGTGCCCTCGGCGGGCACTCCGGCATGCCTCCTCCACGGATTGCAGGAAGGGTTGGATCGGGCCGTCCTTCATCAAAATGCAATAGCGCCTTGGCAGTTCTTCACTGCTCTCCGCGCAAAGATCCGGGATGGCCAGGTACACGCTCATCGGCCGAAAGCTCCCAGCACGCCGGAACACTTCCCGGGCATCTTCTCCTGGAATCCACAGGACTGCGCAATTGGCGATCAGGGCGGCGAAGTCTCCGCGCGCGACGCATGCCAGGGCGGACGGGGCATTCGCAACGTTCCGCACAGCATACCCGTGTCGCTGCAGACTGTCCGACAGCCTCCGACCCATTTGGGGATCGTCGTCCAGGATCAACACCGGCAGGCACTGCGCTCCCCATGTCTCCATGGCGTATTAGCATCGCCTGTGCCGTGCCACTCCTGGCCAGCCGAGGTGCGGCAATCGTCGGACAGCGTTGTCGCAGGCGCGTCTGCCGTTACGGCTTCGAACTGGGGGTTTTGCCTCAGGCGCCGCTGCGGGCGCGAAGCTTCGCGGCGGGAGGGCGAAGATCGCGATATTCACTGGATTTGGCGACAGGTGGATCGGTATGGCAGACCCGGTCAGAAATGGCACACATGGGCAGGAAGAAGGGGGATCAGTCCTGGGGCGCCGTCAGGTTGATGCCGTGCCGGGCGGCCATGCGGTAGAATGTGCGGCGGGTGATGCCCAGCCACGCGGCCGCCTGCTTGCGATTGCCGTGCGCCCGCTCCAACGCGAACAGCAGGTGCCGCCGCTCAATTTCGCGCAGCGGGAGGACGGGGGCGTCGAGGTACGGTTCGTTGCCGGCCGTGGCCTGGATTGCAGAGGGGAGGTCCTCCATCAGGAGAATGGGATTCTGCGTGAGCACGACGGCCCGCTCGATGGCATGCTCGAGTTCCCGGACGTTGCCCGGCCACGCATAGCCCGCCAGTACGGCCATGGTCTCGGGCGCGATGCGGTCGACGGATTTCCCTGCTGCCTGGGCGAACTTCCGGAGGAAGAATTCCGCGAGGAGCGGGATGTCTTCGCGCCGCTCCCGCAGCGGCGGCAGCGTGATCGTGACGACGCTGAGCCGATAGAAGAGGTCTTCCCGGAACGTATGGGCTTTCACCTGGCCCTCCAACCGCTTGTTGGTCGAGGCGATGATGCGGACATCGATGGGAATGGCTTCCGTCCCGCCGACCCGCTTGATCTCGTGCTCCTGCAGGACGCGGAGCAGCCGCGCCTGGACGGCCGGGGCAATGTCGCCGATCTCGTCGAGGAAGCAGGTGCCGCCGCGGGCGACTTCGAACAGGCCGTGTTTGCGGGTCGTGGCGCCGGTGAAGGCACCCTTCTCGTGCCCAAACAGCTCGCTTTCGAGCAGCGTCTCGGGGAGCGCCCCACAGTCCAGCGCCACGAAAGGGCCCTCCGCCCGATCGCTGCTGTGGTGGAGCATGCGCGCCATGAGCTCCTTGCCGGTGCCGCTCTCGCCCTGGAGGAGCACCGTACTCCGGGTGGGGGCCACCCGGGCTACGGTCTTGATCACGTCGAGCATGGGCTCGCTCGCCCCGATGACGTTCGCCAACTGGTACTTGCCGCGCAGCTCCTGCCGGTAGCGGCGGTTCTCGTGCAGCAGGCGCTTGCGCTCCAGCGCCCGCTGAATGATCAGGCGGACGGCCTGGAGCTTGAACGGCTTGGACAAGTAGTCATACGCACCTGCCTGGATGGCCTCGATGGCAGTGTCCATGGTGCCGAAGGCGGTGAGGACGATCACGGCGGTGTCCGGGCTGGCCGCATGGACGGCCCGCAGGACTTCGAGGCCGTCCAGATCCGGGAGGCGCAGATCCGTCAGGACGACGTCAAAAGGCGTCTCGCGTGCGAGGTCGATCGCCGCCGTCCCCGAGGGCGCCGTGGCCACCTGGCGACCGTCGCGCCGCAACAGCTCTGCCAGGACCTCCAACGTCTGCGGGTCGTCATCCACGACCAGGAGATGGGCGGACTCCATACGACTCCTGTGACCCTATCCAGCGGGCAGCTCCACAATGGCCCGGGTGCCGGAGCCGGGGGTGCTGTCGAGGCGGAGGGTGCCCCCATGGGCGGTTGCAATCCGCTGCGCGATCGCCAGGCCCAACCCGGTCCCGCCCGCCCCGGCGCGCGTCGTAAAGAACGGCGTGAAGACGTGCGGGAGCACCTCGGCCGAGATGCCCGAACCGGTGTCGGCCACGGTAATCCGGACGGCCGGGACCCCGCTGGGTAGCGCACACGGCGCGACGTCCAAGGTGAGCGTCCCTCCGGCCCCCATGGCTTCCAGGGCGTTGACAATCAGGTTGTGAAACAGCTCTTGGAGCTGATGCGGGTCGCCACTCACCTTGGGCAGGGCCTCCGGGATGACGGTCTGTACGGAGATGCGTTTGCGCTGCGACTCGGGGGAGGCCAAGAGCAGGAGGTCGTGCAACAGCCCGGTGACATCGACCGGGATCCGAACCCGCGCAGGGCGGGCCGCATCCAGGAAGTGGTGGGCCGTTGCGACAGCCTGATCCACCTGCTCCTGAATCGTTCGAAGCCGCGCCTGGATGGCCGGATCGCCGATCGCCTCCTCGAGGAGCTGCAGGTGGCCGGAGACGGCCGTGAGCGGCGTGCCGACGCCGTGGGCCATGGCCGCCGCCAGTTCGCCCGCCGCCGCCAGCCGCTCATGCTGCGCCATCCGCCGTTGGGCTGCGTAGAGCCGTTCGTTGGCGGCGCGCAATTCTGCCGTGGCTTCGGCCACCCGGTGCGTCAGCTCTGTCCGAAAGGAGCTCACCCGATCGAGCATATGGTTCAAGCCGCGCGCCACCCGACCGACCTCATCGGTACGGGCCGTCGGCGCGCGCCGCGACAAGTCTCCCTCTTCCGCGCCGCTCATCACGCTGAGGATCTGAGTGAGAGGGATCACGACGCCCCGACTCAGAAACAGGGACAGGGCGCCCACTAGCAGGACGACAGCAGCTAGGCTCAGGATCACCGCCTGCCGCTCGATCCGGCGGGCCAGCACGTCCGCGGCGCCGAGCGGGAGGGTGAGGGCCACGTCACCGACCGGGTGCCGGCCATCCCAGATCGGCACGTGCACGCGCCACGCTCGGCCCGGGTCGGTCACGAGCGTGGCGATTTCTTGCCCTTCCCGGGCCACGATCTCGTCTTCAAGGGCTGCTGGCCGGCGCGTGCCCCCCGAAGCCGCCAGGATCAATCCGCCAGGGCCGGGGCGGTAGACCACCGCATCCTGGACCGCACTCCCGCGGCCGAGCACATCGTGGATCTCTTGCGCGAGGAGCGTCGTGTCTTCCGTGCGCTGACGGCCTGCGGTCGCCGCCAGTTCTCTGGCGAGCACGAGCCCATCTTGGCGGGTGGCATCCTCCAAGGCCCCCCGCGACAGATGCACCGTGAGCATTGTGGTCGCCGCAACGATGGGGAGGACCACTGCCACGCTGAGTCCGACGATCTTGCTCCCTAGGCTCCACGCCCCCATTTTAGGTTGCCCTGCCTTGCCCAGAGGCCGGAGTGACAGCCGGCCCACGAGTGCAGGTCCCGCTCCCTCCAGTCATCATATTCGCTCGCGAAGGGATTCAGGGCAACTGTCAGCACGTTGCTACCAGACCGGGGCAGGGAGATCTTACCTCCCGCTCCTCCTCGGACTCTGCGCCCTGTTCGTGCTGTCCTCCCTGGCGACGGGCCTCCTGATCGCCAGCGTTTGCCGCTCGCAGTTCCAGGCGGTGCAGTGTGCGGTGTTCTATGTCCTCCCCGTGTTCATGCTTTCCGGGGCCTACGCTCCGATCGCCTTGATCCCACGCGCCGTGCGGCTGTTGTCCTACCTCTTCTCGTTATTGTATTTCTGCCAGGCGGTCCAAGCCGTGACGCTCCGGGGTGCGGGCCTCGCCATGGTCTGGCAGGACATGGTAATCCTGAGGGGCTTTGTCGTCGTGCTCCTGTGGGCCACCCTGGGCGTGAAAAAGCGTGTCGCCTGATGGGCGCACGGGCAGCGCCCGCCCCGAGAAGGCAGTCGCTTGCAGGAAGATTGGCAAGGACTGGGGAGTATGTTGCCCTCGGACCGTCCTCCGGCCGTAGTCATACCGAGCGCGGCGTGTTCGGAGTCCGGTCCAGCAACGCGCGCTCCGCGGGATCGGATCCGAGAGGTCGGAGCCGATCCCGTGGTCTATGGGATTAACCTTGGGTGGCTGGCTTGCTCTGGGACGAACTGGGGTTCAGTTTTGCGTGCGTCTTTGTGGCGGGGGGCAAGATCCGGATGGTATCGGCGACGAGTCGGTTCTGCATGCGGTCGTATTGCATCCAGATATGGTCGCCCGTCTTGATGTCACCCAACGTCTTATGCGTGGTTCCCTCGGTGATCTTGGTATTCGTCGGGATGTCAACCCCGACCGTCTGGGCCTGCTTGCCCACCATGTGGGTCATGGTCAGCGTGGGGGGATTGCTCGAGGGATTCACGCTGGCCACCGTCCCGCGCACAAACCGGTCCGGGCCGCTCTCCTTCTCGCCCTTCTCCAGGGGCGCGGCCTGCGTCGAGGACATCGCTCCGGTGTGCGGAGCCGCCGCCTGCCCCGATCCGGTCGCCGACTGCGCCCAGGCATAGCTGCCGCCGAGGATCAATGCCCCGACCGTCAGCATCGACATAAGCCCCTTTCCGTTTGCCATCGCTTTCCTCCTCCGGCACTGCGCCGGTACATATTGACGGTACATTGAGATGTCCGCGCGCTAAATCTGACCATGAGACCGGCAAAGTTCATGCCGGGAGCAGCGGGGTGGGCTCATTGACGAGGGTCCGCCAACCGATCGTCGCTTTCGGAGCGTAAGGACGCGCCAGATTCCAGAAAAATAAAACGAGATGTTGAAGTAGAGCCTCGGGATCATCCTCTGCACGTCCACATGCCGCTCGCCCACGTGTGACAGATTTGGTCGACGACGCCAAACGGATACACGACGCTGCGGGAGGCCGAGCAGGGCCCATTCGGAGTGTGCCTGCTTATCTGGGCCAGAAGCGCGCTACCCTGGAGACCAGCCAGTTTGGGCCGTGTCACCTTGTTCACGGTTGCAGCTTGCCAGCATTGCAATAATCAAGTTCCCCGCCGGCGATCGCTCTCTTAATGACATCGTCGAAGTGCTCACCGATCATTAGATCTCACCGATCCGCCCTGGGCAAGACGACTGCGAAGGGAACCCGGCACACGGATTGCTCATACCATCCAAAGAAAACGAGAATAACAAGAGAGAGGGTGAGGGCAGGGAAGACTATTCTGCCCCACCCCTCGAGGAGACTTCCATGGGCAGTGTAACCATCGTAGCCACGATCGTCGCCGTCTGGCTCGGGTACAAGTATTACGCAACCAGCATCGACCGGACCCTGATCCGGACGGATGCCGCGAAGGCGACCCCGGCGACCTTGTACAACGACGGGGTGGATTACATGCCGGCCAGCGCCAGCGTGCTGTTCGGCTATCAGTTCAAGTCGATTGCGGCCTTGGGCCCCATCGTCGGCCCGATCATCGCCGTCCAGTGGGGCTGGCTACCGGCGTTGCTCTGGCTGGTCTTGGGCGTGTTCTTCATCGGCTGGGTGCACGATTACATGGCCGCGGTGCTCGCCATGCGCAACGAGGGCCTCACCTTGGGAGGACTAAGCTATAAGCTGATCTCCCCGCGCGCGCGCACGATCCTCCTCTCGTTCATCTACTTCTACCTGCTGCTCATCCTGGGGGCCTTCGGCGCGATCGCGGCCCGGATCATGGCAAACCCCGCCGTCCCGATCGGATTCGTCATCCTCACGCTGGCCGGCGTCCTCGCGGGCCAGATGACCTACAAGTGGCACAAGGACCTGCTCCTGACCACCGGCCTCACGGTCGGGCTGGCGATCGTCGGCATCTGGGTGGGCACCACGGGCCCCGCTCGGACGGTCGTGGAGTTCATCAACGGGGGCCCGCACTCTTTCGCCTTGTACAGCACCCCCTACGGGACGATGCCCTGGTCCGTCTGGATCTGGGGCATCATCGTCTTGGCGTTCTGCTACCTGGGCTCCGTCCTCCCGATCTGGCGCTTCGCCCAGCCGGTGAACTACGTCGCGTTCTGGCTCGTGCTGCTGGGGATCGTGGGATCGATTGTCGGGATCTTCATCCG